>Ga0210384_10001124_pt1 | contig 37720 bp, 31 predicted proteins | sample IncBWH2MmetaG_FD_160574 | JGI IMG/M metagenome (GOLD analysis project Ga0210384, IMG submission 160574) | Forest soil microbial communities from Barre Woods Harvard Forest LTER site, Petersham, Massachusetts, United States - Inc-BW-H-2-M | ecosystem: Environmental > Terrestrial > Soil >...
GTATTACCCACCAGGTTCACATAGTTGGTCATGCTGGAATTGTTATAGAGCCCAAAGACATGGATCATCTTGGCAGCGGAGGCCCGTCCAACGGCTTCCTCCTGCTCGGGTGTCCACTCCTGAGTTGCTTCGTGAATTTGCCTGCCTTTGTTGATGCCGTTGAAGATGTCGCCGAACTGAGCCCGGGCAGGCAGTGTGCCCGCCAATAAAAGGAGAACAGTCGCGAAACATAGGTTGGTTTTATTCATGATCTCCTCTCCTTAACTTTTCTTAGGTGATGCCGTTTCGGTTTTGGCCGGGGCCGTGTTGAGCTTGCCTTCCTGGATAAACTTCTTCAGGGAAGATGCTTTTACACCAATAAAAGAAACCTGCTCGGCTTTGTTAAAGTCATCTCCCGTGGCGGGCTCTTTCAGCTTTTTGGCTTCGACTTCTCCGGACGGAGTCAGGCCAGTCAGGCCGTTGAATCCGGCACTCGCCGTATCGGATGTGTGGGAGGAGTGCAAAAGATTGATCTTCCCTGCACCAAACGGCGACTCATCTTTGTTGTTTTTATCTTTGTCCTTATCTTTGTCTTTGTCGGACTTCTTGTTCTTGTTTTTGTCGGTTTGCTTTTGCTGGTCGCCACTATTCTTGCTGTTCTCCTGGAAATAGGGAACGGCCCAACAAGATGCGCCTACGATGAGCGCTAACAACACAGTGAACGTGCGAGTGCTACGTTGCATAACTCCTCCAGGAGCGTAATTCGGGAAGGAATAGCATTAGACCACAAAAACCCTTCGCAAGCAGCAATTTTTAGCCTGAACTTAATCGAACTGGGTCCTGCTTGGCCAGCGGTTGTGGGGCGGTGGCATCCAGCCATTGCAGCTCATAAACCTGGGTTTCTACGGTTTTGCCTTTCACTTTAACTCCTCCCAGCGGGCGCACAATAGCAGCATCTCCCAGCCGCTCGCGGGTTTGTTCAGAAATAATGATATTGGTACCGAATTCTTTGTTCAGGCCCTCCAGCCGCGAAGCCAGGTTCACGGGATCGCCAATCACAGTAAACTCTACTTTCTTGCCGCTGCCTACATTGCCGAAGATCACATCGCCGGTATTGAGTCCAATGCCAATCGAAATGGGCTGGCGTCCCTCAGCCTTCCACTTCTGGTTCAGCTCCTCCAGCCGCCGCATCATTTCGAGCGATGCCTTGGCCGCCAACAACGCGTGGTTTTTCCCCGGCGTGAATGCCCCCCAGTAGGCCAGGATTCCGTCTCCGATGAATTTATCCACAATACCGTCATGCTTGAAGATGATCTCGGTCATCGCCGTCAGGTATTCATTGAGAAGTACGAGAAGCTCGGTAGGATCGGATTTCTCGGTCATGGTGGTGAAGCTGCGTATATCTGAAAAAAAGATGGTGAGCTCGCGCTTCTCTCCCGCCAGGTTGATCTCTTCCAGGTGGTTCAGGACGTAGCCGACCAGTTGCGGCGAGATGTAGCGGTCCAGTGTGCCACGCGTCCGGCGCAGCTCGCGTCCGGTGGTGGCAAACCGGACAACTCCCGCGGAAAAATAAGAGATCACAAGCGTGATCAGCGGGGCTGCTGTGGGCAGCCAGAAATTCCAGTGAGCGAAAAATATGTAGCTGATGGCCACGTACAGCGCGATGACGGCCAGCGCCACGGCGACGTCGGCGGAGGTTGAGCGGACAAAAACCAGGATCACGACACCCGTGGCAGCCATAAGCATAATCAGGATTGGAGACAGCCATGACGGCGCCGGCCTGATGGTATCGGCGTGCAGCAAGTTATCGATTGCGGTCGCGTGCATCACGAAGCCAGGGACTGCGTCAGCGAGCGGGGTGGGATGGTTTTCGTAGCTGCCAACGGCGCTGGCGCCAATGATTACAATCTTGTCATGAAAATATTCTGGAGCATATTTGTTAACTTTGTCGTTGCACCATGAGGGCGATATCGAGCAGACGATGTTCCAATAAGGAATCCTCTCATAAGGGAATTTGCCCGGGTCGCATTTTTCCTGCAGGCAAATCCCAGCTTTGCGGTTGCCATGCCAGCGCAGCAGCAGGCCATCGTCAGCTCCGAGCCGAATCGTAGGAGAGTTGCTGTTAAGCTTGAATCCGCCGGCCACCCAGCGGGTTGAATCATCGTGCTTTTCGATGAGGCGAACCGTTCGCAATGAAAGCGAATCGTAGGCATGACTGCCGACAACAGATTCCAAATGTACGTGGCGAATCTTGCCATCGTCATCCAGATCGGCGTTGGTGGATCCTAGACCCGCGGCCGCACTGGCCAGCGGCTCGAAAGGGATATTCAACAGATAATCCAGAGGGTGGTCTTTCGCGCTGATCGACAACCCGCGGCCTTCGGTTGCGGGAAGAGAATCGGCATCCAACAGGTCCCACTGCTTCAACACTCTGGTGTAGTCGGCACTATCATTCTTGCCTTTCCCAGGCGCACTAATGGTGAAGCCAATCACCACATTACCGGCAGCTTTCATATTTTCGGCGAATTGTCGGTCAACTTCTTCGCCGGATACCGTCATGGTTGTGTGTTGGTTCTCATCTTTTTTCTCAAAGGCGCTGTCCGGGCCGCTGAACATCACGTCGAATACCATGGCGCGCGGTTTACCGTGAGAGAGGTATTTGACCGTTTCAGACCAGACGATGCGGCTAGGAGGCCAGCGGCCAAAATTTTGCTTGAAAGCATCAAAGCTGGGATCATCCACATCCAGGATCACAATATCCGGGTCGCCGGTATTGGGCTTGGCTGAGAGGCTCATGCGGGCATCGTAGGCGTCGTCTTCCAGCCAACCAAAGGCGCCGACTTGATTCAGAACTATGACCAGCAGGGCCGTGCCGGCCGCGGCCAGAATCGCTCCGCGCAGGAAGACCCGTCGTGTCCGATCAAGGTAAGCCATGGAGTATTGAGCAAGAGCTTATCTGAAGTTAGCAGATTTTAGGCAGAGAAACATGCCTTAGGAGATGAAACTGTGCAAGGCGCAGTCTGCCAGCGCGCCAATCCTACAATTTCGGATCCAGTGCCAACCAAGCCTGCCTCTTAACAGATTAACGTTTCATGACTTAATGTTTTTGGGGCTTAATGCTTTTTGGTTGATGAGTACCCGGCTTAGCCGGGGCGGCAGCTTTTATCGGAGTAGCCGCTTTAGCCTGGCGCACCTCGCCTTTTTGCATGATGAACATGAAAGGGTTGGACGTGTAGTCGGTAAACAAGCCCGCCACATTAATTTCTGATCCTTTTGCCGGAGGCAGTTTTAACGGCTTCGCCAGAGTGATCTGCAGATCGGGTATGTTGGCTTTCTGATTTTCTTCCGTGATCGCCGCCTGGATGGTGTGTTTCGTAGTGGAGATGACCTTCACGGAAAGCAGCAACTTTACAGCGTGATTTTTCGGCCCTGCATTCTTATGTTTCGCCTTTTTCAGCCGGGTCTCCTGCATCTTTTGCTTGTCTTGAATAAACTGCCAGATCTTGTCGGCTGCCGGTCTGGCCTCACGCGAACAGTCGCGGTGTGAGAGCACCATCTCCCAGTCGCTGAAAGAGAGCGTGCCCGGATCATTCTGCTCGGCCACAGTTACGATCAGTGCGCAATCGGTAAGTTTCGGCTTGATGGTAAAATTCGCAGGCACAGACGTCTGGCTGGCGGCTGCGGCCACAATTTGATTCCAGCCCTCATCGCTGCCGTGATAGTTGCGGTAGTTGGCTTTACCGTAATCGTCGAGCTGTTGTGCAAGTTGATCATTTTTCTGGGCTTCATTCTGCGTTTGGGCCAGGGTGATTGCTTTGGCCAGGTACCAGAAGCCGTTAAGGTCAATGGGTTTCATCTGTAAATCGGCGGCGCCAATTCGGGAATAATTCGCGATGCTGGGATCGGCTTCGATTATTTTCAGGTAATGGTCCCGCGCGCCTGCGTAGTCCCCGGTCTTGAGATCAGCGAGTGCCGCCGCGCTGTTAAAGATCATCATCATCTGCGTGCGCTGATTGTCGTATTGCTGCTGTGGCATATCGCACGGTCTCTGCCATGTCGCGAGTGCCTGCAATCCTCTTTGGGCTTCATCACAGGCTGTGCCGGCTGCTGCGGTGTCTCCGTTTTCCAGTTTGAGAAGGTTCGCGTAGGCATCAATCGCCAACGTGGTGACGTTGTTCGAGTCAAGTTGCAGGATATGTTTTGTCGTTTCCTCCACCTTGGCCGGATTATTGGCGTCCTGGTACGCCGCTAGTGCCTTCTGCAGCGCAGGAATTTTAGCGACGCTGTTGGGATACTGGAGGATGAAAGCCTCCAGCGCTGCGGCTCTCCGGGCGGGGTCTGGTGTGTTGACCGCCGCGTTGTAAGTGTTGTATTCAGCGGGATCGTCTATGGATTTCTCTTGAGCACAGAGTTCCGCGCTCTGGATCGTGCCCGGCTGGAGCGCACTTTGCTGCTGGTTCTGGTTTTGTAGATTCTGGCTCTGAGAGTACGTACTCCCCTGCGCTAAGGCAGTCGAAAGCACAAGCACAAACGTGACAAGCAGCTTTTTCATAAATGGCTCCTTAAAATTCCGATAGCAGAATCTATGACTACCACTTAGGATCGAGCCAGTATGAAAAGCTGCAGAAACATCCTCCAAGCGGAGGCTAAGATGCCACTTTCAACAACAGACACCGGTACCTCTTATTTTGTTCCCTATTTTTTTTGTTTTAAGAGCGGTTGGTAAACGACACCAATTTTTCCAGCTTTTCCCGTGCGGCCCCGGAATCGAGCGACCGGGCCGCTATGGGCAGGGCGTCATTGATAGTTTCAGCTTTTCCTGCAGCCATCAGCGCGGCTGCGGCGTTCAGCAGGACCACATCGCGCCGGGGTGACTTCTCACCTTTAAGGATCGCGCGCGCGATTTCAGCGTTGACCTGTACATCGCCGCCTAAGATTTCTTTCAGCGGAGCACGCTTCATTCCAAACTGCTCCGGAGAAATTTTGTAAACCAGGAGCTGGTGCGGGCGTGCATCGGCGACTTTAGTTTCGTCGGTGATGGTGATTTCATCCAGTCCGTCGCTGCCGTGCACCACCAGTGCGCGCGCTACTCCCAGCATGCGAAGCGCGGCTGCGAGTTTTTCAACCAGCGATTCCGCATAAACACCCACCACTTGTGCCGAGGCACCGGCCGGATTGGTCAAAGGCCCCAGCAGGTTGAACACAGTTTGCAGGCGCAATTGACGCCGTGCCGGCTGGGCATACTTCATGGCCGGATGCATCGCCTGGGCAAACAAAAAGACAATGCCCGCCTCCTGAAGACAATCTCCCATGCGGTCAGCGGGCATGGCGATGTTGACGCCCAACGCCTCGAGTACATCCACCGAGCCGCACTGCGAGGTCGCACTGCGATTGCCGTGCTTGGCCACGCGCACGCCGGCCCCAGCCACCACCAGGGCGGTGACCGTGGAGATGTTGAATGTTCCGCTGACATCGCCGCCGGTGCCGCAGGTGTCTACCAGAGCATCGCCGGCTGCAGGAGTGGAAGTTTCCGGACGAATCCCAAGAGCAAGCGGAGTTGCCGCACTGCGGATGGCTTCAGCAAAGCCTACAATCTCTTCGACCGTCTCGCCCTTCATGTGCAGTGCGACTGCCAGTGCTGCCACCTGCGCATCCGTCGCCCCGCCCTTCAGGATTTCACCCATCACCCCGCGCGCTTCCTCGCGCGTCAGTGACGCTTCGTGATTCACCAATTTGTGCAGCGCTTCAATAATCATTGGGTATAGAAATAAGGTATCAGAGTCTATCTGCGTAATCTGTGAAATCGGCAGTAGGTGTTTGCATCAGCTAGAGCTCCACTTTTCCCATGTACTGCGCTATTTCCACCTTCCATTTCAGCGAGGATGTCATGGCTTGTTGCAATTGCGAAGCGGCCGCCGGTTCGCCGTGCACAAGATAGGTCACCGCAGGCTGTTTCTTGAAAGTGCGCAGCCACTCCAGCAGTTCAGGCGTGTCGGCATGGTCGCTGAACTGCTCCAGCGCCGCAACCTGGGCGCGGATCGCAATCTCCTGTCCGAAAATCTTCACGGACAGAGCCCCGCTCTTGATGGTGGCGCCGCGTGTTCCCGGGGCCTGAAAGCCGATGAACAGCACCAGATTTTTAGGATCAGGCAGGCGTTGCGCCAGGTGGTGCTGGATTCTGCCTCCAGTCACCATGCCGCTCGAGGAGACGATGACCATCGGATAATGTGAATCGTTGATCTTCTTGGAATCCTCGACTTTGGTGTCGAAGAAAAAGTTTTTCCAGGTCAACGGTGAACCGTAGCGTGCGATCAACTGCTTGGCCTCTTCGCTGAATTCCTCTGCATGTTTCATGAAAATGTTGACCGCCTGAATAGCCATCGGGCTATCCGTATGCACCGGGATGTGTGGAATCGCGCCTTGTTCCATCAGGTCTTTGATCATGAACAGGATTTTCTGCGTACGCTCGACGGCGAAGGCGGGGATGATTATGGATCCACCGCGCACGACCGTGTCTTTAATAAGCTTGGCGAGTTCCGGTCTCGGGTCCGTCGTTGGATGCTGCCGGTTGCCGTAGGTGGATTCCATTACCACCAGGTCCGCCGATTCGCCTTCCGTGGGGCCTGAGTGGACAACCTTACCTGGAGCAATCGTAGTGTTACGCACGCGGCCAACGTCGCCGGTAAAGAGCAATGAGCGTGTGCTGCCATTGAGCTTAGCGGTAACTTCCACCAGGCACGATCCCAGAATGTGAGCGGCGCGCACAAAACGAAAGCTGCACTCCGGACTGAGTTGCGTCGTCTGCCCGTAATTTACCGGCTTAAAATACTCGAGCGATGCCTTCGCCTCTTCAGAGGTATAGAGCGGCAGTGCCGGCGAATGCCGTGAAGATTTCACTTTGTTGTGAAAAGCCGCGTCTTCTTCCTGCAGGTGTCCGCTGTCGGGCAGTATGACAGCGCACAGATCAATCGTGGCCGGCGTGGCGTAGATCGGGCCGCGAAAGCCGTCTTTCACCAGGCGCGGAATCCAGCCGCAGTGGTCAAGATGCGCGTGGGTCAAGATTACAGCTTCAATTTCGCGAGGTGGAATGGGTGAAGGCTGCCAATTGCGCTCTCGCCATTCCTTTTGTCCCTGAAACATGCCGCAGTCAATCAGCACCTGCAAGCCGTTTTTTCCGGTCGTGTCGCCGGAGCAGTTCAATAAATGTTTGGAGCCGGTGACCGTCCCCGCCGCGCCCAGAAATTGGATGTATGCCATTCGTCTCCTTAAAAAAGCCGCGCTTTAAGTTTGATAGATTTTTAGAAGGTAAGCCTAATGGCTCCCGGGCAAATGTGCAATCATACGTGGATCTATTTGAATTTTAGGGCATGTCTGAATTGTCATTCCTAGCTATTCGGAAAATCCGGATGCTTGCGTACCTCATTCGCCTGCCACAGGTGGCGGCGCGCATGAGCAAGCAGGACTCCGAAGCCTTGTCCCAGGCTGAGCTTAATCAGCTTCAATAACGGCGAACGAAATTTTGCCCGCCCCAAATCCACTCCGTTGGCCTGTGCAATCAGTTGCAGAAGGCGATCATGTGCAGCGTTGAAATCCTGTAAGCCTTTTTCCAGCGGCTGTTCCGGCGGTGGCGTAATGCGCGCAGGATTTTTCATGCGCCTTGTCGGCGGTGCATCCATAGAGCGCACGAACCAGTTTCCAAACCATCCGTAATGAAAAGGACCATTGCCCACCAGCCCCTTCTTGCGCGCTTCAGCGATGCAGACTTCGAGAGTGGGAAAATAGACTTCAGCGCCCGCAACGATATGCCCCAGGCACTGCGCCATGGACCAGCGTCCCGGCCCGGGATGCCAATTGTATTGCGCATCGCTCAATCCTCGGACCAATGCCGCCGCCTGTTCTTTGATTTGCGCGATCTGGCGCTCGTCTTCCGCCAGCTCAGGATTAACGGTCAGCTCAGGATTCAGAGGGGAAATTGTCGGTGCCGCATTCATGGTGAAAATTCTACTCCTTACTCTGAACGGCTCGTACTCTCGAGTTTGATATCCGCCGAATTATTCTTGCTGTCGGTTTCCGGCACGCTGCCGTCGTTCACCGTCACCGTTTGCGGTTGGTTCTGCGTCGTAATGCGGATCGAAGCCTTGCCACTAGCCGGCACCAGCAAACGTTTGACGATGATTTCTTTATTGGCAGCGGTAAGGGTCAATGGAATTTCCGCGCCGGCATCGCCTAAGTTCTCCACGGTAACCGTTACCAGAAATCCGTTCGCAGCTCCGGAATTCAAAACCGGGCGCGCATACGTGGATGCCACGTGGAAATCGGGCAATCCGCGGTCACGATAAACCCAGTCATTGAAAAATCCATCCAGGTTTACCGGTGCACCGCTGATTTTTGCTTCTGCTTCCAGCAGGTGCTGAAGATACGCAGGGTCAGTGTCTTCTTCGGGGCGATACTTCCCCAGCGCGTGCTGCAGGACTCGGTCGCCCAGAATGTCGCGCAACATCCACCACACGTACATCGCTTTACTGCGATACAAGACCTCGTCGTTGCCTGCGGTTAGCGAGGTAAACGTAATCGAAACCGGTCCGGGATGAGCTTGCCTGGCAATCGCGACGTTTTCATTCTCGTCGTCAATGAGCCCGGGCAACTGTTGTGCCATGTAATCGAGGGCGGCGGCATGGCCATCCTGGTTTTCGATTTGGAGCGCTTGCGCAAAGTGGGCGAGTCCTTCGTAAATCCACGGTCGCGGAGAAGCAAAAGCCGCGTGCGTGAATTGATGGACCAACGTTAACCCCGCTGCTCTCGGGGCCCTTCGCAGCGGAGTAAACAGCGCCTCGCCACTTTCCCAGGGAGCGTCGTGCTCATCGGGCAGACCAAGAATCAGAACTCCGCGTTTACTTGGGCCGAACCATGTGTTCACCAGGGCTTCAGCAGGCTTCATCAACGGCGCATAATCGCTGGCGGCTTGCGCCTGATCGGCAGGATAGATGATGGCGGCGTTGACACCCTCTGCCGATAGTTTCTCCAGTGCACCCAACACAAAGCTGGGAGTGCTGTAGCCCACCGTAACCGCAGGAAAACTGGTACAACTCAGCGCCGGCACTTCTTTTTTATTCGCGACAGTCTGCCGGGTAAGACTTTGTACAGAGCTCCCAAAAACCATCAGTTCGCTTTTTGGATTTGCGCTTGTAACACACGCCTCCAGCTTGAATTGCGAAGAGACCTCGCGGTTTTTCCACCTCTGCGTTACCAGGGAATACGATGAGCCGTCGGAGATCGAGACCGCATCCATCGCCACCGGATACCAAAGCACGAAGCCTGCGCCGCGTACAGCCGAAAAGTTCTCGGCAATCTCATCCCAATCGTTCCCCGCGGCAACATCTTTCGGTGCGCCCGCCTGTTCTAGGCGAGTTGAATCCTTCTTGATCGTGCCGCCGTAACTGATCTCCAGCTCCACCGTCCCTTTGGGCGGAATATCTTGCGGAAACGTAAGCACCGCCTCGGAGAGCTGGCCGGTATGGTCCACGTCGGAAATGATCGAGTGCGTAACATGCAAAATCGTCTTTCCATTGATCTGGATAGATTTCCAATCGAGCGAAGAAGATATCTGCAGCACCGTGCTGTGTTGCGGCTGATCAGAGTCATTGCGTAACACAACTTTTCCGTCCGCGGCGAAGCCGCTGGTAGCGGGGTTAATCTGCACCTTCAGGTCGTACTGTGTAAAGGTGAAAGCCCCGCGGTCAAGCGCGCACACCGGCAGCGCCGATAACAAGCAAAGAATAAGATGCGCAATACGAAACTCGAAACTCGGAACTCGAAACTTGAGCCGTTTTACGGGCGTGAGCGAAGCGGGAGCCCGCAGGCGAAATCCTGAGCGAGCACAGCGAGTCGAAGGATCTGGTTCTCGAAACTTGAAACTGTTTTTCACTTCTTTTTCGCCCGCCTCTGCCGCACGATTTCATACATCACCACCCCGGCCGCCACCGAAACATTCAGTGAAGGGACGCTTCCCAGCATGGGAATCGAAACCAGAAAGTCGCATTTTCTCCGCACCAGGTCATGTAGCCCCTTGCCCTCGGCCCCCAGGATAAGGGCGCAATCCATGTTGTAATCAATCTGGTCGTAGGTCTGTTCGCCGCGCTCATCCAGTCCCACCGTCCAGATATTTTGCGATTTTAGCTCTTCCACGCTGCGGGCAATGTTGGTGACTCGCGCAACCGGAATATGCTCTGAAGCTCCGGCAGAAATTTTGGCTACGGTCCCGGTCACGCCGGCGGCGCGCCGTTCTGGGATGACCACGCCATCCACCCCGGCGGCCTCGGCCGTGCGCAGGATTGCTCCCAGGTTGTGGGGATCTTCCACACCATCGAGCACCACAACCAGCGTGTGCTCGCCGCGTTTGTTGGCCACCACGTCTTCGAGGTCAGCGTAAGCTTTGGCGGTAATGCTGGCTACCACGCCCTGGTGTCCGGCGGTGTGCGCCATGCGGTCGAGATGGTGACGCGGCTCAAAGCGAATAGGAATACCCGTGGCGCGGCACTGGTCAATAATGCGTTGCAGTTTCAGGTCGCTGCGTTCGCGAGCGACGGTAACGTGAGAAATACTTTTGGCGCGCGATTTGAGCGCTTCGCCGACAGCATGCAGTCCATAGATAAAATCCACATTTAAGAGTGTAAAAGAAATGGCGGGGAATTTTCATCTAAGAGGTTGCCAACGCCAGTTTCTTGGCCACCGAGCTCAATTACAGCTAGAAGCTAGTAGCTAGTGGCTTGAACGGCAACAGAGTACCGAGTACTGTGTATTGGATACTAAAACCGGGAACTCAATGCAAGAAGTCTTCATCCTCTCCGCTGTGCGCACGCCGATTGGGAAATTCGGCGGATCGCTAGCCACTCTCTCTGCCGCCGATATGGGAGTCGTTGCCGCCAAAGCTGCCATTCAGCAAGCTGGGATTGATGTGCAGCAAGTGGAAGAGACAATTTTCGGCAACGCTCGCCAGGCTGGAGGCGGACCGAACGTCGCCCGCCAGATTTCCATCCGCAGTGGTGTTCCCAAAGAAGTTCCTGCTTACACCGTGAACATGGCCTGCGCTTCAGGCATGAAATCCATTGCACTCGGTTTTGAAGAAATCGCGCACGGCAACCTGGAATGCGTGTTGGCTGGCGGGACTGAATCTATGTCGCGCTTGCCCTACTACCTTGATGGCGCGCGCTGGGGATTGCGCATGGGCCACCAGGAGCTGGTGGATGGCATGTACCGCGACGGATTCTTCTGTCCTATGGCTAAACTGCTGATGGGTGAAACCGCCGAGGTGCTGGCCGAGCAGTACAAAATCACTCGTGAAGAGCAAGACCAGTTCGCCTTGGTCTCGCAGCAGCGCGCCGAAAAGGCGCTCGAGGAAAACAAATTCGCGGCAGAGATTGCCCCTGTGACCGTAGCGGGCATGAAGGGAAGCGCGATCATCAACCGCGACGAGCACCCCTTCCTGGGTGCGACATTAGAAAAAATGGCGAAGCTGCAACCGGTATTTTCCAAAAATGGAACGGTTACTGCCGGTAACTCTTCCGGCATCACCGATGGAGCCGCCGCCATCGTTCTGGCCTCAGCAGCTTTTGTGAAGAAAAATAATCTAAAGCCGCTGGCAGCAATTTCAGCCGTGACTTCGGCGGGTGTTGATCCCAGAACTATGGGCATTGGCCCGGTGCCGGCAGTTCATAAGATGGAGCAGAACAACGGTCTGAAGCTTACTGACTTTGACCTGATCGAACTCAATGAAGCCTTCGCCGCTCAAGTGCTGGCCTGTGATCGCGAGCTGCAAATGGACCGCAGCAAACTCAACGTCAACGGCGGCGCCATTGCCCTGGGGCATCCCATTGGCTGCACCGGCACCCGCATTACCGTGACTCTCTTACATGAAATGCAGCGCCGCAAAGCCAAACTCGGCCTGGCAACGCTGTGCGTCAGCGGTGGCATGGGCATGGCCATGGTATTAGAAAATGTGGCCTGAGGGCCCCTAAATCCTTCACAAACTTCACATTCAAGAATCCCAGCATAGCCCGCTATAAGATTGTGCTTGACTCTGACGTTGCGTCAGGCCCGAGCATGGTTGCGAAAGGGGGACCGAATGAGCAAGCTGTACCGGGTACACGAGTTCGCAGAGCTGGCCGGGGTCACGGTTCGGGCCTTGCATCACTACGATCGTCTGGGATTGCTCGAACCCAGGCGCACCGCAGCCGGCTATCGGGTTTACACTCTGCGCGATCTCGAGCGCCTGGAGCAGATTGTTGCGCTCAAATTCCTCGGGCTCCCTTTGAAGCAGATCAAGCTCCTTCTGGATCAGGATACCTTCCAGTTGTCCGACGCCCTGCACATGCAACGCACCGTCTTGGAAGAAAAACGGCGGTTGCTCGATCGCGCCATCAGCGCGATCGAGGATGCCGAAAAGGTCATCCTGTCCGGCAAGCCGGCCGACGCTGCTGTTCTCAAAAAAATCATCGAGGTGATTGAGATGCAAAACAGCACAGAAGTCATGAAGAAATATTTCAGCGAAGAAGCCTGGGTTAAATGGCAGGACCGCCAGGTGCATTGGCCTTCCCAGCAGTGGATCGAACTTTTCCGCGGTATCGAGGCTTCGCTCAACCAAAACCCAAACGAAGACCCGGCAGGCAAAAAGGGGCAAGCTTTCGCCGCCCGCTGGATCAAGCTTGGCCTGAGCGAGACTGGCGGCGATCCTGAAATTCAAGTTGGATTGCTAAGGGCCTGGGTAGACCGCCAGAATTGGCCGCCGGCGGTTCAACAGAAAGTCTCTGAGTTCGATCTCGAAAAGATCGGGGAGTTCATCAGCAAAGCGACCAGCAGCTACAAGAAGAAGTATTACAGCGACGAAGCCTGGACCAAACTACTGGAGCGCCCCCAGGAATCAAGAGAGCAAGCTTCTTTGGCCTGGTGTGAACTGTTCATCGAGGCTGGTGCCGCACTCGGTGAAAACCCGGCCGGTGAAAAGGCGCAAAGGCTGGCAACGCGTTGGATGGAATTAGTGGAGAGCTCGAGCGGCGGCGATCCAGACCTCAAGGCCGGCGCGCTAAAGGCCTGGGCCGATCGCCAGCATTGGCCGGCTGCCGAACGGGAACGCATCGCATCGTTTAATGTCGAAAAAATCGCAGACTTCATCAGCGATGCCCTCGTTAGCTACAGAAAGAAGTATTACAGCGACGAAGCCTGGGCCAAAATGATGGAGCAGCGAAAGCAGTCTGCGCCGGAAGCAAGAGTGCAGGTTGCACAGGCGTGGTCCGATTTGTTCCGCGACGTAGAAGCTGCGCTCGGCGAAGATCCCGCCGGTGAAAAGGCGCAAGCCCTCGTTGCGCGCTGGAAGGAGTTGACCGAGAGTTCGACCGGTGGCGATCCTGAGATCAAAGCCGGCGCCATGAAAGCCTGGGAAGACCGGCAGAACTGGCCAGCCTGGCACAAGCAGAGCATGGGCCTGGTCAATCATGACAAGATCGCTGAATTTATCGGCAAAGCCTTCGCCGGGCCTATCGTGAAGTATTTCAGCGATGAAGCCTGGAGGAAATGGGTGGAACGGAAGCAAACCACACCGGAATCGAGGCAGCGCTCTGCTCAGGTGCAAAGAGATCTCTTCCATGAATTTGAGGCGATGCTGGGTGAAGATCCCGCCGGTGAAAAAGCGCAAGCCCTGGCAGCGCGCTGGATTGGATTCTTTGAAGCCGAAAGCGGCAGCGATCCAGACATCAAAGCTGCCTGGGAGAAATTCTGGAAAGATCGCTGCAATTGGCCGGATACACTCAAGCAGAGAATCGTCTCAGGCTTGCGAATAGATTCGGAGACTTTTGATAAGGTCGCCGATTTTATGGACAACGTTCTTGCATGCCGCAGGACATCATGAGATACAAGAGTGATAAAGAGTGAATGAAGAAACAATAATTTTGTATCGTCCGGTCGGGCCGAAAGAGCTGGAACTCATCGCGGCCATTGGTTTCAAAGAGTTTCCTCCTCGTCTGCCCGACCAGCCGATTTTCTATCCGGTGTTGAACGAGGAGTACGCTCGCCAGATTGCGCGCGATTGGAACGTTAAGGCCAGCGGTGCTGGCTACGTGACCCGATTTGCCGTGCGCAGCGAATTCCTCGCGCGTTACCCGGTGCAAAAGGTGGGCAGTTCGATCCATCAGGAATTATGGATTCCGGCAGAGGACTTGGCCGAGTTCAACCAAAACATCGTGGGAAAAATTGAAGTGATTGCTGAATTTAAAGCCGTGTGATCCCAAAGCCTATGTTCCTCTGCGTACCTCCGCGTGCTCTGCGGTGGATCCTCTTGGCATTGACGCTCACAAAAAGCGCTCACTATACTTATAGAGTTCATGCCACTTTCTACCCTTATCGTAGATGACGAACAGCTTGCCCGCGACGAGCTCGCCTACCTGCTCAAATCCGTAGGTGATGTGGAAGTGGTCGCGCAGGGCAAGAACGGTGTGGAGGCGGTGAACCTCATCAAGGAACACACACCTGATCTGGTTTTTCTCGATGTGCAGATGCCCGGCCTCGACGGCTTTGGCGTGATCAAGCGGCTCATTGACAGAAAGGTTACACTGCCGCAAATCGTCTTTGCCACCGCCTTCGATCAATACGCGGTCAAGGCATTTGAAGTGAATGCGGTTGACTACCTGCTGAAACCCTTCGACAAAAAACGCGTTGCGCTGGCCGTGCAAAAGGCCCGCAAGAACCTGCAATCTGATCCGCCACTGAACCAAAGCAGCACGCTCGATTCGCTGGTCAAGATGCTGGAAGCGCAGATACCGCAAAGCCAGGTGTCAAAAATCATGTTGCGTAGCGCCGGGCGCATGATTCTTGTGGACCAAAAAGATATCTGTTTTGCTTCCATCGAGGATGGCGTGATCACCGTCGTGACCGCAAACGCCGAAGGCCACTCCAACTGCCGCACCCTGGAAGAGCTGCTGGAGTCGCTTGACGGCAACCTCTTCTGGCGGGCGCATCGCTCGTTTTTGGTGAATATCAATCGCATCCGCGAGGTTGTGCCCTGGTTCAAGAGCTCCTATCAGGTCAAGATGGATGACAGAAAGCAGACCGAAATCCCCGTCAGCCGGGCCCAGACGAAAAGATTAAGGGAACTGTTCAAGCTTTGAAGCGATCTGTTCTTCGTATTACCAACCCCTTCTACAAGTTACAGGTATTTGCTTCGGAACTGAATGCCAGTTCATGTTAGCGGGAAAATTCCCGCAATGGGATTAACCCGCAATGGAATTGTCATAATTTTGTCAAAACTTGCATCAAGCATGTGCATTCATCAAAAAATGCGGCATCATAGTCTTCATACTTGTCTAGTTTAGGAAGGGTGGCTATCTGAGAGAGGATGGCTACCGTTCTGTAGTAGGACTAGGCAGGTTGACTCGGGCCTCGATTCGATGCCGAGGCCCGAGCAAGTGTCTTTATAGTGTTGAACGCGGAGTACCGTTTTTACACAAATCCCAGAAAATTCTTCTCGGAATTATCAAACCCGGGGAACACCGTATCCAGCTTGTGATTTCCCACGTGGCGATAGACGCCCTCGCCCACCACGCGGCGGAAGTCAGTCGTAATGGCCAGATCGCGGTTCTGATAGAGCTGCTCGTTTTCCAGGCCCGGCCATTTGCCGTAGACCTTACCGCCCTTTACTGGGCCGCCAAGTACGAACATTACGTTGGCGTGTCCGTGATCGGTGCCGCGGTTGCCGTTTTCGCGTGCGGTGCGGCCAAACTCCGACATGGTGATAATCACCGTGTCTTCGGCCAGGTCGCCCAGATCGGTCCAGAAAGCAGCGATGGACTGCGAGAAGTCGCGCAGCAGGTTGGTAAGCTGCGGCACCTCGTTCACGTGATGGTCCCAGCCGCCGATATCGGTGAATGCAACTTCCACGCCCAGGTTAGCTTTCAGAAGCTGTGCGGTTTGGCGCAAGCGGTCGCCAAACACTCCGCGAGGATAGTTCGCTCCCGCCGCCGGCTGATATTTGTTGGGATCGGTGGCCTTCAGCATCTTCACCGCTTCAAAGGTCTCATTGCCGGTGCCATGCAGCACACTATCTACCGACTGCGCGTACATGGATTCGAAAGTGCTTCCCATCGCCGCAGCGTTAGGAGCGCGGCCCCCGACGCCGAAATCATTCACATTGTTGATGGCCACGGCCGGAATCGTGCCTGAGAGAATTCTGGGCAGGGAATTGCCCAGCGCCACGGCGCGGAAGGGCGAATTCGGATCACTCTTGCCCGCGGCGGCAGCCATCTCTTCGTGCAGGCAGCGGTTGAGCCAGCCATCTTCTGTGGCTTTCACGCCGGGCGTGCCCGATTCCATGTAGTCTTGCGCGTCAAAGTGCGAGCGAGTTTCATCCGGCGAGCCTGAGGCGTGGATAATCGCCAGATGCTTCTGGTCCCACAGCGGCTTGAACGCCGCCAACGACGGATGCAGCCCGAACAGGCCATCCAGGTCAATGGTCGAATCCAGGGTATTCTGCGGACGTGGAATAGCAATCGTCGGGCGCATGGCATAGTAATTGCGCTCGCCGTGCGGTACTACAATGTTTAATCCATCGGCGGCGCCGCGTTGGAAAACCACCACAAATTTCTTCTTGCCGCGTGGGCTGCTCTCTGCTCCATAAACTGCACGCGCTAAAAACGACGGTACGGCGGTGGTCGCCACCATGGCCAGGGCGCTGTTGCGCATGAAGACTCGGCGCGTAATTGACATAACAAACCTCGCAAACTGCTAGCCCGCAGCTAGCTGGAAACGTTTCTGGTTATTTCTAACCCAATTCTCGTCTTTTAGTTCTTTCCATCGGATTTCTTAAAAATCAAAAATCAAAAATCGTAAATCGTAAATCGTACTTCCTACCTTCTCTGAAACTCCGGCGAACCCAGAATGAGCCCGGCAATAACACCCACGTTAGGCGGTCGCGCCGGATCGTCGAGCTTGCGTCCCGTGACTTTAGGATCAGACAACTGTTTGCTGATGGTTTCATGCGTCTGGGCTGAAATGTCTCCATCGAGCAGCGCCTGCTCGAGTACTGCTTGCGCGGCGGCGGCATCGGTCGGGGTGGTGCCGTTAAAGATATGTTGCTGGTCGATTTGGATACCGTTCAACCTGCCGTTGCCCAGGGCCAGGGCAAAGTTCATACGATCGAGCAATGCCGACGAATTGACCCAGGCTTCTTGTTTCATCGAGTAGCCTGTAGGCGGCTGCATACCGTAGAGAGGCATGCCCATGCGGTTGAGTGTTCCCACCAGCGGCTGGACGTTGCTCACGTCAGCGTTGGTAGCGCGTATGGAAGAGACCACAAACTCCAGCGGGGTCTTGACCTTGGCGCGGTAGGAATCGGTCGCCCAGAACTCAGGCGATTTGAACATGGTGCGCAGAACTTCCCGGATATCGCCATCGCTCTTCAGATACGTCTGCGCCATGCGGTCCACCAATGCCTGCGGAGGAGTGTCTGATACAAACCGCATCGCCAGCTTGCGCGAAATGAACTTGGCCGTCGAAGGACTCTTCGCCAGCATCTCAATCGCGCGCTCGCCTTCGTGCTGGCCGTCTTCCTTGATGGTCTGTCCGAGGAAGCTCTTGCTGCCGGGCTGGTGCATGTGTTCGTTGTATTCAAAGTCGCCGCCGCGCTGCGGTTCGCGGATCGTCCAGCCCGTCAGCACCTTGGCCAACTCGGTGACGTCTTTCTGCGTATAACCACCGTCTACACCTAAAGTGTGCAGCTCCATGATCTCGCGGGCGTAGTTTTCGTTCAGTCCCCGGCGCTGCTGCTGTGCTTTTTGCTGCTGTTGCTGCGGCCGCTGCTGTTGCTGCTGGGGTCTTCTTGCCTGCCCGCCGCCGAACGGTCTCCGTGGGTTAAATTTCCCATTCCCATTTCCGTAACGGCCCTGTCCGCGCAGCGCGACGTCAGAGTCAGGTCCAACACTCTGCCAGTTATCCAGGTAAAACAGCATCGCCGGCGACTGCGCCGTAGCCATCAGCAGGTCCTTAAACTTCCCAAACACATGCGGACGAATCACATCGCGCTCATACGCCGTGATCAGGTAGCGGTCCGGGCCCTTGTTGATGAACACGTTGAAGTGGTTGAACCAGAAGTCGGTCATCACTTCTTCCAGTTGGCGTTCGCTGTAGGCCGCTCGCAAAATCTTGCCTTCCTGCAACTCCAGCGCCACCACCTGCTGCGGATTATTCAACGCTATGAACGTCTCCCGCTGCTGCGGCGTAAGCTCGTTCAGCATCTGCTGGCGGTCGTCATTGCTGAGCGTGCGGTTCATGACCTGGCGCTCTTGCGGCGAGAGCTTCATGATGGCGGCATAGCGCTGATCGGAGGGAAGGTCCAGCAGCTCCTGCGCCTTCAACTCGGCGTACATGCGCGCCTCGCGCTGCTGCTGCTTTTTTTGCCGCACCGCGGGATCATCGGAATTATCGGCCGGGTCGGCCATATTGCCGTTGGCCATATTAGGATCGCCTGCCTGTTGATTTGGGGCCTGCGGATTCGGTCCCGGCTGATTGCCAGCCTGTTGATTGCCCGTCTGCGCCGGCGGATCCTGCTGCGCATTTTCGTTCTTGCGTTCCTGCAGCGCCTTGTAATTGTCGATTGCGCTCTGATAGATGGCGCGCTTCGCAGGATCAGAGGGCATATCCATCTTGCCTTCCGCCACTGCCCGGATAATCTGCGGCGGCGGGAAGTTATCTACAATGTCGTGCGTGCTCATGCTCAGGGTACGCAGCGGAGCCAGGCGCGTCTCCAGCGCCGAGTCATCAATCTTGTCAGGATGCAGTTGCTGATCGATCCACTTATCCACGCCCAGCTTGCTGACGCTATCCACGTCGCCCGGCCGCGGACCAAACGTCAGCCGGTTCAGCACATGCAGCGCGCGCTTTTCTTCTTCAATCTGCGGAATGCTCGATTGCGCCGAAGCTTTATTTGATTTTTTCTTTTTATCAGCGCCCACCACGAGAGATACACATACACTCAGCGCCAAAACAATCAATAGAAGGATGAACTTCCTGCTCGCTGAACTCGAACCTTGCGGCATAAGACCTCTTATATGTTTCGTCAGCACGGACTCTATCTCATGTTAAAACCCGTAGAAAGCGAAAAGTTGTGCCAGTTGCAACCGCTCGCATTCCGGCCGAGCCCACCGGTTCATCAGTAACTAGTTTAGTATCAATTAGTTATGGGGCATCAATGACAAGCGTGTTTTCCTTTGTGCCCTTGTCCTTGTTCCTTTGTGTCCTTTGTGGTTAAACTTCTTATCTTTCACAAGGAGGATGTCATGCACAGTTACCGTCTGATTTTGTGTGCATTGTTTTTGGGAGGGTTCTCATCTTTGGCATTGGCTCAGCAATCCTGCATCAAGGCGGAAACGCAGGAACATCGCGTTCCCGATTTCCGGGTTGCCGACGCCTGTGACCCGCAGGACGCCAAGCTGGTGATCATAGATGCCCTGCTGGCGCAGGCCGAATCCGAGCGCAAGACCAAGTGCCCCGCCTGTAAATGCCAGTTCGCCCAACCCTCGGTTTGCACCACAGCAATTCTGGATTGGCCGGCGCTCGACGCGAGGCTCCAGATCACTCCCATTCGCCGCCCCCAGTGCAAAAACGGCGTAGGCTGGCTGGTCGTGCTCACCGGCAAAGGATCAAGCGACCGCTTCCGGTCAGCCTGCAACTGCGTGCCCCAGTAAGAGAGTCTAACCACAAAGGACACAAAGGCTGGACACAAAGGCAAAGGGAAAAATCGGAAATCAAAAATCGTAAATCCCCCGATTACTCAATGACGCAATGACCCGATGAATTAATGGCGCAATTTCTTTGCGTCCTTTGTGGTTAGATTTTCCTGATCCGCGTTAATCCGTGAAATCCGCGGTTAGCTTTTGCCTTTGAAACTCGAAACTCGAAACCCGAAACTGCCTTTCAAGCCTCTGCGAACCCCTGCGACCTCTGCGGTTAAAGATTTTGCTTTTGCCTTACCGATTTGGAATAATACGCGAAAGAATAGCTCAGGTTTCGCGCTCACAAAACCCATGAAATACCAACTCGTCATCCAGTTCCCGGCTAGCTCCAGCGAAGATTTTGACCGTTTGGTCGCTTTCGAGGAAAGCCTGATGGAAGGTTTGGACGATTCTTCCGAAGTGGATGGCCATGATTTTGGCATGGGAGAATTTAACGTCTTCATTTTCACCGATGAACCCGCCAAGACCTTTGAAGGAGTCCAACAGATCGTCAAAAGCCAACCGCCGCCATATCCCATGCGAGTTGCGTATCGCGACCGGCCGTATAGTGATGGGGCAAACGAGAACTTCATAATTCTGTGGCCCCTGAACCTCAAAGAATTCAAGGTGATATAAAGGTCTCGCGTCGCCACCTATGGGGCTCTATAAAAGCAGTTTCAAGTTTCGAGTTTCAAGTTTCAAAAGCACGACAAACCCGCCGAATGGTACCAATCTGATATCAAACCATTGACTCTTTGGAAGCCGCAGGCCATCATGGAGAAGCGGTTGAAGTAGTTGTCAGCTACCGGTTGCCAGTAAAACAACCGCAAAAGAACAGGGTGAGCCAAATGCGAGCGCCGGATGAGCGCGAGCAGTTGGCGAGGGCGTAGCAGCCTGGGTTTGGCTGCGGAGCCCTTAGACCCCGGGTGAGCCAAATGCGAGCGCCGGATGAGCGCGAGCAGTTGGCGAGGGCGTAGCAGCCTGGGTTTGGCTGCGGAGCCCTTAGAGTCAAAGACGGCATTTCAGAATGCCGGGGGTTTATGGCCCCATCTGCTCTTTGAAAATTTAGCGCGACTCCGGATTCTGAAGACCGAGGATTGGAACTGTTTTTGATCACCCAGCAAGTCTCTCCTCTCATCTCGATTTTCGCCAATAATGACGGGGGTCAGACGCGGTTTTGGACACCCAAAACACCTGCCAGCAAGTGGGGGTGGGTCCTCCCGCAATCTTCCTGAAAATCAACTAGCCCCCAAGCGCGCAAGGGGGGTACCCCCCGGGAAGCCGTTTCGGGTTTCGAGCTTTGAGGAATCGTTTTGGCTGAATGCTGAGTGCTGACCGCTGAGTGCTATTCTCAATTCGAAAGGCCAACTGTATACGATTGACCGCAAACGACTTACGACTAGCCCCCAAGCGCGCAAGGGGGGTACCCCCGGGAGGCCGTTTCAGGTTTCGAGCTTTGAGGAATCGTTTTGGCTGAATGCTGGTGCTGACCGCTGAGTGCTATTCTCAATTCGAAAATGCCAACTGTATACGATTGACCGCAAATGGCTTACGACTAGCCCCCAAGCGCGCAAGGGGGGTGCCCCCGGGAAGCCGTTTCAGGTTTCGAGTTTCAGGTTTAATCAGCGTTGATCTGCGACGAAAGTCTTTTGCTTTTCTCTGTGCCTCTGTGTCTCTGTGGTGAAAGGCCGGCTTCAGTTCGAGAAAGCCCGTCCTTTGGTCTTCAACTCAGCCGTCAGGCGGTCAATTTCAGCGGGGCCGATGTTGCAGTTCACTTGCGGATCCAGGAAGCGCTTGCCCTTGTTCGTGGCCTCGCCGCGCGCCAGCATCAGCAGGCAATGGACGGCATCGGCGTCGAGTTGGGCGGGGGTGGTGCGCACTATCTCGTTGAGCGCCTTTTCCAGGGACATAGTCTTGCGGTACGGACGGTCGCTGGTCATGGCATCGAAGGTGTCGGCCACGGCGATGATGCGTACCGCCTGCGGGATCTCACGGTCATGCAGGTTGTCGGGGTATCCCGAGCCATCGGAGCGCTCGTGGTGCCAGCGCACTACGTCGGTAATCCCCGGCCAGGGAAACTGGATTCCGGAGACGATGCGATGGCCCACGACGGTATGGTCAGCCACCTCGCGAAACTCCTGCGGATCGAGCGGCGCTGCCTTCATGAATAAATGTTTATCCACGGCCACTTTGCCGATATCGTGCAGATATCCTGCGGCGCGCAACTCAGCGATCTCATTCGGATTAAGACCGAGCGCCGATCCCATCGCCGAGGCATAGCGCCCTACGCGCAACGAGTGCCGGCTGCTGCGGTACTCCTTGGCGTCTATGGCGCAGGCAAAGGCTTCCATCGCCTGGTCGCAGAATTTGTGGACGGAATCCAGCACGCGCAGATGCTCCACTACGCCATGCTGTAAAGACTGTGTCAGGTTGTGGTTGTGCACGGCCAGGGCCACGTAGTGCGAGAAAGCCGCGAGCGCGGCCATCTCCTCTTCGCCGTAACCGGTTGCGCCTTCGGTGCGTGATCCCAGGCCAACGATCCCAGCCAGCTTGGCGCCCACCCGCAGGGGCAAGATGCACTTGAACATCTCAGGAGCTACATTGCCATTGCAGCTCAGGAATTTTTCATGTCCTTGCGAAGATGGCGTGAGCGGCGCGCTGGCACTCTCCAGGGCATGCACCTGCCGCGAGTTTAAGGCCATGAATCCTGCTTCGGGAAATAGCGCGTAGCCCTTCCACGCAGCTACGTTAAGCTGTGCCGGCTTCTGGCAGAAGGTGAAGAGAGCGCCTTCGCGGGCCCCCACCGCCTCCATCATGGCGCCTAGCATGAAATGGGCAGCTTCATTGAAATTGCGCTCCCCGGCCAGCATCGGCCCGAGCTCGGCCAGGCACCGGTAGGTGAGGAGAAGAAGCCGCGATTGCGTTGGTTTCATTGTCACCACCACAGACGACCACCAGAACATTAGGAGTATTACTGAATCGAAAACAAAGCGCGAGTTGTGGTTCCAATCTAGTTAACGATGAAGATGATACCCGGGAGATGCTCGCGCAACTTGAAAAACCACTTTTTCAAGTCAGGACTACCCGACTTCAACCCAAGGCAACCCTAAAAGTTCTCACAAAGTTGCGCAAATTTCTCCAGGACCAGGAGTTGCGAGCTTGCGGGCGGTTGGGATAGCTCCTCGTGCTCCAGGATCCAGGTTTTGTCATGGGGGACAAAAACCGCATGCAGCCCCGCCGACAGCGCTGGATTGATGTCTGATTTCGGGCTGTTGCCGACCATCCAGGTCACGCCGGGCTGCAGATTGTGTTTTTGCACAATCGTTCTGTAGGTGGGTGTGTCTTTTTCCGCGACGATTTCAATCGACTTAAAGTGCCGCCGCAGCCCAGAGCGTTCCAGTTTGCCCGATTGCTCTTGAGGGTTCCCCTTGGTCATCAGGATCAGGTGGTGGCGAGGGCTGAGGTACGCCAAAGTTTCCTCGACGCCTGCAATGATCTCGATAGGATGCTCGGCAATGGCGCGGGCGAATCCGTGAATGGTCTCGTGCAGCGCGGGGGTGAGCGGCTCGACCGAAAGACGCTCGAAGGTCATGACCAGGGACTGCACGAAGCTGTTCAGGCCGTATCCGTGCTTGCGGATTCCTTCGCGCTCTACTTCATTGAGTTTTTTCCGGACCTGTTCGGGCGTGAACTCATGATGATTGAGAAACGAGATGAAATCTGCGATGGCGCGCTCAAAGTAGATGTTGTTTTCCCAAAGCGTATCGTCGGCATCAATGAGCAGCGTCTGTGGTTCGGTGAAAGGCATTCGAAGAGCATGATAAATCGGAAGCTTGTTACAATCCTAGCCATGAACAAACTATCAGTAGTTGGTTTGCTTCTCTTCTTGATTGCCACCGCCACTGCTCAGACTAAAAAACATACAGGCCGAAGGCACAATGGAAGGTCTCATGCGGGCACTTCGGGTGTAACCGAGAAGGTCAACTGGGCGGAGCTGGATAAAAAACTGGCGCAATGGAAGCCGGTCAAGGTCCCTTTTGACAGCGAGAAGCTGACGCCGCGTGAGGTCAAGATGGTGAACCATCTTGTGAACGCGTGCCATTATCTCGAAGACATTTTCTGGCGGCAGAGCGACCCTGAAGCGCTTACGTTGTATCAATCTCTGCTGGGTAGCAGCAACCCTAAGGATCAGAAGCTGCTGCGCATGTTGCGTATCCAGGGCAGCCGGTACGATCTGCTGGCGGAGAACAACCCCTTTGTGGGTACCGAGCCGATGTCGCCCGGGCGCGGACTTTATCCCGCAGGCGTTACTCGCGAACAGCTTGAGCAATACGTTAAAGACCATCCTGAGAAAAAGGCCGAGATTTACAGCGGATACACGGTCATCCGGCAAAAGGGAAAGGACCTTGAAGCCATTCCATATCGCATTGTGTATCGTTCGTTCCTGGAACCGGCAGCGAATGAACTACGCGAAGCTGCAGCGCTCAGCGACGATGCGGCCTTTGCCAACTTTCTGCGCCTGCGCGCCGATGCCTTTTTAAGTGACGATTATTACCAAAGTGATCTTGCCTGGATTGACCTCAAAGATCCAAAATTTGATGTGATCATGGCTCCGTACGAAACCTATCTGGATGATGTTCTGGGGGTCAAAACCTCGTATGGCCCGGCGGTGCTGGTGCGCAATGAGGCCGAGAGCCAGAAGCTGGCGGTCTTTCAGAAGTACGTTCCTGATATTCAAGATGCGCTACCGCTGAAGCCCGAAGACCGGCCTTCCAAACGTGGCCACCTCACGCCCATGGAGGTCATGGATGCGCCCTTCCGCGGCGGCGACCTGCGCCACGGATACCAGGCCGTAGCCGACAATCTGCCTAATGATCCGCGCATCCATGAGGAAAAGGGCACCAAGAAAATCTTCTTCAAAAATTACATGGATGCGCGCGTGAATGACGTTATCTTGCCTCTGGCCCGCCAGATCATGCAGCCGCAGCAGGCGGCCTTGGCCTCAGGCGAGGGCTATTTGGCTTCAACTATGATGCATGAGATTTCGCACGGCCTTGGACCTGACTTTGCCCACAAGAATGGGCAGCAAGTGGATATCCGCGAGGCCATTGGGCCACTCTACGGCGGATTGGAAGAGGCCAAAGCTGACATCGTGGGCATGTACGGCTTGAAATGGCTGGTGGACCAGGGCGCGCTCCCCAAAGAGCGGCTGCCAGAATACTATTCCTCATATGTGGCCGGTATCTTTCGCACAGTACGCTTCAGCATTGCTGAAGCCCATGGCCGCGCCGAGATGATGGAATTCAACTATCTCTCTGAGCAGAAGGCGATTACCCGCGATGCCGCGGGAAAATACGTCGTTGACTATGATCGCATGCCGGCAGCGGTGGCTAGTCTGGCCCAGGAATTGCTTGAAATCGAGGCAACAGGGGACCGCGCCCGAGCGGAGGCGTGGTTTAGCAGGTACGAAAAGATGCCTTCTGAGTTAAAATTTGCTTTAGGGGCGGCCAGTAACGTGCCTGTAGATATCGACCCTATTTTTTCATTTCCGGAGCCTGTTAAATGAAGGGTATTTTTTCGGCCAAGTCCATTACCGGTGAGCGCCGTCGCCATGAGCGTGTGGAGGTCTCCTATACCGCCCAGGTCCACGTGACCGACGATAAAGGCAAGCGAGTCGGCGTACTGCGGCAGCTCTCGCGCGGCGGGTTCATGATGGAGCCGGAGAAAGAGTTCAAGGAAGGCAAAAAACACAAGCTCATGCTTGTGGACCGCAGCGAAAATATCCGCCTGGTGGTGAAAGTGATTGTACGCTACGCCGATATACGCCGCGCTGGGTTTGAATTTGAAGGGCTCGACGTGGATTCCGCGATTGAGATCGGCATCATGATCGGGAAGTACTACCAGACCGACGCTGTGCTGGCTTAAATCGGAAGTCAAACCGCAGAGGACGCGGAGGATCGCAGAGGCAATTCCTAAATCGTTGTTGAAGATTCGCGGAGGTATTTATGCGATTGATCAAGCTGATTCTGGGAACGCTGGTTCTGGCAGTTACTCTTCAACCACTTCTGGGACAGACGGCGAAGGCAGAGGTAAGCACTGCCGACTCCAGCAAGGCGAAGAAATTTGACCTGGCGCGAGCTTCAGGGTTCGATTTCGCACAGAGTCCCGTCAATCGGAATAGCCTTGATTCCTGGCAAATCACCCCGCCCACGCGCTTGCAGGCAACCGAACCCAACACAGATCTTTGTTACCGCATGCGCGTCTATTCTTTTACGCAACAGGACGGCGAAGCCCCGAGGATGACCGGCTCCACAACATGCACGCCTGCAAATAGAGCGGCCCCCAAGAGCATTGAAGGAGCTGGGTCGGCACCCACGGCAAGATACGTTCCACAGTAAACAGAATGAAGGTCAGGCGCCGCGGAACACAACCCCACAGGGAGTTGCCAGGGCTTGAAGCGGCTTCCTAGTGAAAATGGACCAGACTCCACAACCTTCGAGCAACGAAACCATATTCTACGACGAACCTTGCCCCCGTTGCCGCAGCAGTCTACGCTATGTGAAGCGCGGCGAACCGGGCAAGGTATACTGCGACGGTTGCGGATATGTGGAGGGAGAAGAACCTAGACAAGATGCTTAATTGGCCGCATTCGGCGGTATGTGCGCACGCATGATGTGTGCCGGTGTTGGCTTTGCATCAGCTTTGGGATTGCCGTTATCGTCGAGCGTGTCCCATCCTGAATTGGCGATGTAATAGAACTCGTGATGAACAATTACTCCATGAGTGGGATCGCCGAGGGTGGGCGTGGAGCGTTCAATCTCTTCTTCAGATACAACACTCGAGAGTGCACGATCTAACTTGAACACCGACACTCTCTCGGGCGAAGTCCCGTTCTGCACAGCCAGCAATATACCAGCATGGAAGTAGAGTCCATCAATGCCGTTGAGGGCATACTTGTTGGCCATCGCGATCCAACGTACCTGGCCGGTCTTCAGGTCAAATACGGCGATTCCTCTCAGGTAGTCAGGCACAAAAACATGCCTGCCATCGGGGTGCATCACCGGTGTTTGGGGCGAGATGAAGTCGCCCTTATCCATACGCTGCAACTCTTTGCCACCGTTGGGCACACGGTAGATTCCGCCACCCTCGCCATCGGAGACGATAAGGTCTCCATCGTTCGTCAGCACCGCATCACCCAGCGCGCTGTGGCTTGGTCCTTCAATGCGGCGTACGAGTTTGCGAGTTTGAAGATCGTAGCAAAGCACCGCCGATCGCCCCCAGTCGGATTTGGGAACAGAATTGAATCCATTAAGCGCGACCTCGGTCGCCCATAGCAGACGGCGCCGGGAATCAATTTTGAGGGCCATCATCGGCCACGAATCGGGAGATTGAGCAAAATCCTCAGCTTTTCCGTTTGCATCCACGGAGATAATTTTCTTTTTTTGCACGCTGGTGAGGAAGAATCGTGAACTGTGCGGGTCGTAGTCAATGTCTTCCGGTACCAACCCGGCTTCAGCAAGATCAAAGGCAATGGAGGCATGTGAGATCGGAGCTTGATTTGCTGCCATGCTGTCTGACATCGCTTTGAATCGCGGGTCTTCACGAATAGTGGAAAAATCCGGAGAGGCGGCCACAAGATCAACCGCCTGGCCCATTTGGGCAAAGTATCGCAACTCCTCGAACGCCTTCTGATGGTCTCCAGCGCGCAACTCGGCCAGAGCAAGCTGCAGATGCGTCCTGGGTGCACCTTGTTCCAGCGCACTGAGCTTCTGGCTGTTCAATAAATACGATTGCCAATCTTTTTGGTCGCGCGCCTTGCGCAGCTCAGACGTGAGATTCCGGAACTGCTCCGCGGCGGAGGGCATTTGTTGCGTTCTTGAGACGGAGACAGTTGCGAAGACGGCAACCGCGAGGAATATCAGGCGACGTTGTCGAAGGTTTTGCATCAGAGGTTAGACGTCTGGTTGTTGAGAATTGTTAGGGACGAAGTCTCTGTAGCTGTCCCCGCCACCGCGCCGAGGGCGAGACACCCGCGGGACAGCCGGCAAGATGCCGGCGCTACTAATCTACAAACTTAACTTTTGGCTTGTGAGGAATAATGCCCGCTTTGTAGCCTTCATCCAGCAGACGAATAATCGCCCGGCGGCCATCTTCGCCGTAGTCCAGCGTGCGCTCGTTCACGTACATACCTACAAACTGGTCGGCCAGCTCGGGATCGAGATCGCGGGCAAACTGCATGGCATAGGCCAATGCCGCAGGACGATGGTTGAGTGCATAGCGGATGCTGTCTTGCAGCGCCTTGCTCACGCTGCGCATGAGCTCAGGGCCGAGGTCAAGGCGAATGACGTTGCCGCCCAAGGGAAGGGGAAGAGACGTGGTTTCACGCCACCATTGCCCCAGGTCCAGCAGTTTGTGCAGTCCGTTTTTAGCAAAAGTAAGCTGGCCTTCATGGATGATAAGGCCGGCTTCGTACTTCCCGGCCAGCACCTGCGGAATAATCTGGTCGAAGGGCACAACTTCGGTGCGAATCTGGGGAGCAAACAGCTTCAGCGCCAGATACGCGGTGGTCATGGTGCCAGGGACGGCGATGATCTTTTCTTTCATCGCTGCCAGAGAAATCGCGCGCGGCGAGACCAGCATCGGTCCGTAGCCTTCGCCTACGCTGCCGCCACTGGGCAGCAGGGCATACTTTTCCTGTAAATAAGGATAAGCATGAAAGGAGATCGCGGTTACATCATAAAACCCTTCCAGTGCCTTGCGGTTCAGGGTTTCGATGTCGCAAAGCGTATGCTCGAATTGCAGGCCGGGCACGCGGATCTTCTCTGTGGCCAGCGCGTAGAACATGAACGCATCGTCGGAATCAGGGCTGTGCGCCACAGTTACCGTACGCACTTTTTCGTTTGCAGGAGATGAGATTGAAGTAGACATTTTGTGATTCTGAAGTTGAACATGGAATTCCCGGCTGACGGCGAATCCCTCATCAATGTTAAATCAGTGTGTGACTCCCGCGCCTTCCGGGTTCTGCTTGGTTGCGTGACGTTCTGCGGCGTCTTTCATGGCGCGGCGAAATTGTGTTTCAGAGGCCCGCGCCAGCCGGCGTACGCGCAGATACATGGCAATTCCCACAAGCACCAGTGCACTCGTGGAAAACACCAGAATGACGTACAGGATAGTAATTGTCACGGCCTCTATAGCATAGCAGACAATAGCACCAAAATTGATGCTAGATTGATGCCATAGACCGGGCTAAGGTTTGTGCGAGGCCCCGTTGAGGGCCTGATCCAGAAGGCTGATTATGCGGGCCTCTTCCACCTCGCCGGGCTCGTTATAAACCACCTTCCCGGATGAGTCCACAATCATGACGTGGGGCACGAGGTTGCGGTAGTACTTATCTACGAGCTGCTTTTGCCCCGAGGAAAGTTTTTGATCGAGATCAATAATGACGAAATTCACCTTGTCTTTGTACTTGTCGTGGAGACTGACGGAGCGGCGAGCCTGCCGCTTGGAATTGAATCAACCCTCTTCAAACATGAAAACGTAGTTGACCTTGCCTTTCACCAGGCCAGAGCCATCTGTCCCGGTGATGAGCGGGCCATCCTGGCTGTCGGTGTTGTAGTCAAGGTGCGAATTCAGCTTCAACTCCTGGGCGGTCAGGGCTGTAGCCAGCAGGAGAACCATGACAATAAGGTTTTTCATGACCACTTTAGGATGTCCCAGCTTCGGAAAAGTTACAAGTCTTTTGTAATTTATCCACCGAGTACAAGATAACGAGTACAAGATGAAAAAAGCGCCAGGTTTGCAAGTAATATCTAATCGCAAATCTAAATTCCAACGGGATAAGGCTTAGGCTGGCGGGCTTCCACCCCTGACTTGCCTGAACGGAAGCGCTCAAATCGGCCTTGCAGCAAAGACATCAGGCCGGTGTACCAGAAGCCAAGGACAAAGATGACCAGGAAAGGGACGGTAAAGAAATTCTCATTTTGCATGGCGTAAATGATGGTCAGGGCGAAATAGCTGCCAATTACAAGTTCGATCCAGGGCACCCAGCCCAGCCGCCGCCGGTATTTTGCAGCGATGACCTTATCTTGTTTGCTCAGGACACGGTACTTCGGAGTGCGTTTGAACGGGCTCTGGACGCCGAACAGCGCCTCGATGACGGCGCGTGAATTGGTTACGGTCAATCCGATGCCGAGCGCCATGAGGAAGGGCAGATACAGAAAGGTGCGCGGCCAGCTTTTAGGGAAGAGCGCCTTCTGCGATACCAGATAGAACGACGAAACCGAAAATGTGGATGCCAGAAAGAGCGGCAGGTCAATCAGCAGCATCTGGAACCATCCCTGGTAAAAGCGGATGATCATCGCCGGCATAAGCAGTGTCGCCAGCACGATCATCAGCGGATAACTCAGGTTGGCCGTCAGGTGATACCAGGCCTCCACCTTAACGCGGAGCGGAGCCTTGCTGCGCATGATCTTGGGCAGCGTCTTTTTGGCTACCTGAATCAATCCCTTGGCCCAGCGTGCCTGCTGGGTTTTGAAGGCGGTCATTTCAATCGGCACTTCCGCGGGGCACTCCAGGTCTTCGAGATAACGGAACTTCCATCCGGCAAGCTGAGAGCGATAGGAGAGATCGGTGTCTTCGGTGAGCGTGTCGCTCTCCCAGCCACCAGCATCCTCGATAGCCTGACGGCGCCACATGCCGGCTGTCCCATTGAAGTTGAAAAAGACACCTGCGCGCGAACGGCCTCCGTGCTCAAGCACGAAATGTCCATCGAGCAGAATGGATTCAACCTCGGTGAGGAATGAATAGTGCCGGTTCAGGTGGGTCCAACGGGTTTGCACCATGCCAATCGCAGGGTTGGCGAAGTGGTGGACTACGCGCAGCAGCCAGTCTTCCGGAGGAATAAAGTCGGCATCAAAGATGGCGATGAGCTCGCCTTTGGCGCTCTTCAGGCCTTCACGCAAAGCTCCGGCCTTGAAGCCCTGACGGTTGCTGCGGTGCAGATAAACGATGTCATATCCCAGGGCGGCATAACGTTCCACGGCCGCGCACGCGATCGCTACGGTTTCATCGGTGGAGTCATCCAACACCTGAATGTCGAGTTTGTCTTTGGGGTAGTCGAGGCGGCAAATGGACTCTACCAGCCGCTCAACAACGTATTCTTCGTTATAGACGGGCAGTTGTACGGTAATCCGCGGCAGCTCCGTAAAATAAGCGTCTGGTTCGGTGACCTTGTTCTTGCGGTTCTTGTAATACATGTAAACCAGAACATAACGGTGAATACCGTAACCAGCCAGCACCACCAGCACGATGAAGTAAGGGATGAGCAGCGCCAGATCAAAGGCATTGGCGTGATAAAGGCCTTTGAACGTCTGGTCGAGATAATGCGAACGGATGTACTGTGTAAATCCGCGTGCGGCAAACAACGAGAAGCCAATTGTGCTGCTTAGGTGCAAGAACAATCCCCGCTAAAAACCCGTTTAGAATTCTACAAATGGTGGAACAGCTAGTTCAGGAAATACTGCCGGTACAGCGTATCGCGCTGCGCAGGCCGGAACCCGGCATCGCGGATCATGTGGCGCAATTCTTCTTCCGTGGTGCAATTGGTTACGCCAGCCGAACGCACAACGTTTTCTTCGATCATGACCGAGCCTACGTCATTGCCGCCGAAGCGCAGTCCGAGCTGGCAGACTTTGAGCCCCTGTGTGACCCAGCTCGATTGCACGTTTTCAAAATTGGAAAGAAAGATGCGGGAAATGGCCAGCGTCTTCAAATACTCCACGCTGGTGGTCTCGTCCCAGTGGCGTCCGCCCAGGGCCGTGTTCTTGGGCTGAAAGGTCCAGGGGATAAACGCGGTAAACCCGCCGGTCTCTTCCTGCAAATTATAGACGTGCTGAAAATGATTTACGCGGTGCTCCAGCTTTTCGCCCACGCCAAACATCATGGTGGCGGTGGTGCGCATGCCGAGCTGATGCGCGGTGCGGTGCACGTTGAGCCAATCTTGGGTAAGGCATTTGAGGCGTGCAATCTTGTGGCGCACTTCGTCATCCAAAATTTCTGCGCCGCCACCGGGGATGGAGTCGAGTCCGGCGTCACGCAGACGCGCTATGGTGTCGCGGATGCTCAGGCCGTTCAGCTCGGCAAAGTGAATGATCTCGGAGGCGGAAAAGCAGTGCAGATGCACCTTGGGGAAGCGCTGCTTGATGCCGCGCAGCATATCTTCATACCACTCCAGCTTCAAGTCAGGGTGAAGTCCGCCCTGCATGAGCACGCCTGTGCCGCCCAACTCCACGGTCTCGCGGATTTTTTCGTAGATGGTCTCGTAATCGAGCACATAACCCTTGGCCTTTCCTGGCCCCTTGACCGGGGCATAGAAAGCGCAGAAGGTGCAGTACTCGGTGCAGAAGTTGGTGTAATTGATGTTGCGATCAATGATGTAGGTGGCTACGCCTTCGGGATGGAGTTTGCGACGGATGGCGTCGGCCTCCATGCCGATGCCAATGAGGTCATCGGAGTGGAACAGCTCCATGGCTTGGGCGTGGGTCAATGACATAACCAACCATTTTAATGCACAGATGGCTGTTCAATTTTTAATTTTGTAATAAGAAATTTTCATACATCACATGCTTTTTGCTGTTTCAGCAGAAGAAACATTGCGGGAGGAGATGAAGTCTATCTTCCGAAAGTCCTCTATAGCAGCAATCTCTTTGGCCAAAGTGAAAAATAAATTCAACCCGGCCAACTGTTCCTCATCGAAGCCATAGCGCATGTTGTTGAGCAAATAGTCTTGCATGCTGGCTTTCGAGATTCCAAGCCGCGGAGTCCATTCTTCAGCAATTTCTTTCACATGTGCCAGCCCGCGTTCCCGTGAGTGTTGAAAAATCCCAACCAGGCTTTCTGCCAACGGATGGTTGATCAATGCGCCCTGCCGTACCGCCCAGAAAGCATAGACGAAGGGTTTGCCTGTGCGGCGAGTCCATTCTTCTCCCAAGTCAACCGTAACGGGATATTTTGATTGCTCCGCTGTGAGTGCAGGGTCGCCGATCAACAACGCGGCGTCGCAGCGTGCCAGCATTTTATTCAAGTCAGGATCAATCGGGATAAACTCCGGCCCTGCGTTTCCTGGCTGCCACCATTTTTGAAACATGATCTTGGTTAACACCACGGAAGTGCGCGAAGAGGTGTCCGCTGCCAGGGTTTTGATTTGCTCCAGTGGCTTTTTACTGACAACCAAGATGGAACGCACCGCACCATTCGACGCAATGGCGATATCAGGAATTACAACCAGATCTGGAATAGTCTGGTACGTAATGGCCGGAATGATGCCGATATCAGCACTTCCTTTACGAAGGGCATCGGCGCAAGCCGAAGGTACGGTATAAGAGATATCAAACTCAGCCGGCAAATCGCGCTGTGCAGACTCGGGATGCTCAAAATCCCACATCAAAGGCGCGGTATTCAGGAAAGAAATAGCTGAAATACGCAACTTTTTCATCTAACACGATTTAACCACAGAAAGGCAGTCCCAAGCTTTAAGCTGCGAGCTGTCGAAAGCTGTTAAGCCCTCTAATTAAGGCTCAGCGCCGAGAACTGAGTGCCCGGAGCTGACCACCGATTCACTTTGCCCGCAAGATTCGGATAGTCCGCCCTGCCCCTTCGCGAGTACTCTGTCACAGGCGCGGCGGAAGGCTGGCGAGTAAACTAACCAAAGGGTTGGCTGACCGGGCGACCAACAACGGGAGACGAACGAAATGAAAGAAACGGTGCAGCAATATATTCAGCGGGTCACCGGCTACGTCGAAGGGAAGAAGCCTTTGGTGGTACAAGGCGCCACGGCGAAGAAACTCGAACACCTGATCAAGGGCGTGCCTGCGGCCAAGCTGCGGAAGCGTCCTGCTCCCGACAAATGGTCAGTCAGCGAGATCCTGGCACATCTCGCCGATACGGAAATCATCGTCGCCTTTCGTATGAGAATGATTCTGGGCACGCCGGGAACTTCCATTGCAGCGGTCGACCAGGATTCCTGGGTAGCGAGCGGGCATTATGAAAAGCGCGATCCCCGCAAATCGGTCGAGCAGTTTCGCGTGGTCCGCGAAGCCAATCTCGCCTTGATCAAATCGCTGACACCCCAGCAGTGGAAGCACTATGGGATGCATTCCGAGCGCGGGCAGGAGACGATTGAGTACACTATCCGCATGTATGCCGGGCATGACATAAATCACCTACAGCAGATCGAGCGGATCTTGTCAGAGAAACGGAAGTAGACGGAATGTCTTCAGGCTTCGATTGAAGAGCCATTCGAATTTCTGGTCTTAAGCTTTTAGCTAGCTTCGTGATTCCAAACGACAAATTGAGTTGTCGCCCTGACAAAGCCATGCTCGCCTGGTTCTCTTTTTTTCCTTTTAACTTGACAGACAAATTTCTTCGCGTGTACGCTCCGCCCAGTTCCTGCATTTTCTATGGATACCCGTCAACACTCCGATGTAACCCAATCCGCACCCGCGGCTAGCGGCAATGCCCTGCATTGGCTGGCGCTCGCGCTCACTCCGGGATTGGGGCCAACCCGTACGCGCAAGCTGGCCCAGCACTTCGGCGGAATCGAAAATGTTTTTCGTGCATCTTTAACTGAGTTGGAAGCAGCAGGCCTTCCGGCGCACTCGGCGCAGTCCATTGCCACCGGCAAATCGCTGGAAATGGCGCAGGAAGAGCTGATCCGTGCGACCACTGCCGGAGCGCAGGTTGTTACTTTGGATGACGCCGCGTTCCCACCGTTGCTGCGGCAGATCTACGATCCCCCTGTAGCGCTTTACATCCGCGGAAATGTTGAGTTGCTCACTCGGCCCGGAATTGCGGTGGTCGGTACGCGCCATCCTACGCCTTACGGCATTGGCATGGCAGAGCGGCTTGCAGCCGACCTGGCCAGCCGGGGGTTGGTGATCACCAGCGGCATGGCGCGAGGTGTGGATTCATACGCCCATCGGGGAGCCTTAATGGCCAAAGGTAAAACGATTGCTATTTTCGGAACGGGAATTGACGTCATTTATCCGCGCGAGAACAAGAAAATCGCCGAAGAAATTTTGGCTACTGGCGGCGCTCTGGTGAGTGAATTTGCCGTCGGCTCCTTTGCCGCGCCGCAGAATTTTCCTATCCGCAATCGCATCATCAGCGGATTGGCGATAGGCGTGCTTGTAATCGAGGCCGGCGAATACAGCGGGACGCGCATCACCGCGCGCAACGCGCTGGAGCAAGGCCGCGAACTTTTTGCCGTTCCCGGCAACGTGACCAACAAGAATTCCTGGGGACCGAACACGCTCATCAAGCAGGGGGCGAAGTTGACCGCCACCTGGGAGGATGTTTGGGAGGAGCTTGCTCCTCCGGTCAAGGCGCAGCTTGCAGCCGAGTTTGGGGCTGCTGAAGAGCAGCCTGCGACCGGCTCGTTGTTTGGCGACAGTGCGTCGCTCTCACCGCGTGAGAAAAAAGTTTATGCCCTGCTTAAAGCCGATGAGGCCGTGCATATTGATGAGCTGATCGTAAAACTTGAAGGCGAAATGTCGTCCCCAGAGATTTTCGCGATCTTGTTTGAGTTGGAGCTTGCGGGGAAGATTAAGCAACTACCCGGGAAAAATTTTGTGAGGAGCTTCTAGCTACTAGCTCCTAGCTGTTTTTGTGCACTGGAGCTGCTAACTTTATTGCTCGATAGGGGGATTTCTCTGAAAGATTTTAAGGAGCTCAATGTCTGGAAGAAGAGCCGCGTGCTTACTGCTTCAATTTACGAATGCACTGGTAAATTCCCAGCACGTGAGATTTATGGGCTAACCAGTCAAATGCGGCGTTGCGCTATTTCTATAGCAGCAAATATTGCTGAGGGGTGCGGTCGCAAATCCGACCCGGAGCTTGCACGATTTTTAAAGATCGCACGTGGTTCGGCGTTTGAACTCGAATGTCATGTTTTAGTAAGTGGCGATCTGAAGTTTTTACAAGAAAGCGAGGTCGCAGATTTATTAAAGCAAATTCACGAAGTGCAACGAATGTTAAGTTCGTTCATCCAAACATTGTCAAAAGACAGTTTCGAATCGGAAGTACCAGCTAAGAAAGCGAGAGCAAAGACGGCTGGCGGCGGTGCTTGAGAACGCTGATATTACAGAGCCAAATGGAGTTGCAAGGAGAAGAACATGATCGCTACTACGAACAAAAACAGCTAGAAGCTAGAAGCTAGGAGCTAAATCGTGATAGTTTGGAACTGACCAAAGAGCAACAAGGGAGTGAAATTGGCAAAATCATTAGTTATTGTCGAGTCGCCGGCCAAGGCGAAGACGATCAATAAATATCTGGGCAAGGAGTACGAAGTCGAAGCTTCGCTGGGGCACGTGAAAGACCTGCCCAAAAAGACACTCGGGGTTGACCTGGAAAACGACTTCGAGACCGAATACATCGTTATTCCCGGAAAAGAAAAGGTCCTGGCCAGGCTGAAGAAGATGGCCAAGTCGGCGTCCGCGATTTATCTTGCGCCTGACCCCGACCGCGAAGGCGAAGCCATTGCTGCACATCTGGCCGAGGAGTTGGGTGGCGACAGCGTAGATGGGAAATCCAAGAAGAAAAAAGGCGGTCCTATCATCCGCCGTGTGACCTTCAACGAAATCACCAAGCGCGCCGTGCAGGATGCATTTCTACACGCGCGTGACATTGACCGCAACCTGGTAGACGCACAGCAAACCCGCCGTGTTCTTGATCGGATCGTCGGCTATCAAGTCTCACCGCTGTTATGGGATAAAGTCCGCCGCGGCATCTCTGCCGGACGTGTGCAGACCGTAGCATTGCGTCTCATCGTAGACCGTGAGCGCGAGATCAAGGCCTTCCAAAAACAGGAATACTGGACCATGGATGCGAACCTGGCCGCCGACAAGCCACCCGCGTTCGATGCGCGTTACGTGGGCCTGACCGGCGACAAGTTTGAAATTGGGAACCAGGAAACGGCAGACGCCATACGCGCCAAACTGGAAAAAGCGCAATGGTCGGTTCGCAGCGTTGAAAAGAAAGAACGCCGGCGCAGTCCAGCGCCTCCGTTCACTACCAGTAAGTTCCAGCAAGATGCCTCGCGCAAGCTGCGCTTCAGCGTGAAGCGCGCCATGGGATTGGCGCAACGGCTCTACGAAGGCGTGGAGCTGGGAGAAGAAGGCCAGGTTGGTCTGATCACCTACATGCGTACCGATTCGGTACGCGTCGCGAACGAAGCCCTGACCGAAGTGCGGCAGATGATCGGTTCGGAATTTGGCGCGCAATACATGCCGGAATCGCCGAATTTCTACAAATCCAAAAAAGATACGCAGGATGCGCACGAAGCCATTCGTCCAAGCTCGGCCGCCCGCAATCCCGACTCCATCAAGCAATATTTGCAGGACGATGAATACAAAGTTTACAAGCTTATCTGGCAGCGCTTTGTGGCTTCGCAGATGACGCCGGCGGTCTTCGACCAGACCACGGTTGATATTGATGCCAAGACCAGCGCCGAAACCTATGCCTATCGCGTAACTGGTTCAATTCCGAAATTCGATGGCTTCCTGAAAGTTTACGAAGAGGCCAAAGATGGCCGCGACGAAGAAGATGAATCACTCAAGAACAAGTTACCTGCGCTCGAAGCCGGACAATCGCTTACGCTCAATGAACTCAAGCCGGAGCAGCATTTTACCGAGCCTCCGCCGCGATACAACGAAGCTTCACTGGTCAAAGAGCTGGAAGAGCGCGGCATCGGGCGGCCTTCAACCTACGCGGCGATTATCAGCACCATACAGGAACGGCAGTATGTGCAGAAGATCGGCGGCAAATTTGTTCCCGCCGAAATAGGATTGGTCGTGACCGATCTGCTGGTCGCGAACTTTCCCGATATTTTCGACTTCACCTACACCGCCCGTCTGGAAGAAGAGCTGGATGAAATCGAAGAGGGCAAAGAGACATGGATACACGCGCTCAAAGGTTTCTACAAGAAGTTCTCCAAA
>Ga0210384_10001126_pt1 | contig 37690 bp, 28 predicted proteins | sample IncBWH2MmetaG_FD_160574 | JGI IMG/M metagenome (GOLD analysis project Ga0210384, IMG submission 160574) | Forest soil microbial communities from Barre Woods Harvard Forest LTER site, Petersham, Massachusetts, United States - Inc-BW-H-2-M | ecosystem: Environmental > Terrestrial > Soil >...
CCTGGGCGTACCGGAGGCGGTCGCGATGGGCGCTCTCGTTTGCAGTGTTGATGCTGATGGCACTGGGCAGCTCAGCTTGCAACAGCCTGCCAAAGGGGACGGCGGGAGCGACACCGCCGGGGAACTACATTCTCAACATCACGGCCACTGCGGGGACCGCAAGCCAGACCATTCAGGTGCCGATAACGGTTCTACCGTAAGGAGTGTGCCGGGCTCCCCGCGAGAGCGGCCTGGCGGTTTCCATTGAGTGGAGTCGGAATCAGGCGGGCGTCACGTCGAACAGATGTGCGTGGCCAGCTTCGAGGCGCACAAAAAGACCGACGCCGTGAAGTTCTTCGCCGCTGCGTAAGTAGCGAACCTCGTTGAGCTCGTCGTGAAAAACATACAGCTGCTCGGGTGAGATGCGGTCGCCCATCTTCACGCGTCCCTGCGATGCGAAGCCGGCCAGATTTACGGCGATCACCTTCCAAGCCTTTTCCAATCGCCACTCATAGGCAATCAGATTTTGCGAAGTATCGTCAGCTTCCGGTGTCACTTCTAAGAGGCTCCAGCGCCCGGTGCGGAACACCTCCTCGCTGGTGATGCCAAGAATTCTGCGGAAAAAAGCCACGCTCACAGGATCGGACTTCTCCATGGCGGAAAGCCGCAGGGTGATTGGGAGGCGGATTTTCAGGCCCTCGAGTTCGCCTTGATGGTAGAAGCGCATGCCCGGGAGCGTTCCTACGAGCGTCCCAACCGCGGGCAACCTCTCGTTTCCAAAGACTGCAGCGCGGCGGGGCTCGTCGTGATTCTCAAGAAAACGCGCATGGCGATTTAGATAATTTTGCTCGCCTGCAATGCGAGCGCGGATATCTCCGATCCGTGTGTCGCGCACGGCGTCGTATAGCTCCTTGTCGTAAGCAAACGAAAATCCGAGATCGAGCAAGCGGGGTTCAGTGCCCCAATAAGCTTCCGCAAGAAGGATCAAGCCGGGCACAGCCGCGTGAGCTTCCGACCAAAATTCTTTTTCGGGTGGTTTTTCTCCGTGCAGCAGTGGGCCCCAAATGGTAGCAAATATATCGTGCAAATGAAGCATAGCCATGTCGCAGCGAACGCCGTCGCAATGATTTGCAATGGTGCGCAATTCAGCGAGTTGGGCGGCGCGCATGGCAGAATTGAAATGATTTAATTGCGCTACGTCTTTCCATGGCGGGAAGTAGGGATCTTTCGCGAGTGCGACATAGTAGCTTCCCTGAGGCGAATCAATCGGGAAAAACCAGGACGGATTTTTCTCGACGTCTCGGGGTGTTCCGCGCACGTAGAATTCAGGATGCTCGCAAGTCCAGGGATGGTCGAACGCCGTGTGATTGCCCACAAAATCAAGGAACAGTGCCATCCCCAGCGCGCGGAGTTTTTCACGGACACGATCCAGCGATTCCCAGGTGGCGATGCGCGGATCGGGAACATACTGTGCAACGGCGTAAGGCGAGCCGACGATGTCACCGGGTTTCCATCCGGGACGAGCTGCGTCGTAGCCCGAGAAATTGGCAGGGTCTTCGAGGGCCATGCGCCGTGAAATCGGACTTCGCTCCCATATACCCATCAGCCAGATAGCGTCGAATCCCAAGCGCGCAACCGCGGCCCACTCCGAATCGGGCACATCGGCAAGCGCGATCGAGCGGCAGAGGCGCTCAGAGAGCTGCTCGAGCCATGCCCAGGTGTTGATTTCATACAAGTGCGGATGTCCGCGGAGTGGGAACGGGGGCGGTGTGGCCTTTGCGAGCGGCATAGAGAGAGAGTAAATGCCGCTTTGTTTGGATGTCAATGCGTTCCAACGGACGGCGGACCTGTCCGTGTGCCGCATGACCAATCACTGGACAAATTTCCACGATGGTGACAAAGTACTCGCGGCTCCAGCCCGGGTTGCCCTGGAAACAGCTTTCAATTCCGTGCTGAGGAGGAATTCGAATCATGGCAAGGCGCTTGATGGTTTGCATGGCCGCACTACTCTTCGTCGCTGGCATCGCCTTCACGGGACAGAAGGACACGGGGAAGGCAGGCTCGTGGTCGGGCGTGATCACGGATGACATGTGTGGCGCGAAGGGCGCGAAGGCTGAGCACGCAGCGTGCGCCTCAAAGTGTGTGAAGGAGCACGGCGCGAAGTACGCGCTCTACAACACCGCGGACAAGAAAGTCTACATTCTGGATCCGCAGGACAAGGCCGCTGAGCACGCCGGCCACGAAGTGACTGTGGCCGGCACGTTGGACGGCAGCACGATTCATGTCTCATCCATTACCATGAAGAGCGCTACGTAACGGACCGCATCGGATTCGAACCATCTCACACCCGTCTCCGCAACTTCTCCTGCCAATGGAACGGGCAGGACCACAGGTCCTTCCCGTTTTCTTCTGCGTCTGCTTCCAGGCGCGAGGCATTTGCTATATTGCGCCGCCACGCGGCACTTGAATTCTTTCGAAGGAAAATGGACGCCATGAAGTTCCGTATGCTGTGGATCATGTGGATACTCTCTATGCTGATGCCCGGCGCTGCCCGCTCGCAAGACTCTACGGCGGCGCAAACCTCGCCGTCGCCTGCCCGACGAGAACTCGAGGTGAATGATTACTTCCGAATCAAGGAAGTCGGTGATGCGCAAATTAGTCCGGAAGGGCAGTGGGTGGCGTACACGGTGAAGACGCACGACTCTGTGAAGGACGAGACCGGAGAGAGGATTTGGTTGGCGCCCACGAGCGGTGGCGAGGCCATCTCCGTGACGGCCGAGGGGGGCTGCGCTTTTCACCCACGTTGGAGCCCCGACCAGAAATACCTGGCTTTCCTTCGGGAACCGGGCGCTTGTGGCAGCGAAACCTATGCAGGCGGCCAAGTGTGGCTGCTGAATCGCGCCGGCGGAGAGCCTCGACAAATTACGCAAACCGCGAAAAATGTGGACGACTTTGCTTGGTCGCCATCGAGCAACCGACTGGTCCTCGTGCTGCGGGATCCCGCGCCGGAAGAACCCGAAGAGACAGCCGCTGGCCCAAAAAAAACTGACGCGGAGGGAGCGGAAGCGAAACCCAGACCCTGGGTAATTGACCGCCTCCACTTCAAAGAAGATGAAATCGGATACCTCGACCACCGGCGCACACACTTGTTTGTGTTCGCGCTCGAAAGCCGAAAACTCTTTCAGATTACTTCGGGAGATTATGACGATTCAGAACCGGTGTGGTCGCCCGACGGGCATTCGATCGCTTTTGTAAGCAACCGCAGCGAAAATCCCGACAGCAATTACAACTCGAATATCTGGGTGGTGCCGGCGGACAACACGAATCGAGGAAAAGACCTGCTGCACGTTGCGCCGGGAGCGGGCACGGATGAGTTTCCTGTATGGTCGCGGGACGGGAAGTGGATTGCCTTTGCGCGCCAGATTGTGCCGAGCCTGCTCGAGCGTGCAACATATCACCTGGCAATCGCTCCGGCCACAGGCGGCGAAGCGAAATTATTGTCGCAGGCGCTGGACCGCAATGTTTCCGCACCTCATTTCTCTTTCGACAGCAAGTGGATTTACTTCCTCGCGGAAGATGACGGCTCGCAGAATCTGCTTCGTATTCCCGTTGGCGGTGGAGAGATTACGCGTCCGATTGGCGGGCAAAAAAAAGTAGATTCTTTTTCCATGAGCGACAATGGAACAATTGCCGCAGCGATCAGCGAGTTGGCAATGCCTGACGAAGTGCACATTCTGCCGGTAAACGGCGGATTGCGACGGGTGACTCGGACGAACGATTCTTTGATGTCGCAAATTCGATTGGGGGATGCGGAGTACGTGCATTTCAAAAGCAAGGACGGGACACCCGTGGCGGCCTACATGTACAAGCCGTGGAACTTCACTCCGGGGAAAAAATATCCTGCCATCTTGTGGCTGCATGGCGGGCCGGTGATTGAGTTTTACGGGGAATTCGACTTCCGCGCCGCGCTGTTGGCGGCGAATGGGTATGTAGTGGTGATGCCGAATCCCCGGGGATCTTCGGGATACGGACAGGAGTTCAGCGCAGCCACCCACGCTAATTGGGGCAACCAGGACGTGGAGGATGATCTTGCGGCGATGGATTACGCTATCGCGCTGGGAGTTGCAGATCCGAACCGGCTCGGCGTCGGTGGGCATTCCTACGGCGCGATTTCGACGAATTGGATAATCACAAAGACCAACCGCTTCAAAGCGGCCATCTCAAATGCCGGCAATTTTGTAAACTATTCCAACTTCGGACACGACGAATATTCCAAAGAGTGGGAAATCGAGGTAGGCTTGCCATGGAAGACCGGCGCCTTGTGGGAGCGGCTATCCCCATTCGCGGGAGTGGCGAACATCAAGACCCCGACACTGGTGATGGGCGGCGACGCGGACTGGAATTGTCCAATCGTAAACGGTGAGCAGTTATATCAGAGTTTGAAATGGCTGGGAGTGCCGACGCTGCTTGTAGTCTATCCCGGCGAATCACACGAATTCGTGCGCCCGTCGTTCATCAAAGATTATTACGAGCGGTATCTTTTCTGGTTCGGGCACTATGTAAAAGGCGAAGGACCGGCGATTCCTCCCACGATGCCGCCCGGCCGCTGAAATCGCCCGGCGAGCGTACTTCATTGTTTCGTTGCACTGTCAATGAATCCTCCGACATTGCTTTTCAACTTCGAGAGATCGTCTGAGTGCAGGTACATCATGTGGCCGGCGGTGTAGTACTCGAGATGGATATGTCCTCTGAGCGCTTCTGGCAGGCCAAGATGGTCCATGGTGTATTCAGTGGCGAAAAACGGAGTGGCCATGTCGAAATAGCCGGTTTCAACCTGGACTTGCAGATGCGGGTTATCGATCAGCGCCTCGACCAGGTCACCTTCCACATTTGGGGCGCCGGGGAAAAATGACTGGTTACCGATGGTGCGTTTCCAGTCCCAATGGCCCCCGATCTCGCCACTGATCGTTTCGTAGTTTCTCTCCGGACTGTACTTCAGATTCTCGCGAACGTAGCTATTGAAGGCGGCCGTGAATGCACCTGCGACTGCAGAGAACGATGGATCGTATTCGGAATTTTCAGTGAGCAAATCGAGGGTCGGCCCGGAGAACCGTGAATCGTATCGCCCAATCGTGAGGCCGCGACTGCGCTCGAGCTCGGCATTGAATTGAGGGAGCGTAACGCGCAGATTGGCCTTCAGTACATATTCCTCACTCAGTCCTGTGAAATGGACGAGCTTCTTCGCGACCGCAGCTTTCTCGGCGTCTGTCAGCTTCGAGCCCTTCATCAGTGCAGCGGCGAAGTCGCCCGAGGCGTACTGGCGCGCTTCGGCTACAAACCCTTCCAGATTGTCGGGCCGCTCCTTCAGGACCTTGTAATACCAGGCCGAGGCTGCATAGCTCGGCAGGAAGAAAATGTAGGACATATCATCGCCGGTGAGAAAGCCGAGCGTTCGCAAGTCGAGTACGCTGGAGATGAGCACCATGCCGTTTATGTAGAGGCGGTCATGCGTTTGCAGGTAATCGCCGAGCGCGACGGACCGGAATGTGCCGTAGCTCTCGCCCATCAGTATTTTGGGGGAGTTCCAACGGCTGTTGCGGCTGACGTAGGTGGTGATGAACTGCGCGAGCGATTTGATATCCTGGTCTACGCCCCAGAAATCTTTGTTCTGCGCTTTGCCTACTGCATGACTGAAGCCCGTGCCCACCGGGTCAATAAACACGAGATCGGCTTTGTCGAGCAGGCAATCGGAGTTGTCCACAAGCTTGTAGGGCGCAGGCGGGGTGGCCGCGGCGTCAGCAGTGACCACGCGGCGCGGGCCGAATGCGCCCATATGCAGCCAGATGGAGGAAGACCCTGGGCCGCCGTTGTAAATGAATGCGATGGGGCGCTGGGTGAAATCCTTTACGTCGCTGCGAGTGTAGGCGGTGGAGTACATGAGGGCGGTCGGCTCGCCTTTATCGTCTTTGAGAAGCGTCGTGGAGGCGGTGCCCTTGTAGGCAATGGTCTGGCCTGCGAGCCGGATGGTGTGATCGGTCACGGACGACTCTTCCCTTGGCGGAGCCTCGGGCCCGGGTTTCGCCTCGGCAGGCTTTGCATCGGCGGGTTTCGCGTCTTTGACGGGTTCTTGGGCAGCGATGCGCGCCGGACAGCCTAGGCTGACCAGGAGGGCGGCCGCACCAAGGCTGAAACTCATTTTCATCATTCGTTTCTCCAATTTAATGCGTCCATCGGTGGAATCATTCTTAGACGGATGAAAGGGCGGAAGGATTCTAATCATCCGGCATGAAAATTGTCAAAGAACGGTGAGGTGCGACGCTGCCCAAGGCAGGCATCGACGGAGATGGGCCTCTAGCGAGGTGACGAACTATTCTTTGCCGCAATCCGGGGCAGCAAAAACCAGAGTGATTTTCCCGGTGTCTGAGTCGGACCCCGAGACTGTTATGGGCGGAGCATCGAGGCGGGCGGGAGGACCGCATTCTTCCTCCGCACCGTCCGTGCCAGCGGTGCGATGGTCGGCGCGGCGATGAACTGGAATGCGCTGGGGGTCGAGATCTTCCCAGGCGGTGATTGTGTATTGCACGGATTCCAGCAATGTGAACTCGTAAATGCCGTCAGAAATTCTGTGCGCAGCGGGATTTTCGCCCTGTTCCGCTTTGGCCATAACCGTGACATCGCCGGGCGGGCGACTGTCGGGCCATTTGAGTTGCACGCGGATCACTCGCGTGGGGTAACCATCTTTCACATGCAGGTCGGCTTTCAAGAGCTGCTGGCCATCTCTCAGCTTGATGAATTTGGAGTCCCCCCGCTCCGGCGTGCCGGGATAGAACGAGCGTGGAAACGGGGAATTCGGGTCCATGCGGTTCAGGCGATTGAAGACCAGAATGTATTCACCCGGGCCGATGTGATCGAACTCAAAAGTTCCTTGAGAGCTTTGAAAGCCCCACAGGCCAGGCTGGGAATCGTCGTAGCGGTCCGCACGATACAGCTCGACGGAAGCGATGGCCAACGGTTTATTGTCGGGGCCAAGGACACTCCCACGAATTTTTCCGGTAGGGAGGGCGTTCACGTTGTACTCGAAGCACGCACCATTCGGAATGCGGAAGGGCGGCAACCCTCCGCGCAGCGTCTTCTGGGTGAATTCAAACCGTGCGGGGAGATCAGCGGTGTAAATGTATTCGCCTGCATGGACGTCATAGAAAGTATAGACGCCGTCAGAGCCGGTGCTGGTGGCAAAGCGATCGTCTTTCGAGCGCAGCTTGAGCTTTATGTGCGGCAGCGGGTCGTCAGGATCATCGGAAGGAGCGAGGAGGGGCGGATCGGAACGGCGAAGGACACCGAACACGGAAGCGACCCGCTGCCCGTTACGCATGGCGCGCAACTGAGGAATCAGCGCGCGGCCTTCGCTCGACAAGCGCGTGCCGTTACATATCGTGGCGAAGAGGCGACCGTCGTCCGATTTGTTGGTGAACACGATGTACTGCTCGCCATTCTTGAAGCGGAAGGCACAATCGCCATCGTCACCACCCGAAAAAATGTCGATTTCCTGCGTGTCGGGGCCGGCGAACCGTTCCCTAATACGAAAATGGTAGCGGACCAGGACGGTTGCGCCCGGATTGGCGGCAGCTGCGTCTGCATCGGCAGCGGGTACGCCGATACTATCGATCGCAGCGACGGTTCCGAGGAACACTACATCTTCGCCCTGCAGGCCCGGACACTTTCCCGGCGGTGCATTCGAGCATGTGCATGCCTCAGCGCCGATGGGAACGGCCAAAAATAAGACGGACAATCCTATGATTGCACGCCGAATCATCCTCGATATCGTACCTTTCGGGCAGGCTTAAATCGAGCGCAGATGCGAAGAATTTTAAGGCCGTGGACCATAGTTCCAAAGGTGCGCCAGAGCTATGGATTCCAATAATCCCCGATAGCTCGCGGGGAGTCGTTGACATTCGGGGAGCCAGGCGCTATCCGGAATCAAACGAGTTCTCCGATATCAAGAACCCCTACGCGAAACACTCCGTCCAGACCTGACTCTCCCTTGCCTGTCGTCGTTATCTGCTAGTCGTGATCCGGATGCTCGTGGCGCCATTTCCAATAGTGATTTTGGTCTCTGCGATTCTGCTTGCTGTACTCACGATACTCTCTCCTCTGCTCCGACAGATAACTTCTGTAAGCGCGATCTTCTCGATTGTCCCAGTTGTGATAGTCGCGGTGGTCTCGATCATAGACACGGATCTGCACGCCGCCTTCTTGCGGTCCAGGACCTGCCAATGCCACGGCTGGTGCTGCGAGAACAGCAGCAAAGACAAATGAACCGATATATCGACGAATATTCCTCATGAAGAAATCCTCCAGGCTTCAGTTACCGGGATTTAAAATCCAGGTATGGATAACTATGCACTCCTGGGTTCGCGAAAGATGTTCCAGACAGCACATGTCCGGGAATCTGAATTTTCTCTAATGAAGCATCATTCTGTGGCGAGAACTGGCAGGTCAAGTCGTGTGCCCGGAGTACGCGCCGGAGTAGCGCTCGCGACCACCCGAGGCAACTTTAAAGGGGAATTCATACTCTGATGAGGCAAGCCTTGTGGGGATGGAATAGGGGTCATATACTTCTTCGCGTGCCTGAGAGGAGAAAAGAAATGCCGCCACGACTACTGATTGGCCTCGTGCTGTGCATGGTCATTTCTGCCGCACCCTGTTGGGGGCAACAGAGCGGAGCTCCGCTGGACCAGCGCGAAGTGCTGGAGCAGATTTTGACGCAGACATACTATCCGTCGCTCGTGGGGAAGCACGCGATGGGGGTCGGCTCTGCTACGGAAGTCCGCCGCGCGGGAATTGTGGTGGTGGTGCAGCGGCGTGGATTGGCTGCGTCCGTCGATCGCCTTCAATTGGCTTCGACGGAGATTCATGGCACGGAGTCGTCCCTTTATCGAGGACACAAGGACTACGACGTCCCGGTGGGCGAGCGATTTTACGTGTTCAGCATATGGGTGGGGGAGGAGACAATCACGTTCGGAATGCTTACGGCTCGCGGGGTCGGCATGGGAAAAAGCGTCAACCGACTATGGTCGGCGGTGAGTTTCTATTTTCCAAAAGAAATCATCGCCAATGCAGAGAAGGATACTGTGTTTCAGACCATCGATGCCTGGTTTGTCCCCGAAGGACGATCAACACGCACACTCACAACGGGAACTCCCTCCGCGCCTGCTCCCGCGCCCGGTTATGGCCCTCCGATGCCAGCACCAGCACCCGCTGGTCCTCCCGCGAATTTGACGCCGGGGATGACGCGAGAGCAAGTGGTGGCGGCGATGGGTGCGCCACAGCGTGAGGTGAGCTTCCAGGGAAAGACACTGCTGACCTACCCCGGAATGGTGGTGGTGATCGAAGGGGGAAAGTTGAATTCGATCGAGCAATCAAGAGAGGTGTCCTCGAACGCGCAGATGGTAGTACGGTCGGATCCGGCGGGCGCAGATATTCTCATGGATGGGCAAATGGTGGGCCAGACTCCTTCTACTTTTGATGTGTCCCCTGGAGACCATCAAATTAGCGTGCAGTTAGGGGGATATCAGGAGTGGTCTCGCCGTGTGCATGTGCTGGCAACTAGCTCGATAAACCTGAATGCGATTCTAGCTAAGAAATGAGGTGGTGAGACGGCGTTGAACTAGTTTGCGGCGGCGGATTGCGGGCCAATTCAGGATAACGAGAGTTTCCCTGCGAGCAGCGCGAATTGACTACATGGGTCACCCCGGAAGTTCCTATCGTTGACAACGGCAGCTTCTCTGGCAAAATCGGCACAGCGAGACCACTTGGGATTTGAAGGAGAAGGCCTTGAAAACACTCAGGCTCCTCACTGCGGTCTTTGTTTCTTTCATGATTTCAACCGTGCCGGCGTTTTGCGAACCCCAGGGCGGGGGGCAGCGTGCCGGTCAGATCACGGCAATGATTCCGGCAGCCACACGGAATTCACAGACTGCGAAAACCAACGATGCGCTCGCCTGGGGTGATTTGCTGCAAACGGAACACTCAGGCCGTGTCCGCGCGACGCTGACGGACGGCTCCATCCTCAGCCTGGGCTCCGATACTTCGCTTCATGTCGTGCAGCATGACGCCACCAGCCAGCAGACGTCTCTCGAATTAAATTACGGCAAAGTGCGGAGCCAGGTGCAGAAAATCACGCAGCCCGGCGGCAAGTACGAAATCAAGACCCCCAACGCCGTTATTGGCGTAATTGGCACACATTTTTTGACTGAGTATGAAGGAGACACGACCACGGTGACTTGTTACGAAGGCCAGCTCTCTGTCACGCCCGTGAACGGCGCTCAAGTGCAGAACAATACGGGGCAAGCAAGCAACAATTCCGTCACTCTCGCCGCCGGTCAAACGGTCCAAATTACCAACGCGATTCCTCCGGGCGGCTTTCACGCCTCACAAGTTTCGCCTTCTCAGGCACAGAACGGCATACTTTCAACCGATATTCCTAGCAAGGAGCCGCGAACGTACAATCCAGACCACACCGGACGTTGGGTAGCTCTCGGGTTCGCTGTCGCTGTAGGAGTGGCGGTGGGCGTAACGGGCCTGAGTACTGGCAACGGTGGTAACAAGTCGAACTGTGTCCCCAGTCCTGCGAAGCGTTGCTCATAGTCTGGTCGCTAATATGCGCATCGGGATGCGTACAAGACAAACTGTCGCGTGGTGCTAGCCAGGAATTGCGATCCCTATGATTTTGCCGGAGAAACGCTGGTCCCGTTTGATGGCCTGGCTGGGAAGGGTTTCGCTCCGACAATCTGTTTTTGGGCTTGCGATTCTCGTCACGCTCGCGGGGCTGGCGCTGTTCGCGTTTTCAGGGATCGGGGACAACGCAACTCCTGGGTTCGTCTTCCTTCAAGACATTGAACTGAGTTCCCTTGACCTGCGGTTTAGCATGAGAGGTACCCGCCCGCAGGACTCTCGGATCGTCATCGTTGGCATTGACGAAAAGACGCTTCAGAAGATCGGTTCCTTCCCGCTTCCACGCAAGAATTACGGATTGCTGATAGATCGGCTGAGTGCCGGCGGCGCTCGCGTAATTGCGTTGGACGCCACGTTCCCAACGCCGGAGAGCAACTCGGCAGGCGATGCCTTGCGAGAGTTGAAAGGTAAGCTAGGGCGCTCAGCGTCCCCGACGGTTCTGAAGCAGGTGCAGGCACTGGAAAGTGCCGGCGATCAAGATGCGATGTTCGCAGACGCGTTAAAGAAGGCTGGCAACGTTGTTCTCGGCCACGTATTTCTCGACGCTGCGGGCGCAAAGTCCGCCGATCCCGGGTTGGCGGAAGCGTACTTCAACATCGCCTGGGCGAAATCTTTCCCTCAGGCACTGAAGGTGCCGTCCAAAGATGGTCACGATTTCGATCTGGGCAAAGCATGGATGGATAACGGAGGTAAGGTGGCCGAGGGAGCCGAGGCCAATATCGCAAAGCTGGCAGAATCTGCGGCCTCCTTCGGATTTATCAATATCTATCCCGACCCGGACGGCACTCTGCGGCATGCGCTGTTGATCGAGCGTTATCAGGATAAGGATTTCTTTCCTTGCTTGGATCTGCAGGTCATTCGCGAATACGAAAAAATCTCCGATCAGGATATTGCAGCTTTTATCGCCTCGAACGGGCTGGAGCGAATTCAGTTCGGCAGTCACAAAATTCCGCGAGCACGCAATGGCACCGCACTGATCAACTATGCCGGGCCCTACAACACCTATCAGCACTATTCGATGTGGGATGTGATCAGCGGCACGCTTTCGCCCGAAACTTTTCGCGACAAAATCGTTCTGGTGGGCGCCACAGCGCTCGCGATTGGAGACATGCGTACGACCCCGTTCCCACTGGAAGACTCAGCCTACATGGGGGTCGAGGTGCACGCCAACATCATCGATAACATCCTGCACAGCCAGGACCGGGGCCGTGGATTCCTGACGCGGGGGTCTAACGAAGAGATGATTGACATCGGATTCATCCTCGTATTCGGGTTGGTTTTTGGATTGTTGTTCGGCCCCATCGATCCCTTCTATTCCACTATTTCGGTCTTGGTGACGCTCGCGGGGTTCGGATGGTTTGTGTATTTCATGTTCGCGCGGGAGGGACGCTGGATTAGCTTTGTGATTCCCGCAGGCACGCTGGTGGTGAACTATGCTGCAATCACGAGTTTCCGCATGTTTTTCGAGGAGCGTGAAAAACGGAAGATCCGCAAGACTTTCTCACAATATTTGTCTCCTGACGTGATCAGCCTGATCGAAAAAGATCCACAAAAATACATTCGTCCTGGCGGAGATAGCAAGGAACTCACTGTGATGTTCAGCGACATCCGGGGATTCACAACCATATCCGAGGGCCTGACCCCTGATGAACTTGTGAATCTGTTGAACGAGTATCTGGGTGCGATGACCGACATTGTTTTTGCAAATCAAGGAACGCTCGATAAGTACATCGGCGACGCTATCATGGCGTTCTGGGGTTCGCCCTACCCGCAGGAAGATCACGCGATTCGCGCCTGTAATTGCGCGCTACAAATGGTGCGGTCGCTGGAGAAGTTGAACGTGAAATGGCAGACGGAAGGTCGTCCCCCCATTTCCATCGGCATCGGCCTGAACACCGGACTGCTTAACGTTGGCAATATGGGCTCGGCCAAGCGTCTAGCTTGGACGGTGATGGGCGACAATGTGAATCTAGCGTCGCGTCTGGAAGGAATCAATAAGCAGTATCACACACAAATTGTAATCAGCGAGGCGACTTACCGGCAGGTTCAGGCGCACTTCGTCTGCCGCGAACTGGACAAGATTAAAGTAAAAGGCAAAAATCAGCCGGTGAATATCTACGAGCTACTGGATGTGGTTGCCGAAAAATCAAAATATGAATCGTTCCTGAACCGGTTTGATCGCGCTGCCACCGCATATCGGGTTCAGGATTGGCGTGCGGCTGCTGAGAAATTCGGAGAATTGCTTGCAACGTATCCCGATGACGGACCGACCCAGGTTTTTCTGCAGCGCGCACTTGAATTCCTGGAAAGCGCGCCCGAGCCGGATTGGGATGGCGTTTACGTGATGAAGTCTAAATAGGTGCAAGTGCCTTTCGTGGTTCTGCCCCTTGCTGCTCCCCCAGGTACAATCCATCACCTCGAATAGGTTTAGTTGCCGCGTCGCGACTGGGTAATGGCAAGTCCTCCTTTCACCGGCTTCTCTTTGCTCCAGTCATGGTAAGTATGGCATTCGAAGCAGCGGGACTCCGCCGATTCCTGGCCGGAGTGGTGGCAGCGCTCGCAGGTTTGAACGCCAGGGAGCAAAATGTCAGCGGTCTCCTGGCTTTTCGCCGCGTTCGTATGGCATTCGAGACATTTCAGGAATTGATGGTCTTGGTGGTTGAAAACTGCGTGTGAGAACCAGCGCAGCGTGATATTGGATTTTGCCACTGCCGGAAGCTGCGCCCCCGCTGAAAAAGTCAAAGAATGGCATTGCTTGCACGTTTTCCGCCACAAAAGCTGCTCTGAATCCGATACGCGTTCGGCGACCCACTGTGGAGGTGTCAATAGGCGGACGGCCGGCGGCAATGGATGTTGCGGCAAATTGCGATCGAGTCCCACGACGCGCAACTCCGCGGGGTGCGCCGCGATGTATTGCTGGAATTTCAGGACCACGAAGGCATGCACGATTTCGGCCGTATCGTGCGGCACGCTCTCCTGAAAACGCTTGTCGAATTGCAACGCGTGGCAGGCGACACAATTGTTGGCATAGGTCGGAGGAATCATGTAAGCCCGCGCGGAGACACGAGAGGGCGGATCCAATTTTCCCGCCATCACTTTGGTCGCGAGCTGTGCCGAGCCGAAGCGCCATGCGGCACCTGATGTGGCCGGGCGATGGCAATCGTCGCAATCAAGCTGCACCGGGCCATTCGGCCCCAGAAGATTTGCCTTCAGATGTACTGCGTGGTTCAGCTTAATTGTGCCCGGATCAACCGTCCCCGGCCGCAGCGCAGCAAATTCCGGATGCGCCGCACCGAAGCCTTCGATGTGGTTCACGAATTGAGAGGGAGCCCCCACCGAGTGCAGGTTCGCATGGCACTGCGTGCAATTTGCGTCAGCCGTGGCTGCCAGGAGCCTGTGCCCTCGATGCTCCACATGGCAGGAGGAACAATTGGGCGTGAAAATCTGATTGGCATGGTGAATGGGGCCGTCGTGACAGGAGCGGCAGGCCTGATCGTTCGCTTTGGCGCTGAACGAGTCGGCCTCCTTCGTGTGGCACTCGCTGCATCGTGCCGCGAGTACCGCGTGCCCGGCGGACATTTTGCCACTGCTATACACGCGATCGTTGTGAGTAAATGCTGCCCATGCCAGCCAGACGATGGCCAGTACCGGCAGTAGAATCGACAACCCTGTGCGCCAGCGGCGGAACGGGTGGGGGCGCTTGAAGTAGTGCAGATCGATTCGCTGCGCCAGCTTTTTTGTCGTCAGCTTTGAGCGAGGCACGTTTCCCTGCCGTTTTCACACTTCAGTATCGCAGCGCCATGACTGCGTGCACGCATCCGAGCAGCAACAACGCAAATGACAATGGAATGTGCAGCATCAACCAGCCGTGCAGCCAGTGATGAAGACGCACTTGTTGTCGCAACTGGCGTTCCTCTGCGCAGATTTCCTCGAGATTTTTTGTCGTCTCCTGCGCTTCGGCTGGCAGAAGGCTGCGCAGCCCCCCAAAAATTCCGCGAGCCCTTTCCGCGTCGGCCAAGGTCTGGTTTCGCTCGTGGGGATCTTCGAGGAATGGGCGCATCTCACGGGCGTAGAAATTGCGGAGCGGTGCAATCGTCTCATCCGCCGCCAGAACTGAGTCAGCGGTCGCGGCCAAATCTCCGCTGGGTGCGGCTGCGACGAGCTTCAATGGAGCGGAGGCGCGCGCCATGAGTTCATCCGCTTCGGCCAGAAGCTGGGCTCGGACATGATCAATCTGCTCGAAGATGGTCTCGAAGGGGACTTCGGAAGTCATCACTTTGGGCAAATAATGTTGCAGCGCCGCGCCAAATAATCCACTGGCGACCACCAGAATGACCAGGACCATCAACGCGGTTGTCAACGGGCCCCCGAATCGGAATCCACCGTGGAAAAAAATCAGCGGAAGGCTCAAAAGTCCCAGCCACAAATGTCCGCGCATCCAGGATTGGGCACGCCCCAGTCTCCAAACCTCCACTTTCTTGCGCGCCGCGAGCAAGCCGGCAAAGACCATGAAAGCGGAACCGACAATTCCGAATGCTAGGCCGATCGCGCTGCCTCCCTTGGGTCCAGAGGTCGAATTTCTGGCGTAGGGAATGTAGATGGCGGTGGCCACGCCGAGGATGATGAGCGACCCGATCAACCAACTCTTATGTGTGCGGTCAATGCGCACGTTCGTGGTCCAGTTCGTTCGATTCTTGATTTCGTGCCTGAGATTCTAAGTCTTGCCCTGAATCTGCCCCAGCAAGCCCGCGAAAAACTTGCGCGGATCGACGCGATGAGCCGCATCATGCGGGCAGGCATAAACACAACTGGGCTCGGCGTAATTCGTGCACAAATCACACGATGTGGCTTTCTGCCTCACCGCCGCCTTTTTTCGCCCGGGATGCTCCGAATCGTCCACCAGTACGTCGAAGGGATGCAGATTGATGTTCCCGTAAGGACAATTCTCGGCGCACAGTCCGCAGCCGATGCACCAATCTTCAATAATGACTTCCAGCGAATTCCGGCGCCGAATCGAGCCCACCGGACAGCCCACCATACACAAAGGATCGAGACACTGGCGGCACGAAGTGGCCACCAAGTAATGATCGAAGCGCAAACCCTCGCGAACCAACCGAGTGATTCCGTCGTGGGCATCGGCGCAAGCGCGAACGCAAGCATCGCAGCGCGTGCAATTATCCAGATCGAGCAACAAGAGGCTCTGCGCTTCCATCAAGCCCTGTTGTAGAAAGCTGTCGAGCGGAACGCTCTGCGTAAGGGCCAGGCGTTCTTGATTCATCTGCGTGCGTTCTTTCTCAACGGTTTTGAGTTTTTGGCGGACATCGGGGAACTGCTCGATCATGCGATTGAAATCGTCCGCTGCCATGCGCACCAATTCCACATGGTCGAGCGCGGTGCAAGTCGCAGTTCGAACATCCCCCTCCAGCAGGCCAATCTCTCCGAAATAATCGCCACGAGAGAGATAGGCCAGTACCATGTTGCCGCCGGGATGAGCGCGCGTGACCTTCACGAATCCGATGCGCACGAGATAGAAACTGTCGGCGGGATCTCCCTGGCGGCAAATCACCTGGCCTGGAGAGCAGCGCACCAATTCCACTCTTTCGCGCAGCCCCCCAATGAATTTGTCCGTCAGTCCGGCGAACACTGGTACCGCGCGCAAGTGGGAGTCGAGCGCTCGCTCGCGATACGACTTGTCGAGCTGCGCGCGGAAATTCTTGCTTCGTTGCATGATGTCCAGCACGTTTCGCAGCATCTCGAGCACCGTGCAATCGGTGGCGGCGCGCACCGTGGCAGAGCGCGGATAGAGGCTCATGCAAGTCATCTCGCCGAACAAATCGCCGGCGCCAAGCTCCGCCACTGGGTTGTCGTAAGCTAGATCCACTGGAGCGTCGATCGGAATCCACTGCTGCTCGCTCTCTTCTTCGCGCTTGTCTTGCTCGCGTTGCGTCAGCTTGCTTGAAAGCTTGCCCAGGAATCGCTTCAGTCTGCCGATGGTCTTCACGTGCGCCATCGGTGAAGAGATGGACACACGAGCCTTGCCTTCGAGAATGTAAAATGCGGTTGAGCCGTACTCGCCTTCGCGGCAAATGATTTCGCCGCGCTTGAAATCCCTGCGGATGATAGCGCCGCGGTTCAGGCTTAGGAATGTTCCGGAAACGCCCTGAAAGAATGGAAGCTGCTTGAGTTCGTCGAGTGCGACGGGCTCGATGCCCGGGCCTGCACCGAGCGCGGTTTGCGCCACGACCTTGTTGGTGAGCGCGCCGGTGGGACAGGACACCATGCATTCTCCGCAGGAAACGCAGGAGGAATCACCCATGGGCCGATTGTCGTCAAACGCGATCCCGGCGAGTGAGCCCTTGCCCATGCGACCGAGTACGAAGTTTTCGCGGATTTCGCTGCAACCGCGGATGCAGCGGTCACACAGGATGCATGCGTCGAAATCCACCGCGATGCTGGGCGAGGAAGTGTCTCTGCCGCGGCTGGTGCTTCGCTTCGAAAAGCGCGGCTTTGAAATATTGTGCCGCTTCGCCAGCATTTCCAGCTCGCAATCACCGGAATTCAGCTGGCGTGCGCAGGGGCTGGGATGGTCGGACATCAAGAGCTCGATGAGAGTGCGCCGGGCGCGCTCCACTTTTTCCGAAGCGGTGCTGACCACCATGCCGGTCTCGACTGGGCGAATACAGGAGGCGGTGAGTACACGCGCGCCAACATCGACCACGCAGACGCGGCAGACGCCAACCGGCGTTTCGTTCTGCTGATGGCAGAGAGTCGGGATGGGCACACCATTCAAGCGCGCGGCATCGAACAAGGTGGTGCCGGCAGGGACGGCGACTTTCACGCCGTCAATCGTCAGCTCGATGAGCGCGCTCACACGAGCCTCAAGGCCGCGCCGGAAGATGTTCGTGGGGGCTGCGCGTGCGAGAAGCAGACGTGTGAAGGACATTCGCGGCGCAAGAGGTGTGCGTCCACCTCTTCGCGGAAGTGTTTCATCACCGAGGTGATCGGCGACGGCACCACTTGTCCGAGTCCGCAGATAGAGGTGAGCCGCAGCGCGTCCCCCAGTTCGTCTATCAGCGCCAGATCCGCCGAAGAACCCTGGCCCTGTGTCCAGCTGGTGAGCAGATCAACCAGCTTTTGCGAGCCGAGGCGGCAAGGCACGCACTTGCCGCAAGATTCATTGCGGAAAAATTGTGTGGTGTTCAGTGCCATATCGAGCATGCAAGTCCCTTCGGCAAAAACCACCAGCGCACCCGAACCGAGCATCGAGCCTGCGTCGGCAAGCGATTTGAAATCCAGCCTCACATCCGCCATCGCTGCGGGCAAAAATCCGGAGGAAGGGCCAGAGGGCGCGAAGGCTTTCAGTTTTTTGCCGGACGGCAAGCCGCCAGCATAACTCGAAATGAGCTCCGAAACCGGTGTACCCATGGGTACTTCGTAAACGCCGGGGCGCACCACGTCGCCACTCACGCCGATAAATTTCAAGCCAGCGGTGCCGGCGACGCCTTGCGCCTTGTGCCAATCCGCGCCGCGCACAAGGATTGACGGGACGTTTGCAAATGTCTCGACATTGTTAATGGCGGTCGGTTTATTCCACAAACCCTGCTGGACGGGAAAGGGCGGCTTGTTTCGGGGTTCGGCGCGCTTGCCTTCGATCGCTTCCAGCAACGCGCTTTCCTCGCCGCAAATGTACCCGCCCGGGCTCACAAAAATTTCCAACTCAAAGGAAAGATCGCTGCCGAGAATGTTTTTACCCACGAGGCGCGCTTCGCGGCAGCAACGGATTTCCTCCGCTAAGATTTTCTCCTGCTCCTCATATTCGTGGCGAATATAGAGAATGCCTCTTGGCGCGCCGGTGAGAAGTCCCGCGATAATCATCCCCTCGAGCACCAGGTACGGGAGATTTGTCAGAATGAAACGGTCCTTGAAGGTGCCTGGCTCGCTTTCGTCCGCATTGCAGACGATGTATTTCTCCGGCCCCGGCGCCTGGCGGACCAGTTGCCATTTCGACTCGGTCGGAAATCCTGCGCCGCCCAGCCCACGCAGGCCAGACGCTTTCAGAGTCGCGAACGCCGAGTCCCAATTACGCGATTCCACCAGGCGTCGGAGAGCCCCGTAATGCTGCTGGCCTCGATAAGGGTCTGTGGCGCATTCCACAGCCTCTTGCGTGCGAGGTGGCTCCGGCAAGTGGCTCTCAGTTAGAAAGGTTTGGATCATCTCACGCACGTGATTTTCACTTAACCCAGCAAAAATGTGGTCGTTAATGGAGACCGCGGGCGCCTCGCCGCACCGGCCAAGGCAGGAGACGTTGCGGATGGCAACTTCCTGGTTTCCTGCGAACGGGCCCGCCTGCTGGAATACCGATTCGAGGCCGGAGCGGAGTGCAGCAGAGCCGCGCAGGTGGCACGAAATATCTTGGCAAACGCGCACATCGGCTTTGGGAGGCGGCGTGAGGCGGAAATGTGGATAGAAGCTGGCCACGCCATGGAGGCGATAGAGCGGCAAATCAATCTTTTGGGCCAAAGCCCTCAATTGCTCGGCAGGTAGGTAACCGAACTGACGCTGAATCTCCCTCAGCTCATCGAAAATCAACGTCAATCTCCCTGCAGCGGGAGGTCAAAGGTTCTTCTCGCGGAAAACCAACGCGGTTAATTGTGCGCGATCCCCAGAAGTCATATAACAAATCTCCAATGGCAAGTCCAGAATGCAAGTGCGCTATGCGTCCGCTTGCGCATCTCCGTTCATCGGAAGATTGGATTTCGTTGACTTGGCAGAAGTCGGGTAGTATAAGTGCTCGAATTTGTTTGCAATTTTTTTGCTGATTCCGCGGCAACGTGTCCCGCCCTCTCAAACGGAAAATGATCGAGAAGCCGGAAGCCGAACATTCCCACCGATTGCGCGTCCTTTTGGTCTTCGTCGCCGCCGTCCTCACGGCATGCTCCATTTCGGCTCAAAGTCTCTGGCAAGTCCGCAGCGCGAGGTTGATCGCTATTGGGAGCGCTGAAAACGGGGCAGGCAAATACACCGGCCCGGGATCCTGCGCATCCAGCAGCTGCCATGGAAGCATTCAGCCACGGTCGGAGAACCGTGTTCTCCAGAATGAGTACAGCACATGGGTCGTGAAGGACAAGCACTCCCGCGCTTATTCCGCGCTCACGGGATCTGTCGGCGAACGTATGGCAAGTATTCTGGGGCTGGGCAAAGCGGAGACAACACCTAAATGCCTTGCTTGCCATGCGCTGGATGTGCCGCCTGCCGAACGCGCTCGCACATTTGAGCTGAGCGAGGGCGTAAGTTGCGAGAGTTGCCACGGGCCGGCCTCGGGTTGGCTGGGCCCGCATACGGAGCGTGATTGGGCGCACGAAAAATCGCTTAGCCTGGGAATGGTCGACACACGCAACCTGGCCAAGCGCACCGAGAAATGCCTCTCGTGCCACTTGGGCGGCGAAGAAAAGTTCGTGGATCACGAGATGATTGCGGCAGGTCACCCGGATCTCTACTTCGAACTCGATTCTTTTTCAGCGGTCATGCCGCGACACTGGAAGGAGCCGGGAGAACCCGGTGAAACGGCGCGCAGCGATCCTTGGTACGATGTTCGAGAGCTGACCACGGGGCAGGCGGTACAATTGCGCCAGTCTCTGTTGCGTCTCGCTTCGCGCACGCACGGCAAGAATTGGCCAGAATACTCCGAATTGCAATGCTACGCCTGCCATCACAGCTTGACTCCTCCGGAACAAAGCTGGCGTCAAGCGCGCGGATATCCTGGGCGGCGCCCGGGAGATCCGCCATGGAATGGCTCGCGTTACGCGGTGTTCCGGGAGGTGGTTCACCAGGTAGACGGGAGCACTGCGGATAAACTCGACGCGGAGATCTTGCGCCTGAGAAAACTGATGAGCCAGCTCAATCCAGACCGTGACGCAGTCGCCGCAGGCGCGGCGAACGCCGCGAATCTGGCGCAGGAACTGTCGGTGAAAATCAACTCGGCGCCCTACGATCTTGCAGTGACTTTGCGCCTGCTGCAGACAATATCGAACGACGCTGACGAGATCGCAGGCCAGGGCGAACACGCCGCAGCGCAAGCGGCCATGGCGCTCCAGTCGCTCTTCGTGGCTTACGACCGGAACAACAAGCTGCCGAACTCATCCGAATTGCGCTCCACAATCAGTGGGCTATTCCAACAACTCGAGAATCCCTCCGCGTATGATCCCGCGAAGTTTGCCCGTCAAATGCGGCAGGTAAACGCCTTGCTCCGTTGACGAGCGCGACGAATGGCGCGATGCGGACGGCGCAGGTTGCGCTCGCCAGCGTAGTCGTGAGAATTTACAGAGCCCGCTGCGGCAAAATCTGAGGAGGCAATTGGTGCAGAATTTCGATTTGCTGGTTATCGGAACGGGGCCCGCTGGCGAAAAGGCAGCCGCCCAGGCCGCCTATTTTGGGAAGCGAGTCGCCATCGTTGAGGCCTCACTCGATTTCGGAGGCGCTTGCGTCAACACCGGAACGATCCCCAGCAAAATCTTGCGCGAATCCGCCCTTTATTTCTCTGGCATCCAACAGCGCGGCCTCTATGGCGTGGACTATTCTCTTCGCGAAGGCCTCACCATCAAAAGTTTCATGCACCGCAAGGAAGTCCTGGTCGCGGAAGAGCGCAGAAAAGTTCGTGACAACATGTCTGCGCATCACGTAGCCGTAATCCACGGAGTGGCATCTTTCAAGGATCCGCACACGCTCGCCGTCACCACACGGCACGAGGAAATCGTCGGCTTGCAAGCTGATTTCATTCTCATCGCCACCGGCTCACGCCCTCACCGGCCGCCGGATATTCCCTTTGACGATCTAGTGACCTTTGATTCGGATAGCATCCTCAAGATGGGCCGCATTCCCTCGAGCCTCGCGGTAATCGGCGGTGGCGTGATCGGCTGCGAATATGCTTCCATCTTCACCGCACTAGGCGTGCAAGTGGCACTGGTGGACGGCCGAGACCGCGTCCTCCCGTTCCTCGATGCCGACATTTCCGAAAACCTGCGCGAACGCCTCTCCGCCCTCGGCGTGAATTTCCTCCTCGAAGAACGCATGGCTCGGATTGCGCGCACCGCACATGGAGCGCACATCGAGCTTCAATCCGGCAAGACGCTTGATACCGATGCCGCCTTGTTTGCAGCCGGCCGCCGCGGCGCCACTGACGAATTACATCTGGAGAATGCCGGTCTCGCTCTCAATAAACGCGGTTATATCGAAGTGAACGAATCCTACCGCACCGCGGTGCCTTCCATCTACGCTGCTGGCGACGTGATCGGTTTTCCGGCGCTCGCTTCCACTTCGATGGAGCAGGGGCGCGTGGCCGTGTGTCACGCATTCGGCTTCCAGTACAAAAAGCGTGTGGCCTCCATGCTTCCGATGGGCATCTACACCATTCCTGAAATTTCCGCCGCCGGAGAATCCGAACAGAGTTGTAAGGAAAAGGGAATTGAGTACGAGGTGGGCCGCGCCCGCTATGCCAATAACGCGCGAGGTTTGATCGTTGGCGATTCGAGTGGCTTCCTGAAGCTAATTTTTCGCCGTTCGGATCGGCGGTTACTTGGCATTCACATCATCGGTGAGAGCGCCACCGAATTGATTCATCTTGGAATGATGGTGCTCGAGACCGGCGGTACTCTCGATACGTTTATAGATTTCGTTTTCAATTTCCCCACCCTTTCGGAAATGTACAAGTACGCGTCTTACGATGGGCTTGGAAATTTGGCTGGCCATAAGCTGCGCGAAGGCTAGTCTGCTTTTTCGGGCGACGCGCAATTCGCCCTGCTTTGCAAGTCGGGGACGATTCTCAGTCTGTGGGATTGCGAGGAAATTTCAGGTATGGCAGCCGAACTCCACTAACCATGATCTGGTCGGCGCGTATGGATGCGGGCGGCTCAAAACCCGCGGCGCCGCCAGCCGTCACAAAATCATCCTGATCCACGCCGTCGCCGCTGACGCCGAGGCCTCCCACCAGCACACCGTTCTTGAAGAGTGGCTCAGAGCCGGGGAAAAATACGATTCCGCTCTGGTTGATCTTCGGCCAGGCCGGGCCAGCCACTTGGAATCCCTGGGTGCAGGGATTGTTCACGTCCTGCGTATACAGATTGAAGAACGGGCCTTCGGACGAGCCGGCAATCCCCGGCGGGAAGAATGGCTGGGCGCCGAAACCGATCGTGCGGTTCGTCACTGCCGTCCCCATCGGCACGTTATTCAAATCCTGTGGTTGGCGTGTCATGCCACTGAAATAGACTACGTTGCGCGCCTTCGTTGCCGCCACGTCAATGCTGAACACGGTGCCGTCAGGCATCCGGTGCAATGCGATCAACGTTCCATCTAGATCGCTTACCGCGATCGACATCCTTGTGCGCATGCCCAGCGGGAGCCGAATCAGCGCTCGAGTTTCATTGGCGGTGGCCACGGCATTCGTTATGATCTGGGTCACATCGGCGACGGTTAAGCCACCCAAATGTCCGTTTGTCGGTGGGATAAGGTCTCCGTCCGGCGGCGCCCCAGGACTTGGCATGGGGGCTACGCTAAACAGCCCCGGATTAAATGCTCCTGCTATCACTCCGGCCGGCGCCGTCAATTGATCCACAAACGGCAGCGCAACCCCATCAATCACAACTTCGCCCGGCGGAGGCAGCGCGCTCGGGTCCAGAAATATTCCATCCGTATTCACCCGGACCGCGGTGAACCCCACATATTCGGCCACGTCGGCAGGCACACCTGTGATACCGATTCCGCCCACCATCTCCCCACTCTTGAAAATTGGAACCCCCCCGGGATTTACGGCCGTAGGGTCGCTGTCGTTGACGTCGACCTTGCCTGTGGCGATCCCGAAGCCGGGACTCATTCCGTGGATCGTCGTTGCGGGTGGGATGGTCCCGATCAAACTGCTCGCAAGTGTGCATCCGCGGTTCGTATTCTCAATCCCATACAGCGCCGCATTGGGCGTGTTCTTGATTCCCGGCGGAAAATGTACTCCACTGATGTAGCGCACCGTCCGCGATGAAAGCGGCGCATGATCGTTACTGAAGAACGCAGCCGTGCGGGCCAGCGAAACTGCGAGCTCATCGGCGGGCACCATCTTGCCAAAGTTGCCGAGTACCTGGAGTGGTGGCTGCGGCCCGTAGACCGCAAGGATGCGTCCCAGACGGTCAACCACTGCAATCGTCATCGTATCCGATTGAGCGGCCATGGCCGCGGCTTGCACCAAGGCAGTCACATCCCCCTGCAATAGAAATTGCGGAGCCATCGGCGGAGGAGGCGTGACGGTCCCTCCACCACCACCACCACCACCACCGCACACGCTTAGGGCAATGCACAGAAGAACCGCCAGCACGGTGAATCCCAATAGGGCGCGCGTTGAACTCCGATTAGGCGCGATGTACATGGAAATTCCGTTATTCCTACCACAGCACGAGGTTCTACTCAATGCTATCTCACAGCTTGCCACTTTTCCGTCAGTGAAACTTCTCACACTTCATGACTGCGACAGACGAGCGATAAATTCGTGGAAAAGGCTTGCCCCTTCTGAAACACATGTGATAGCAAAGCCAAGCAAGTTGTTCATCAGGAAATTTCACTGGACAGCCGATGACCAAGAGGGTGCACTGGGCATCCTACAACTTTCGAAAACACGCGGCGCCGCATCTGGTCGCATTCCTTTCCGTGTTCAGCGCGATGCTGGGCCCCAGTAGTGTTCGCGCTGAGGCCGCGCAGCAATCCACTGCCCAGCAGCGGATTCCCGGGCAGACGCAACCAAGGAGCGCGCTCGAGGGGGACGTTCGCGAGCCGACAGGCAGAGCGGTAGTCGGGGCCAATGTGACTTTGCGCGACTTAAAATCGAATGCGCGTCATGAGAGCCTGACCAATGCCGAAGGCATCTTCCGCTTCATTGATCTGGCGTCTGGCACGTATGAGCTGAAAATCGCCAGGCAGGGGTACCAGGAATTCATCGAAGTCAGCTTGGAACTCAAGCCCGGCGAAGTTTCTGTCCGGGAAATCAAGCTCACGCCCATTCCTGCACCGGTCGCGCCAACCACGGGCCTTCCCGAATTGCCCCAGGTAAAGGCGGCAGCTCCTCCGGCACCGCCCGAAGCCGTTCAGGGAAAATATCCCGAGGCATTGCAGCGACCGGACACCGCGCCCGCCACTACAACAGCTCCGACGCGATCCCTCCCGTTACCCGATCAAGTTTTCCACCCCGAACCGGATCGCTGGCTCATCACCATGCCGGATTGGGACCGCTACGGCACGGGCGGCGAGCATCCCTACGTGAAAGGCCGGTCGTGGGATCCATTTGACCAAAATAAACTAAAAGGCGATGCACCCGTTTTCGGACAGCGCACGTTTTTTATTTTCACCGGCCTGAGTGACACATTTTTCGACGTGCGGCGCTTGCCCACCCCCAGCGACGTGAGCACAGCGAACCCCGGCAGTAGCGCTTTCTTCGGCAATGGTGGGCAGGGATTCCTGGATCAGGTTTTCCTGTTCTCTTTCGATCTCTTTCACGGGGACACTTCCTTTCGCCCGGTGGACTGGCGCATTCGCGTCACGCCCGCTATTAGCCTCAACTATCTCGATGTTCGCGAACTCGGCATTGTTAACATTGATGTCCGCGCGGGCACCACGCGGCTCGATTCTCATATCGGTCTGCAAGAAGCATTTGGAGAAGTAAAGCTTCACGACATCGGCCCCAATTACGATTTCATTTCCTTGCGCGCAGGCATCCAGGGTTTCAACAGCGACTTTCGCGGCTTTATATTCGTGGACGAACAGCCGGGCCTCAGACTTTTTGGCAATTTGAAATCCAATCTCTATCAGTACAATGTGGCCTACTTCAACTTCCTGGAAAAAAATACCAACAGTGGGTTGAACTCGTTTGCACTTAGGAACCAACAGGTCATCGTCGCCAATCTGTACCGGCAGGACTTCTTCTTCAAAGGTTATACGGCGCAGTTCAGCGTGCACTACAACAAGGACGATGCCACCATCCACTTCGACGACAACGGTTTTCTAGTCCGTCCCGCTCCCATTGGCGGCGTGGTTTCGAGCAATATGGTTCAGCCTCACAGCATACACGCCGCTTACCTAGGCTGGACTGGCGATGGTCACATCGGGTCGATCAACATCACTCACGCGTTCTACCAGGCTCTCGGTAACGATAGCTTTAACGCCATCGCCGGGCGCCCTGTCACCATCAATGCTCAAATGGCCGCTCTGGAACTTTCCAAGGACTTTGACTGGGTCCGCTTCAAGACTTCAGCCTTCTACGCATCCGGCTCCGGCGATCCACGCAGCGGACGCGCACGCGGTTTTGATGCCATCGAGGATTTTCCCGAGTTCGCCGGCGGCATTTTCAGCCTGTGGAATCGCGAGGGCATCCGGTTGACTGGTGCCGGAGTCACCTTGACGCCTCCCAATAGTTTGCTTCCCAGCTTGCGCTCGAACAAAGACGAAGGACAAGCTAACTTCGTGAACCCCGGAATTTTTCTCGCGAATGCCGGAGCGGATTTCGATCTCACTCCCAAGTTACGGGCCTTTGCGAACGTGAATTATTTAAGGTTTGAGCGCACGGAGCCGCTCGAGCTCCTCCTCTTCCAAGCGCCCATTCGCCACACAATCGGAGTGGATTCGAGCATCGGTGTGCGCTACCGTCCACCGCTGACTGAAAATATATCCATTACCGCCGGCGCTGCTTCGCTGCTTCCGGGGCAGGGCTTTCGCGATATATACGGTGGTAGGACCTTGTTTTCTGTGTTTTCAGATATACGTTTTCAATTTTGATTTGGGATGTGGATGAACGATAAAACCACGAGGATGTTACGGCGCATGGATGGCCCGGTCACTTGGAGAAGAATGCTGGCTCGCTGGCTGAATCTCCGTCGGCTCGCGGTCTCCGCGTTTCCATTCGCGCTGGTTCTGATGTTTGCTCTAGAGCACCACTCGCGAGCGCAGTCGCAGGCGTCGCGGGCGAGCCTCTTGACGCAAACGCAAGACGAGGCGGATCGCAAGGGTGCGGGCTGCATCACCTGCCACGTCAGCACCGATGTGCCCACCATGCATCCGACGGGCACTGTGCGGCTCGGTTGTGCGGATTGCCACGGTGGCGACGCCACCGCGAGCTTGATTCCAGGCACCGCCAACGATTCTGCAAGTTATCGGCAGGTGAAGGAGCGGGCGCACCCCCAGCCGCGCAACCTTGCATTCTCGCGCGATGCTGAGGGCGCCGAGCGCGTATACACAAAGTGGCTGCGCGAGAGCTACGAATATGTCCGCTTCGTTAATCCGGGAGATTTGCGCGTTGCCCCCCAGACTTGTGGCACATCCGATTGTCACGCCGCCGAGGTGCTCAAAGTAAGCACCAGCATGATGACGCATGGCGGCATGCTCTGGGGGGCGGCGCTCTACAATAACGGCTCGTTCCCGCTGAAAAATGCACGCTTTGGTGAGAGTTATTCCGCCGCCGGTCAGCCGCAATCCGTTTTCACTGTTCCCGCTCCCACGGCCGAGGAAACCCGCGCCCATGGCATTTTGCCCGAGCTCACGCCACTCGAGCGATGGGAGCTGTCGCAGCCTGGCAACGTGCTGCGCGTCTTCGAACGCGGCGGGTCAAGAAAAGGAGAAATCGGCAATCCCAATCCTGGAGAAGAATCCGGGCGGCCGGATGACAAGCTGGGCGAGCGTGGCTTTGGCACACTGCTCCGTACCGATCCCGTATTTCTTGGTCTACAGAAGACGCGCCTGCTGGATCCGCTGCTTTCCCTGCCAGGCACGAATGACCAGCCGGGCGACTATCGCGGCAGCGGCTGCACGGCATGCCATGTGATTTACGCCAACGACCGTTCGCCGGAGCATTCTGGTCCCTACGCTCGTTTCGGCCACCTCGGGGAAAGCGCCTCGTCGGATCCTGCTGTGCCGAAAAATAAGTCCGGACATCCCATTCGGCACAGTTTTACGCGCGCGATCCCCTCGAGCCAGTGCATGGTTTGCCATGTCCACCCGGGCACGAACATGGAGACCACCTACTTTGGCTACACCTGGTGGGACAACGAAGCCGACGGGGAACTGATGTATCCATCCCAGCAGCACAATCCAACCGAGGAAGAAAGATATCAAACTGCTTTAAGAAATCCCGAAGGCGCGGCAGCCCGCGGCTTGTGGTCGAATCGGAAATTTCTCGAGAAAGTCGGCAGCCCGGAATTCAATAAGCAACTTCAGCAAAGCCAGTTCGCCGATTTTCACAGCCATGGATGGATTTTCCGCGCCGTGTACGAAAGAGACCGCAAAGGGAATCTCCTCGATGCCGAAAAGAGAATTGTGTCTCCAAGGGATCCCCAGAAATTTGACAAGGCCGTCCACCTGAAAGACATCCACCTGGAGAAGGGAATGCACTGCGTGGATTGCCATTTCGAACAGGACGATCACGGCAATGGGAAACTTTATGGGGAGCCGCGTGCCGCCATTGAGCTGGACTGCACCGATTGCCACGGCACTGTGGAGAAGCGCGCGACGCTAATCGCTTCCGGGCCAGCCGCTCCTCCGGGGGGAACTCACCTGGACGCCTATCGCACGCCTGAGAACCTCCGTAGATTCGAGTGGAGAGGCGGGACACTGATTCAGCGATCTATGGTCGAGCCGGACAAGGAATGGGAAGTGGTCCAGGTACTCGACACCATCACGCCGGGAAATCCCCACTACAGCGAAAAATCACGCTGGGCCAAGACCATTCAGACCGACGGCAAAACTTGGGGAGCCGTCCCCGCAACTGGAGGCGAATCGCATTTGGCCCATCCCAACAGCAAGATGACTTGCTATGCCTGCCACACTTCGTGGACTCCCAACTGTTTTGGATGCCACCTGGCGATGATGGCGAACCAACGCAAGCCCATGTTGCACAATGAAGGCCTCACCACGCGGAACTGGACTGCCTACGATTTCCAAGTCCTGCGCGACGACGGCTTCATGCTTGGGATTGACGGGACGGTGACGGGCCACCGCGTGGCTCCGGCGCGCTCTTCATGCGCTATTTTGGTGAGCTCGCAAAATCAGAATCGTGAGTGGATTTACTACATGCAGCAGACAGTTTCCGCCGAAGGATTCAGTGGCACGGCGTTCAGCACTTTTGTTCCTCACACTGTCCGCGCCAAAGAGACGAAGGCCTGCGACGACTGCCACATCTCGGCACGTAACGACAACAACGCCTGGATGGCGCAAGTTCTACTCCAGGGCACGAACCTGCTCAATTTCATGGGCCGCTATATTTATGTCGCGGATGGCACGAAGGGATTCGACGCCGTGGCCGTCGCGGAACATGACGAACCGCCCGCCATCATCGGTAGCTATCTTCACAGGCTTGCGTATCCGGACGACTACCGGAGGCATTTGAGCGCAGGCGGGGAGCTCAAAGAGGCTTACCATCACGCCGGAAACGTCCTCGATGCTCAACTCCGCGGGGAATATTTGTACGCGGCAATCGGCACTGGCGGGCTTCGCATCTACGACGTCGCCAACGTCGACAACAAAGGCTTCTCGGAACGCATGATCACCGCGCCGGTCTCGCCCCTGGGCCAGCGTTTCTACTTGAAAACAAAATATGCGACGGCCGTAGCCAGCCCTTCCACCCAGGCCCTTGATCCCGCTCGTACGCGCCGCCCGGAAAATGAAGAGCAGCCCATCCATCCGCTCTACGCTTTCCTCTATGTTGCAGACAAGTTCGAAGGCCTGGTGGTCGTTGGCGATCCAAACCTCAAGGGGAAAAGTCCGGGTGTGAGCACGCTGCTTGACGGCGACCCGAGAAACAATTTCTTGAAGCGCGCACTGGCATTCAATCCCGATGGCATTTTGAATGGCGCGCGTCGCATCACCATCGCAGGCACGTACGCTTATATTCTGTGCGACCGAGGTCTGGTTGTTGTGGACCTCGACAATCCCCTCCAGCCGCGCGTGACGGCCGAGCTGGGAGCGCCCAGGCTAAACGAGCCGCAGGGGATTGCCATTCAGTTTCGCTATGCCTTTGTAGTCGATCATGACGGCCTCAAGGTGCTCGATGTCACCGCGCTCGATCATCCGCGCCTGGTGCCGCGTGCTTCCATCTCACTGGCCGACGCGCGCAATGTCTACGTGGCGCGCACCTACGCCTACGTCGCCGCGGGCAAGCAGGGTCTTGCGATCGTGGATGTCGAGCAGCCCGAGCAGCCGCACCTCGACCAGATTTTTTCAGCAGACAGCAAACTTAATGACGTGCGCGACGTCAAAATCGGCATGGTGGATGCCAGCGCCTTCGCCTTCGTCGCCGACGGCCAGAACGGCCTTCGCGTCTTGCAAATACTATCGCCGGAGGATTCTGCGAATGCCTACGGCTTCAGCCCGCGGCCCACGCCGAAACTGATCGCCACCTATCGCACGGCCGGGCCAGCGCTCGCGATCTCAAAAGGCGTGGACCGCGACCGCGCGGTAGATGAGAGCGGCAATCAGGTAGGAGTATTCGGGCGTCGCGGCGCGCGGCCGTTCAATCGTGAAGAAGCCGAGCGCCTCTCTCTGCGCGATGGCAAACCGTATACGGTGACCAACGATCCGCCCGCGAACGCGCAATCCTCAAAATCGGGTGCGGTCGGTCCCCTCACCGCAGGTCGGAAGAAACAATGAGGACTTTATGCAAACCGAATTCTGGAGAGTAAAGGATTCCCTATGAAATCCGGTCGCGAAATCACGTTTGCACCGTTTGTTGCGTTCTTGCTCTTGGCTGTCTGCGCAAGCGCGGCACCCGTGGCACCTTCCACTGAATACTCCAAGCACTTCGGGGCTCTGAGCAAACTTTCAGTCGCCGTGGCCGAGGCCATGCCGTCTGCGGACTATGACTTCCGTCCCGACCCAGGCTCCATGAGCTTCGGTGAATTGATGTCGCATATCGCGATGACCAACTACGCATTCTGCGGGAGCCTGAAGGATTCTGCCGCCCCTTCCACGCCTTCTCCCACAGACAAGGCAGGCATCATCAAGTTTCTCAGCAGCTCCTTCGAATATTGTTCCACTGTGATCCCTTATCTCACCGAAGACCAGCTTAGCAACGTGCACAGTTCTCCCGACGGCCGGCTACCGGGAAGGGAAGTGCTGCTCGCCATGTACATCCACGTGGCGCATCATCGCGGCCAGGCCGAAATCTATCTCCGCGACAAAGGCATCAAGCCGCCGTCCTACATGATCTAAGCCAATACCTGGGACAGGAATTTGAATTGGAAGAATGTGTTCAGCTACTGCCCGCTCGCTGCCTAACTCCTCAACGGAACGAGTGCGCGCAGCCGCTCTTCACGCAGGAAGGGCCCGAGCCAGACCAGCACGCCAATGATTACTGGGAAATAAAATGGCTCGCCGATCCGCAAGTGACTGGCAGTTGCGCCGCCCAAATAACCTGTCAGCAGGATCGCGCCGAGAATCGAAGTGCTCGGGATTGCATAGAGAAGGGTACAGACGAACATCGCAATCGCAACGCCTGTAGCGAGACTCTCTGGATATCCCAGATGCGCGAATCCGGCTCGGGCAAAGGCAGGTTTAAACACAGAAATACTGCAGTTGAAAAGCATGAATAGCACCAGAATTCCGCTGATGATGCGTCCGGTCCAGAGCGCCTTATTTGAGACGGCGGAGTCCTGAGGGGCAGATTGCATGAATTTTCCTCCTGATGTCATTCATTGAGAAACGAATGGGCGGCGCGTCGCGCCCTCGAACTTGAAATTGTACGATTATTCCGATCGCAGCGCTTGCATTACATCCACGCGTGCAGCGCGTGCCGCGGGCAACATGGAAGCGATTACGGCAGCAGCCAGCAGCACCACGGCCGCCCCGACCACCGGAAGCAGCCCCGGCATTTTTACCTCCAGGAAATAGCTCCCTGCCAGACGCGCCAGCAGGTATCCGCAGGCAGCCCCTGCTGCGACGCCCGCGGCCGCCATCACGGTGCCTTCCGCGATCACCGCCGTCAGCAAATTCCTAGGCTGGGCCCCTAAAGCGAGGCGGATTCCAAATTCACGCGTCCGCCCGCTCACCGAAAACACCAACACGCCTGCGACTCCCACCACCGCAATCGCCAGCGCCACCGTTGCAAAGCCGCCGAACACCAGAGTGTTCAGACGGTCGGGCGTCAGGACTTCGGCGCGCACGTCCTCGAGCGTCGCCGCGTGTTCAACGGGCTGGTCCACGGCCAGATCGCGGATGATGCGCGTGATCGGTGTCACCAGCGTGTAGGGATCCGAGCGCGTGTGAACGAACAAGCGCCCTCCGCCAATTTCCTGCTCGAGCGGGTGATAGACAGTCAAGGCCGGGCCTGGCACCACATTCTCGTCGTCCATGTCGGCCGCGACCGCCACGATGCGCCGGGGCCCGGTGCTGATATCTATGAACTTCATCACCGGATCGCTCCACATCATGTGGTGATTGACGGCATCCTGATTCGGAAACATCCGTTGCGCCAGGCTCTGGCTCACAATCACGACAGGCTCGCCACCCCGGCGATCGGCGTCACTGAAATCGCGTCCCGCGATTATGGGGACGCCGAGCGCTGCGAAAAATCCCGGCGACACGGTCCGGAATTGCGCGCGCGGATCTTCTTCACCTGGCGCCCGGACGTGTCCGTCAGCGGAGAACTGGAATCCCGGACCGAAGAGGCCCGCGTCGCGCCAGGGGACAACAGTTCCGACGGCAACTCGGTCTACGCCCGGCAGCGCGCTAATCTGCCGCATCGCTTCTTTGTAAAATCCCTGGATCTGATCCGGCGTGCGCCCGTAGGCTATTACCGGCACATTGATGGCGAGAACCTGGCGCATGTCGAATCCAGTTCGCGCCGCTTGCAATTCGAGCAGAGTCCTGACCAGCATCCCGGCACCAACCAACAGTACGAAGGAGGCGCCGATCTGCGTGATGGCGAACACCTGCAGCCGGCGGCTCGTGCTTCCGGTGATGCGCAAGCCGCTGCTGGTCGCATTCAATCCGTTGGCAGTGTCGGCTGACGGCAAGCGCGGCACAAACGCCAGAAGCACCGCAGCGATCACCGCGAGCAACGCCCCAACCCATAACATGCTCGAGTCAACCGTCAAATCCAGGGCACGCACGGAAAATCGTGAGGCGTACCGGGCAAGGATTGCAACCATCGGCCGCGCGCTCAGGACTCCGAGCGCCGCGCCCGCGGTGCAGAGCAGCAAGCTATCCGCCAGCAGCGTACGGCGCAGGCCACCAGCGGTCGCTCCGAGCGCCGCGCGGATGGCGAGTTCGCCTTCCCGGCGAACCGTCCGCGCGAGAATCAGATTCGCGACGTTCGAGCAGGCGATAACAAATATGAGTGCAGAAGCCCCGAGCAGAACCAGCAGCACGGTCCTCGCGCCTGAAGTTATCTGGTCGCGGAGCAATACGGCGCTGATCTGGAACTGTGCTTTCTTTGAATATGATTCGGGGTACTGCGCAACCATCGCGCCGTGCACTGCCCGCAGCTCCGCGCGTGCGGACTCCAGGTCTGCTCCGGGCGCAAGCCGGCCAAACAGTTCCGTCATGCGATGCACGCGCCCGGTTACCATCGTGGCCGACAAGTGATGCGGGCTGGTCACCACGTTGGAGATAATCTCTGTTTCCGCCGGATAGGGCACTGAGGGTTCAAGTACGCCAACGATCGTAGCCATGCGCTCGTCCAACCTCACGGTCTTGCCGATCACGGTTGGATCGCTCTTCAGCGCCGTAGTCCAGAATCGATACGTGAGCACCGCCGCGCCGGATGCATTCGGACCGTCGTCATGCGCGTCGAGCAGCCGTCCGAGCACAGGGCGCAGCCCCATCACGTCGAAATAGGATCCGTCCACGACGCCCGCGCGAACCTCCCGCGGCTCCCCGAGTCCGACCATGCTGAAACCGATGGTTGAGAAGTCACCGAGCGCCCTCACCGTCTTCACGCGCGAACTCAAATCTTGGATCTCCGGCACGGAAAACGTGGTGTTCGCGATGCCGATGCCGGGCGCGCTCTGGCGGATATAGATCAGCCGGTCTTCCTCGCGGTTGACGAGCGGCCGCAGCAGCACGCCTCGCACTAGTGTAAAGATGGCGGCGTTCGCCCCGATCCCGAGCGCCAGCGTCAGGACCACCGTGGTTGCGAGACCCTTGCTTCGCGCGAGCGACCGCAGCGCCACTCTCAGTTCATGCACGAACAACTCTGGTTTGACCATGATACGACTCCATTTGTCACGACGACAATTTGAACGACACCACCGACGGTCCGCAATCTTATCTCTGACCTTCGCCTGAAGACCGGCAAGCTAATCCAATGTTCCTTTAAACATTGGCAGCGGGTCCTTTTACCCCCCTCCTAAGGTTTTCCACCGCGTGTCCACCTTTTGGAAGGCGTACCAGCAGGCGAAGCCCAATCCTGCCTTCCAACTCGGCTAACGTCAACTCGTTCAGTATTGCGGAAGCCAATCGAAGAGCTGCGCCGATTGAGTTGGCATCTTCGTCCGCCGAAGATTCACGAATGGAGGCTCACTTGGCAGTTCGGAATTTTGCACTATGACGACCTAGCTCTCGGCCGTACACCCCTTCGCCAAGTGTTCCGCAAGCCGTTCAAGCGTTTGACTTCCTCCTCCAACCTCTCCGTACCCCTTCACCACGTGATTGCGCGCCTCAGCCGAGGGGAATACCATACCCAATGTGAGCTTGGTCTCAGCTCCTTGTGATTCGAATGTCCAAGTGGCCTCAAATTACGCGCCCTGATTACCCGTCTGGCACCCGCTATTGGTGTAGCTGATCCCCTCCGTCCCTACCGCCTCAACGAATGGGCAATGGTTAGGATAGTCTGTCCCATCAGGCCCATGCATCGTATAGCGTCAGGCGCCGCCGGGTCGGACATCCATCTCGGAAACAGGATTCGTGACATGCTGCGGACCCCGCCACTGCGCCGTGTGCTCCGGCTCGGTCCGCAACTTGAACACTAGTTCACGTGGTGAATCGAATTCGGGGGCGTTGACGAAGTCCTCCTCTGCAACGCTGGTGTCAACGCTGCTTCTTAGGGTGCTTGCGGACGTGTTTTTTCTCTCTTTCCTTCAGCTCATGCAGATAGTCATCCAGTCGATCAAAGCTCTGCTCAAAGAAGCGGCGGTAGTGCTCGGCCCAATGAGCCACCTCTTTCAGAGGCCCCGCCTTCAGCCGGCAAGGCCTCCACTGCGCTTCACGTCCACGCGCGATCAGTCCCGCGCTCTCGAGCACCTTTAGGTGCTTGGAGATGGCGGGCATGCTTATCTCGAACGGTTCGGCCAGCTCGGTCACCGAGGCATCGCCGGATATCAAGCGGCCGAGTATCGCGCGCCGGGTGGGATCAGCGAGTGCGGCGAAGGTGGCAGTGAGGGTGTCGGAAGTCATTTTGTATTTAACCTATAGGTTAAATACACCAGAGGCGCACGCCTGTCAAGCCTCTTGATGGGCAGCGGACAGTTGAGACGGGCACTTACAAAAATAGGGAAGTTGCGAAATCAAGACCTGAGAGTGTGCACAACAGCACAGACGCGCGCCCATTACGCGACTACGATGCTGCCTGTGCATCGTGCTTCAGAGCACTTAGTGGCATTGACGCAGTTCGCGTGAGCAAGTTCGCAGCTGTTGTTGTCCTCACCGGCAAGGAGATGAAAACATGCTTGGGATAGTCGCCGCCGTTCTGATCGTTCTCTGGTTGCTTGGGTTTTTCGCATTTCACGTAACCACGGCCTTCATTCACGTGGCTCTAGTCATCGGGTTGATCTTGCTGGTGATCCACCTCATGAGGGGCAACGCGGCAACCACATAGGTCGCTCGCCAAGGCCAGGCTCACTGAAAGCCGCTGCCGTGTGAATCACCGATTTGGACTGAGCAGATTTGTCGCGCGGGACGGACCACCGGCGCGCACGAGTAGTGGACATGACGCGCCCGGTTCGGGGCAGGCTCACGCAGGTTGTCATTGAAATTCAAGAAGGCAGAAGCCTTAGAGGTCGCCGATGGCTATTCTTCTGACGTTTAACTCCATCCTGCAAGTACTCGCCGCTTTTGTGATCTTTTTTTTTGGGTACACCGTATTGATGGCGCTGGTGCTGATCTCCTTCTTCATCGCCGCGGGCCTGTACAAAGGCGCAAGAATGATTCAGGTCTACGCGACGAGATTTTCCTGCCCACGCAGTGCCGTCTTTAATTTTTCCAGGGGTGCCGCCAGCCATGGCGATTAGAAATCTTCTTGTCGAAACGATCAGGGAGGCAACAAAATGAAGCCAAGCACTCAGGATAAACTCGCAGGCCGCGTCCATGAAGTCAAGGGCACGATCAAGGAAAAGGTCGGTAAACTGACGAGCGATCCCGACCTGGAAGGCGAAGGCATCGGCGAAAAGATTGGCGGGAAAATCCAAAAGGTAATCGGCACGGTGGAAAAGGTCATGGAAAAGCCTTAATGCCCGCCCTGCTTTTCAGAGCCACGCAGCTATGAGTCCTTAACTTGCGGGAAGAATGAGTAGGAATTGGAGGCAGGTCATGAACCTCTCAGCAGTGAGCACTACACAAATAGGCGTAATCATCGCGGTCGCCGTGCTGGTAGCTGCAGGTATCGCTATTTGGTCTTTCACTCGCAAACGCCGGACGGAAAGATTGCGCACTCAATTTGGCGGTGCAGAATACACCCGGGCCGTGCAGGAAGGCGGGAGTCGCCAGAAAGCAGAAGCGGTGCTTGATCAACGCGCGGAACGAGTCGAGGGCCTCCATATCCAGCCACTCGCTCCAGGCGATCGTGCGAGGTTTGTCGAGTCTTGGAGCAGGATCCAGGGACGGTTCGTTGACGGCCCCGGGACCGCTGTGACGGATGCCGATCAACTTCTGGGCGACGTTATGTCCACCCGCGGCTATCCGGTCGCTGACTTTGAACAACGTGCCGCGGACATTTCCGTGGATCATCCCCTGGTTCTCGAAAACTACCGTGCCGCCCATCAATGCGCCGTTCTTCAAACGCGGGGAAAGGCAAACACCGAAGACTTGCGCCAAGCCATGATTCACTACCGGACCCTTTTTGAGGAATTGGTCCGTGAACCAGTGACGGCGTGTCTTTAGGGCGAATTCGTTTCTGATCCAAAATAGGAGATACATTAATGACCGCGGAAAAAGCTGAGAAGTGCGCACACCCCATTTGTTCTTGCCTGGCCACGGTGGGCAAGTACTGCAGTACCGAGTGCCAGGCGATGGAAAAGACTCCCGACATCGAATGTACTTGCGCTCATCCGGGGTGCAAAGGTGACCTGCACTAGCAGCCGCCTCTGCACGTTTGTACCTGCGAAGTTGATATGTGCCGACGGCGGGGAGTAGCCGAATTCAGGGCTGATCTTCCATGAGTCCGCATTTGAATTCTCGAGCCGTACGCCCCCGCCGACTCAAGAAGGAGGATCTATGTCATTCGGTCTTTACGCCACCGGCTTCGCGATCGTGATCTGCGGGCTTATTTATGCCGCCTACCTTCTGCACATTCCCGCGCACTGGATTGTTGTAGGTGCGGTCGTGCTCTTGGGAGTTGAAATCCTGACTGGTGTGAAGGCGACTCGTCAGAAGGATCCTGCGGCATAACCGCCCCCGTCAGAATTTCCCCCTTCCCACGTGTTTGGTCAGCGAAAACCCGATTTCGGCGATTTTGGGAAAGTGACCTGTATTGCACAGTTTTGGAAATCTCTATCTGCCATCTTCAAGACCTCGTGAAGCCTTTCGATCCGCGCAACCCGCAGCAGCGAAGCAACATCGGGCAAGCGAAGGATGATCTGGCAAGGTAGGTTATATGCGTGTTCACCGCTCCATTCGCTTTTTGCTGATCCTTATGGTGATGTTGGCCATCCCAGCCGCGTTGTTCGCACAGTTCGGCGTTTCGATCAATATCGCTCCGCCGGAACTGGTTGTGTACTCGCAGCCGATCTGTCCCGAGCAGGGTTATCTGTGG
>Ga0210384_10001127_pt1 | contig 37675 bp, 34 predicted proteins | sample IncBWH2MmetaG_FD_160574 | JGI IMG/M metagenome (GOLD analysis project Ga0210384, IMG submission 160574) | Forest soil microbial communities from Barre Woods Harvard Forest LTER site, Petersham, Massachusetts, United States - Inc-BW-H-2-M | ecosystem: Environmental > Terrestrial > Soil >...
CCGCGGAGCACTGAAATATTGCGTCGATTGGCAGGAAGGAAAACGCCCTGCTCTCAAGGTCGGCGAGAAACCAGCGCTTCTCGCTCGCGCGTTCACCAAGCCGAATCAACCCTTTTTGCCCGCAAAATGTCGCGGTCTGCACGCGATCGAGCCCCGCGTGGAGGCTTCCCGCATCTTCGTGGCGGGTCCGCAACGAAAAGAATTGCACGCTTCCGCCGGAGCCGGTGAAAAGCGCCCACTGCGCATCCGGCGAAATGGCAACTTCGGTTGAGGGCCCCTCGAACCACTGATTGCTCGTGTGGTCGAACACCAGCACGTCTCCGGGCGCGCGTGTTTGCCCCGCGGCAATCCCGAAAACGAGCAGCGCGAATGCTGAAAGGGCCACAATTCGTCGCATGAAAACAGTCTCCGCGGACCAATCCCGCCTGGAGTCCCAAGCTCCTGGAAAATCTTACTCCGAATTTCAGGCGTACTTGTAGAATCCGCGTCCAGACTTTCTTCCCAGCCACCCCGCCGCCACATATCTTCTCAGCAGCGGGCAGGCACGGTATTTCGGATCGCCAAACCCCTTGAAGAGCACTTCGAGGATATCCACGCACACGTCCAGCCCGATAAAATCTGCCAGCTCGAGCGGGCCCATCGGATGATTCATACCCAATTTCATCACCGCATCCACCGCTTCGGGCGTCGCGACGCCTTCCATCACGCAAAACGCAGCCTCATTGATCAGCGGCATCAGCACGCGGTTCGAAACGAACCCCGGCGCGTCGTTCACCGCAACCGGTTTCTTTTCCAGTTTCTCGCACAGCGACACGGTGGTCTGAAAAGTTTCCTCGCTGGTCTCCAGCCCACGAATCACCTCCACCAGCACCATCACCGGCACTGGATTCATGAAGTGCATGCCGATGAACCGGTCAGGCCGCGACGTCTGCGCCGCGAGTTGCGTGATGGATATCGATGACGTGTTGCTCGCGAGAATCGCCTCCGGGCCGAGCGCTGCATCCGCATCCCTCAACACGCGCAATTTCAATTCGAGCTGCTCCGGCACAGCCTCCACTACAAAATCCGCCCCCGCGAGCGCCGCAACATCCGTCACGGGCTTGATGCGCGCTACAATCACCGGCTTATCGGCCTCGGTGATTCTTCCTTTCTTCACCTCGCGATCGAGATTCTTGCTGATCGTTTCGATCCCGCGATCCAGGAACCGCTTCTCCACGTCGCGCAAAATCACGTGATACCCGGCACGCGCAAATACGTGCGCGATCCCATTTCCCATCGTCCCCGCGCCCAGCACGCCAACCGTCTTAATCCGAACTGCCGTCATAAGTCCGCCGATAATACCGGAAGTCGAGGAGCCAAAGGAAGCAGTGGAAGCAAAAGAGGTAAAAAGGATATCCCCATCGGCGCTACTCGGGTGGCGCAGCTTCGATTACTTCGCGGATGACTTCGCGCGCCCGCGCTTCTGCTTGCGGCATCACGAAAATTCGAGACTCGGCATTCCTTTCCCTCACCTCGCAACCGATCGCAACTTCCCGCAAGCAAACCCGGATATTTTCCGCCATCTCGGGGTCCTTGCCGCACCAGACCTCGCGGGTCGCATCTTCCGGGAAGAAGTCCTCTCCCACATCATCTACTTTCTCGTCCTCAGGCGAATTGAAATCCTGGCCAGAATCCGCCGCCAACGCTGAATCCTCCTGCGGCGCGCGGTTCAAAACGCGGCGCCTGAATCCAAATGGGTTTACCAGAGCCCAGTCACTTTGCAATTCATCGGTTGGTGTCACGTCCGTGGGCGGGTCAACTTCTCGCAATTCTTGAAGCGCTTTCTCCACTCCCTCGTGGTCGCCTCTGCGTGTGCGAATCCGATGGATGGATTGCTGAAAGGCCGGCAGCAGCCCTGATTCCACCGAATCGCCCTGATAAGCAATCTGTGCTTTGTCCAGCGCCTCCTCGACCATCCGGTAAATCCTTGTGTCTGGCCCTGCCCAAGTTACTTCCAACGCTTCAGGATCACCCACCGGCTCCGCAGGCCCGTTTGAACCGTCCGAGAGGCGCTCGACAAGATTCACTCCGCAATCTGAGCAGATCGTGAATCCGGCGCGGTACTCAACTCTGCAGTTAGGGCAGAACATGGACGACGCAGTTCTAACGCAAAACACGGCGATGCGCTAGTCCAGCTGCCTGGTTCAGAGCGGCACTCATCAACAGGGACCGGAAAAGAAGCTCGCGCGGATCACTTCTTCGGGTGAGAGGTGTTGAAGTCGAACGAACTCATGAGCACCAATGCCTCGTCGCTGTTCACCGGCTCGAAGACCACTTCCGCGGGCGGCCTCTCGGTGCTCTCAAGATCTTTCGCTCGAAAGTAATATGCTTTGCCGGCTTCGGCGGTGATATGGGTAGCCGCGATCGGCCGGGAACGTGTCAGCACGACACACGATTGCCAGTTCGCGCAAAGAGGGTGCTCGCCGGGATCGACCGAGACATAGAAGTAGGAATTTGCGTGTGTGGCGCCGACCCAGACGCCATCGATCCCAAACCGGGTGGTTGGCCTGGGAATGGAGTTGAATCTCGCGTCGTCCTGAAGGAAAAATATCAGGGCCTTTGCTGGTTCAGGAGACGGCATCGCGTGCTGTCGCCCTTCGTTCTGCACTTCGAATTTCACGTCAGTCTGTCCGCAGCCCGGAGCGGTCTGAGCGTAGGTTTCCATGGCCGAGATTGCTGTCCAGGCCAGCAGGAGAACGACGGAGCGGACCATCATTTTTGCACCTGGTTCAAAACAGAGCGGCATTGTTGTGACGCAGGAAACCGGTCAAGAGTTACCGCCCAGTGAAGCGGAGGTTGCCGATGTGGTTACGGCCGTTCCACCGCCAGTGCCACCGCATTGCCTCCGCCCAGACAGAGCGCCGCGATTCCACGCTTCAAATTCCGTCGCTGCAATTCGTACAGCAGCGTCACCAGCACGCGCGCGCCTGACGCGCCAATCGGATGCCCCAGCGCCACCGCGCCGCCGTTCACATTCACTTTCTCGGGATTCAGCTTCAGTACGCGCGTCACGGCAATGGCCGCCACTGCAAACGCCTCATTCAACTCGTACAGATCCACGTCCTTGTCGCGATCCCATCCGGTCTTCGCCAGCAGTTTTTCCACCGCGTCCACCGGCGCCATCATCACCCATTTCGGCTCGACGCCGCTCACCGCCTGCCCCACAATCCGCGCCATGGGAGTCTTTCCCAAGCGCGCGGCAATCTTTTCGCTCGTCACCACAACAGCCGCGGCGCCGTCGTTCGTCCCCGGCGCGTTTCCTGCGGTCACGGTGCCATCTTTCTTGAAGGCGGGTTTTAGCTTCGCAAGCGCTTCGAGCGAGGTGTCCTCCCGTGGCGACTCGTCCGTCTTGATCACGGCCGCTTCGCCCTTTTTCTTCAGAATCTCGACCGGCACAATCTGCTCGCCGAAAAAGCAAGATTGGATCGCGCGCACCGCCTTCCGATGGCTCTCCACCGCAAATTGGTCCTGCTCCTGCCGCGTGATGTTGTATTTCTCCGCCACCAGCTCGCCGGTATTCCCCATGTGAAAGTTTTCGTACGCGTCCCACAGCCCATCGGTGATCATCGAATCAAGAATTTCTTGATTCCCCAGCCGAAATCCCGCCCGCGCTCCTTTGAGCAGGTACGGGCAGTTCGACATGGACTCCATCCCGCCCGCCACCACAATCTCAGACTCACCCAGCGCTACCCCCTGCGCCGCCAGCCCGACCGCCTTTAACCCCGAGCCACAAACCTTGTTGATGGTCATGGCCGCCACGCGCGAGTCCAATCCTCCGCCTAGCGCCGCCTGCCGCGCCGGATTCTGTCCCAGCCCCGCCTGCACCACATTCCCCATAATCGCTTCGTCCACCTGCTTCGGCTCGATCCCGGCGCGGCGCACGGACTCCGCCACCACTTTCGCGCCCAGCTCCGTAGCAGCGAGCGGCGAGAGCCCGCCCATAAATTTTCCGATCGGCGTGCGCACCGCGCTCAAAATGACTGGCCGTTCCATGTTTTTTCTCCCTAGCACTCCACCGCACCGCCTGGTGCAGGGCCCAGCCAATCCTGGCTGCGCTCCTACGACCCCTCAGCGCTCGAACCCCACAGCCAACAACAATCGTACCCAAGCCCCTTTGCAGCAGTCGCCGGATTCTCAGTATAGGCGCGCCAATTTCTCAGGTCAATTTGGCCCGCAGGCGCACCCACAATCCTCACGTCGAACCACACACAACTCCCCATGCGAGGTGTATCATTACAGGCTGAATTAGATTGCGGCACCAACAATCCCGATGCAGGAGAAATCTCCGATGGACCGCGACGAGTTCCTCCACTACCTCGGCCAAGTACACGAGCGAACCATGCGCCTGGTCCGCTTGATCCCGCCCGACAGAATCGAGTGGACCTGCCGCGAAGGTGAATTCACTCTGGGCGACCTGGCGCGCCACATCGCCGCTACCGAGCGCGACGTCTTCGCCGAATGCGCCTCCGGCCGTCCCAGCCGCTACAAGGGCTGCGGCCGCTCGCTCGCCGATGGCCTCGACAACGTGATTGCCTTCATGGAGCTCATGCACGCCGAATCGCTGCGGATTTTTCGGGGAATGTCAGACGCGGACCTCGCGAAAAAAGGCACTTCCCCGCAGGGCGTCCCCATTACCGCCTGGAAGATGCTGCGCTCCATGATCGAACACGAAGCACACCACCGCGGCCAGATCTATGTTTACCTCGGAATCCTCGGCGTGAAAACGCCGTCCATCTTCGGCCTGAACGAGCGGCAACTCGAAGCCGTCTCCCGCCAGGCCGCCCAGGCCTGAGTTAGTTCGTCGTTGGCTGTCCTGGCTTCTTCGTATCCCCGTCGCCTTTCTTCTGCTCCTGAGCGACTTCGTCCTGAACCCGCTGTATCGTTTGGGCCATCCTCTTTTGCACGATGCCCATGGAGGCTTGCATGGCCTCGGAGGAGATAGCAGGCATCTCTTGTATGAACTTTTTTCCTGTCGGCGTCGAATAGAATGCGACCAGCGCATCCACATCGCCTCTGGTCAGGTGCTTTTGGTAAATGGGAATCATGGCATCGAACAATTCGTCGGTCGGAAAATTCTTCACCATGTCATCCGCGGCCTTGTCCATGCGCGCCACATAATCAGGCGGCAAGTTGGGTTGCTTCTTGGCCTGTTCGACAGCCATCTGATGCATCTGCTTCGACATCATGTTCATCACGTTCTTCATCAAATCACGTGAATGCATGGTGTCCAAATATCTCTCGATGTCCTCCCTCGAGGCAGGAGCATCGGCGGCGGTTTGCTGAGCCAAGCTGACGGTCGCGAAAAACAGAGAAACAAGTAGCGGCAGGGCAAAGCGTTTCATCGGTCACCTCACTGAGTCATCCGAATCCTAACTCAGTAGCGCCGGGCATGCTAGAGCGCCTTATCGCGATAGTAACTGACGAACGCTACGGACGCGAACTGGCCACATCCTGAAAAGTCTAATCGCAAATATTGACTCTCCGGATTGACCGTTGACCTCCGTGTTACCCTCCCAGGTGCGATCATTGAACATGGCAAGCCAGTGCGATCCACCGAATGCGAGGGCGATGCTGCCAGCCGCTCCGCTCCCTGCTCTAATTTCTAATCCTAACAGGGGTAAAATAGCGTTGTCCGTAACACCCTCAAAACCAGCGGAGGCGTTCCATTCTAATGGCAACTAATCCCGGGGCCCCGTGTCTCGGCTCTCGGCACCTGTTTGCGCCTCCAACCCGAGGCGTTCCACTGCCCCCATGACCCGAGAAACCACTCAAAAACCCGCCTTCGAGCTGAACGTCGAGCAGCGCGCTGCCGTCGAACACGGCGAAGGCCCCCTTCTTGTCGTTGCCGGCGCCGGCACCGGCAAGACTCGCGTAATCACCGAACGCATCCGCAACCTGCTCGAATCGGACCCGGATCTCGCGGGTGAAAATATCCTTGGCCTCACGTTTACCGACAAAGCCGCTGGTGAAATGAAGCACCGCGTTGTAAAAGCCATCGGCGAGCGCGCCGAAGGCGTCTGGCTCAGCACGTTCCATAAATTCTGCCTCGAAAAGATTCTGCGCGCCGCGAATCCGGATCTCGTTCCGCTCGAAGATGTGGATCACTGGATTCTTCTCCGCCGCCACCTCGCCGAGCTCGAGCTAAATCACTTCAAGCGGCTCGCGGACCCCGGGGAATTTCTCAACGATTTCGTGAGATTTTTCTCGCGCTGCCAGGACGAACTGATTTCACCCGATGATTACCAGAAATACGTCGAAGAATTACAGCGCAAATATGAAAGCAGCAAGAACTCCCTCGGGCCCGACGCAAGCGCGGACGAGGAAGAGGAGCTCGCCCGTCAGACGGAACTTGCGCGCGCCTACCGCGTGAGCGAGCGGCTGCTCCGCGAGCGGAACCTGCTCACATTCGGGGCGCAACTCATGCAAGCCGTCCAAGTGCTGCGCACCGATGAGGTGCAACTCGAGAAATTGCGCGAACAATACCGCTACATCCTGGTAGACGAATTTCAAGACACCAACATCGCGCAGCTCGAGTCGCTCTGGCTGCTGGCGGGCGGCCGGCGAAACATCCTAGCTGTCGGCGACGACGACCAGGCGATTTACCGCTTTCGCGGCGCCTCCTTCGGTAGCTTCACGATTTTTCTCAAGAAATTCTGCGGCGTCAGCGACCCCAAGTCCGTCCCTGGCAAGGGAACGCATCTTGTCTCGCTCACACAGAATTACCGCTCCACCAGCCGCATCCTGCGCGTGGCCGGCGAAGTGATTTCGCACAACGAAAAATCGCCTCTCCTGCCTCCCAAAGAATTGAACACCAGCAATCCCGAGGGCGAAAAAATCCGCGTCGCCGAATTTGCCACGCCCGATGAAGAAGCCCACTGGATCGCTTCAGAAATAGAGCGCTTGCGCGGCCCCGGAAATCCCTGGCGCAGCTTCGCGGTCCTCTACCGCAAGCACGCCCATCGCACACGCCTGCTCGATGCGCTGCGCCGGCGCCGGATTCCTTTCGTAATCCGCAAATTCTCGATTCTTTCAAGCACTCTGGTTCGCGACCTGCTCGCCTGGCTGCGATTGATTGCCGTGCCGGCGGACAACGTGGCTTGCGCCCGTGTGTTGGCCGCCCCGTACTGGGGCCTCGAACCACGCGACCTGGTCCGCCTCGTCGAGCGCGCCGAGAAAAGTCACCGCCGCACGCTCTCAGAGGAACTCGAATCAGCGCAGCGCGAACTGCCCTTTGCGCGCGAAACCTCGCGACTCCCGGAACTCGTCACTCTGCTCACGCGCCTGCGACTGTTGGCAAGAAACATCCCCGCGACTGGAGTGCTCGAGGAATTGCTTGCAGCTCTTGCACTGGCCCCGCTTCCTTCCGAAGCCGACTGCCGTTACCTCGACTGCTTCGTGAATTTTGTGAAAGAGTGGGAAAAAAAGAGTGAAGGGAAAAGTCTTCGCGATTTCATTCAGTATTTGAATTATTTTGCTGAAGCTCGCGGCGACATTCATCTGGAAGAGGAGCCCTATGAGGACGCCGTGCAATTGATGACCGTCCACGGCGCGAAGGGCCTTGAATTTCCCCACGTCTTCATCATGCACCTGAACAAACGGGACTTCCCTTCCGGACCGCGCCCGGTAGTCTTTGAATTTCCCGCCGAACTGATGAAGGAAGAAAAGCCGAAAGGAGATTTTCAAATTCAGGAAGAGCGCCGCCTTTTTTATGTGGCGCTCACGCGTGCGCAGCACCGGCTGACTCTTTCTACAGTGGTCAACAAATGGAAAAAGCCGTCCCTCTTCCTCGATGATTTTCTGATGAACGCGAATATCCAGAAATTCGATATCGCGCAATCCACTCCCAAGGTAATCCTCCCAGCGATGGAAGAAACCACAGGCGCTGTTCCTGACTCGACCGATCCCTCGCAACTTTTCCCCGCCACCGGTGAAAATACGCGCGCTTATTCGCGGGTGGCTTTGTGGGCCAAGGCCTATCACCCGCCGATCGCGGAGCCTCTGCAACTCAGCGCTTCGGCAATCGAAACCTATCAGCGCTGCCCCATGCAGTATCTGCTCGCAAGTGTCTGGAAAATCCGCGGCGGCCCTCACGCCATGATGACGTTTGGCAATGTCTTGCACATAACCATCAAGGAATTCGCCGCGCTCGTGCGTGACGAAAGAAAAGTTCCCTTCAGCGAAGTCGCCTCGATCTACGACCGCGTATGGTCCTCCGCCGGATTTCCGGACGACTATCAGGAAGCCGAATACCGCAAAGCAGGACTCGAGCAGTTGGAAAATTTCCATCGCAGCTATATGACCGAGCCGCCCGATATGCTGTACCAGGAAAAAGGCTTTGAATTGCACCTCGATCACGACGTGATCGTCACCGGCCGCATGGACCAGATCAACCGAATCGGCGAGAAAGAAATCGAGATTGTGGATTACAAAACCGGAAAACCGAAAGACGTAAAAAAAGCCGCCGGCAGTCTTCAGCTCAGCGTGTACGCACTCGCGGCCGAAGAAGTCCTCGAGCTTCATCCTTCACGCCTGGTGTTCTACAACCTGACGAGCAACGAACCCGTAGAAACCGCGCGCGATTCAAAAGCACTTGCGAGAACGAAACTGACAATTGGCGGAGTGGCGGACCAGATTCGGGCGGGAGATTTCGCCGCCAAGCCCGGCTTTCATTGCAGCTATTGCGATTTCAAGCCGCTCTGTCCCGCGCATGAACAATTCATTTCCATCCAGCCGGTGCAGGAAGACGCGGTTAAAAAATAGCGGCGCGGCCATGGAAAAACTCAGCGCAAAAACAAGAGCGGGGCAGCCCGTTGCCCTGGGCGCCCCGCTCGACTACCGGAGTGGTTCCGCGCATCAACGACTGTGGACCTTTCTCCCGGCGAATCAGCAGCGGCTTCGGTTTCGAATCGCGCTCGACTCGCTTGGTTCATCTATAAATGCGCGCGCGATTGAAGTCAAGTAGAAAAACTTCTTGAAGATGACGAACGCGCAACATTTTCCCGTGTTTTCTAGTGCGGCGCGTTCACCGCGCTCGTGTAATATCCCTGGCGCGCCGAAATGTCGAGCCCGGGGCGACGCACGCGAACTTCGATCGAATGATAATCCTTGCTGCGGTCCACTTCTTGCGGGCTGAATGCCAGCAGATACTGATTGCGCGCTTGCTCGGCCACCTTGGCATAGAGCCGCGCGAGACTGTCGGATTTCCCGGCATAAAAAGTATCTCCGCCCGTCCCGTTTGCATAGTGTTCCAGTCGGAAAGTTTCGTGCTGGAAAAGAGCGTGGCCCACGGAAATCGAATACACCGAGACGTCGGCGGTCAGCAAAAGCTGGAGCGTTTCTTTAAAGTCGTGTTTGTTGTTACGGGCGTTGTTCCCGTCGGAAATTAGGAAGATAATCTTGCGGCGGTCGCGCCCACGGCCCTTGAGCATTTCGCCGGCGGCATAAATGGCGTCGTCGAGATCGACATCCACAGTTTCGTGGCGCGCCCCGACGTTGGGCACGCCGGTCTCCTGCGAGCGTCCGTTGATTACCGGGCCCGCTTCGAGCGGTCCGCCGAAGCCGCCGGGAAAATGTTGATTCAGTTCGAGCCGCTTCAAGGCCGAGAATGTCAGATCGTTGTTGAAGGAAAAATTCGACACGACAGTGGGAAACTCGGAGAAGGTGACCACAGCGGCTTCGTCCGCGGGTCCAAAGCCGCCCGCGATGGCCATCAGACTTTTCTGCACCTGATCGGCCTGCTTCTGGGAGAGATAATTGTCAATCAGAATCACGGCAGAAAGCGGAAAAGGATCTGCGGAGAATTTCAGGACCTGCTGTTCCTGGCCATCCTGGAAGATACGGAAGTCCTCTTCCTGCAAACCGCCTATCAGACGCCCGTCGTGATCCTTCACCGTCACCGGCACCACGACGACTTCCGTATGACTCGTGATGTACGCCCGCGTGTCCGCTCCTGGGGCAGTTTTCTTTTGGGGATCCGGGGTTGCGGGAGTGGTCTGTGTCGGGGGAGCGCTGGGAGGCGGATTCAACGTCGGCCTCGGCTGAATCTGCGCAGCAGCGGGAATGCCAAGGAGTAAGACGGTGCCAAGCGCCACGGTCACTCGGGTCATTAGCCTTTCTCGCTTCCTGCCCTCGGGCAAATTCGTAGGTATCTTGCCGCTGGCCGGCCCCGCGAATCTCGAGCGAACATCCGGTGGCGCGCCCGGTGCATCGTACCAGTCAGCAATGATCTCCAGGGGGATTATACAATGCGCATGACCAGCTATGCGGCAGGCATTCTCAGATTGACACTGGCGGGACTTGTGGCCGCGGGCGTGGCCGGAGTTCCGAGCGCCAGAGGACAGGCGCAATCGCAGCAGAAAGGGCCGCAATCCGATCAGACGCTGAAAGCCCAGACCACGGTCGTAAATGTTTTCGCCACCGTGCGTGACAGGCATCACGCGATCATCTCCGAACTCGCTGAGAAAGACTTCAAGATTCTAGAGGACGGCCAGGAGCAAAAAGTTGCTTTCTTCTCCAGAGAAAGGAACCTGCCGATCACGCTCGGAGTCTTGATGGATACCAGCGGCAGCATGGGTCGCATACTGAATGCCGAGCAGGATGCCGCGTCGCGATTCCTGGAGCGCGTGTTGCGCAAGAATGATGAGGCTATGGTGATTAGTTTTGATCTCGATGTGAATTTGTTGGCCGATTTTACTGCGGACATCTCGGTACTTGAGCGCGCCATTCGCCGCACAGTGATCAATGCCCCGTCCCAAGGAATCGGCGGCACGGTCGGAACCATCCCCACGCAGGGGGGCGGAACAAATCTGTATGACGCCATCTACCTCGCTGCCCACGATGAGCTGGCCACGGAAGCGGGGCGCAAAGCCATCATCCTCCTATCGGATTGCGAGGACACCGGAAGCCGCGTGAGGATTCAAGAAGCCATCGAAGCGGCGCAACGCGCCGATACCGTAATCCACGTCCTGCTAATACGGGACTTCATGGCGACCTCAGGAGTTGGGCCCAGTGTTGCCAGCAAGATGTCGACCGAAACTGGCGGCCGCGTGATTGACGTGCACAACGAGAAGACGCTCGAAAAAGCATTCGATGAAATCGCCGAAGAACTAAGCTCGCAGTACGTGCTCGGCTATTATCCCACAAATGAAAAACGGGACGGCACCTTCCGGAAAATTCAAGTGGAAGTGGTTTCGCACCCCGAAGCAAAAGTCACTGCGCGCAAAGGATATTACGCGCCAAGAAAGTAGCCGCGCTCTCACCGGAAAATTCGATGTAGGGATGAAATTGCCGCGAAGTTGCGGCAGCCGAAGTTTCCCCGTCCGCGGATTCGCCTAATCGCTCGGAGGAGACGGGGACGTGGACGCGATTGCATAGTAGCCCTTTCGCGAGCGAACGATCAGCCCTTTGCGGTCCGTCTGCACTTCAATTCTGCGATATTTGTCGGCGGTCGGCGTGTTCGCGGGCGAGTAGGCGATGAAATACTGGCTGCGCAGTTCCGACCCGATGTCCACGAACGACTGCGCCAGATCATCCACCCGGTAGGGAAAAAAAACGCGCCCGCCGCTCTGGTCTGCAAACTTTTCAAGAACTTTATCTCCCGGTCCCAGGTGACTTTTGTGAGAAAGGTCACTCGGGCTCGCCACCCTATCTCCCGCGATGGTGCCGGTGGAAATCCACTCCGTGTTCGTGCTGATGGCGTAGATGGAAGCCTCCGCGCGGATGGCGCCTTCGATGGCGTCGCTGAGCGCATGATCGCTCAGATTGTCCTCTCCATCGCTGATCACCACCAGCACTCGCCGCACCGCGGGGTTCGGACCGGGCGCCAGCGGCGGGTTCGACAGCTTTTCGGCGGCTCTGAAAATGGCGTCATGGAGAGCCGTGCCGCCTCCGCTCGCTGCTTGCGAATCGCAGAAGAAAGCTGAGACGTGTCGCCGGTGAAATCCTGGATCACTTCCGGCTCGTTGTCGAAGGTCATCAGGAAGGCCATGTCCTTCTCACGGCGGATTACGCTGCTCAAGAAATCAATGGCGGCGTCCTGCTCGAACGCCAGGCGCGGGCGAATGCTGTTGGAAGTGTCGAGAAGCAGGCCGATTCGGAGCGGCAAATCCGTTTCGCGTCCGAAGAATCTTATGTCCTGGGGTATTCCGTCTTCGAGAACCTTGAAATTGCTCTTCTCCAGGTCGGTGATGAAATTATGGCGGCGGTCGGTGACGGTCGCCACCAGATGGACCAGGCCCGTCGTGACTTGAATCGGCGGAATCGCTTTCTGTTGATCTTGCGCGGCCGGGGGTGGCGGGGCGGCTTGCTGCGCTCGTGCAACAGTGGCGCAGTATGCCAGGACGGCCGCGAACACCAGGATCGAGCGCGTGAGTTTCATTAAAGAGATTATAGAAAGTCCTTTAAGGCAGCGTCAATGAGAGGCGAGCCAGTCTGGGTAGCTTCCGCGAGCATTCGAAGATACCTGACCAGATCTTCAGGCAGAGAAGCGCGAAACTCAGCATGCTTTCCCGTGCGCGGATGACAGAAGGCGATGCGCGCGGCGTGGAGAAAATTTCTACCCAGGGGCGGCAGCAACTGTGCGGTCACACGCTCCTGTCGTGGCGCGCCATAAAGAGTGTCGCCAACCACGGGCCATCCGAGCGCTGAAAAATGCACCCGAATCTGATGCGTGCGTCCGGTGTGCAGACCCGCCTGAATAAGCGTAAATCCGGCAAGACGCAGAAGCACGCGCCAATCGGTGCGAGCTTCGCGGCCTTCGCGGCGGCGCGCGGTCATGCGCGCGCGGCGATGGAGATCGCGCGCAACGGGAAGCTCCACGCGACCGGTCTCGCCTTTCACGATTCCGTGAAGAAGCGCGATGTAGGTTTTCTCCACTTCGCGGTCCCGGAATTCTTCGACAAGTTTCAGATGTGCGGCGTCGGTGCGCGCAATCACCACAACGCCCGAGGTTTCCTTGTCGAGACGGTGCACGATTCCGGGGCGCAATGGGCCGCCAATGGTTGATAGTCCGCCCAGAGTGCCGTACCGACCGAGAAGCGCGGCGACCAGCGTGCCCGCCTCGCCTCCCGCGCCGGGATGCACGATCATTCCGGCAGCCTTGTTTAGAACGGCGATATCCGCATCCTCATAAATAATTTCGAGCGGAATATTTTCAGCGGGAACGCCCGGAGCAGGCGCCCGTGGAATCTCCACGACCACGGATGCGCCCTGCTCGACGCGATGAGAAGGCTTCATGGCCACGCCATCGACGAGGATGCGGCCTTCATCCATCAGCGATTGGATGTGCGTCCGGCTGATATCCGGAAGCTGCGAAGCGAGGAAACGATCGAGGCGATTTCCAGCCTCATCGGCTGGAACGGTAAATTGCACGCGCTCGTTGAGGTTTTTTGCTATTGCTGCTTTTTCTGCCATGGGAAGGAAACCGTCTCAAACGCGCCGCCGGATTTCGAATTCTACCGGCTCGCTCCGGCCTGAGCCGCTCCGACCGGTTGAAGCGGAGCTGCGCCGCGCAGTCCTCGCCACCAGAGGAACGAACCTGCCAACACTAGGGCAATGCTTACAAGCTGCATCAGCGAGACGGCGTCATGGAACAGCATGGTGCGGCCCGGATCGCCGCGAAAGAATTCGATGGTGAAGCGCTCGGCGCCATACAGGATGAAGTAGGTGCCGACTATTTCTCCGGCAAATCGCTGACGCTTGCCGAGCCACACGAGAAAAAGAAAATTCAGAAACTCGACCGAGGCTTCGTATAGCTGCGTCGGATGCAAGTGAACTCCTAGGGGAGTACCGGCGAGCTGCGCGGCGGCGGGGTTGGTGAAATTCACGCCCCAAGGCACCGAAGTGGGCTTGCCGAAGCAGCAGCCTGCGGCGAAACATCCCAGGCGGCCGACGGCGTGGCCCAGCGGGACCGCAGCGCTGATGGTGTCCATCACGGGGAGCAGCGGCATTTTCTGGAAGTAAGTGTAGAGTGCGATAGTCGCGACCGCGCCGATGATGCCGCCATAAAATGTGCCGCCCGACTGAAAAGTCTCCATGCTGAATATTTTCCCGGGATTCGCCACGTAATAATCCCACGCCGACAATACCAGCCAGACTTTTGCGACGATCAGCGCGATGAGGACCATATAAATCCCGAGGTTCCACACTTTTTCAGGATCCAATCCCGCGTGCGGGGCTTGACGTCGGGCGTACCAGAGGCTGAGCAGCGCGCCGGTGGCGACGAGAACTCCGTAGGTATAGACCGTTAGTTCGCCGACGTGGAAAAGGACTGGATGCATATCAAGCTCGCTCTCGCTCCTCACTAGGATGCCGCCAATCGCGGAAGAGTTCCAGAATTACCAGGCTGGCACCGATGACGATGGCGGAATCCGCGAGATTAAACGTGTACCAGTGATAGTTTCCGACGTGGAAGTCAATGAAGTCGGTCACGCGCTGGCGCAGGACTCGGTCGAGGACATTTCCTGCGGCGCCGCCCAGAATCAAGCCCAGGCCGCACTTGCCGAGCAAGGCTCCGGCGCGGTCCGTTGCCAGCAGCCAGACAAGCAAGGCGATCACCGCGACAGAAAAAGCAATCAACATGGATGCAAGCCAGGGCGATCGGGAGTTGGCAAGCAAGCCGAAAGCAACGCCGGGATTGCTGGTGTGCACAAGATTGAGCATGCCGGGAATGATGACTCGGAGCGAGCCGGTGCGAGTGAGCTTCTCGACCGCATACTTGCTGATCTGGTCGGCTGCCAGAACGCCGAGTACGAGAAACCAGAGGGCGTACCAACCGGAGCGGGACTTGGGAGACATCAGGAGTTTGCACTCCCCGCGGCGCCACCGCGTTCGATTTCGGCAAGTGCGGCGACACACCGCTCGCAAAGAGTCGGGTGTTCACGGCTTTCGCCGACGTGCGTCGAATAATTCCAACAGCGCTCGCATTTCGTGCCTTTCGCGCGCTCAACCCGGATTTCGAACCCCTCGATCGCGCCGGCTGCTGAAGCTCGTTCGAGAGCGCTGTCTGCGATTTCCACCTGCGACACGATAAAGAGCGCGGGAAGGAATGGGGCATATTTTCGCAGCAAATCCGAAAGTTCACCGGAGGCGCTCAAAGTGACGCGCGCTTCGAGTCCACTGGAAATTATCTTCGCGGCGCGGATTGGTTCGAGCGCTTTCAATACTTCCTCGCGAACGGCCAGCAATCGCTCCCAGTTTTTCACGCGCGCATCGTCAAGAGCGCGTTCGAACTCCTGGGCGGCTGGGAATGTGGTCATGTGAATGCTCGCGGGATCGGCGGCGCGGCGCGGAAAATGTTTCCAGATTTCTTCGGCAGTGAAAACAAGGAAGGGCGCGATCAAGCGAAGCAGCGCGCTGGCAATCCGGCATACGGAGGTTTGCGCGGAGCGGCGTCCACGACTTTTTGGCGCGAAAGTGTAGAGACGGTCCTTAAGCACGTCGAAATAAAATGAACTCAGTTCCACACTGCAGAAATCGTGGAGCGCATGATAAACGCGGTGAAACTCGAAATTGTCGAACCACTTGCGGCAGTCACGAACCAGCAGGCCGGTGCGTCGCAACATCCAGGCATCGATCTCCCACAAATCCGCATCGGCAAGTGCATCACGCGCCGGATCGAAGTCGAAGAGGTTCGAGAGCGCAAATCGAAACGTGTTGCGGATTTTGCGGTAGGCCTCGGCGAGCTGCGTCATCATCGCCTCGGACAGGCGCACGTCCGCGGTGTAGTCCTGGGACACCACCCAGATGCGCAGCAAATCCGCGCCCCATTTTTGGACGATTTCGCTCGGCACCATCACGTTCCCGAGCGATTTCGACATGGGCTGCCCCTTTTCGTCGAGCGTCCAGCCGTGCGTGACCACTTGCTCGTACGGACGGATTCCGTCCACGCCCAGCGCAACTAACAGCGAACTCTGGAACCATCCGCGGAATTGGTCGGGGCCTTCGAGGTACACATCGGCGCGCGGCTTCCCCGCCCGCTTTTCCAGCACCGCGAGATTGCTGTTGCCGGAATCAAACCACACGTCCAGGATGTCGGTTTCCTTGCGCCATTTCGCCGCCCCGCAGCCCACACACTTTGTTCCCGCTGGAAGCAGCTCTTCGGCCGAGTGCGTATACCAGGCGTCCGCGCCCTCGCGCTCAAAAAATGGAAGCACCTGGCGCAGCGCCTTGAAATCCTCCAGACGATTCCCGCAGGCATCGCAATAAAAAATAATCAGCGGGACGCCCCAGAATCGCTGGCGCGAGATGCACCAGTCGGGGCGGTCGGCGATCATGTTGTGAATGCGCTCCAGGCCCCACTCTGGCGTCCAGTTGACTTTCTTGATTTCCTCGAGCGCGAGCCTGCGCAGCGGCGGCGCTTTCGGCGCGGGAACGGTTGCGCTTCCATGATCTAGCTGAATGAACCATTGCTCGGTAGCACGGAAAATCACGGGATTGTGGCAGCGCCAGCAATGCGGATAGCTGTGCGTGAGTTTTCGTTCCCCGACCAGCATGCCTCGCCGCCTGAGTAGATCGATGATCGGAGCGTTCGCTTCGAACACGGTCTTACCTTTGTACTCCGGCAAGCCCTCGAGGAATCGGCCTTCATCGTCCTGGGGCGCGTAAGCCTCGAGACCATACTTCTGGCCGGTGTAAAAATCCTCGGCGCCGTGGCCAGGCGCGGTGTGGACGATTCCGCTGCCTTGATCGAGCGTGACGTAGTCGGCGAAAACGGCGGGCACGCGCAGATCGAGAAACGGATGCTGGAACTGGAGGCCTTCGAGCTCTTTGCCTTTCCACGAGCCTTGCGCGCCAAGAATTTCAATTTTCAATTCTTCGGCGAAGGGCTGCAGGCGGTCCTTCGCCAGCAGGAGATTTCCAACCGAAGTCTTTGCCAGCACATATTCAAACTCGGGATGAAACGCGAGCGCACGATTTGCTGGAAGAGTCCAGGGAGTCGTAGTCCAAATGAGCGCGTTCAAGTCGCTGCCAAGCTTGCTTGAATTCGCATTCGCAACCACCGGAAATTTCACCCAGATCGAAGGGCTGGTGTGATCTTCATATTCCACTTCCGCTTCGGCCAGCGCGGTGCGATCAAAAATGCACCAATAAACCGGTTTGAGCCCGCGATAGACATAGCCCTTCTCAAGAAACGTGATGAAAGAGCTGGCGATGCATGCCTCGTAATCCGGGTTCATGGTGAGATAGGGCTCTTCCCACTGCCCGAATATTCCCAGGCGCTTGAATTCGCGGCGATGCGCGTCAATATACCCAGCGGCAAATTGCCGGCACATACGCCGAAATTCCGCCGCCGATACTCCTGCCTTCCCTCCAAGCTCTTTTTCAACTTTCGTCTCAATGGGCAGTCCATGGCAATCCCAGCCGGGAACATAAGGCGTGCGAAAACCAGCCATGGTCTTTGTTTTCACCACCAGATCCTTCAGGATCTTATTGAGCCCGGTGCCTAGATGGATTTCGCCTGTCGGATAGGGCGGCCCATCGTGAAAAACGAACACTGGCGCGTCTTTGCGCGATTCGAGAATGCGTTGATATACACCCATCTGTTCCCAGACGGCCAGTTGCTCAGGCTCCCGCTCCGGCAATTTCGCTTTCATCGGGAAATCGGTTTTGGGAAGATTCAGCGTGCTCTTCAGGTCGAAGGGATTAGCCATTTCGTGGGAGTCAGTAGACCTTTCCGCCTTTGCAATCCGGTGCAACGCAAATCGCCATTTGCTCGTCGTATGTTACAATGAATTGTGAAGCGTGTCAGCCGTGCATGGCCAGACATCCTTTTTCACGGATGGGCGTCTAATATTCTGTAGCCTGGCAGTGGGTGAAATTGGCAGCCAAAATGACAGACGGAACCTCAGGACTCGATAAGATCGGCCGGTCCACAACCGAGCCGACGCTCCGGCTCGGGCGCCTCCCCGCGCGCGTACACGGCTTTCCGCTGCAGAATCTTTTCTCCAATTTACGTGATTTTTTGATAGAGCGCCCGGCGAAGTTCCGTCAGGGTCAAGCGACGGCGTTCCGAATGCCCAGCTTCGGCGAGGGCCTGGGCGGTAACCTGAAGGAGTTCTTTCAGCGTGCCCCACGCGGTGAGGTGAAATCGGACTTGCTGGTCAATTGGAACGCTGGGTTCGGCGGCCTGTGGCAGAATTTGCGCGACACGATTTCTCCGCCCAAGCTGCCGCCGCTGCAAGTGTCGAGCAAGCCGGTGGCGGTGCCGGAAATCTGGTCGAAGAATACTCAGTTCACGCGCGTGCAGGCGCTATCGCTGGCTTTCCACGTGCTTGTGCTGGTGCTGGTAATCGTGCCGCTGCTGCCCGCGCTGATGTCGCCGGGAACGACGCAAGCGAAAAACATGAATGTGACCAGCGTCGATTTGATCTCGCCCTATAAACCAGTGATGCCTTCAGGCAAGAAAGTTGCCGGAGGAGGAGGCGGTGGCGGGGCACACGAGTTGCAACCCGCGAGCAGAGGTCGCCTGCCCAAATTCTCGATGACGCAATTGACTCCACCCTCGGTAAGACCAGTGGATGCCAGACTGCTCGCTACCCCGACCGTGATTGGACCACCGGATCTGCATTTGGCCAGCCCCAACATGTCCAATTGGGGCGACCCGTTGAGCAAAGTGATTAATGATTCGAACGGGCCCGGAAGCGGCGCCGGAATCGGTTCCGGGAGCGGCGGCGGAGTTGGTAGCGGCACTGGTGGTGGCGTTGGCCCCGGAGAGGGCGGCGGCACTGGCGGCGGCATCTTCAACGCAGGAACCGGCGGCTACGGCTACCCGCAGTGCCTGTATTGCCCGCGCGCTGAATTCTCCGACGAGGCGATGAAGGCTAAATACCAGGGTGTGGTGACATTAGTTGCCATCATCACGGCCGACGGACGCGCGACCGACATTCAAGTGGTAAAAGGCCTCGGCCTGGGCTTGGACGAGAAAGCGATCGCTGCAGTGCGCACTTGGCGCTTTAAACCCGCGCTGGGGCCCGGGGGAAAACCGGCCAGCGTAAGACAGACTATCGAAGTCACTTTCCACCTCTATTGAGTTCTTCTTTCCGCAGCCACTCGAATTATGACCCCGGAACTGCCAGCGCCTCCCGAGCGGTACGCCCGCACCTAGCCAGCCGGCGTTAACCATTCGGACCACACCATATCTGCGCGCCGGCGCATCTGCTACGATGAGCGGGATGAAAAACGTCGGTACTACAGCGGTCCTCGCGATCATCTCCCTGATTCCCGCCGCGCCGCGGGCGACGGCTCAAGGCGGCTCCATCGAATTTGTGGCCCGTGCCACGCCATCGGGCGGCCTTGAAGAGCCAGTTCGCGGATTTCCCTTCTACCTCCTCAGCAAAAGCTTTGCCGAGGTCAATAAGGAAGCAGCCCAGCTATACCCCAAGCCCGATATGAATGTCTTCATAGACCAACTCGATGAGTCACCTGAATTGAAAGTCTGGATGAAGAAAAATCATTGGGTCCGGCTGGCCGGGGAAGACTTCGTCAATAAACTTACCGCCGACGACATTATGAAGGTGCCGGAATTCTTCGAGGCCTATGTGCGGAGAAACAGCGGCGACCAGACCATCGTATTTCCAAACCCCAAATACAAGCCCGCGGACAAACGAAAAGACCCCGCAAAATTCGAGCGCTTGAGGGCGGAATACCACGAAGCGGTCCGGAAGTTCCTGCTAGACAATCCCAAGAGCACTGCCGGCATGGATCTGAACCTCGAGGAGACCGATCCATCGAACAGGTGGGACCAGTTGCAGGCACAGAGCCTCCCGGAAATTCACAGGCAGACGCTGGCACTGGCGCAGTCGAAGTACCTGGTGGCGCGAACCGAGACAGACCTGCAGGGGCAAGGTTTCCTGCGTGGGATCCCTCCGGGAACCTACTGGCTCAGCACGCTCGACGTGGCTGCGGCGGTCGGTGAGGCACGGCCGCGATGGGATCTGCCCGTAGAAGTGCGCGACGGCGAAACCAGTAGAGTTGCCCTGTCCAACGCAAACGTGGTGCCACCCCTTCGAGCTACCCCGTAGTGAAGTGCACCCCGCGAGGCATTCAATGCCCCAGCCTGACGAAATGGAATCGCTGATTCGCCGCCTTGCTGAGGCGGAGCCTGGCCAGCGCGAAAAAGCCGCCGTGGAAGTATTTCGCCGGGGCACTGAAATTGCGTGGGCAGCAATCGCAGGGTGGCTGCGCGACGCGGAATTGGCAAAGTTGTTCCTCAAAGGCGAATCAAATTTACCTGAAACGACCGTGGGGCTGGCGGTCGCGCACGAGAATTTCGAACGAATCCGGGCCGCCCACGGATCCCCGCGGCTGGCAGAAGTGCCGCCGGACCAGGACGCCGAGGAATTCGAGCTTCGCTTTGCCCGTGGCGTGCGGCTCGACATACTCACCACTAAAGCTCCGCAGGCAGCAGGCGCAATCGCGCGATTTCTCGAGAAATTCGGTGAAGGCATCCAGCAGGTCGAATTGCTCGTGCGCGACATAGACCACGCGACGAAGCTTCTCCGCAAGAAATTCGCACTCGAACCAATTTACGCGAACACCCGGGCTGGCGCGGACGGAACACGTGTGAATTTCTTCCTGGCTCCAACCCCGCAGGGCAAGAAAGTTCTCATCGAATTAGTGGAAACGTCCACAAAGACCCGGCAGGAATAGGCAAACCTGGTATCCCGCACGCCTTGGCGCCGACACGGCCGGGTTGCGGCTCATCACGGAAGCAGGTAAAGTACCAGTTCTGCTGGCCCACAGTTTTTCTGAGGAGCTCCCATGCCCTACGTGAACGAGATCGAAGAATCGCAGGCCGATCCGCATCTCCGGGATCTTTACCACAACATCGAGCAGCGTTTCGGATTTATCCCGCACTATTTCAAAGCGCTGGGCGCGATGCCGAAAGTGATTGAAGCGCAGCTCCAGCTCAACCAGGCCGTGATGGGCGATGGCGCCCTCTCGACGGTTGTGAAGGAGGAAATCGGAGTAATGGTGAGCGGCATCAATTCATCCGCATATTGCATTTTCATCCACATGGAGCTGCTGCAGCGGTTCGGTGTGGAGAAGACGCTGGCGCGAAAGCTGACCACGGATTTCGAAAAAGCCGACCTGGAACCAAACGTAAAAGCACTTCTGCGCTTCGCCGACAAGCTGACTCGACGGCCATTCGATATCGAGGACGAAGACGTCGCGGTGTTGAAGAGTGCCGGCTGGGACGATGCGGCCGTGCGCGAAACCGTCCTGACCGTGGCGTATTTCAATTACGTGAACCGCGTTTCGCTGGGCCTGGGCCTGGTGGCGGACTTTTAAGCGCCGGCTATTCCCCGCTCTGTTCGATTAGCTTGGCAACCAGCGCCGTCCACCCGGTCTGATGGTTTGCGCCCAGGCCGGCGCCTGTCTCGCCATGGAAATACTCGTAGAAGTTGATGTAGTCGCGCCATTGCGGATCATTCTGAAATAACGAAACGCCGCCGAACACCGCCCGACGGCCATCGCGGCGCACAAAGATGTGCGTCAAGCGGCGCGAAATTTCCGCGGCTGTCTCCCAGAGTGTTTTCTGGTCCCCGGAGCCCGTGGGATATTCCACTTTGAATTCGTTGCCGTAATAGTAATGAATGCGCTGCATCGATTCAATCAGTAGAAAGTTCATCGGAAACCAGACCGGCCCCCGCCAGTTGGAATTCCCGCCGAACAAGGCGGTGGTGGATTCGGCGGGTTCATAGTCCACAGCGTATCCCTGGCCGCCGTGATTGATCATGAAAGGATGCTGGTCGTGACATTTCGAGAGAGCGCGAATCCCGTGAGGGGACAGGAACTCGCCTTCATCGAAGACGTAGCGATAAATGCGCTCGAGTTTCTTCCGGTTCGCGATGGTGAGCAGGATCCTTGTGCCGCGCGGAGTTCTCTGGCTCATGTCCACGTGCTCGCCGAGATCAGGATGATGATTTAAAAACCACTGCATGCGGCGTGAAAAGCCGGGGAATCGCTCTAACTCCTCCGGTTCGAAAGTTTCAGCGGCAAACAGCGGCACCAAGCCCACCATGGAACGCACCTTCATCGGCACGCGATTGTCGCCCAGATGCACCACGTCGTAGTAGAAGCCATCCTCATCGTCCCACAATCCAATCCCCGCTCCGCCCATGTCGTTCATGGCCTGCGCAATATAAACGAAATGCTCGAAAAACTTGCTGGCCACGTCTTCATAGGCCGGATCATCCCGCGCGAGTTCCATGGCGATTGAAAGCATGTTCAGGCAAAACATGGCCATCCAACTGGTGCCGTCGGACTGCTCCACATAGCTGCCGGGGCCTAGCGGCGTCGAACGATCGAAGACGCCGATATTGTCGAGGCCGAGGAATCCGCCCTCAAAAACGTTCTTGCCCTCCGGGTCCTTACGGTTCACCCACCAGGTAAAATTAAGGAGCATCTTGTGGAAGACGCGGACGAGAAAAGGGCGGTCCATTTTCCCCTGTATACGGCCGGCGATCTTGTAAACACGCCAGGCGGCCCAGGCGTGCACAGGCGGATTCACGTCTGAGAAATTCCACTCATAAGCGGGGAGTTGCCCGTTTGGGTGCATGTACCACTCGCGCAGGAGCAGGATGAGCTGGTCCTTGGCAAACTGCGGATCAATTAGCGCCATCACCACGCAATGAAACGCGAGATCCCACTGCGCGTACCAGGGGTATTCCCACTTATCGGGCATGGAGATGACGTCGGAGTTGTGCAGGTGTACCCACTCGTGGTTGCGGCCGAAACGGCGGCGCGCGTCGGGCGGTGGCTGTGTGGGATCGCCCTCGAGCCAGCGCTTTACATCGTAGTGGTAACTTTCCTTTCCCCAAAGCAAGCCCGCGAATGCCTGGCGGCGGACCAGCCGCGCGTCGTCACTGATCTTCTGATTTATGCGGAGTCCGTAGAATTCGTCGGCTTCCTTCTTTCGCTGCTCGAATGTGGCATCGAATTTTGCGCCGAAAAATTCCCGCGCAGAAGCTGCACTCGTTGCGGGGTTGCTGTCCATCAGACGCAAGCGGATCGTCGAGCTCTGTCCAGATGGAATGACCTGGGCGAAGTGCGCGGCCGCTTTCGTGCCGTTCATCTTGGGGTTCACGGCCGTGCGCTCGCCATGAATGATGTATCGGTGAAAAGCATCCTTCACGTACGGAGTGCTGCTCTTCTGGTCGAACAGCCGCTCCATGTTCGTTTCATTGTTGGTGAAGAGCAGTTCGGGCGGAGCTTCGATCAGCAGCCAGCGCTTGCCATAGTGAAATTCATCCAGTGCGATCAGTCCCGTTCCGGCAGGGCCGTCCATGCGCGCCGCTGTTGGCGGATCGTACGGCTCACCCCACGCCCAGCGGTTGCGGAACCATAGTGTCGGCAGCAGGTGCAGGGGCGCCGCGTCCGGGCCGCGATTCCAGGCAGTGATGCGGACCAGGATGTCCTCCGGCGTGGCTTTTGCATATTCCACGAACACGTCGAAATAGCGGTTCTCGTTGAATATCCCCGTATCCACAAGTTCGTACTCGGGATCTTTGCGCGTGCGCTTACCGTTTACTAGGACCAGCTGCTCGTAGGGATATGCCGCCTGCGGATACTTGTAGAGATACTTCAAGTAGCAACTCGACGGGACGGCATCCAGGTAAAAATAATATTCCTTTACGTCCTCGCCGTGATTCCCTTCCGGGTTGGTAAGCCCGAAGAGGCGCTCCTTCAGAATGAAGTCCTTTTCATTCCACAATGCGAGGGCAAAGCAGATGTGCTGGTGGCGGTCGCAAATCCCCGCGATACCATCCTCGCCCCAGCGGTAGGTGCGCGAACGCGCGTGATCGTGAGGAAAATACTGCCACGCGTCGCCGTTGGGACTGTAATCTTCGCGAACCGTGCCCCACTGCCGCTCGGACAAATAAGGCCCCCAGCGCTGCCAGTGAGCCTCACGCTCACTGCTGGCCAGCAGCCGCTGCTCTTCACTCGTCATTCCCGGTCCTCGTAGTGCTCGTGGATTGCCAGTTTATCGTCAAGCGCGCGGGGACGTTGCGGCATCTTCATCGCGGCAGACTGAATGCAGGCAGGCAAGAATGTAACTGTTCGAAGATGGCGTTGGCAAGCCGCTCCTTGCGCCAAGCGCCAATACTTCGACAGCAGCCGCAAGAGTCAGTAGCGCGAGGAGGCTTGTGACTGTATTCTCGGTGCACTCAACTGCGGGGGGCGGACGCCATTCGGCCTGATACCACCACAGAGTCTGCGCCAATATCGGAGGCGCGCTCGACCGCGAATTCGCGGCTGTTCGTGCTGCTGCTTCTGATCGCCGCGGCCACTGCCGTAGTGTCGCCCATGTTTTTCCTGGGAAATGCCTCCGGCCACGATTTCGGATTTCATCTTGCCTCGTGGCTGGATGTTGCCGGGCAATGGCACGAAGGAGTGCTCTACCCGCGCTGGGCGGAATGGGCTAACTGGGGATTGGGCGAGCCGCGCTTCGTGTTCTATCCGCCGACTTCGTGGATGCTCGGCAGCGCACTAGGCACGGCGTTGCCTTGGCGCATGACGCCGGGCGCGTTCATTTGGCTCGTGCTGATCCTGGCCGGAGTCGGGATGTGGCGTCTGGCGGGCGAATGGCTTCCTGCGCCACAGGCCGCAGCAGCGGCGGTTCTTTTCGCCGTGAACCCCTACCATCTTGTGGTGGTGTATTACCGCAGCGATTTCGCCGAGCTGCTCGCGAGTGGCTTGCTGCCGCTGATGATTTTGGGCGCGCTCGGAGTAGCCCGCCAGGGATGGCGGGGCGCCCCGGCTCTCGCGATGGTGTTCGCGCTCATCTGGCTTTCGAATGCGCCCGCCGCTGTAATCGCCACCTATTCTCTGTTACCGTTACTTTCCGTTGGATGCATCCTCCGCCGCAGTGCGCGCCCGCTGTTTCACGGCGGCGCAGCCATGGCGGGCGGCCTGGGACTCGCCGCGTTTTACATTTTCCCTGCGGCCTATGAGCAACGCTGGATTCAAATCCAGGAAGTGCTGGCGCAAAATTTGCGCCCGGATCGCAATTTCCTTTTTACGCACGGCAACGATCCTGAATTTGTCCTCTTTAACTGGAAAGTTTCCGCCGTCGCACTCGGCGTCATGACGATTGCCGGCATCGCCGCGGTTTTCACCGCGCGCCGCCGCCGTGAATCCCCTGAGCTGTGGTGGATGCTGCTGGCCTTGGGAGCCGTGTCGGTGCTTCTGATGTTCCCACTCAGCATTCTTTTCTGGAACCATCTCCCGAAGCTACGCTTCGTGCAATTCCCCTGGCGCTGGCTCATCCCACTGGGTGCGGTATACGCGCTGATGGTCGCCGCTGCGACCGGTTGCTCTCGCAGGCCCTGGGTTTGGTACGCCGTTCTCGGGCTCGCGACGGTGGGAACAGCGGCCGCAATTGTGCGCGATGCCTGGTGGGATAGCGAAGATATTCCCGTGCTCACCGAAGCCATCCACCGCGGCTCGGGCTACGAAGGCACCGACGAGTACGCCCCGCTCGGATGCGACCGCTACGCGTTGCCGGGGAGCGAGCTAGCGCTCACCGCAGGTGACCAGGTCCAACTTCGCTCCGCCTCCGGCGCCGTGCCCGCCTCAACCCCGCGCATCGCCGAACTGGAAGCGGATGCGCAGAAGATAATTCCCGCAATACCTTTAAGTCTCAAAATCGAGGAATGGACCGCCGAACACAAATCCTTCACCGAGACAGAAGACCACCCAGTGAAGCTCGCCGTCCGCTTGATAAATTACCCAGCCTGGGAAGTTCACCAAGACGGAAAAATCGCCCAGCCGGACTCGCTCGAGCACACAGCGCAGATGGTACTGCCGCTGCCCGCGGGCACGCATCGGCTGGAAATCACGCTTCGCCGCACCTGGGACCGCACCGCTGGAGCGGCGGCCTCGGCGGTCTCGGCAATCGGCCTCCTGGTCTTCGCACTCTTCACCCGCCGCAGGAATTAATCAGCAAGCAATACCGCCGGAATGCGACACTCAGGCAGGACGAAGTTCGAAGTTCCCAATAAAGTTGGCTGGGAGGCCTGGACTCGAACCAGGATAGTCAGCTCCAGAGGCTGATGTACTGCCAATTGTACGACCTCCCAGCCGATGAGAGACAACAAAAAGGGCCGCGAGCGCGACCCTTTTCTACTCTACCGGGAGGCCGTGATTTCGTCAACCGCGCGCGGCGCGCGGCTCGCTGGGAATGGGATCAACCTGCCGTCCCACGGCTGCCGCGATCAGGCGCACGTCTTCCATCAAGCGCGCAAATTGATCGGTATAAAGTGACTGCGCGCCATCGGAAAGTGCGCGCTCGGGATCAGGATGCACTTCGATGAGCAACCCATCCGCTCCCGCCGCCACAGCCGCGCGCGCCATCGGCGCCACCTTGTCGCGCCTCCCAGTCCCATGCGAGGGATCAGCCACCACGGGCAAGTGAGAAAGTTGCTTGATCACCGGAATCGCTGCGATGTCCATCGTGTTCCGCATATACGTGTCGAAGGTGCGGATGCCGCGCTCGCAGAGAATTACGTTGTAGTTCCCGCCCGACAAGATGTACTCCGCGCTCAGCAGCAATTCCTCGATCGTCGCCGACATTCCGCGCTTCAGCAGTACCGGCTTCGAAATTTCCCCCAACGCGCGCAGTAAGTGGTAATTCTGCATATTGCGCGCGCCCACTTGCATTACGTCCACATACGGCAGCATGATTTCCACCTGCGAGGGATCCATCACCTCGCTCACCACCAGCAGTCCATGCCTGTCCGCGGCCTTCCGCAGCAGCTCGAGGCCTTCCTCTCCAAGCCCCTGGAACGAATAGGGCGAGGAGCGCGGTTTAAATGCGCCACCGCGGAGCATTTTCGCCCCCGCCTGCCCCACGCGCTCCGCCACTTCATTGATCTGCATAGCCGTTTCTACGGCGCAAGGCCCCGCGGCCACGACCAGCTCGGTCCCGCCGATGGTGACGCCCCGCCCCAGTTCCACAATCGTCCCCTGGGGATGAAAATCCCTCGAAGCCAGCTTGAATGGGTGAGAAATGTGGATAATCTCCTCCACCCCCGGCGCCGCGCGCAGCGCCTCGAGCTCACTCCTGTGCTTGTCTCCCTTCCCCACGACGCCAATTACGGTTCGTTCTTCGCCGCGGCTCAAGTGCGCCTGATACCCGCACTCCTTGATCCGCGCCACCACGTGCTCGATTTCGCCTTCCGTCGCTCCCACTGCCATGTTGACGATCATGTTTTGTCCCCTCGTTGGTCCCTACTGTGATTTCCCGCTCGCACTTCTGCCGCCCTCGACTTCCGCCGCAACGTAGGATCCCAGAATTTTCAAATTCACCGCCTGATTCCCCAGCTCCACAATTGCCGCCGCCGCCTCGGGATCCGACGCCGACGCCTGCAAATCAATATAAAATCTGTATTCCCAAGGGCACCCATGCACCGGCCGGCTCTCAATCTTCATCAAATTGATTTTCCGCCGTGCAAACACCTCCAGGGCCCGATACAGCGATCCCGGCCTATGCGGAAGCTGAAAAACCAGCGACAGCTTGTTCGCCCCCACCACCGCGCCGTTCGGCGAGGCTGACAGCAGCAAAAAACGTGTGTAGTTTTCCGCGTCGTCTTCCAAATGCTCGATCAAAACTACCGCGCCGTAAATTTCAGCCGCGCGCCTGCTTGCAATCGCCGCCCGCGCCGAGTCTCCGGCCTGCATGATTTCGCGGACGCTCCCGGCAGTGTCCTCGGCCGCAATTCTCTTTAGCCCCGGATGAGCGCGGAAGAAGAGCTCACATTGCGCCAGCGCTACCGGATGAGATTCGACGGCAGTCAGCTGCTCCAACCTCGCCCCCGGCAGCGCAATCAGATTCAGCGAAATCGGAATCACCACTTCCCCGATGATGTCGAGCCCGCTCTCAACCAGCAGATCGAAAGCCCGGTGGACAGACCCCGCCAGACTATTCTCGATCGGCGAGAGAACGTAATCCGCCACCCCGCGCCCCACCGCAGCGAATGTTGCGTCGAATGTCGGCTGCGGCACCGCCACGATCTGCTCGCCGAGTAGTTTTACGGCAGCTTCCTCGCTGAATGCGCCGCGCTCGCCCTGGAACGCCACCCGCGAATTGGGTCTCGCAAGACTCATGCCGCTGCCGCCTTGCGCCTGCCTTCCGCCCTCCGCCCCCGGTTGCGCTCGCCGGCCTTTCCGAACCCGCTTCGCTCCTGCGTGCGAATGGACTCATCCAAAATCAGTTGGTAGATCTTCTCCACCGATTCCCCGCGGAGCGGCCCGGGATTCAGCCTCTTCATCCGCGCCAGGATTTGCCGTTCCCGCGCCGGCACGCGCAGTTGCACCCCCTGCTCCCCCTTCAGCCTGCCCACCTCCAGCGCCAGCTCCGTGCGCAAGTTCAGTAGTTGCAGCATCGCGCTATCTATCGCGTCAATTTTCTTACGCCAGTTGTGGATCTTCATAAGTCACGTCCTTTTCCACCGCCGCTGTCCAGAAATGCGCAGCCAAAAACAAAAAAAGGCCGCGCCCTCTTCTGAGGTCGCGGCCCGGTCTCTTGAAACTTTGTGCGGCTCTTAGTTCGCCCTACTTACTCCACTCCGCGCACGTTTCGCCGGCCCGCTTCCCCGCAAAAGAGAAGCGGTAAGGATAGGCGTAACATGCAAAAAAATTTCGCATCGCGCGGTCCAACATCTCCTGCAACTATCTCGTCGCCCAGAATGCATCCCCAATATACGAGACACCCGCGCTTGCGTCAAGACCAAACCTCGCAGTGTAAGGAGAAGCGGAGCGCGTGACTCGGCGGAATCGATGCCACTGGCTTCTTTATACGCCGGGAACGTGATTCTGGAGGATCCTTCTCTCCATCACGCTGTAGATCACATATTTTGCTTCCGAAGTCGCATGGAGTTTCTCTGCGTACCGCCTTGCCTCATCCACGCCCCTAAATCTCTCGACCCAAATCATCCTGTGGTCCGACTGCAGCTCGAATACATCAAAAATCGGATCCACGGGGAGTGCTCCTCTCGGATGAAATTGATTACGCCAGATTCCTCGATGTCTTGTGCTTCCAATAAAATCCCGCCGTTCCAACTACAAACAGCCCCAGCCCAAAGGAAGCGATAAACGCTGGTTCGGGAACCGGAACTTCGTCGTCCGCGACTCTTTTGCGATCGTTTCCTATTCGCACTTTCACATGGGCGGCTACTCTGTCGGCGTCCCGTCCTAAACTGTCGTCAGGAACAGAGGCTGCCCCGGGCCCCAAGCCGCCCACGAGAGGAAACAAGTGGGTCCCAGAAGTCTTTCCGACCGTCGAGGCTCCGAACATCAAACCCGGCCCATTTAGCGACGCGCTCGCAGAACCGCCGCTAGTCCAATCATGCGCTGTTCCTCCCATAATTTCTGCCATGGGGGAGTCCGCAATCTTCACCGGACGCAGCGATGCGACACCCGCGCTCATCCGCATGCCGAAATCGACCGCCGTCGGGGAACTTTCTGCCGCGCCGAAGGAAACCCCATCCGATCCCGGGAGCGAGGCGACCCCGGTAGCCTGGCGAGTAATCGCCACAATTGGACCGATGGAACTAGATCCTTCGCTCTCCGGGCTCGATCGAAGATTCTCAAGCGTAATAGTGTCGGCGGGCACCTCCGCCGGGTACAGCAAACATCCTGCTAGTGCTAGAACCATCCCCATCAGAAAGTGCTCTTTCATCCTTGACACCCAAAAAATCGGCATCCGCGGATTCTAGTCGACGCCGCAGAACGAAAGCGATCAGGTAGTCCATGTAGGCCCTATGGAGATGTGATGTAGCCGTGGTGTGTCATCCCAGATTGGCACAAGTCCGCACTGCAACACTGCGGGCTAAGGAACAGTTCTGCGGTGCACTTTGAAACCTGGAAATGGTTGCTGCAGCCACCTGCCGAAGCACACTGCATTTCTCTGCAGCACGGAAGAGAGGGCCGAGAATGCCATTTTGCTTCTTGCTTCAAAGATGAACTGACGCATGCGAGACAAAATAAGGGCCTGTTGCCTCCTAATTTTCACTGTCCTTGAAACCGGTACCACGGTCGGTCTCGCAGTTCCGACTCTGCCACGGTCTGCTGCCGCTTTTACCGCAATCAGCTCAGCCTTCAACCGTGCCATGGAGTCAGAACTCGCTTTTCCCGGCATCACAATCGGACTTAGATCCTTTTTTTTCAGACTGAAAGCCGGACGAGGCATCGGCGGACCATTCACGACAGCGGCCCCCTCTGAGTGCGTTTCGAGAACCATGTCCTGACTCCGGCAAGCTCGCGGATCGGAGGAGAACTCAATAGCGCCTATAGGCAGATTGGAAGCAGTGATCGGACGAATTTCCGCCCGCAGCGAATCAACCGACTCAAGCGCGCAAGCCGCGGCGGGCGCCAGCGCTTCCCGAAGCTGCTCTCCCGCCACCGGCATCACCTCGTCAAACTGCAACTGCCGCGCCGCTTCCTCAACGAAGTATGCCGGCAGCGGTCGCACCTTTGACACCGCAGCCCGAACCAGCGCGTACTCGCACAGCAGATTCATCACTCGCGGAATCCCCCGCGAATAACGGTGAAGCGCGTCAATCGCTTCCGGAAGGAACACATTTTGATTTGTCGCACCCGCGACCGAGAGGCGTCTCTGGATGTACCCATCGGTTTCCTTGCGCGAGAACGGCGTCGTACGGCAGCGAACGCCAATTCGCTGTCGGACGTCTCGCATCTCCGGCCTCCTCAGCTTTTCTTCCAGTTCCGGCTGCCCCGAAAGCACCACTTGCAGCAGCTTTTCCCTTGGAGTCTCCTCGTTCAGCAGCATGCGAATCTCTTCCAGCACCTGGATGGGCAGCCCCTGCGCCTCATCAACGATCAGGACCGCGTTCCGCCCCCTCAAATAGCCATCCATGAGCCATTGATTCAGCCGCGCTAAAATGCTGCCCTTTGACGACGGGTATAACGGAATCCGAAAATCTGCGAGCATCAATTCGAATAGGTCGCTGACCTCCAGGCTGGGGTTGAATATAAACGAAACCGGCGTTTTCTCCTGCCGCAAGGATTCCATTAAGCAATTCAGCAGCGTGGTTTTCCCTGTGCCCGCTTCGCCGGTTAGCAGGATCAGGCCTTTTCTGGCTTGAATGGCGCTCGCCATGTCCTCCATGGCGGCTCGCGTCCTTTCGTGCAAGAACAAGTAGCTGGGGTCAGGGTTTGTCTTGAAAGGATTTCTTTCCAGTCCAAAACCGCTCAGGAATTCGCCGAACATGTGGGTTCCCTTTCCCTCGCCTACAAGAAACGAGCGATTGTCGGCCTGCAACAGGTGTATCGCAATACAGCATTATACTGACGCCAAATAGTGGCAATCGCGTATGTGGACCGTCTTTCGCCCAAACCCTGTTCGGTGGGAAAAGTTTCTTGCGTTCTTTCTGTTGGTTCGCCTTTTTTAATTCCCAGCTCCGCGCTTCCCAGTACTGGTCGTCCTATCACAAGTCAACTGAGCTCGGGAGACGGTCTGCTGGGGGACGGAGTTTTAGCGCACCCTGAACATCGGCGAAGGGCGCAGGGATGATCCCGTCCGAATGCATTGGCTTGGGCCCCTGAGCAATCCGGAGCCGCCTTTTCAACAGCCGCACAACGCTTAGTACCCCAGTACCATTGTCCGGTTGGCCTCTAGATATACAATCCCAGCGCCATGACGCGAAAACAAGCGTGCCCGGAGCTCGAACGACTGAAGTTCGAATCGTCCTTAGCAATCCTGGAGGCCAGAAGGATTCGCCTTTCCAGAGACGTATCAATTCACGAGGATTTTGCAATGAACCGCGAGGGCCACCTAAGAATTTACGCTCTCATCAAACACCTGCTGGCTGGCCACGATGGCCACGCCTGCCCCGCCGGCGACCGCCCTATCGTCAACCCCCGTAAGCCCGAGCCGCCGCCGCGCTGCCACAAATGGATGTCGCTCCCATAGCCCCGTGGCTGTCTCTCCTAGTCGCGGCTGTTTTCTACTGCTGTTTTCATCGCCGTTGAAACGACGGCGTCCGGCACGCCCGCCATTGCCCGCCTCCACAGCTGCCAGCTCCTTTCTCTTGATTGGTTTGCTAGTTTGCGATCGGGCTGTCGGGAACCCCCTGCCAGAAATCCAGTGCTCGAAACAGCAACCCCGCCAAACGAAACGGCTGCGGCCGCGTTTAATCGAGATGTAGACTACATCCACCCAGTCGAAAGTTTCCCTGTCGCCGCTCGACCGCCCTCTCGCGCGGGACCACATCATGCGCTTACGCAAGCTCATCCTTCCACGCTGGGGCGCGCTCGGCCGTGAAGCGCGCGATGCTGCTCGCTCCCCCGCCGCCGAAAAACGCCGCGCTCACCGCGTCGCCGCCTCCATGCCCGTGCTCATCTACGGCCACTCGACGCAAGCGCCCTTCGCCGAACCTTCCGACACCTCCAACGTCAGCAGCACGGGCGGCCTCGTCCCCCTCTCGACCCGCGTCATCCGGTTCCAAAAGCTTGTCATTACCAACCTTCAAACCAACCAGGACGCCCTTTGCCGCGTCGCTCGACTCGTCCCTACCGACGAAAGTCGAATTCTCGTCGCCCTCGAGTTTCTTCAGCCCACGCCCCAGTTCTGGGCCATCGATTTCACCGGCGATCCCGCGCGCGATTTCTCATTACCTCGTCCCACATTGAATTCCTAGCCTCCTCTGTCAGCAATCAGGTCAACTCCGGTGAAGGATCGAACGACATCTAGAGGACTCGAGGGCAAACCGTCGACACCTGGAAAACCCTAACGGCCCGGTGACACATCCTTTTCGACACTTCCCAGGGGTACGGGTCTTGAGGATGCCTCTCGGCCAAGTTCTGCTCTACTGCTAGGGCCGGTATGGGCATCCGTCAAATCACCGGCCGCCATGCCGCCTAGATTCTTTGCAACGCGGGGGGCGCCATCTTCGTCTAACTAACTGAGAGAGCCACGGCTGCACGATTCATCCTCAGCACAGATGGCAACCGTGAAACGGAGGAGTTCCATGAGATTATTTCTTGCTTTTGGCCTTTTATTGGTTACGGCGTTTCCGGCCGGGGCGCAATCCGCCGATGTGTTTGTTAAAGGGGCCGGCGCCCAATGCTGGGAGGATGTGAAAGGTATCGTCCATCGTCGCGCGAATGACGTCACGGAAAATGAGCAGCTCCAAACCCTTCGTGCGGGTCATTTCTCGAACATGTCCGGTGATGTGTTTCTGACCATTCAGGCCCTCAACGAAAAGAACAAAAAGGGCGAGGAAGGCTGCCATATCTATGTCCAGGTCGAAGGAGGCGGGTCGCTGGGCGTTAAAGGACAAGTGGTAAATGATTTGAGCAGCAACACTCGCATCGCCAACTCAATTGCGGCTGAAGTCGCAAGCATGCAGAAGGCCCACGAGAAGAAGGAAAAGAAGCCAGCAAACCAGTAGTGTAGGGCCACAACACCACGTGCCCGGCCGGCGGCTTCCCTCTCCGCCCGCCGGGCCGGACGGGTGTTTTGCTTCGAGATCGTCTCTGGCGGGTGGCCGGCCCTTTGGGCCCCCGCGATAGATTGATCCCGCAGATTCATCTGCGATATTCTGGCTTGAGAATCGTGGTTCAAGCCTGGAATGTCCAGTCTCTAACCGCAACACGATTCATTCTGTGGTTCTCAGGTTTTGTCCGTTTCTTGGGCCTAGATCCCGAGCACGGATGAGAGACGGTAAGCGCCCCGGCCTTGCTTTTCACGAATCACGAATCGCGACTTTCCGCCCCCTTCGGGTACACTACGCGGATGCCCGAAGGACCCCAGCCCGGCTTTCGTCGCGCCGCCATACTCGGCACCGGCCTGATCGGCGGATCGTTTGCCCTCGCGTTGGAAAAGAACTTCCCCGCCATCAGGAGAGTTGGATTCGATCGCAAAGATGCGCTTGAGCGTGCCCGAGCGCGAGGCGCAATCCAGGAATCCGCCAGCGATCTCGCCGGCGCGGTTCAAGGCGCTGATCTCATCTACATCGCGCTCCCGATTGGCGCGGTCATCGAGTCGCTGCCCCAAATCGCCGCTGCTGCCAGTCCAGATGCGCTGGTCACCGACGCATGCAGCACGAAGGCGGTGATTTGCCGCAGCGCTCAGGAATATTTTCGCAATGGCGCGCGATTTCTCGGTGGGCATCCCATCGCAGGAAAGGAAACCAGTGGTGTCGACCATGCCGTTGAAACACTATTCCGCGGCTCGCGTTACGCCCTCATCGCACAGGAGACGGATCCCGATTCGCGCGTCCGGAAATTCGCCGCGCTCCTTCGCACGCTCGGAGCTGAGCCCGACTGGTGCGACGCGGAAACGCACGACTGGGCCGTCGGAATCGTTTCGCATCTTCCGCAGTTGCTTTCCGTGGCTCTCGCGCGCGTGGTCCAGGACGAGTCCGACGAAACAGGCTTGCCGGTGACGCTCGCGGGACAGGGTTTAGAGGATATGTTGCGGCTTGCGGGCAGCCCTTACAGCATGTGGCGCGATATCTGCCTCACGAATTCCGAAAATATATCGCGCTCCCTCGACCGCCTCACCCAAGCCGTGGACTATCTGCGCACGATTCTCGCGAGCAAGGAACTCGAGGAGGAATTTCGCGCCGCAAACGAACTCTACAAACTCCTGCACAAGCCGCAATCGCAAGGGGGGGGCCAATCATGAAGCGCAATACTACTGCAACTGCCGCGAGGCAACGGCCACCAGCCGTTTTTCACGCACGCGAAATTCCTGTTCGCGCCAGCGGATCCGCTGCGGGAAGAAACTAATGACCCAAACGACAAACGCGAACGCGCCGCGCAGTATCAGCCCCCAGGGTTTTTTTCGCAGCGAAACGTCCTTCATCCCGTATATGCCGACGGCCCTCACCATTTCTCCGCCCAACAAGACATACGCCGCCACGTAGGCGAAAGACACCAGGCCAGTCGGCGCGAGCAGACATCCCAGCAACGACCATGCAAACGCTTGCGTGAAAATTAATCCCAGGTGCCCCCAGGGCCGGGAATATCGAATGCTCAAATTCCAGCGAAGTTGATGGCGAAAAGCGTCGCCGAATGTTTCGTGCGGGTACACGATCGAAACTGGAAAACTACTCAGCTCGATCCGGTAGCCGCGCGCCGCGATGCGATTCCCCAGCTCGTAGTCATCCGAAAAATAATCCGCCAGTGATTCGAAACCCCCGATTTCACCGAGGTGTTTCTTGCTAGTCGCCATCACCGCGCCGAGCATGAAATTCACCGGCCCGAGCAACCATGCCACCAGCACGCCCGCGGCAAAGTCTGTGCTGTTGCCCACCGCCTCTAGGTCCGCAGCAAGCGAGCCGTCCGTCATGCCGCGGTACAAGCAAGTGACGCCCCCGACTCTTGGATCTCTGAAGGGCGCAACCACCGCGCGCAAGAAACCCGCCTCCACGCGCACGTCGCTATCGCTCACGATCACCACATCGTGTCGGGCCTGTCGGACCATCCGGCAAAGCTTGTTCACTTTGTCGCTGGCGCCCAGCCGTTCTGCGCCGATCAGCAATCGAATCGAGCGCTCCGGAAAATCGTCAATCAGTTTTCGGATTACTGGGACGGCCGGGTCCTGCAAATCCGAGACGCAGAAAAGAATTTCAAACTCGGGATAATCCTGTCGGCAAAAACTTGCGTAGTTTTCGTAGGTCTCGCGGTCGAGGCCGTAGATGGGCTTCAAAATACTGACGGGCGGAGTGAAATCAGAAGCGTCAGAAGGTCGGGACGGAAAGAATCGCCGGGCCGCGATGATGGCAACGATGAAGTAGCCGAACGGCGCAAGCGCCAGCAACAGGAGCGCATCGCGAATCGCCGCTCCCGCCGTCACGCGATTACCCTTTGCCGATCCAGACCAGCGTCACGCCGATGCAGACAAGCAGAACGCCGGCCCAGCGCAGCGGCGCGACTTGTTCGCCGAGGAAGAATTTTCCGCCGAGCGCCCCGGCTGCGTAGCTGAGCGCAGTGACCGGAACAACGAAGCTCACATTTTCAAGCGAGAGCATCGCAAGCAGCGCAAAGAAACCGGTGGTCATCAGCAGCAGGGCCACCCACATCCAACCCACTTGCAGCGCGCGCCAGAAAACATGCAGCAGTGACAGGGGACGAAAATCTTGGACCTCGCCAATGGTTTTCATAGCGCGAGTGAGGCAGAGCTCGCCGCCCGTGCCTGCCACCACGATGGTCAGCAGCAACACAACTTCGCGCAGCATCAGCTGTGCTCCGTGGTCCGGGGTGGTGTGTGCCCCACCATCAGTACCCCCAGACAGATAATCAGCACGCCGATCCAGCGCGTAGGCGTGACCACCTCGCCCAGAACGAAATATCCGAGCAGCGCGACAATCCCATAGGCGATGGCCGAGGCAGGTTGGACGAAACTATAGTCCGCCCAAGAAAGAACCAAAGTGTAGGCGATGAAAAATGTGAGCAACGAACTGATTCCGAGCCAGATCGCGCCGATCGAGAATACGGCCGAAAACAACAGGGGCAGATTTGCCGGAGTGAAGTTGGAAATTGCGCCGACTTGCTTCATGCCCTTGCTGAGCAGGACGTCGCCCATGGGTCCGAAAATGATCATGATGAAGATCAGCGCGAACGTCTTGAATTGCAGGCCAGCAGAAGACTTCATGCGCTCTGAGTTTCGCTCGCCACTTCCACCGTTGTTCGCGGCTGCTCAGGGACATTGACGAGCACTCTCTTCTGGACACCTTTACGGGCTACCTTGCGGCGGTCAGCGCGCAGCTTCAGGAAATCAACAGCCTCGTGGAAGAGGCGCTTGCGTTCGTTTGAATCCCACAGAGAATCGCGAACGATGCGCCACGCCACGCGCGGCCGGAAATAATACTCGTCGTAGAAGCGGTTGACGGCGTCCACCATGTATTCGCGCGACAAGCCGGGATATTGAAGGTGAGGAAGCTGGTGGCCCATGGCGTCGGTGACGGCTTCGGTGGCGAGGAAACCCTCGCGCATGCCCTGGTCGTATAGTTCAGTTCCTGGATAAGCATGGGCCATGGAGACTTGAATCGTCTCGCAGTCGAGCTCCTTGGCATACTCGATCGTCTTTTCGATGGTATCTTTCGTTTCCCCGGGCAAGCCGATTATGAAATCGCCGTGAACGCGAATGCCAACCTTCTTGCAATTCCGGACGAAAGTGCGACCCATTTCGACCGTGGCGCCCTTCTTGATATTTTTCAGGATTTGTGGGTCCCCCGACTCAAACCCTACGATGAGGAGTCTCGCTCCCCCATCAGCCATGGCCTTCAGCGTCTCGTAGTCGCTGTGAACTCGGGAAGTGCAAGACCACTGGAAGCCGACAGGTTTGAATTCCTTCGAGAGCGCGAGCACGCGGTCCTTGCGAATATTGAAAGTGTCGTCGTCGAAGAAGAATTCCTTGGCTTGCGGAAACATGGCGTGCGCCTGACGGAATTCGCGGGCCACACTATCCACCGAACGCACGCGCCAGGCGTGCCCCGAAAGTGTCTGCGGCCACAGACAGAATGTGCAAAGAGCCGGGCATCCGCGGGCGGTGTAGAACGAGACATACGGGTGGAGCAGGAACGGAACGGTGTATTTCTCGATGGTAAGATTCTGCTGGTAAACATCGGTGGCAAATGGCAGCGCGTCGAGTTCTTCGGTCTGCAGA
>Ga0210384_10001128_pt1 | contig 37673 bp, 27 predicted proteins | sample IncBWH2MmetaG_FD_160574 | JGI IMG/M metagenome (GOLD analysis project Ga0210384, IMG submission 160574) | Forest soil microbial communities from Barre Woods Harvard Forest LTER site, Petersham, Massachusetts, United States - Inc-BW-H-2-M | ecosystem: Environmental > Terrestrial > Soil >...
TCTGCGCAACGACGGCGGCAATCAGCGGAATTGGATGCGCATCGATTTGAAAGCGCTGAACGACAACAAAAGCGGCATCGGCACCAAAGTCGAGTTATACGCTGGCGCGTTGTATCAGAAGTGGGAGGTGGCTGGAGCTTCCGGATATCTCGGACAAAATGCCGCGCCGATTCTTGCTGGCCTCGGAAACGAACGCGAAGCGGAAGTTGTTCGGCTTCTGTGGCCCACGGGCGTTCCGCAGGACGAAGTCAATCTTGCAGCCAAGAAAACGCACATGATTGCGGAGCTCGACCGCCGCGGCAGTTCCTGTCCGGTGTTGTTCTCGTGGAACGGCCACGAATATGAATTCATCGCGGACATGATCGGTCCGGGAGTGGTCGGCCATTGGGTAGCGCCCGGCGAGCGCGACGTGCCCGATCCTGACGAATACCTAAAAGTGCCGGCGCGCAGCGTGCGTCCGCGCAATGGTCTGCTGAGTTTCCGTTTCCTCGAACCGATGGAAGAGACCGTGTATCTCGATCAGGTGCGGCTGGTCGCGGTCGATCATCCTGCCGCGTTCGAGGTCAATCCCAACGAGCGCTTCGTGAGCGCGCCGCCATTTCCGGAGTTTCGCGTGATCGCCACGTGGGATGCGCGGCCCCCTGTGGGAGCGTGGGACGATCGCGGAAACAATGTTCTGCCCCTGCTCGAGAAGCGCGACCGCCAGTACGTCACCGGATTCGATGAATTGCCTTTTGCGGGATTCGCCAAGCTTCACTGGGTGGAACTCGATCTCGGCCCATGGGACGCGCGCAAGCCACTGCGCTTGCTGATCGACGGCTACACGGATTATTTCACGGCGACCTCGATGTACGCCGCGGATCAAGCAGGAATTAAGGTGATCGCACCGTACGTGGAAGCGCAAGATGCGGCGGGCAAATGGACGCGCGTGGTCGAAGACATGGGTTTTCCGGCGGGACTCGAGCGCACCATGGTGACCGACCTGACCGGAAAAGTGCCGGCGGGCACGCGGCGCATTCGCATCGTGAGCAACCTCAAGATTTATTGGGATGCCATTCGCATCGACCAGACTCCGGATACGGAGCAAGTTCATGTCTCGGACGTACCACTGGCCAAAGCCTCGCTCGCCTTTCTCGGCTATCCGCGAGAGATTCGCCTCCAGCCCGCCAGCGACACCACCTATTCCTACACGCAGCGCAGCATGACCGGCCCGTACGCGCGAGCGGCCGGAAACTACACGCGATTCGGCGATGTGCGCGAACTGCTAGGCGCGGCGGACGATCGTTTCGTGGTGTTTGGTTCTGGCGAAGGAGTGAAACTCGATTTCGATCCGCAACGATTGCCCGCGCTTCCTGCCGGTTGGGTGCGCGATTATTTTTTCTACGCCAACGGATTTGAGAAGGATCTCGATTTTTACGCCGCGCACGCTTTCACCGTCGAACCGCTGCCCAAGCACACGCAGATGCCGTATCCGTATCCGGAAGGCAAGGACTATCCGGAAGACGACGAGCACCTGCGCTACCAGCTCGAATACAACACGCGGCAGCGCTCTGACAAGTTGCCGCCGACGCTACGGTATCGGTATCGCGCGCCGAACTAGCCGCGCGAATCCATCAACCAGCGCACGATCAATCCGATTCGACCCTGCACCGGCCCGCCCAACCGCCGCAACGCTTACACATACGCCCGCTCGACAAATCCGACTCCGACAACAGCGACGCTCTGAGCCATTGTTTCTACAAAGGGCCATATAAACGATGCAAAGCTTTCGATAAATCATCTCCGTTTATAGCAAGAGCTTTACTCAAGACTCGCTAATACAGTTGTTTTTCAACAACTTGACTGCCGAAACCCACTGGGACACGCGAACAGGCATTGGCACGCTTCGTGCCCTTCATCCCAGATTCCGACTGTCGTGCGGATCGGTGTGCTTGGAGAATTCCGGAGGGCCAGCGATGAACAAATATCTGAAGCTGCTAACACTTCTGCTGTTTGCGGGGATCGCCGCTCTGGTGCCAGCCCGCGCGCAAGAACTGTCAAGCGTTCACGGAGTTGTAATCGATTCTTCCGGCGGGCTCGTTTCAACAGTCACCGTCGCGCTGGACAATCCCAGCCTCGGTTTACACTTCACCACTACGTCCGACGATTCAGGCTTCTACCAGTTTCTCCGAGTGCCTTCGAGCCAAGCGTACTCGCTGACGTTCTCAAAGGACGGATTCCGTAAACTGACCATGAAGGACGTCTCCCTGGGCGCCAACACCGCGGCAACCCGCGACGCCCGCCTGGAGGTCGGCGAAGTCTCGCAGAGTGTCACCGTCAATTCCGAGCAAGGCTTGATCACCCTGAATACCACCGACGCCAGCATCTCCAACCAGCTGGACCTCAAGTCCGTCGATGCGCTGCCCAGCGTTTTCCGCAATAATGCCGTACTGCTGATGACCCTCTCCGCGGGCGTGGTCGGACGAAGCAACGGCGATCTGTCGCAGGACGGGTCCATCACCGGCAGCAGGGCGGATCAAGCTTCCGTGACCCTCGACGGCATGGATGTAAATGACGAGGCAGCCGGTTTTGGCATCACCAGTTCGATCTCGATCCCAGTTGATGCCATCGGCGAGGTGAAAACGACCGTCGGCAGCGGCGATGCTACTTTCGGTAGGAGCGCGAGCGGCGTGGGTGCGTTCATTACCCGGGCTGGCACCAACCAGTGGCATGGCTCCGCGAACGAATATCATCGCGACAGGCTCTTCGCCGCGAATGATTTCTTCAACAATAAGAACTCGCTTCCGCGTCCCCCGCTCATCCGCAACCAATTCGGCGCGGCACTGGGCGGCCCCATCCTGAAGGACAAACTCTTCTTCTTTTTCGATTACGTAGGGCTCCGCCAATCCCAAGCGGCACAAACCGAACAAGTGGTGCCTTTGGACAACGTTCGCAATCTGGCCAATTCAGCCGATCCCACCGGCGGTCTGGCCTATATCAACACCAACGCTGGCTGCAATGCCTCAGCCAGGCAAACCACCGCACCCCAGTGCATCTCTTTTCTGAACTTCAACGCCCTAAAAAACCTCGATCCCGCCGGCATCGGACCAAACATCAACCTCCTGAACTTCGTTAACGGCCGCTATCCCCACGCCAACGACTTGAGTGCCGGCGACGGCATCAACACCGGAGGATTCATTTTCAATTCCGCTGCGCATCGCCGCCAAAACACCATCGTCGCGCGACTCGACTACAATTTCACGGACAAACAACGCTTCTTCGCCCGCGGCACCTGGGACCGCTTTAACGACGACCAGTTCAATCCGCTGCAGGGGACGGTCGTGCAACAATTTCCAGGCGACCCATCCCCGCTCATTGGATTCGTCAATCACACCAGATCCTGGGTGATCGGCCATACTTGGACAATTTCCCCGACTCTGTTCAATCAGGCAAACTTCGGCATTTCCACGCAATTGAACGCTTTTCCCGTGAGATTCACACCTACGGCCCCGAACGTATTGTCTTTCAACAACGGATCCGGCTTGGCCAACCCCTTTGGGACCATTAGCTCTCAGGCGCGCAAGGTCCCTATTCCCGAGCTTCGCGATGACCTCACCAAGGTAGTCGGCAAGCACACCCTGCAATTTGGCGCCAACCTCAAATGGATCAGCTCGATCACCGACCTCACGCCGGACATCAATATTCCGCTCATCGGCCTCGGCGGATTTAACACCACGCTCGACCGTTTCCTTCGGCCAAATGTTGCCGGCACACCCCTGATCCTGCAGGATCAGGCCGGCGCCGCCATCGGCGAATGGGATCAACTCTTTCCCATCGTTCTGGGACGTTTCGCCCAGATCATTACCAACTACAACTACGACCTCGCTGGAAACGTTCAGCCGCTCTTTACCAATCGCCACCGTAACTACCGCTACAACGAATATGAAATCTACGGGCAGGACAGCTGGAAGATTCGTAACGACTTGACTTTGACCTTGGGTCTGCGCTGGCAGCTTCACAGCGTTCCTTACGAAGTGAACGGCTTTGAAGCTATCCCCACCGTGAGCGGTGGCGCCGTGCTTGCCGATCGCATCGCCGCTGCCGCCGCCGGGATTTCCGGCAACACCGCTATTCCTCTCACCGGGTTCATCCCCGGCGGTCCCAAAAATAATGCGCCGGACTTCTACAACAACGACCTCAAGGACTTCGGGCCTCGCCTGGGCATTTCCTACGCCCCCTCATTCCGCGAAGGCTTGCTGCACAGCATCTTTGGCGACCGCAAGACCACCATTCGCGCCGGCGGCGGCATTTACTACGATCGTCTGTTGAACACCCTTACCTTCGAACTGGACCAGCAAACCTTCCTGTTTGACACCCAGCAGCAGGTCAATTTCGGAGCACGCACGCCCGAAGCCGCTCTGGCCGGCGACCCGCGATTCGATTCCATAAACAACCTACTCACTGCGCCGACCCCCGCCAAGCTCCCACGGCCCAACTTCCCCAATCTCGACGCCGGCGGAAATCCCGTGGGCTTTTTCAATGGCGGTTTCCCGGCGTTCTTCTCCTTCGATCGCAACCTCAAGACCCCACGCAACTACACCGTTTCCTTCGGCATCCAGCGTGAGTTGCCCGGCAATCTCCTGGTTGAGGTTAACTACTTCGGCCGCTTTGCTCGCAAGCTTCTCGCCGTCGGAGACGCTGCGCAAACCCTCAACTTCAAGGACGCCACCACCGGGGGAACTTTTCCGGGCGGACAGTTGCTTTTTGATGCTTTTGGCAAGCTGCAAGCGCAACTTCAGCAGCAATTGGCAACCAACGGAAGGATCAAGTTCAGCACTCTGACGCCCCAGCCGTGGTTTGAGAATCAGGTGGCCAGTGCGCTGGCTGCCCAGGGCCTGAGCTGTGAGTCGTTTGCCCCAACCACCGTTATCAATTCGTGCACCGGCTTGGCCGCGGCTTTGGCGCCCAACGCAACGGCCAACGGCGACGTCTCCACGCTGCTCGTCAGCCTGGCTCAGCTCGTTGGCGGTGTGAACCCGAACGTCGGCCTGTACGCGCAAACTGGCGCCGACGGATATCTCGGTAACTTCGGCTCCTCCTCCTACAACGGCTTACTGGTGAGTCTGCACAAGCGTGTTTCGCAAAATCTCCAGTTCGACTTCCATTACACCTATTCGCACTCGATTGACAACGTCTCTGACATTCAGAACACGTCGAACTCCTTTACCTTCAACGGGTCCAACCTGGTCTGCAGTCTCGTCGACCTTCGCCTCTGCCGCGGCGACTCCAATTTCGATTCTCGCCACCTGGTCTCGGCGAATTACGTCTATAGCCTGCCCATTGGCCGGGGCCAGACGCTCCTGCGCAATGCCCCTCGCTGGCTCGACTACGTCGTCGGCGGCTGGGGCACTTCCGGAATCGTTACCGGGTACACAGGGTTCCCCTTCTCGGTGCGCACCGGCACCTTCCCGATCGACTTTACCCAGGATGCTCCGGCGGTCTTCAATGGGCAGCGTTCCGCCCTTAGTCCGGGCATTCACACCGACAGCGGCGGCAACATCCAGTTCTTTGCCGACCCGAACGCCGCCGTGAACGCCTTCTCGTTCCCGTTTGGCGGCGGTACCGGAAACCGCAACGTCGTCCGCGGGCCGGCCTTCGTCAACGTGGACATGGGCCTCACCAAGAATTTCAAGATGCCTTGGAAGGAATCGCACGTCCTGCAGCTTCGCCTCGAAGCCTTCAACGTCTTCAATCACGTGAACTACAACACGCCGACTTCGGCCTCGCTCGCCAATCCCGGACAGTTCGGCATCATCAACGGAGACTTTGGCCCGCGCACTGCGCAAGTCGCATTGCGCTACGACTTCTAGACTTCCGGCCGTTTGGCAAAGGAAAAAGCGAGGCGCGTTCTTCTCACCACGAGAAGAGTCCGCCTCGCTTCCTTTTTTCTCACCCAAAATAGATTGCCGTGCGTCAGTTCTTTTCGTGCTGGAGACTCTCGCGCACCTTCCGCAATTCCTTCTTTTTCTCTTCGTCCACGTCCGGAAACTGCAAATCCAGTTTCTTTAGCGTCTCGATGATCGCCGACGCGACCACCAGCCGCGTGAACCATTTGTTATCGGCCGGCACCACGTACCACGGCGCGTTCTCGGTCGCGGTGTTCTGAATCATTTCCTCGTACGCCGCCATATAATCTTTCCAGTACCCGCGCTCCTTCACGTCCGCCATGGAGAACTTCCAGTTCTTGGCCGAGTCTTCTAGCCGTTCCAAAAATCTCTTTTTCTGTTCTTGCTTCGAAAGATGCAAAAAAAACTTCACCACCACAATCCCGTTGCGCGTCAGGTATTTTTCAAACGCGTTGACATCCTTGTAGCGCTGTTCCCAGATGCCTTTCGATATCAACTGCTGAGGGATCCGCTGATTCTTCAATATGCCTTCGTGTACCCGCACTACCAGGACTTCTTCGTAGTACGACCGATTGAAAATTCCGATCTTTCCGCGCTCCGGCACCCGGCTGTGCGCCCGCCACATGTATTCGTGGCTCAACTCCTCGGGCCCGGGCGCCTTAAACGCATGCACGTCGCAGCCCTGCGGATTCACACCGCTCATCACATGCTTGATGGCTCCGTCTTTCCCCGCCGCATCCATCGCCTGAAAGATCACCAGCAACGCCCACTGATTCTGCGCGTACAGCTTCTCCTGCATGTCGCAGAGCGTCTCCGTGCTCTCTTTCAGCATCTCCTGCGCATGCTCCTTGGACTTTACCAAGTCCGTGTCTCCAGGATCGAAATCCTTCAGCCGGAACTTCGCGCCGTCCGTAATTCGGTAAGCGGATGCCAGTTCGTGCGTGGCCTTCGCCAATTTGTGTTTTTTCATAACTCCTCAACCGCCGTCGAACGTGTAACGTTACTCCAGTGTGAGGCGGTTGCATATGGGCGCTGGCAACTTTCGCCTGCGTCTCGCCCAAGAAACACTGGCCCGCCCCGCGCCAGCGGAGCGAGCCAGTATTTCGGCAAGCCGAAGTCTAAGGAATTGCTTTGGTGTTTCCGTTAGCCTTAGTCTTGATCCATCCTCTGGCCCGTTTGCGGATCCAGGATTAGCCGTCCCGCCTTCGGCCCGTCGTTGAAGTCGAACATGTTGTTCAGCGTCCCGGCAATCGCATCTGTTGATCCGTTGCCGATCCGGCCCAGGTCCCAGTTGTCTTCAATGAACCTTAGAATCGAAGACTGGTCGGTGATCGTATCGTCGATGAAGTTCCGCTTCGTCCAAGCCGATATCACTAGCAACGGTAGCCGCGGCCCAAACCCGCAGCGGCCGTTCTGTGTTCCGCCGCTGATGTCATTGGCCTTCGGCGTGCCGCAATTGCCGTCACCAAGCAGCTGATCGTCTTTGGGCACGTTGGATTGATTCACAATCGTCCCCATTTGGTGATCGTACCAGCCATCCGAATCGTCCCACGCGATGATCACCGCCGTTTCGTTCCACTCCTTGCTCTGCATCAGCGCGTTGATGGTGTTGACCACGAAGATCTGCTCGTCGATCGGATCGGAATAGCCGGCATGCCCGTCTTGATACGCTCCGGCTTTCAGATAGCTCACCGCGGGCAGGTTATCCTGCTGCAACGCGGTGAAGAAGTCGGCCAGGTCATACTGGTGGTTGGCCCGGTCCGTTTTGCCGATCATGCTCGGCGAACTCGGCCGCAGGTGATGCGGATTCGTCGTCGAATCGAAGTACATGAACGGCTCGTGGTGCGGAATGTAGTCGCCCGCGTTCACCACCGCGTCGTCGCCAGCCAGCCCAGTGTGGTGTTGGCCGCACACCGCGCGCCCTTGCGAATCGGTGCCAGTCGGCGCAAAGCCGCCCTGGAACCAGCCCCACGTGAGACCCTTGGAATTCAGCAAGTCGCCAACGTTTTTGCCCGCCATAGTGATCTGGTTCACGCCCGCGAACTTCGGATTCGAGTTCACGCAATCATCCTTCAGCGGCCGCGGATCGCCCACCACCGCTCCCGTCGTGACCGTCGGGTCTGCAGCCCCACCCGCGATGTTGCCGGCCGGAGTTGCCGGCTTGCCATTCGGTCGCGTGGGAAACAGCGTCCCCGGGAACGTATTGCCCGCAATCAGGTTCAGCGCCCCAGGTGTCGACGGCCCAAACGTTGTACCCCACGAATTGTCGCTCATGGCAAAGTGCTGCGCATAATTCCACATCGCCGTCACGGTGTTCCCGTCGTAGTAGCCCATCGTGCTCGCCGGTCCCAGCACTGGATCGTGGCAGCTCAGCTTCTCCACGAACATGTCCATCAGTCCGCCGTGCGCCGCCGCCTGCTCGTCGTTGTAATTGTGGTCTTCGTCGCAAGTCACCGGAACGCTCGGCGGAATCCGGAACGGGTTCGCCTTATTCGGATTGTTAGTCAGCAGTCCGGACGACAAAAGCGTATTGGACTCCGGCGTGTCCTCCTTGGCGTGGAACGGCGTCTCCCCCGGCAGGTTGAACGCATGCGGATAAGTCCCGAAATAGTGGTCGAACGACACGTTCTCCTGGAAAATGATCACGACGTGTTTGATCGGCGTTTTCGTCTTGGAATCGTCTCGGTCCTTCGCAAATGTGGGACTTACCGGCGTAAGCGTCAGGGCGGCAGCTGCCGCGATCGCCATCGCCTTTCTAAAGCCCGGTTTCAGGGTTTGCACTTGCAAACCCTGGGTCAACAGAGGATGCATAGCAGTCGTCTCCTTAGTTTCTCGTTTTTCAGCAGATGGGTGGTCGCTTACGCGGATGGGGACACATCCCACGGAGCGTCACCAGTGGGGCGCACCGCGTTACTTTGTAGGCTGCCCGTGTTATTCCCAGATGAATGCCCGGTCAAAACTGGATGGCAAGCTCTGAAATCCTTTGCGAGCCGTCGTATCTCGCCACATCCGCCACACCGCATTTCGGCCTTCGCTCGTTGACTTCCCCGCTCACCCAAAACTAAGATGCCTCGCCATGCCTAAATCCAAGCGCGCCTTTCGTTTGCCCCATCCTCAGCCCACCGACGCCCTCACCTACGCCCGCTTCACCGGCATTCCCACCTTTATGCGCCTCCCGCACATCCCTCAGCCCGAAGAACTTGAAATCGCCATCGTCGGCATTCCTTTCGACGGCGGCACCACCTACCGTCCCGGCCCGCGCTTCGGTCCGCGCCACGTCCGCAACCAATCCGCCATCATTCGTCCCTGGAATCCCGAGGTGAAAGTAAATCCCTTCGCTAAACATCGCGTCGCCGATTTCGGCGATCTACCCGTCAATCCTCTCTCCATCGAAGACACCTTTCGCCGCATTGAGCAGGGAATGGCACCGCTTCACGAAGCCGGCGCCCGCTGCGTCTGTGTCGGCGGCGATCACTCCATCAGCCTCCCGCTCCTGCGCGCCGTAACAAAAAAGCACGGCCCTGTCTGGCTGATCCAGTTCGACGCCCATAATGATCTCTGGGACGAATATTTCGGCAGCAAGTATTCCCACGGCACGCCCTTCCGGCGCGCTTTTGAAGAAGGCCTGCTCGAAGACGGCGGCGTTCTTCAAGTCGGCCTGCGCGGCCAGGTTTACGGCGAAGACGATTTCGATTTCGCCCGCGCACACCAAGTCCGCATGGTCACCGCCGAACAATTTCACAAAAGAGGAATGGCCGCCGTCGCACCGCACTTGAAAGCGTTCCGCGGCAAGCCCGTTTACATCACGCTGGACATCGATTGCGTCGACCCGGCCTACGCCCCCGGCACCGGCACTCCGCAAGTGGGCGGCTTCACCAGTCATCAAATCATCGAACTCGTCCGAGCCCTTAAAGGACTCGACATCATCGGCGCCGACCTCGTCGAAGTCTCCCCACCCTACGACACCGGCGAAATCACTTCACTCCTCGCAGCCAATCTCCTGTTCGAGCTTCTCTGCGTCCTCTAAATGCCCACTCTCGCGCGCAAACTTCGCCTGCATCATTATTTCGCGCTCGCCTTCGGCACCATGATCGGCACCGGCTGGCTTGTCCTGCTCGACGATTGGCTGGGCCGCGGTGGTCCGCTGGGCGCCATGCTGGCCTACGCTCTTGGCGGCGTTCTCCTTCTTCCCGTCGGCTACGTCTACGGGCAATGGGTTCTCCGTCTGCCCGACGCCGCCGGCGAAGCCGCCTATACCGCGCAAGTGTTTCCGCCAATCGTCAGTTACTTCACTGGCTGGACCATGCTCCTCGCCTACCTGATCGTCTGCCCATGGGAAGCGGTCGCCATCGGCAAAGTCGCTGCTTACATTTTTCCATTTCTCAATTCCTTTCCGCTTTATTCCATCGACGGCCAGTCGGTTTTCCTTCCGCGCCTGCTTCTCGGCGTGGTTCTCACTCTCTTCCTCGCCGCCATCAACTATCGCGGCATCCGCCTCAGCGCCACCTTTCAGAACTGGACCACTGCCATCGTGCTCCTGCTGTTTGTTCTTCTGCTCGCGATCAGCGGCGTTCGTGGCTCTCCCGCCAACTTCCATCCCGTCTTCAGTGCCACTCCGTTCGTTTCCATCTTGCTCACTCTCCAGATCGTTCCCTACTTTCTCACAGGATTCGAATCCGTCCCCAAATGCGCCGAAGAAGCCAACGCGGAATTCCGCGGCAAAAACTATTTCACCGCCATCGCTCTCGCTCTTCTTACCGGCGCGTTCTTCTACGTTTTCATCATCGCCGCCGTCGCCTTTATTCATCCGTGGCAAAGTCTAATAGGCCATCGCTTCGCCACCGCCATCGCCTTCGAACAGGGCATCGGCGCCCGCTGGCCCGTTCAGCTCATTCTGGTCATGGCCCTGTTCGGCCTCATTCAATGCTTCAACGGCAATTTCGTCGCTTCCACGAGGCTGTTCTTCGCCTTTGCCCGCCGCGGCACCATCCCTCTGAGCTTCGCGGCCATCCACGACAAATTCCTTACTCCATCCTCCGCGGTCATCGCCCTTACCGTTGCCACGCTCGTCGCACTCCTCCTCGGCGATGCTCTGCTTGTCCCCGTCACCGAAGTAGGCTCGATGGCCTCCGCCACCGGCTGGTTTCTCGCCTGCCTTTCTTTTTTCCTCGTAGAAAAGACCTTCTCCAAGCGCTTCCTCACCGCCCTGGGCATCCTCGTCTCGCTCGCTCTCATCGCCATGAAAATCTTGCCCGTCGTCCCTGGCCACTTCACACGCGCCGAATGGCTTGCGCTAGGCATCTGGCTGGCCCTCGGCGCCTTCCTTCACCGCCGCTCGCCCCGGTAGAACATCCGCGCTGCTACACACCGTCGTTCCGTACTTCCCACTGTGTTAAAACCAATTTCCCCCCCTGTGCTACCGTATGGCTCATGCACAGCGAACCTAGCCGCCCCGTCGAATTCTTCCGCAACAAATCCGTGCTCATCACCGGCGCCTCCTCCGGCATCGGCGAAGAACTCGCCATGCAACTCGCCCGCTCCGGCGCCAAGCTCACTCTCGCCGCTCGCCGCCAGGACGAACTCGACCGCGTCGCGCGAAATATCGTCGCGCTTGGCAATCCCTCGCCACACGTTGCCCTCTGCGACGTAGCCCGCGATGGCGACCTAGAACGCGCCGTTGCCGACGCCGTCCGCCACCACGGTCAGCTCGACGTGGTCTTCGCCAACGCCGGCTTCGGCGTCGTCGGCAATCTCCAAAAACTTTCCCTCGACGATTACCGCCGCCAGTTCGAGACCAACGTCTTCGGCGTCCTGCGCACTCTCTACGCCGCTCTCCCCGAACTCCAGAAAAGCCGCGGCAATTTCGCCATTGTCGGCAGCGTCTCCGGCTGGACCGCCACTCCCGCCGCTTCGCCTTACGCCATGAGCAAGTTCGCCGTCCGTGCTCTCGCCAATTCCATCACTCCCGAGCTTCGCGCCGCCGGCGTCAAGCTCACTCTTCTCAGCCCCGGCTTCATCGTCAGCAATATCCGCCGCGTAGACAATCGCGGCACACTCCACGCTACCGCCCCCGATCCTGTCCCCGCCTGGATCCAAATGAGCACCAGCAAATGTGCCCGCCAGATGCTCCAAGCCGTCGCCCGCGGCCAGCGCGAACGCATCATCACCACCCACGGCAAGCTCCTCGTCGCCCTCGCCCGCTTCACACCCTGGATCCTCCGGGCCTTCGCCGGCCGCGTCCGCCCCATCTACGAAGAGCGCGCCTCCCGCTGACGGGTTAGCCTATGGATCAGGCAGCTACAAAACCATGCGAAGGGTGGCGCCGCTTGGTGCGGGTCGGTTCCGCTATCGCCGCTATCTCCCCGCCACCCAAGCTGCCAAAATCAAGATCACCGTCAACACCACTGAAAAAACAATCGGCGGCAAGAAAAAGTACTTCCAACTCAAAACCGTAACCACGACGAAACAAGCCGCCAGCCCCCAAGGAATCAACGGCATCACCTCCAGCGTCTCCTTACTCAACCCACCAAGCTGCCAAGCCAATACTGCCGCAAACAGCAGAAACGCAGTCACGAAATATCCAAACCCCAGATAAAAATCCCAATACGTCCGCCCAAACGATCCCACACTAAACCGCGTTGTCCGCATCGCCTCCACCAGCGCCCCCACTCCCCACCGCGGATCTGCTTTCCGAAACCCCACCGTATGCCCCGCTGCAAACAACACCAGCAAAACCGCAGCAATTCGATACAGCACCGTTGTCTTCACAGTTTCCTCCTGATGCGCCTAAAATAGCTCCGCACTCCATCACCGAAACATACAGCCAATGTCTGCCTTCCTTTAAGTGCCGACCTCTTGTCGGTTCCGACCGGCTCTCGGGTGTCAACATGTATACTCTCCAGGGGTTTCCAACGCAGACCTATGATCCCGTTCCTGCACATCGGCTGGCTTTCGATTCCCACCTTTGGCCTCATGGTCGCGGCGGCGCTCATGGTCTCAGCATATGTGCTGCAGGCCGATTTGAACCGGCGTCCCCAACTGCAACGGCAAGGTTCCCCGGAGAGTGATCGGAACCTCGGCCCCATCGGGAGATGGATCGGCCCCGCTCCCGATGGCTTCGTGATCATCGGTATCGCCGGATTTGCGGGCATCGCCGGCGCGCGGCTGTATCATGTTTTCGAAACGCCCAGCGATCTGTTCGCCGATCCGGTGGGCCAGCTTTTCAGCCGCTTCGGCTTTGCCTGGTTCGGTGGCTTTCTTGGCGGGTTTGCAGCGTTAGCTTTTCTGGCATGGCACTACCGAATTGGTCTGCTCGAATTCCTGGATTTATGCTCGCCGGCGGCTTGCGTTGGCTACGCCATTGGACGCATCGGCTGCCTGCTCTCCGGCGACGGCGATTATGGCATCCCCACCAATCTTCCCTGGGGCATGAGCTTTCCCAACGGTGTCGTGCCCACCACTGCGCGCGTCCATCCCACGCCGCTGTACGAGTTTTGCATTTGGCTCGCTATTGCTGCGTTCCTCTGGCACATGGGCACGAAAGCCCTGCGAGGACCGAAAGCCAAGGGCGAAATCTTCGCCAACTATCTGATCCTTACCGGCATCGCGCGCTTTCTGATCGAGATCATTCGCATCAATCCGCGCTCGTTCCTCGGCATGTCCAACGCGCAAGCTGCCAGCGTGCTTTCCATCCTCATTGGCGCGGTGCTTCTTTGGCGTATCAAAGCGCAATGGCATCGGCTGAAAAAAGAACACCGCATCGTCGACCACATCGCGTCGTCCGGCGACGTGCTGCAAATCGAATACTCCAAGCCGACGCTCGAATGCCCGCACCCCGAGAGGTGGCACATGTACGACTCTATGACCGCCGAAGTCGAAGTCCTCGATTTCTTGAAAACGCTCGTGACCACTCTTAAGCCGGAGCTGATCGTCGAGACCGGAACGTTTTCCGGTTTGAGCACGCTGCGCTTTGCGGAAGGACTGAAGGCCAACGGGGTGGGAAAAGTGATCACCTGCGAGTACGACGCGAAAGTGTTTGCCGCGGCGAAACAGCGGTTCAAGGAATCAGGATTGGCACAGTGGATAGAAGCGCGCAACGAGTCCAGCCTGGAAATGAAAGTAAACGGACAAATCGATCTGCTCTTTTGCGACAGCGACACGCCCATTCGCGAGCAGGAAGTGCGCCGCTTTCTTCCGCAGATGAATCCCTACGGATTGATTCTGATGCACGACGCCAACTCCTCGATGAAAACGGTGCGCGAAGGCGCACTGCGTTTGGAACAAGAAGGATTGCTGTCGGTGTTGCTGCTGCCTACACCGCGCGGCCTGGTCCTGGCGCAAAAACGCGAAGGCCGCCGCTAAGAAGGAAAAGTGACCTGGCATCGAATCTACGGGTCGTTCTTGAAGACCTGCCCTTCTTTCATGACGAAGCTGACATGTTCGAGCACGCGAATATCGGCGAGCGGATCGCCATGCACAGCGACGATGTCTGCGTATTTCCCGGGCTTGAGCGAGCCGAGCACAGCGGATTTGCCGAGCAAATCTGCGGCGCTGCTGGTGGCGGACTGAAGCGCCTGCATCGGCGTCATGCCGTATTTCACCATGAAGGCAAACTGCCGCGCATTGACGCCATGCGGACAAACGCCGGCGTCGGTGCCGAAGGCCATTTTCACGCCGGCTCGTACTGCTTTCGTGAAATTGCGGCGCTGGATTTCGCCCAGTTCGCGATCGTGCTCGAGAAAATCCGCCGGCCATTTCTTGGCGATGCCGGTGCCTTGAATGCACTCGTCGTCGTAGATGTCCATGTCCAGATACGTACCGTGCTCTTTCGCAAGCGAGATGCCCTCGTCATCGATCAGCGTGGCGTGTTCGATGGAAGCGACTCCGGCGCGAATGGCGTTCTTGATGCCTTCGGCGGCGTGTGCGTGCGCTTCAACGCGCAGACCAAAGTTGCGCGCTTCATCGACTGCGGCGGCGAGTTCTTCGGAAGTGAATTCGACGGACTTGGGATTGCTCCCGTGGGTGAGTACCGCGCCGGTGGATAGAATCTTAATGTGATCGGCGCCGTGGTGCGCGAGCAAACGGATTTTCTGGCGGACTTCCCAAGGGCTATTTGCTTCGCCGTAACGGAGATCGAGCGGAAGCTGAATGTCCGGGGCGAGTCCAGTCATGGCGCCGGCGCCTTCGCTGATGGTGATGTACGCGCCGGCGACGAACATGCGCGGGCCAATGATATCCCCGCGGGCGATAGCGTCGCGCATGGCCACATCGTTGAAGGCGCGGTACACGCCGACGTCGCGCACGGTGGTAAATCCGGCGAGCAGCGTTACGCGCGCATTCGGAATGGCGGCGTAGGCCATTTCAGCGGCCGACTTTTGTAGCACCAATAGTGGTTCGGCGTCGCCGAGATCGGCGAGATGCGTATGGCAATCGATAAGGCCGGGAAGAACGGTCATCTTGGAGAGATCGATGACGCTGGCGCCAGCGGGAATGGCGAGCTTCTCGCCGATGGCCTCGATTTTCCCGCCACGCACGAGAATGATTTGATTCGAGAGCACGGCGTCGGAATCAACATCGATGACCTTGCCGGCGCGGATGACGATAACTGGAGAGCCTACCTTAATTTCCTGTCCGGCCGAGCAAACGGCGTGCAGCAGAAGAAGCAAAGCCAGAATGCGAACTTTTGTCGACACGGAAATCCCTTTCGCCGGACAGCGACCGGCTGTGATTCCCAGAACGTGGTGAACGCGAATGATACTCCGCGAAAGGGTGCCGGTTCAATTTTGCCGGCGAGGACGGCAAATAAGGGGCTGGCGTCGTTAGAACGGCTGCGGAGAGATGGCAGTTGCGCAAGACCAGGGATCGGTATCTAGCGGCAGACTGAGGCGGTTCCAAACTGGTTGCGGATGTTATAGGATTCAAAAAGTATTGGGCTGATATGGGGTCTCGAAACAACCTTGCGTTGCAGACCCAGGGAAACCCGGAGTTACCCATGCCCGCACGAAACCCTTCCTTCGCGGTGGTTCTACTTTTTCTTATTGTTCTCGCAGGAATTTCGGGAGGTTGCAGCGGCGGCAAGACGATGCTACCGCCACCTTCTCCCGTTTTTTCGAGCACGCCAGTTACGAGTGCGGTTGAGGGAGCTGCCTACGGTTACCAGATTGCGGCGACGGACCCGGCCGGTGGCATGGTGAGTTTCGCGCTGGCTGAGGGTCCTACAGGCGCGGTGCTCAGCGGGGGCATGCTTTCCTGGACGCCTACTGGGGCGCAATCGAGAATTGCCAACAGTTTTACGGTGCGGGCGACGACGACTGGTGGAGGCACGGCGGCGCAGACGTGGAGTGTTACGCCCAACGGAACCGTACATTTGAGCTGGGTCGATACATTTTGGACGGCGAACGGGCCGACGGCTGTGCCGCTGGATTGGACGAGAGTGCCGGGTCCGGCAGACCAAGTGGCGGCGCTGGTTCCGCAGGCCGATGGATCCCTTTTGACATTGAAGGGAAGCGGCAATTCCGACGGGACATTCGCTATTCCGAATGTGCCGGGAGGGCATTACTGGCTGCACATCGCGCCGCTGGCGATCTACTGGACGAGCAGCAGCACGTTTGATTTTGGGGGCGACACGGTCGGCGTCCGTTTGAACGCGACGAGCGGTTCGCAGAAGACGATCCTCAATGTCAACGCGACGGGCCTGGACCCAGTGCAAGCCGGAGATTGGTTTGCGTTCGTGACGGACGAGCCGTTGCTAGACCTGGAGGAGCGCGCATTCGGAGCGCCCGGTTCGACGACGTTTCGACTCGGCGCGCAGATTTCCGGAAACGTAGACCTTTCGCAGGTGAGCTCGGCATTTTTGATGCAGTACGAGCCGGTTTCACTGGGTGCGTTCAATGGCCTGAGGCTGGGCCCAGAATTGACGTTGCTGAATCCAGCCATCCAGAATGGCACGACGAATAATTTGGGCGGGAATCTAAACGCCTCCGCACCATCATCGTTTCCGTTGAGCATCAACGGATCGGAATGGGTTCGGCTGTTCGCGGCTGCGAGTCCTACGGCGGCGACGCCGATTGGATCGGTGCTGACGGTGTCCGCGCAACCGTTTGTGGCCGGGCGGTTCGCGAGGCCACTTACCTCCGTGCTCGGACCGGACCTGCCGCTGGTCTCGCCGGTGTCGGTCGCCGGGCTATCCTTCGTCTTGAGTTCGGCGATGAGCAGCTGTGCCAACACTTCGGGCGCTTCGTTGATTCTGCCCGTCCCGGGGGCGACGACGCTGCCGATCACGTCGCAACCACCAATTCTTACGGACCAGAATTTCGGAACGCTGCAGTATGGCGATCCGTTTCCGGCGGCATGGACGCGATTTTTTTCGTTCTGCCAGAAAGGCACAGTGGCAGTGCCATTGCCGAATTCCACTGCGACCACTCCGTTTGTCCTTGTTTATGGACAAAACACTGCGTTGCCCACGGCAGCGGTCGCCCCCCTGATATCGGCGGTGCAGAATCCGACGATCAACGGCGCCAGCTTGCTGACGGCGAGTACGATCAACACGGCGCCCATCACGCTCAGCTGGAGCGTGCCAAGCGGCGTGAAACCGTTCGGCTACACGGTGCAATTGTTCGTGCCGCTGACGCCACCGAATGGAACGACACAATACTTTCCATCGGAGAAGTTCAGCGCGGCGGAGACCTCGATGACGTTGCCGGTGACGCTGAAGGCCGGGCAAACCTTCGTGGTGGTGATCACCGCCATCGTGGACGGACAAGCAAATATGGAATCGAGCCCGAGGCACTCCGGCCTGCCCACCGCATACGCGAGCATGGTTTCTGCGCCGATTACGATTGGGTTAGCAGCGGCTCCGCAAATCATCCGTGGGGATGCAAGAGTGGTTCCCGCGGGGAGGCCGGTCGAAACGCCAGCAGATCCAGGGCACATCGAGGTTCAGCGAATCCACTAGTTGGCGGGACCAAGGCTTTTGAGCCGCAAAATGGCTGGAGAGAAAGTCAAGATCTGCGCCCTTGGCAGGCTCACACCCAATGCTCAGATTTAGCCCGCGGCGGAAGCGTGCTGGGGCTGGGCGCAGCAAGCGGCAAATCGGCGATGCTGAGCTCGCGGCATCTAGCTTTCCAAGACTCGGGAGTAAGCGAACCGCTGCGGAGCTCTTGCACGAGCGCGAAGATTCTCAGTTGTTCCTGGTCACGCTCGAAGTAGATAAGGCCCGGCTGCTCCCTCACGGTCCAGCTGCTGTCCAACAGTGCGATGGCGCATCCCACGGAGAGGATGTGAGTTGCGTAGGCGGCGCGCTGGTCGCGGTCGAGGAGTGTTCCTGGCGGATCCTTCATTTTGCCGCACATTCTGGGCAGATCCTTGAGGACATCGGGGACCGCTTCCACCGTGAGGCCGCACAAGGCCGCGGCATGCTCGGCGACAGCGGAGCGCCAGGAGGGAATGGTCACCAGCTCACTGATCTCGTTCCATCTCACCGGCCGCAGAGGGGTCCTGTTCAGTTCCGGATTGAGACCTTGTACGAAGCGCAATTCGGCGGAGTTGGGATCGTTGAGAAGAGAAACGGCCGATCGCGTATCCGCCGGAATGTCTCGGCCCTTTATGTTTTCCAACGCCGCGAGACGATCTTTGAGAGGCGGGTGGCTGTCATAGGGTTTGGTTTTGCCCTCGGAGATTTCCTTTTGGATGCCCTGGTCGACCTGAACAGCGATATTCGGCGCGGTGAGGAAAGTCGCGAAGCCCGCCGCGATAGGCGGAATGGAGCCGGCGTTGAGAACCGGGGAGACTTCGGAATTCCAGTAGGCGGGCCAAGCCAGCGCGGCTCCATGAATGGCGCGCAGGCCCTGCAGGACAGGGCCAGAGCCAGCAACGAGGCAGGCAAGTTCGTCGGCTCGAAATTCCGCTTTTCTCGAGATGAAGTTGATGACGCGCAGGAAGAAGACGAAGTAATAAGCAAGAATATTGCTGACCACGGATTGCATCACACGGAAAAGGCCCGGAAGGCTGACGGATTCACCGATGGATCCGATATTGCGGAATGTGCGAGCCACCGAGGACTGCGTTTTGTAGGTCCACGGGCCGAGCCGGGTATCGCCAGCATAGTAGTGGGCAAATTCGTGAGCCAGCACGCCGCGAAGTTCCGAGACGTTGAGGATAGAGAACAGCGGAAGACCGATACCCATGACGCGGCGGCTGCCAATGCCCAGGAGACCGCCGCGATCGGTCACAAAAGCATTCACGTTTCCGACCAGGTAGACCTCGCGGGGGACCGGTTCGTTGAGGTCCGCGGCGATGCGTTCGATTTCGTCGAAGAGCAAGGGATGCGCGGAAGGTTCGAGCAGGAGGCCCGGAGCAACGAATTTCTCGCGGCGCGGCACGATCGAGAAAAGGATAGTGCCGGCGATGACGAGCCCTCCGACGAGCAAAATGACCACCTGCGCGTGGAGCGTGTGCATGGCCACGAGCAACAGATAGGGGAGGTAAACACATGCGGCGGCGATGAGCAGGATCAGTGCGTAGGTGAAGACCACCAGGCCAATGGCGAGAAAGGCGAAGAAGGCTGCAGAGCGCCGCGGAGCGATGACGATTCCTGCCGAGGGCATGGGAAAGGGTCTTGGTCCAGTTTTGTCTTACCGAGCGAGCGAAATGCTACGCGAAATCGGGCGGACATTGCAACAGGATAAGATGGCGCGGGAATTACCTCGAGAGTCGGAGCAACGAGAAGTGCGGAGCGTCGCGCATCCGGCGGACAGGTTAGGTTGGCAATGAAAGACACGTCAATGCGTGACGGCGATGGACTTAGCGAAAGCGGCTTTCAGTTGCGGGCGCAATAGATAGAGGAGCAAGGCGGAGGCGATGGCAAAGCCGAAAAGGCCGCCCACGAGATCGCCGCGGAACGCATGAGTCAGGTCCCCCACGGCCTGCGTGGCGAAAATAGCTACGGCCAGCCGCCATCCCCAAAGAATACGCTTGAGCCACAAAACGCTGGTGAGCCACAGAGTTGCGCTGAGAAGCAAGAAGAGGACGCCGGCCAACTCTCCATGCGGGGCGAGGCTTTCGTAGGCGCTTGGATTTAGCGACCACATGCGGTCGACGAATGTGCCGCGCCAAAGGAGGGAGATTCCAGCAATCGTGGCCATGACGGCGGCGAATACGAGGAAGATGCCGACGGCAGTGATTCCCTTGGATGGCTTGGTTGCGTCCATGCTATTGGGAGGTGGCAATGGCGGTGCTGCGAAGCCCGAATATAACCTTGGAGAAGGGAGTAAGGGCAGAAAAAAAGAGCTTGACATATTCCTATATCGGAATGTATCGTAACGGCATGGCAAGGGCAGCGACGACATCGGATGGGTTTAATGCCGTGGCGGAGCCGCGGCGGCGGGCCATCCTGACCTATTTGGCACAGCAGGAGCGCCCGGTGGGGGATATCGTAGTGGCGCTCGGGATGGAGCAACCCTCGGTGTCGAAGCATTTGCGAGTGCTGCTGGACGTTGGGCTGGTGAACGTGCGGCGGGAGGGGCGGCGTATGTTGTATCGAGTGAATGCGGAAGAGATCAAGCCGCTTTGGGAGTGGACCGGAACGTTTGAGAAGATGTGGCGGCATCAGTTGTTGCGCGTGAAGGAGCGAGCGGAAGGCAAGCCGGAAGCGTAGTGGAAGGCGCAGAGAGATTTCTCTCTAAGCAGCCGACCGCATCACTGGAAGTGCTACGGAAAGAAAAGCGTCGGCCAGCTTCGTTCGAAGTGACGGTTGGGCTGGGGTGATGAATTGAAGTAGAGACTTAGCCAGGAAAGATCAAGGAGGAAAGGTGAGTACGACAGCACTGAAGATGAGTCGCACGATCGAGGATTTGACGTTGAGCGTTACGCAGGAAATTCATGTGAAGGCATCGCTGGAGAAGACATTTGCGGCGCTGCTGGAACAACTGGGGCCGGGGAACGAAACTCCGGACGGCAAGGCGATGCCGCTGAAGCTCGAGGCCTGGCCTGGCGGACGGTGGTATCGGGACTTGGGCGACCAGAACGGGCATCTCTGGGGGCACGTGCAGGCGATCAAGCGGCCGACCCTCATCGAGTTTTACGGGCCGCTGTTCATGTCGTACCCGGTTGCGTGCAACGTGCAGTACCGGCTGAGCCAGGTGGAGGGCGGGACGCTGATCGCGTTTCATCACACGGCGCTGGGGCTGATCACCGATGAGCATCGGAGCGGCGTAGTGAAAGGCTGGGCGTACATTTTGGAGAGTGTTCGTAAGCGGAGCGAAGGGCGCGTGCAGTGATTGGTGGCGTGGTGGCGGATCTAAAGATCCGCCACTACACCAGCGGGGTCTTGCGTTAGGAGGGCGGTATGTGTCCAGCGTGTATTGCTAGTGCGGCGATGGTGATCGCTAGCGTGACGTCCGCGGGCGGGTTGGCGGCGGTGATTGCCAAGGTGCGAGGTAAGAGCGCGGCAAAGAAGGCATCCCAGAAGTAAATTCCAAAGGAGGAAATATGGGCGAAGCAACGCACGAGCAGGTGAATCTGATGTTGAAGCTGTACGACATGAGGCGGGAGAACCGGTTGCGCGATGCGCGCGACTGGTTCGCTGCGAATTTTCACGTCAAGAGCTTTGATGACGTAATGCGCGTATGCCCTCCGGGAACCCAGCAAAACACCTACATGCGAATGGTTGTGGGCTACTGGGAGATGGTGGCAAGCATCGTGAACCGCGGATTGATCGATGAAGACCTGTTTTTCGAGAACAGCGGGGAACAGTGGGCGGTGTGGCAACAGCTCCAGCCGGTGGTCGGTGTATGGCGGGAGACGTTCGGCAGCAAACTGATCCTCAAGAACCTCGAAGAGCATTGCAACCGGCTGGAAGCGTGGCGGGAAAAGAACAGCCCTGGCGCGACTGCGGCGATGCGCAAGTTCTTCGACCAGATGCAGCAAATGACGCAGGCGACGAAAGCGAAGGTCGCGGCTAGCTAAGCGAAGCAGCAGAGGGGAAAGAGAAAGAAGCACAGGCTGGAATCGTGCCGAGACGGGGTGCAGCAATGCTGCACCCCTACCACGGCGCGTAGGCGCGGAAGGAGAGGAGAGGAATCATGGCTGGAACGCAAACTGGAAAGACCAAAGTGGTATCGCCCGGGGAGTGGCTGGCGGCGCGCAAGGAATTGCTGAAGAAGGAAAAGGAATTCACGCGGCTGCGCGATGAATTGAGCAAGCAGCGGCGGCAATTGCCGTGGGAGAAGGTCGAAAAGAAATATGTATTTGATGGGCCCAACGGGAAAGAGAGTTTGGCCGATCTCTTTGGCGGCCGGAGCCAACTGATTGTGTACCACTTCATGTTTGGTCCCGGATGGGCGGAAGGATGCCCGAGCTGCTCGTTCATTTCGGATCATTCGGCCGCGAGCATTGTGCATCTAGCGGCTAGAGATGTGCGGCTGGTGGTGGTATCGCGTGCGCCGCTGGCGGAGATCGCGCCGTTCCAGAAGCGTATGGGCTGGAAGTTTCACTGGGTGTCGTCGAATGGCAGCGATTTCAATTACGACTACCAGGCCTCCACGTCCAAGGAGGAGCAGGCCAACGGCGAGGTGTATTACAACTACGCGAAAACGCAATTTCCGAGCGAGGAACGGCCGGGAGCGAGCGTGTTTTATAAGGACGCGGGTGGAGACGTTTTTCACACGTATTCAAGCTACGGCCGCGGGTTGGACATGATGATCGGGGCCTACAACTGGCTGGACATTGCGCCCAAGGGCCGCGATGAAGAAGGGCTGAAGCATGGGATGGCGTGGGTGCGACACCACGACAAGTATGACGAAGGGTACAAGGTGGACACGAAAGCGGAGTACGTGCAACCGGCGAAGAAGTGACCGGGGTTGTTACGAAAGGGAAGGCCGGAAGAAGCGCCATTGCCGCGACTATTGGAGGACTGGCGAGAGGAAACAGGTTGCCGCTGAACCTGTCTCTTCGTACCAGACAACTAAGTCTTGATCCACGCAGAATGCGCGAACGCCGGTGGTGCCTCGTCTTACTGGCGTGGCAGTTAGCTCGTATTGCGTAATTCTTCCCGCTGAGTCGCTTTTGCAGCCGCCTAGAGCGAATTTGTATCCCTTAGGAACGCCGGATGTGAAAACTGAGCTTTGATCGAGGTTCACCCCGCTTGGAACAGTCTCCGCAAAGAAACTCTGATGACAGGTGAAGCCTTTTCCGGGATTACGAGCGGAGTATCCGGCTTCCAGATCGTCAACTCTTTAAGAGTCGCCACGGCAGCCGACTCCGAAGCGGCGACGTGATGCCCTTTCACCAAATCGAAAACGAGAGGTCGTAGAGCAGCGAGAAACAAGAGCACTACGGCGACGATCAAAATGTAGAAGCTCCACGTCCGTGGTGCTGAAATTGTTCTCCCGGGAGTGGTGCTACTTTTGGATTCCATCGTAGAGCCCGGGACTAGAGCATTTGGCGGAGGACGTATTGCAGGATGCCGCCGTGGTGGTAGTAGGAGACTTCTTCGGGCGTATCGATGCGCACGGTGGCGGTAAAAGTTTTCACGGAGCCGTCGGGGCATTTGGCGCGAACGGTGATGGATTTTTTCGGTGAGACGGAGGCTACGCCTTCGGTCGAAAAGATTTCGTTGCCGGTGAGGCACAGAGATTCACGCGTTTCGCCGGGTTTGAATTCGAGCGGAAGAATGCCCATGCCGACGAGATTGCTGCGATGGATGCGTTCGTAGCTTTCGGCGATGACCGCGCGGACGCCTTGCAGGCGCGGACCTTTGGCGGCCCAGTCGCGCGATGAACCGGAGCCGTATTCCTTTCCAGCGATGACGATCAGCGGCACGCCTTCTTCGCGGTATTTCACGGCAGCGTCGTAGATGGACATTTTTTCGCCGTCGGGGAGATGCAGCGTCCAGCCGCCTTCAGTCCCGGGAGCGAGCAGATTGCGCAGGCGGATGTTGGCGAAGGTACCGCGCATCATCACTTCGTGATTGCCGCGGCGCGCGCCGTAAGAATTGAACTCGTGGGGCTTGACGCCGCTGGCAATGAGGTATTTTCCGGCGGGCGAATCGACGGGAATGGAGCCGGCAGGAGAAATGTGGTCGGTGGTGACGCTGTCGCCGAGAATGGCGAGTACGCGAGCGCCGGAAATGTCCGCGAGGGCCGGCGGAGTCTTAGGCATATTTTCGAAGTACGGCGGCATCTTGATGTAGGTGGATTTGGGATCCCACTGATAGAGATCGCCGAGCGGAACTTGCATGGACTTCCAGTGGGCGTCGCCTTCGTAGACTGCGGAATACTGCTTGCGATATTGCTCGCTGGTGACCGCGGCGCGCACGGTGGCTTCGATTTCCTGTGCGGTGGGCCAAATCTCGCGGAGATACACCGGTTTGCCGGCGGTGTCGTTGCCGAGGGATTCGGTGGTGATGTCCATGTCCATGCGTCCGGCGAGAGCGTAGGCGACCACGAGCGGCGGAGACGCAAGATAATTGGCGCGCACGAGCGGATGGATGCGGCCTTCGAAATTGCGATTGCCGCTGAGAACGGCGACCGCGACGAGATTGTGGTCCTTAATGGCGGCGCCGATGGCTTCGGGGAGCGGACCGCTGTTGCCGATGCAAGTGGTGCAGCCGTAGCCGACCAGATTGAATTTGAGTTTGTCGAGATACTGCGTGAGCCCGGCTGCGAGGAGATAGTCGGTGACGACTTTGGAGCCGGGAGCGAGACTGGTTTTTACCCAGGGCTTGATTTGCAGGCCGCGTTCGACCGCTTTTTTGGCGAGCAGCGCCGCGCCGAGCATGAGCGAAGGATTAGAAGTGTTGGTGCAACTGGTGATCGCGGCAATCACTACGGCGCCGCTGGAGAGATCGAAAGAGTCGCCATTGTTTTTTACATGGACGTGCTTGTCAGGCGTGCCTTCGACAACCTTGGTGAAAGAGCTTTTCGCCTGGCGAAGCGCGACGCGGTCCTGCGGACGCTTGGGGCCGGCAACCGTGGGCTCCACAGAGCTGAGATCGAGTTCGAGCGTGTCGCTAAAAGATGGGTCGGGTGTTTGATCGGTGCGGAAAAGAAATTGTTCCTTGCAATAAGCTTCGACGAGCGCGATTTGTTCGTGTGGGCGCGCCGTGAAATGAAGATAAGCGAGCGTTTCCGCATCGACAGGGAAGAAACCCATGGTGGCGCCGTACTCGGGCGCCATGTTGGCGATGGTGGCGCGGTCGGGAACGCTCAGAGTGGAGAGGCCGGAACCGTAGAACTCGACGAATTTGCCGACGACCCCTTTTTTCCGAAGCATTTCCGTGACCGTGAGAACGAGGTCGGTGGCCGTTGCGCCTTCGGCCAAACGGCCGTGGAGACGGAAGCCCACGACTTCGGGAATGAGCATCGAAGAAGGCTGGCCGAGCATGGCCGCTTCCGCTTCGATGCCGCCGACGCCCCAGCCGAAAACGCCGAGGGCATTGACCATGGTGGTGTGCGAGTCCGTGCCGACCACGGAATCGGGATACGCTTCGAACCTGCTGCCGTAGGGCGCCGCGCAGACCACGCGCGCGAGGTATTCGAGATTGACCTGATGGCAGATGCCGGTGTCCGGCGGAACGACCTTGAAATTGTGAAAAGCCGTCTGGCCCCAGCGCAGGAAAGCGTATCGCTCGACGTTGCGCTGGAATTCGAGCTCGGCGTTCAGGCCGAAAGCGTTGGCATTGCCGAAGCTGTCGACCTGCACGGAATGGTCGATCACCAGTTCGGCGGGGAAAAGCGGATTGATGCGCTTGGGATTGCCGCCCATGCGGCTGATGGCTTCGCGCATGGTGGCGAAATCGACTACTGCGGGAACGCCGGTGAAATCTTGCAGCAGGACGCGCGCGGGCATGAAAGCGATTTCTTTTTCCGGGCCGCGAGGCTTCCATTTGGCGAGGAATTGGATGTCGGCGGGATGCACGAAGCGGCCGTCTTCGCAGCGCAAAAGATTTTCAAGGAGGATGCGCAGAGAAAAGGGCAAGGAAGCAAGATTGCTGACCCCTTGTTTCTCCAGAGCTTCCAGGCGGTGAATCTGGAAGGATTGCGCACCAACGCTGAGTGTATCGCGCGTGGCGAACGAATTGCCTGCGGACATGGCCATCCTTGACGTCCTTTCCGTTAGGTGAAGAACTTTCTATGATAACCGAAAATGGAGCGCCGTGCGGGACGCTGCGCAGAGCGCTTTTCGATGGCGGCTCAGGGCTTCATTTCTTTGCCGCTGATTTGCAGGTCGAAGCCGTTTGGATCCACTACGTGAAAGCTGTTCTCGGTGTCCGGCTGGGGCTTAAGTCCGCGGCGCTGCAGCTCCGCGTCGACGGCATTCTTGTCCCAGTTGTCGATGGTGTACGCGATGTGATCGATTCGCGGCGTATTGGAGTCATGATTGCGAGGAATGAGAAAGGTATCTCCGAAGGCCAGATAGCATTGCTTGCCGTCGTCGTGCGAGACCCTCATGCCAAACAAGTCAGCGTAGAAGTCGCGAGTCTTCGCGTAGTCCGCCACTTGATAGGAAATGTGATTCACGGTGACCGCTTTGAAGCCTTTGGCCACGGCTGCCGCGGAATTGGCGCTCACCGCTGCGGAGGCCGTCGCTGCTACGGCTAAAGTCCGAATGAGTTGCCGGCGGCTCATCTTTCCGTGTTCGAAGTCTTCGAGCAGTCTAGCGATAATTTGTTCCATATCCGATTCTCCTGAAAGAGAGAGGGCACAACTAAGCGTGTGCCGGTCAGTCAGCCTATACTAATAACGTGAAGATTGTCCTGATTTCGACGTATGAGCTGGGGCGGCAGCCGTTTGGGCTGGCGTCTCCGGCGGCGTGGCTGCGGAAGCGCGGGCACGACGTGGTGTGCTGCGATCTTTCGCGGCAGACGCTGGACGATATGGCGATGCGATCGGCTGAGCTGGTGGCGATTTATTTGCCGATGCATACGGCTACGCGGCTGGCTTCGCGGCTGATTCCGAGGCTGCGGGAACAGAATCCACGGGCGCATGTTTGCTGCTACGGGCTGTATGCGCCGATGAACGGGAAGTATTTGCGGACGCTGGGAGTGAGTACGATTCTGGGCGGCGAGTTCGAGGGCGGGCTGGTGCGACTCGCGGATCGGCTTGCGAGCCCGGCCTCGGCGACAGCGACGCTAGCGGATCCAGCGATTTCGCTGGAGCGCCTGGCGTTTGAAGTGCCGGACCGCTCGGGACTGCCCGCGATTTCGAGCTACGCGAATTTGGTGATGCCCGGGGACGGCTATCGCATTGTCGGATCCACCGAAGCGAGCCGTGGTTGCAAGCATTTGTGCCGGCATTGCCCGATTGTTCCGGTGTACAACGGCGTTTTCCGCATCGTGCAGCGCGAAGTGGTCCTGGAAGATATTCGCAGGCAGGTGGCGGCCGGCGCCCAGCACATTTCCTTCGGCGATCCGGACTTTTTCAACGGCATTCGCCACGCTTTGGAATTGATCGGTGCTTTTCATCGCGAGTTCGCCGGAATCACGTATGACGTCACCATCAAGATCGAGCATTTGCGGAAGTACGATGCACACCTGACGACGCTCCGGGACACCGGATGCTTGTTTGTCACCAGCGCGGTCGAGTCTGTGGATGACGGCGTGCTCCTCGCTCTGGACAAAGGCCACACGCGCGCTAATTTTCTTCACGTGGCGCGGATCTTTCGCGAACTGGGGATGACGCTGCATCCCACCTTCGTTCCATTCACGCCGTGGACCACCATCGTGAGTTATATCGATTTGCTGCGCACGATCTACGACGAGTCGCTGATCGAGAATGTGGCGCCGATTCAGCTCGGGATTCGTCTGCTGATCCCAGAAGGCTCGCGAATGCTGGAACTCGCGGACGTGCGTGGCGTAGTGGGCGCGTTTGACGCCGAGTCGCTGGTGTATCCGTGGAAGAATGCGGATGCGCGGCTGGACCGCTTGAGCGAGGCGGTGCAGGAAATTGCGGCAGCAGCGGACCGCCAGAAGCTTTCGCGATTCAGCGCCTTCGAGCGAATTTGGCGCGCGGCGCACGAAGCTGCCGGCTTGGAAGCCGCGAAGTTGGCGCCGCCGTCGGAATCTCGCGTGCCTTTTCTGAGCGAGCCGTGGTATTGCTGCGCCGAGCCGACCAAGGATCAACTTGTCGCGATTGGAGCGCCGCGGCCGCCAGCGGCTGTCGCGAAAGCGAACCCAATTGCCGCAGCGGCGGATTTCGTATGAGCGCGCCCCCGAAGCGCCTTCTGCTTTTCACCGGCAAGCTCGGCTACCAGACGCGCAGCTTTGAAGAAGCGGCGAAGAACCTCGGCGTCGAACTCGTGTACGTGACCGACCGCTGCCATCAACTGGACGATCCTTGGAATGACCGCGCGATTGCGGTGCACTTTGAAAACGCGGAAGCTGCGGCGTATGCGGTGATGGAGAGCGTGCGCGGCTACACCGCGGATGGCGTGCTGGCGCTGGGTGACCGTCCCGCGCAGGCCGCGGCGTATGCGGCGCGCGGACTGGGCTTACGCTGGCATCATCCGGCGGCGGTCGAGGCATGCCGAAGCAAGCTGCGCACGCGCGAAGTACTGCGCGATGCGGGCCTGCTGACACCGTGGTTTCGCTCGGTGCGCCGGGAACCGACGCCCGAACCGTCGTTGTTAGGGATGACCTACCCTTGCGTGCTGAAGCCGCTGTCGCTCTCCGCGAGCCAGGGAGTGATTCGCGCCAACGACCGCGAAGAGTTTGCCGCCGCTGCCACCCGAATCGCGCGACTCCTGGACGCGCCGGAAATCCGTGCGACACGAGAAGCCAACCTCCACGAGATTCTGGTGGAAGGATACATTCCCGGAAGGGAAGTCGCGGTCGAGGGATTGCTGACGGATGGAGTGCTGCGAATTCTCGCGATCTTCGACAAGCCCGACCCCCTGGAAGGCCCGTTTTTCGAGGAAACGATTTACGTCACGCCTTCAGGCCTCAGCGTAGCCGAGCAGCGAGCGATCGAGCGGTGCACGAACGACGCCGTGCGGGCGCTGGGCCTTTCGCATGGACCGGTGCACGCGGAATTTCGCGTGAATGAGCAAGGTGTGTGGCCGCTCGAAGTGGCGCCGCGGCCAATCGGCGGATTGTGCGCCCGCGCTCTAAGATTTCAAACTTCAACGAGCATCGCCAGCATCGGCCTGGAAGAGCTGCTGCTCCGCCACGCGCTGGAAATGCCAGAACATGAATTGCCGCGCGAAGCGAAAGCTTCTGCCGTGATGATGATTCCCGTACCCGCGAGCGGCACTTTGGAAAGCGTAGAAGGTGAAGAAGGCGCGCGTGCCACGCCGGGCGTGACGGAGCTGATCATCACGGCACGAATGCACGACTACATCGCAGCATGGCCGGAAGGTTCAAGCTACTTAGGATTTTTGTTTTCGTCCGCGGAAACGGCCGAGCAAGCGGAACAGTCGCTACGGCAGGCACACGCCAAACTCCGTTTTGTCCTCACGCCGCGCCTGCCAGTTGAGCATCCAGTGAGCCGCCGCGTCACGTCCGGCTAGCCGCCGCGAAACGCCTTAGCCTTTAGCCTTCGGCGCGACGTAACCTTCCGGCAGCTTGGCGCCAGCTCCGAAGAAAAACTGCTCCATCTGCTCTTCCATGATTTTCTGCGAATTCGGATCCAAAGGATTGAGCCGGTACTCGTTCATAACCATCTTGGAGTGCTCGATCCACATCTTCCAGGCCTCTTGAGAAACGCTTTCGTAGACGCGCTTACCCAGTTCGCCTTTCCACGGCACGCGCTCCAGTCCCGGCATGTCTTTGTCGAATTTGACGCAGTGCACCATACGCGCACCCGGCTTAACCGCTTCACTGGCCGGAGTCGTTGGGCCGCAGGGATCGTTCGCCATCTCTCGGTTCTCCTCGCATCGAAACGCCGAGTCTTCACCTTACTGCAAGTTGGCTCGAATTCCTAGTCGCAGCAACCTGAACGCGTGCAGGTATACCTTTGCGCCCGCCATGCTGTCCAAGGCTCAGGGTAGTGTCTTAGTCTGGGAAACTGAGACACTACCAGGCTCAGTAGCACATTGGTTGAAAATGTACATTAAAGTAGGATAGAACGGAGCCCCGGGACAGGAGGGAGTTTGCCGCTCTCCCAACAGGAAATCCACCCACGCAGCTTAGAACGCGCCTACCAACGGGAAATCTCAAGTTTTATTGCGGATAGAGCCATCGCGCGACTGTGGGCGAAAGACCTGACGCTCTGGCCCGAACCGGCCGCTTCCAAGAAGATGGACATCGCCAACCTGAATTGGCTCGACCTGCCGCAGCAGATGCACGAGTACATGCTCCGGGTGATGGCCCGCGCCGATGCCCTCGAAAAACAAGGGTTCGAGACCCTGGTGTTCGTCGGCATGGGCGCATCCAATCTCGCCGCCGACACTATCCAGCGCGTCTCGGCGGCCAAACGTTGGCGTCGGTTCTTCGTGCAAGACTCCATCGATCCGGATTCCATCGCCAAGCTGGACAGCACGCTCGATTTGCCTGCCACGCTCTTCGTCTTCGCCACCAAGTCCGGCAAGCTCATCGAGACGCACGCTTTACTACTGCACTTTTTGGGAAGGTTGCGTGAATTGGGAATTGCGCAGCCCGGCCGCCACTTCATCGCGGTAACGGAAAAGGGTTCCTACCTTTCGAAGATTGCGACGGAATACCGCTTTCACGACGCTTTCTTCGACCCGCCCGGAATCGGCGGCCGCTTCTCCTCGCTCATTCATTTCGATCTTTTGCTCTCCGCCATCGGCCGCAGCGATCCCGGCCTGCTCAGCGCCAGCGGCATCGCCATGCAAAAGTCCTGCGGCGCCGGCTCCGCTCCGCAAGACAACCCGGCCCTGACGTTGGCGGCATTGTTATCCGCAGGCGCAAGGGAAGGCCTGGACCGATTGTTTCTGGTAAGCCCGCCGTCGCTGGCCTCGGTCACTCGTTCCCTAGCCGATCTTATCGGCTCCAGCACCGGCAAAGATCGTCGCGGCATCGTGCCAATCCTCGGCGAAATTCCGTGGGAACGCGAGCGCCCGTGCCATGGGTGCCTCGTGGCGACGCTCTCGCTCCGCGGAGAAATGGATGACCAAGTGAAGAAGCTGGCCGGCATCTTCGTAGAGAAAAATATGCCCACCGTCAGCATTCAGATGGACGGACCCGAGGCCCTCGGAGCCGAGCTCTTCAAGTGGCAACTCGCCACCGTGCTGGCATGCTCTCGCCTCGGCGTCAACCCCTTCGATCAGCCGGACGCGCAACGCAGCCGCCAGGCCGCGCAGCGCCGACTGCAGGACATCGTCACGCGCAGCGAATTCTCTTTGCCAACCATCCGCATCAGCGATTCCGGCGTCGACCTGCGCGCCGAGACCTCCACGCGTCAGGAAATCTCTACCCGTAATCTCCCCGAGGCTTTTCGCACTTTCCTCGAGCTTCGCCGCCCTGACGGCTATCTCGCGGTGATGTCCTTCCTCGAGGAAACCCCCGAGGTCGCCGAGTTGCTCCTCGCTTTGCGCACCCAATTGGAATCGCACATCGGCATTCCCGTTCAGCTCAGTTTTGGTCCGCGCTATCTTCATTCCCTCGGACAGGTGTATAAGGGTGGTCCGGCCAAGGGCCTCTTTGTCATCTTGACGGCGCAGCCGGAACGCGATATTCCGGTGCCCGGCGCAGGCTACACCTTCGGCCAATTGCAGACAGTACTCGCCGCGGGTGATTTTGAGGTACTGTACCAGCGCAACGACCAGGTATTGTGGTTGCACTTAACCGGCGGCGCGGCGCAAGGCTTGAGCCAACTGCAGGTTGCATTCGGCCCGGCGTTAGCTCATCTTCGCCAAACCGCCCAAACTACTTGAAGCGCCCGCTGTTTCCTGCGAGCCGCAGCTTGTTGTTGTCCGGCCACGCATTATCTATTTCTCTTCGGAGGTTCCCAGCCCTTGCCTGAAATCACCACCTTATTCTGGGATATCGGCGGCGTCATCATGACCAACGGCTGGGACCACAATTCCCGCCACGAAGCCGTCTCCACCTTCCATCTCGATGAAGTCGATTTTCGCGACCGCCACGATCTCTCTTTCCCCGCTTTCGATGCCGGCAATATTTCCCTCAACGAATACCTGGACCGCACCCTGTTCTACCGCCCCCGTCCGTTTTCCCGCGAGGAGTTCATCGCCTTCATGTACGCGCAGTCGAAAGAGAAGCCCGCATCTCGAGCGGTTCTCGATGCCGCCACTAAATCCGGCAAATACTTCATCGGCGCCATCAACAACGAACCACTCGAACTCAATCAGTACCGCATCGAGAATTTCGATCTCCGCCGCAACTTCCAGGTCTTCTTCAGTTCGTGTTACGTGCATTCCCGCAAGCCCGAGGAGATGATTTTCCGCCTGGCGCTCGCGGTCACCCAGCGCGCTCCCGAAAAATGCGTATTCATCGACGACCGCCTCCTCAATCTCGAAAGTCCCCGCCGCCTGGGCATCAACACCATTCACTGTCAGTCTCCCGAACAACTTCGTGAGGACCTCAGAAAGTTCGGGGTTGAGGTATAGTTTCGAGGCTCGTGCGCATCCCATGTTAGGCGACTCCATCGAGTCGGAGGGTAAAGAATGGCCGACCAATCCAATCGCTCCGCATCTGCGTATACCGGCGTTACCGAGCCGTGCACCGTGGTGCTCTTCGGAGCCTCCGGCGACCTCGCCAAGCGCAAAGTCATTCCCGCCATGTACGATCTGGCCATCCACAATTCGCTCGGCGCCCGCTACGCCATCGTCGGATTCGCGCGCTCCAAAATGACCGACGACACCTTCCGCCAAACCGCCGGCGACGCCGCCAAGACCATTTCCGAAGTCGGGCCCATCGACCCCAAGCAGTGGAGCGACTTCGCCTCCCGCCTTTACTACCACACCGGCGACTATGGCGATCCCGCGGCCTACACTGCTCTAGCGGCACGCCTCAAAGAGCTCAGTGAGAAGAACAATCTCGGCGGCAACCGTCTCTTCTATCTCTCCACTCCCCCCGAAGTCTACTTCGACATCATCGATCAAATTGGCAAAGCCGGTTTAGCCAAACCCTCGTCTCCCAACTCCTGGGTCCGCATCATTGTCGAGAAGCCCTTCGGGCGCGACCTGGCTTCCGCCAAGGAGCTCAATCGCCGCGTCCTCAGCGTCTTCGAGGAGCATCAGGTCTACCGCATCGATCACTACCTCGGCAAAGACACTGTGCAAAACCTCTTGGTCCTGCGCTTCGGCAACGGCATCTTCGAACCGCTCTGGAACCGCAACTACGTCGATCACGTCCAAATTACCGCTGCTGAGACCCTCGGCGTCGAACGCCGCGGCGGTTTCTACGAAACCACCGGCGCTCTTCGCGACATGATTCAAAGCCACGTCCTGCAATTGACTTCCCTCGTCGCCGTCGAGCCGCCTGCCTCCTTCGACGCCAACTCCGTGCGCAATGAAAAATTGAAAGTACTGCAGTCCATTCGCCCCTTCGACCTCGAAGCAGTAGCGCAGTCGGTGATTCGTGGGCAGTACGGTCCAGGCGAAGTCGGCGGCAAACCTTTGCCCGGCTACCGCCAGGAACAAGGAGTGAATGCCAGCTCGAAGACCGAAACATTCGTGGCCGCCCGGCTGCTCATCGAAAATTGGCGCTGGGCCGGCGTTCCCTTTTATCTCCGCACCGGCAAGCGCCTCGCCAAGCGCACCACCGAGATCGTCATCCAGTTCCGCTGCGCGCCACATATGGTTTTCCGCGACAAGGGTATCGAGCCCAACCGCTTGGTCCTCAACATTCAGCCCGATGAAGGCATTTCCGTTTCCTTCAGCGCCAAAAAACCGGGCACCGAGATGAACATCGGCAATGTCGTCATGGACTTCAGCTACCGCGAAGGATTCGGCAATGGCTCCCGCAGCGCTTACGCCACCCTGGTCAACGACTGCGTTCGCGGCGACGCCACCCTTTTCGACCGCGGCGACAACGTCGAAGCCGCTTGGGCGCTCGTCGATCCTATTCTCGACGTCTGGAGCGCCGCCAAGACCGCCACTGTCCCGCAGTACGCCTCCGGCAGTTGGGGCCCTCGCGAATCCGAGCAGTTGTTGGAACGCGACGGAAGAAAGTGGTACAACCCTTAGAGCATTTTTCGTGGTTTAATTCGTTTTAAGGGGTGGAAGGTGATCCTCGCAGGCGACGTCGGCGGCACCAAGTGCAACCTCGCGCTGTTCTCCGAAAAGGGCGGCAAGCTCACTCCCGTTTTCCGCCAGCGCTTCGCCAGCAAGGAATTTGCCAAGTTCGATCTCATCGTTAAAGAGTTTTCCCGCCTCTCGGCGCCTTACCTCAATGGCGAGCGCGTCGAAGCCGCCGGTTTCGGCATCGCCGGCCCGGTCATCAACAATACCGTGCGCGCCACCAATCTGCCCTGGATCGTTGAAGCCCAGGACCTCCAGCGCGAGCTGCGCGTCGAACACATCGCACTCGTCAACGATCTCGGCGCCTGGGGTTACAGCCTCGAATATCTTCCTCCAGAAGATTTCCTGATTCTCAATCCCGGCAAGCCCGAGCCCGGCGGCACGCGCGCCTTGATTGCCGCCGGCACCGGCCTTGGCGAATCCATCCTGGTGTGGAACAAAGGCCGCTACAACGTCGTGCCTTCTGAAGGCGGCCACTCCGATTTTGCTCCGCACACCGAGCAGCAGATCGAACTTCTCCGCTTCATGCGCCGCCGCTATCCCCAAGTCAGTTGGGAACTCATTCTTTCCGGCCGCGGCTTCCGCACGCTCCACGAGTTTCTCAATCCCAACATCAAGCATCCTTCCTTCGATGATCCCGACACCGATCCCGCCCCCGAAATCACCAGGAATGCTCTCAATCTCTCGTGTTTGGTGTGCCGCGACGTGCTCGATCTGTGGGCCGCGATTTACGGTTCGGAAGCCGGCAATCTCGCTTTGAAGGTGCTCGCCTTGGGCGGCGTCTTCGTCGCCGGCGGCATCGCCGTCAAAATCATCGACAAGATCAAAGACGGCACCTTCTTCCACGCCTTCAAAGACAAATGGAAATTCGAAGGCCTGCTCAGCAATATCCCGGTTTCGGTAGTCTTGAACGAATCCGCTCCGCTGATCGGCGCCGCCCACGAAGCCCTCGCAGCCATCGACCGGTAGCACAGACTTCAGTCTGTGCCCACGCTAACCCCGTCAAGATTGATCCGCTGGAGCAAGCTTTTGGCGCAAGGGTGGTGTGCGCGGAATCTGCACATCTCGAGTGGGGCCACTCCTCCCACCAACCGGATCAACCGCGAGAGCTTTCCGGTAGCACGGACTTCAATCTGTGCCCGCGAGCCCCCGCCGACGCTGGTCCGCCGCCACCACTCTCATCGGTGCCGCTCACGAAGCCCTCGCAGCCATTGCCTCCTTAGCTGCCTCCCTCCTCATCCTTCACAAATCGACACACACTCCTCGGCTACTCTGACCTCATGGCCTTTCTCGAAGATCGCCTCAATCCCTGGAAGCCCATTAGCCGCGGCACCGGCATCGCCTGGCTGGTGGTCTACGCCCTCTTTCTCATCTACGTCCTCGCCAATCATTCCGGTTTTCTCTTCATCGATTGGGCCAATCTCATGATTCACGAAGCCGGCCATCCCTTCTTCAGTTGGTTTGGCTCTGACACGCTGACTATTCTCGGCGGAACCCTAGGCGAGCTGATCGTTCCTCTGCTCTGCGCCATCGCCTTCTTCTTCCGCCGCGAAATTCCCGGCTTCGCCTTCTCCCTCTTCTGGTTCTTCGAGAATTTCCTCTACATCGCCACCTACATGTCCGACGCCCGCGCCGAAGCCCTTCCCCTGGTTGGCTCCGGCGAGCACGACTGGAACATTCTCTTCAGCCAATGGAACCTCCTCCTCCAAGACACCAAAATCGGCAGCACCACCCGCCTCCTAGGGTGGCTAGGCATGCTCTCCGTCTGCCTCTGGCTCGCCTACCGTACGTTTAGGGCATCGCCGTCCGGCGACGACCTGTAGAGAGGCCGCTCTTTTAGGGCGGCCGGGCGCAACCCTGCCGCACCCGCCCCACCGTCATTTAACTCACCGAGCCCGCCCTCCTTGTAGTGGCGCTGCTTGCTGCGCCAGTATAGCCAGCCCTTATTCGCAAGCACCAAGGCCCGCGGGGCGAGGCAGGTGCCCGACCCGCTCCGCCTCCCTGTCGACCTCGACCTAGGCCGGGTACCCGCTCCATTTCTTTGCTAAACTGATCCGACTTCGCCTTTTGCACCGCAGGAGCCCAAGCATGAGCAGCGCCGCAACCACGCAAGTTCCCGATCTCCAGAACTATATCGCCGGCGCCTGGCGCCGATCCTCCGCCACGGAATTCTCCGACGTCATCAATCCCGCCACCACCGAACTCCTCGCGCGCACTCCGCTCTCCACTCCCGCTGACGTCGAAGCCGCCGTGCGAGCCGCCGCGGCCGCCTTTCCCGCATGGCGCCGCACCCCTCCTGGCGAACGCGTCCAATACCTCTTCAAGCTCAAAAATCTTCTCGAAGAACATCTCGAGGAACTGGCCGGCCTGATCACCATCGAAAACGGCAAAACCTTCGGCGAGGCCAAAGCCGAGCTGCGCCGCGGCATCGAAAATGTGGAAGTCGCCTGCGGCATCCCGATGATGATGCAAGGCTACAACCTCGAAGACGTCACCCCTGGCGTCGACGAAACGCTGATCCGCCAGCCCCTCGGAGTCGTCGCTGCCATCGTGCCATTCAATTTTCCGGCGATGATTTCGTTCTGGTTTCTGCCCTACGCCATCGCTTGCGGCAATACCTTCATCCTCAAGCCTTCCGAACGCGTTCCGCTCACGATGCAGCGCGTCTACGAACTCATCGAACACACCGGCTTGCCGAAAGGCGTAATCAATCTTGTCAACGGCGGACACGACGTCGTCAACGCCCTCTGCGACCATCCGCAGGTTCGCGCCATCAGTTTTGTCGGCTCAACGCCCGTGGCCAAACACGTCTACACGCGCTCTGCCGCTTCCGGCAAACGCATGCAGTGCCAGGGCGGCGCGAAGAATCACGTCATCGTTCTTCCCGACGCCGACATGGATCTCGCGCGCCAAATCATCAGCGACAGCGCCTTCGGTTGCGCCGGCCAGCGTTGCCTCGCCGTTTCCGTCGCCGTCACCATCGGCGAAGCGCAGAAAACATTTCGCGACGCCATTGCCCAAGCCGCTTCCTCGATCAAAGTCGGTAACGGCATGGACGCCGGCACACAAATGGGCCCGGTCATTTCCAGGGAATCCAAGAAGCGCATCGAATCCCTGATCGACGCCGGCGTAAGCGAAGGCGCAAAAGTCATCGTCGACGGCCGCGGCACCCAAATCGCCAGATACGAATCCGGCAATTTTCTCACGCCCACAATCCTTGACGGTCTCCCGTCCACCAGCCAGCTTGCGAATACCGAGATTTTTGGCCCCGTCCTCAGCCTCATCCACGCCGATTCCATCGACGAAGCCATCGACTTTGTCCGCCGCAGTCCTTACGGCAATCAAGCTTCGCTCTTCACCACCAGCGGCGCTGCCGCGCGCAAATTCCGTTACGAAGCGCCCGCCGGCAACATCGGCATCAACATCGGCGTCGCCGCGCCCATGGCGTATTTCCCGTTCAGCGGCTGGAAAGATAGTTTCTTCGGCATTCTCCACGGCCAGGGAAAAGACGCCGTCGAGTTCTACACCGAATCGAAAATCGTCATCGAACGCTGGTCGCGCCAAGAAACGCGCAAGTTCTAATTTTGGATTGCGGCGGCTCGACGCCGCTTTTGCAAACGCCAGCGTGGC
>Ga0210384_10001129_pt1 | contig 37671 bp, 37 predicted proteins | sample IncBWH2MmetaG_FD_160574 | JGI IMG/M metagenome (GOLD analysis project Ga0210384, IMG submission 160574) | Forest soil microbial communities from Barre Woods Harvard Forest LTER site, Petersham, Massachusetts, United States - Inc-BW-H-2-M | ecosystem: Environmental > Terrestrial > Soil >...
GCGGGAAAGACGCGCTAACTCCAATGTTTAGAATATTTTGCCTGTAACTACCTTAAGAACCATAGATCTACAAGGCAAGAAAAAATCCGGTCCTTTGTTTTCTAGATTTTGGGCGAAATCAAGTGATTTTTTTGAGGGAAATTCTGCACCATAATAGGTGCAGTTTTCGAAATCAGTCGTCGACGAGCGCGCGCAGCGGCCCCAGCCAGGGTTCGTAGCGTCGCCAGCGCTCGACCGAGGTGCGGTAGATCGGCTGCCGGGTTTGCCACTTGCTGGGAGTCTTCACCGCCCGCGGATTGGATTCGGGGCGCAGGCACGCGTCGTGCCACGCCAGGCCGCAGGCCGCGATGATCCGCCGGATCACTGGTTCGGGCGCGCGGGTCAGGTCCTCGTAATCGACGTCGATGAAGCGATCCGCCGGCAGCGCGCTCCGCCAATGGTCGATCAGCCGCTGGTAGCCGCGGAAATACGCTACCAGTTCGGCGCCTCCGGTCGGAAACGGCATGCTCGGATGGAAATGAGTTTGATGGATCGACAGCGCCGTATCGATGGCAGCGCGCCGGCAATGGATGATGGTTGCGCGCGGGAATGCCACGTGGATCAGCCCGGCCCAGAGGAAGTTGAACGGCATCTTGTCGGTCACTCGCACCGCCGTCCGCGCGATCTCGCGCAGCACGCCGAGATAGTCTGCCGCCGCCTTGGCGAGAAACGCGTCCTCGGCCGCGTCGGAGCCGTGCCACGCCATCCCGCGCTGGTTCCAGAAATTCAACTCGCCGCCGGCCCCGACCTCGGGATGCATGGAGACGATATGCTCGACCAGAGTTGTGCCGGACCGCGGCATGCCGATGATCAGCACCGGCGTCGCATCGCGGCTGCCGAGTTCCGATTCCCGCGCAATCAATTCAGGTGTGCAGCGGACAATCAGCTGGTCGATGAACATAGAGAACGCGGCCGAGTCGAACGACGAAGCGCTGCGGCGCACAGCGTCTGCGGCGTCGAAATGCTGCATGGCCAAGCCGTAGTCGCCAAGGTCCTCCGCCGCTTTGCCAATCCCGAGATGAAGCCGCTGGCATTGCTCCAATTCCAGTCCCGGCGTGGCCAGGGCGGATTGCATCGCTTGAAGCAGATCCTTGTCAGCGCTCGTGACTGGGCGGCACCGGACCAGATCGTAGTAGCTTCCTGCCAGCATCGGCGCGATCGCGACCGTCCGTTCGAAGCACGCACGGGCCTCGTCGAAACGGCCGAGCTCAGAGAGCGCGCCGCCCAGCAGATCGTACGCCATGGCGTTCGTCGGATCAGCCACCAGCATCTCTCGCAATACCTGTTCAGCTTCCTGATTGCGATCCTCGATCACGAGCGCCCGCGCCATGCCAAGATGGCCAAAGCTGGACCTACCTCCGGTCGCCGCCGCGCGCCGGAAACACCCGATCGCCTCGCCGACATGGCCCAGTGTGTAGACCAGCGCGCCGGCGCGGAACCACGCCTCGGTCAACGATGGCAGCAGCTTCGTGGCGCTGTCGTACGCAGCGAGTGCCGCGCCAATGTCGCCCAATTTCTCCAAGGCGATTCCCAGGCGGAAATGTGCATCGGCGTAGCTCGGGTTGCTGGCGACAGCCCGCTGCAATGCTGCGATGGCATCCGGTACGCGGCCGACCTCGAGGCAGGCGAGGCCGAGATCGTGCAGGATAACGGGATTGGACGGCTGCAACAGCGCTGCGTCGTACAACGGCGCGATCGCATTGGCTGGTCGTCCGGCCCTTAGAAACTCAGTGGCCAGCGCCAGCAGAGTCGTCACCTGCTGAGGCGTGGCTGGGTTTGGAGACTGAGACATGTCGCGAACCTATCGTGGGACCTGTACCGTGGCCATCAGAATCGCCAGCGCAATTGTCCCACAGAAACGACACTCCGCGCATTCACGCAGGAGACTTTGAGTGGAAAATATGGTTCGTGTTTCTAAAATCCCCAACAGCCCAGCGCCATTCGTGTAATGCCACGGTATTACCTCGCGATCGAAGTCCAGTGAACCCAGTTGCTCGACTTGCTGCCTGACGAACTCTCGATACTTTTTGAACAAGGTCATCAGTCGTAATTCTAAACTCGAAAATGCGAACCCTGCTCGTATGCACGACTCTACGCGGCTTTCTGCTTGTTGCGCACGGCTCGACGAAGACGATAGCGGGCCGGTGCTTCGGCACCAGCATTGTCACATCAACGACAAGCTCCAGAAGGCGCGGATGGCTGAGGTCGACAATGTGCCTGGGGCCCGCCGGCGCGCGTGAAAGTGATAAGCTGGAACTGAGCTACGGGAACACTGTGCCGTTTCTGTGCCACGATTTCCGGCCACTGTTGACTCGATTGCCGTCATTGCCATCGGCCCGTTATTGATTCGGCGTTTACCCAAGGTCTAAGTGCACTTAAAGGTTCGACTGCTACAATCGTAAGGATCACAAATCAGGAGAATAATTCATGTCCGCACCCAGCCGCAGGCCCGAGATCCGCCGTCGCCGCACCCGCAGAGAGAAAATTCTAAAGCTGCGCAAAAGTCTTGCTGCGGCTTCATCGGAAACCGATCGCGTCCGCTTCCGCACCAAGCTGCATCGCCAGGGGTTGGTTTCGCCGGGAACCCCGTTGCTCAAGAGCGAGTAAAGCGGCGCAGCTATATCGCTTTAGCGTATTGACGGTCTTTCTCTTGCTTACCCGCGACTGCCTCGTACACGCCAAGGATCTGGCGGGCGGAGGCGTCCCAGGAGAATTTCTTGGCCTGCTCGTAGCCGCGCTGTTTGAACTTCTCACGAACCGACTGGTCTAACAGCACGCGGAGAAGCGCGCGCATGATCTCGAAAACATTCTCCGGATTCACCAGCACAGCCGCATTCCCAACCACCTCGGGCAAAGACGACGTGTTGGAGGTAACGACGGGAGTGCCGTGCGCCATGGCTTCGAGCGGGGGCAGTCCAAAACCCTCGTAGAGTGAGGGGAAGACGAAGATCTTAGCCGCGTCGTAGAACACCCGCAGCATTTCGATGGGTACGAATCCCATGAAGCGCACATCGTTCTGCACGCCGCCGCGGATGACGGTGCGCCGCAAGTCTGGATGCTTCGAGAGTTCGTCGCCGATGATGATCAGCTTCAGATCAGGGAACCTTCCCTCTTTTTCCAGTTCAGCCTTCAACGCCGAAAACGCTTCGATAATCCTTACCAGGTTCTTGTGCGGACTGATGCGGCCCGTGTAAAGCAGAAAGGGATAAGTCACGAGATAGCGTTCGGCAAGGATTTGCCGGTCAGTATCCGAGGCGTGACCGCGTAGGAAGCGCTCGTCAATGGCGTTGTAGACAACTTCAATGCGGGACCCCGGGATGCCAAATAACTTCTCGATTTCGCTTTTGGTGTACTTGGAGACTGCCAGGATTCGCGATGCTCCTTTCAGCACCCGGCGCGTGAGTTGGAAATGCAGAGAGCGCCGCAGGCCCGAGCGGTCCCGAGCGCGATACAAGTGCTCCAGAACGTCATGGACAGTCATTACGTATCGGCAGGGCAAGTTTCTCGGAATCGAGAATAAGTGGGGGATATGTGCCACATCACAATCGACCCGCTTGAGGATGGCGCGACACTCGAAGTATCCCTTGGTGGTATTATCGGCGTCGAGCAACGGTACGGTTTGAAAGTTGGGCGGGAGAGGGCCGATCTCCGCTACCTTCTGCGGCGAACCGATAAGAAAATATTCGTTCGAGTGATCCAGCCGGCCCAGGGCTCGCACAATGTTCCGCGTGTAAGTGCCAACGCCGAACTCGGTCATCCGCCGGATATCTATGGCGACTCTCACGGAGTGATTTAACCACAAAGGACACGAAGGTACACAAAGGAATTCGGGTTTTTCGGGAAGTATGTACGCGCGTATCCGCGTTCAAAGTTTTTTGTGTCGATCCGCGGAGCTCCGTGGCCAAAAGGTTCTCAAGCTCTGACTTCCGCCTGCGCCTTGGCTCTGCGCTCCGGGTATAGCGGAAAGGTATCTGCCAGTTCGAGCACCTGCTTGCGGATTTTTGCCAGCGCGGCGGCGTCCGTTCGATGATGCAGCGCCTCGGAGATCCAGCGGCCGACTTGCCGCATATCAGCTTCTTTCATGCCCCGCGTTGTCAGAGCCGGCGTGCCGATGCGGATTCCGCTCGGCTTCATGGGCGGGTTAGTGTCGAAGGGGATGGCGTTCTTATTGACCGTGATGCCAGCCTGGTCCAGCGCTTTCTCCGCTTCGCTGCCGAGCATGCCCTTGGAAAATACATCCACCAGCATAAGGTGAGTGTCCGTGCCGCCGGAAATGATGCGGAAACCTTCCGCCGCCAGCGTGTCAGCCAGTACTTTCGCGTTAGCCACAACCTGCCGGGCATAATCGCGGAAGTCTGGCTGCATGGCTTCGCGGAGGCAGACTGCCTTGGCGGCGATGATATGCACGAGGGGCCCACCCTGCATACCGGGAAATACGACCTTATCGATTGCGGCGGCGAACTCCTGCTTGGACAGGATCATTCCGGCGCGTGGTCCTCGCAGCGTTTTATGCGTGGTCGATGTCACAATATGCGCGTGCGGAACTGGCGAGGGATGTACGCCTCCGGCCACGAGTCCGGCAAAGTGCGCCATGTCCACGAGAAACAGCGCCCCGACTTTGTCGGCGATTTGCCGCATGCGCGCGAAATCAATGATGCGGGGATACGCGCTGCCGCCGCCGATGATCATCTTCGGGCGCTCTTTTTCGGCGAGCTTTTCCAGATCATCGTAGTCGATGGTCTCGGTCTCCCTGGTCACGCCGTAGGGAACGATGCGATAAGTCTTTCCGGAGAAGTTGAGATGGTGCCCGTGCGTAAGATGGCCGCCGTGCGCCAGGTTCAACCCGAGAATCGTGTCGCCAGGTTGCAGCACTGCGGAGTAGGCTTCCATGTTGGCTTGCGATCCGGCATGGGGCTGGACGTTGGCGTGCTCTGCTCCGAAAAGTTGCTTGGCGCGGTCGCGTGCCAGGTTCTCCACGATGTCGGCGAACTCGCAGCCTCCGTAGTAGCGCTTACTGGGGTAGCCCTCGGCGTACTTATTCGTGAATACGGAGCCCATCGCTTCCAGCACTGCTTCGCTGACGAAGTTTTCGGACGCGATCAGTTCCAATCCTTCGTGCTGGCGGCGGACTTCGCTGTCGATGGCTGCAGCCACCTCGGGATCGGCTTCGTAGAGCGGGCGCGACATATTGTTGCGATTCATCTCAGTCTCCAGAAAAATTAAGTCTTCTAGCGGCCGGTTTGCGAGTAAACGTCCGACTGGTGAAGCTCCATGTAGTTCTGAGGCTTCTTCAGAGGCTCGAACCCGAACTCCGAGTATAGCTGGTGGGCGTCCCGGGTGACCAAACTCCAGCGGCGCAATCCCTGCAGGCGAGGATGCTGCATGATACATTCCATCAACCATTTGCCGAGGCCGCGACCGCGGAACGATTCGAGGACGAACACGTCTCCGATGTAAGCGTAGGTTGCGGAGTCGGAGATCACGCGCGCAAATCCTACCTGTTTGCGATCCGCGTACACGCCGAAGCACAGCGAGTTCTCAATGGAACGGGCGACAACCTCCCGCGGAATGCCCTTAGCCCAGTAGCATTCGGTCAAGAAACCGTGGACGACGTCCAGGTCAAGCAGTTCACGATCGGTACTCACGGTGAATTCGCCTTTGCGGTATGCTCTGGGCTCGGGTTGAATGGCTTGCGTAGACATAATTCGACGCGATGAAGCTGCCTCATCATTCATTCTAAACAAGCAGCTGGCATTTGGCACACTGCACGGATCGCGCCTGAGATGTAGCAAGCTACGTCTCTCTGTCAGTGGTGATTGCTATCCCTCGAATGCGGTTCTCATAAACGACGCCAGATTCCAGCCATCGATGTATTTGTAGGGCGTTTCTCCGGTTGTATAGTGTCCGCAGGGCAGAACTACTACTTTGTGATCCAGGCCGTGTCGTGCGAACTGATCTACAGCGCTGCGCGAGAACTCTGGCAGGAACGTCAGATCGTACTTGGCATAAATAATGAGCGATTTCTTTCGCCAACGTGCGAATTGCTGGAAGTATGACATGGGACTCACGGCGCTCCAGAGGACGCGCAAGCGTTCGAGATCGATCTGTGATTCCAGTCCTTCGCGGATGTGACGCGTGGATTGTCCGTGCCACACGACATCGGCAACGTAGGTCGCGGCGTGATTGAACGCTGCCACCTGAATGCGCGAATCATGCGCGGCGGCAAGAAACGCATAACAGGAGCCCAGGCTGGTGCCCAGGATGCCAAGGCGGCGATAGCCTTGGGATTCGAGCCAATCCAGACAGCAGCGAACATCGATCACTGCCTGGCGGCAGGCATCGAGGGTGCGCCCGATATTCGCGGAGACCGCGTAGTCGGCGCGCAGGATCTCCGGAGGCGTTCGGATATCGTGATACGGCATGGTCAATCGTAAGACCGAAATTCCAAGAAGATTTAGCACCCGGCACAAGCTGTTATAAGCGAGGGCATCGGAGTTCCAATGCGGCAACAGCACAATCGCACGCTTGCCCCGGGCTGGAAACCAGCGGGCGTTCACCAGATTATTCTCTGGAAACGGCGTGCGCACGGGCGAGGTGAAACGCAGGAAATCAGCGTGAGTGCCCCGGACTTTCTTCTCCAACGCGGGATCCGGCACCGCGCGTGTACTGAAAACTCTGATCTCCCGCCGTTCTAAGCGGAAATCCGCGGGCTTGATGTAGGAGAAGAATTCATCGCTCGAAGCGATGATGCGCCGGTTGTACTCGCGCAGGTAGCTCTCACCATCCTCCGGAATATGTCCCGGAGCATAGCCGTTACGGCAAGGCCAGTCGCGGGCCCACTCCACGCCCCATTCCAGGGGACGCACCACACGATTGTTGTCCACGGACGTAAGCCGGGTCTCCCAATCGTACATCCACTGTCTGTAGCGTGAAGACATCGATGAACCAGCATAGCAAATGGGAAGCAGTTGGTCAGGACTGCCGCAGCGAACTGCGGCAATCAGCATTCAGCGCTAAGTATTCTGTCTCCCAGCGGTGAACAATCGATAGCGGCATCGGAAGGGGCAAAGTGGGATTTGCGGGTTGCGTTGAGTCCAATTCCGGATAGGCTTCGGAAAAGTAGCAAATTTTTGACAGCCAGCTGACAAATGTCCTGTGTTGTTCCCGGTAAATTGTTCAGTGATGATTTCGCGGAGGCGGTGGCAACCCGCCGTTACTTAATTGAACACTCCGCCCGGCAGCACCTTGCATCTTCCGATCTTCCAATGAAGCATTGCCAAACATCTTCGCGTGGTGATCGGGCCGAGCAAATCAGCGCTGAATTGGCTCGCCTTTTTCAACAGCAAATCGAGATGACGAGGCAGGAAGCGTTGGTAGGATTGACACCGGCAGAATGCGCGGAGTATGACAAAATCGTGGAGGGTATTCGCGAGTCGTATGTCGAACTGGCGAAGCTCCGATCGGGCCGGTAACCTCGATCTCTCAGTCGAGGTGTCTCCGGGGTACACGCTTCGAGATTCCGCAGAGAATCTCGTAGGGCACAGTCTCGGCAAGCGCAGCATGTTCCCTGGCATCGACACTCAGACCGTCCGTGGCGCCAAGCAGCACGACTTCGTCTCCAACCGAAACTCCAGGCAGCCCGGTCACGTCGGCGAGGGTCAAGTCCATGGAAATTCGTCCTACGATAGGGGCGTAGTGCTCACCCACAATCACCCGTCCTTGAGAAGAGACTTTGCGGTTTAAGCCATCCGCATATCCCACAGGGAGCACTGCGATGCGGGCCGGAGCCTTTGTGGCATAAATTCCGCCGTAGCCCAACGCCTGGTTGGCGCGCATATCTCTCAAGGAAAGAATGCGGGTTTTCCAGGTCAAAACAGGTTTCACCTTGAGCCGCAAGCCGCTGCCGCTGACTTCTCTACCGGCCCGCTCGAAAGGCAAGTAATAGCCATACAGGGCGATGCCGGGCCGCACCATCGTGTTCCACGATTCCGGACGCGAGATCACGGCTCCAGTATTGGCTGCATGAATCAGTGGCGGATTGAATCCTTCATTGCGGAGAAAGTCGCGGACTTCGTCGAACGACTTCAACTGTGCCGCAACCGAGGGCTCGTCCAGCACTTCAGAGGAAGCCAAGTGGGTGGACAATCCTTCCAGCACCAAGTGCGATGACGACTTCAACGCGGAACAAATCCGCGGTAAATCCTCGGGTGCGACCCCGAGCCTTCCCATGCCCGTATCCACCTTCAAGTGGATGGGATGTTTTGGAACACCGAGGGCCGTGGCGGCCCGGTCGAACAAATCGATCTGTCCTGTCTCCCAGACTGTGGGAGTCAGTCCCAAACGAATAATTTCTTCTTCTTCGCCACGCCAGAAACCGGTCATCAACAGGATGCGTCCACGGATACCGGCTTCGCGGAGCGGAATCGCTTCGTCCAGTGAGGTCACGCCAAACCAGCACGCTCCCTCCTGTTCAAGTGCTCGCGCGCATTCGACCGCGCCGTGCCCATAGGCGTCGGCCTTCACGATGGCGCAAACTTTCACTGCAGTGCCTATGTGCTGCTGCACCGCGCGAAAGTTCTGCCGCAAGGTTCGCAGCGAGACTTCAGCCCAGGTCGGCCGAGTCGCAGTTCGCTTGGCAATTTCGATGGTAGCCACTTGCTTTAGATTATAGCGGCCACACCGGTTGTTCTCAGGTTACTGCCGTACTACTCCCAGCGCAGGTTGACCGGCGTTTCCAAAACCATTTCCACTATCCACCTGAGAGCGTGAAGTTCACCGTCACCTGGGTCTCCACTTCGACCGGCTCGTTGTTCAAGAAATACGGACGATAGCGCCACTGCAGAACGGCGTCGATGGCGGATTTCACCAGCAAAGGTGGGCCGCTGATAACCTGCAGATTTTCAATTTTCCCCTCCCGGGAAATCACTGCGCGCAGCACCACGATTCCCTGGACCCGTGCCTGCCGGGCCAGGGCTGGGTATTGGGGCTGTACGCGGTAGATGAGGTTCCCTTCCATCATGTGAGAAACGCGAGGGGGACGAACGGATGGCGCCGGTGGAGGCGGTGGCGCAACAACAATGGGCCCTCCGATAGAGCCAAATATGCCGCTCCGGGCCGTCGGATCACCGGTTCCGCCGGACACTCCCGATCCACCCAGATCAACTGGTGGCGGGGCAATCGTTTCGTCAAAGCGCGCTATTTCTCTCGGTATGGAAGGTGGCGTGATCACGTGGCCGTCCCGCGACAAGTTGCTGGTGTTCGCGCGAGTGTTTCGCGCAGGCTGCGAAGCGGGCGGCGCCGGGGGTGGAACTGGTGCCAGCAGACCCGCGTCCCACAGTTGCAACTGCGGAAGACCTTGAGTGTAGAGAAGCGGCAGCAGGAACAAGCCGCCCACGGCGGCGGCTTGCATCGCAAACGAAACCAGAGTTGTCCAACTGCGGCGAGAACGGTCGGCCCAAGGAGAATCGAGCAGTGAATCAGCAAACATGGTGTCCTCCTGAGTGTTGGTGCTTCCTCTAAGGACACCGGAATTCAGTTTCGAGGACGCGAGGCGGCTACAATTCTGCAAAAATAAAAGGCCGCCTTTTGGCGGCCTTCCAGGAACTTTTGTTGTACCTCGGGTGTCGCGAGTTACTTAGGAGGCGGAGTCGTGGTTGCTGGTTTGGTCGCGGCTGGCGCTGCTGCGGGCTTGGTGCCCGTAGCCGCAGGTTTGGCCGTCATCGGCCTGGCAGGCGCCGGGACGCCCGATTGGGCATTGTAGGCATCGACGATGGCCTTGGTGATGTCCACGGAGGGCCCAGCCCAGAGCACGGGTCCTTGCGGCCACGGATTGGAAGTATCCATGATCAGGCCGAATCCTTTATCGCCAGCATACTTCACGATGATCGGAGCCATCTTTTGCAGGATGCGCTGCGCGATCTCGTTCTGCTGGGTCTGAGCGTCATCCCGGGCATCCTGAACCGAGCGCTCAAGCCTTTTTTGTTTATCCTCGACTTGCTTGACCAGGGCACCACGAGAGTCGTCGTTTAGCTTCTCGCCCTGAGTGCTTAGTTGCTTCTTCAGGCTCTCCACTTCGTCGTTCATGTTTTTCAACTCGGTCTGCTTCGGCTCGAGCTTCTTGCTGAGCGCCTCGAAGTCGCGTTGGCCTTCATTGCTGGCGAAGATTGCCTGCTCGATGTTGATGGTACCTATCTTGTTTCCCGTGCTCGCAACAGTGGGATCGGGTGTGGACGCGGCGCTGGGAGCTGCGGGCAATCCGGGGTCCGCGCTGGCAGTTTGGGCCAGGGCGGCAACCGAGAAGACGAACACAGTGGCCAGAAGAAATCGCGAAAACTTTCTTGTCATGGGGTTGCTTGAACTCCTTGGAAATTGTATCGGGAATCTCGTCTCAGGTCCTTATCACGGACTATGCTGGGTCCCGCCCCGGCGCCAATCAAGCCGCGCAGAAACGGGGAAGGTAGACAGACTCTAACACCCAGCGTCTCACGCCAAATCTTCGAGCATGACGACCACCCCGCACTATTCGATTTTCAGGGTGCTGTAGCATTCATTATAGGAACACTGCCACCCCAGCGTCAAACGGCCGGTCTCGGTTTCTGGGCGAAACTCCTCACGAACCCAGATCCTGACATTGCGCCCAAACTGTTTAGAACGTCGTCGCCACCGTGAAACGAAATGTCTTGCGCGGTTCCCTGAGTTGATACGGGGGAGAGAAAGCATTCCGCGCGAGCTGATACGTGTAGTCTCCAGCGGCACCCGCCGGGAACATGCCGCGGGTGATCGGAATCGGCGCGGCCACCGTCGTGTCCAACCGCAGTGGGTTGTACGCCCAGTAGATACGGAATGGGGCATTGACCACTGGCAAGAATACCTGCAACTCCAGGCCGGTGGACATTCTCGGAGTCCAGTTGGTGCCGGCTACAGGGCTAAGGTATTGCGAGAACTTTTGTGTGGACCCTCCAACGCAGTTCAGACCAACGTCCAGCGCAGGGCAGCCAAAAACTGTCGTATTGATCAGATCGAACTGTCCATTGTTGATTTTCAGCTGTGAGTCTCTGAGGATCGGTTCCACACCGAAGTCGACGAACGGAGCCAAGGCCACTGGCCCGGCAATGGTGATCCGGTATTCCATGTTGGTAACAACGCTCAAGTCGCCCCCGGGAAAGACAATCTGGTCCAGTGGAACCGGGATCGTGTAAGCCCCTTGCAGGGGATTGGCAGGATTCTTGGGCACAATCGAGCCATCCGGGTTGCGCAACTGGATGGACGTCGTGTTGGGGAGAAAAGAAACGGGCGAAATGGAGCGTATATCAAAGCCACGCAAATCGTTTTCGCCTCCGTCGTAGAAGCGCTGGAACGGTGGAGGCACAAGCCCAGCGTAGCCGGTCAGGAAAGAACCCTGGACGTTGAAGCCGAGCGCATTGCGTCCCTTCTGCATCGGCTTCCAATGCTTGTATTGCACGATCGGACGAATTGTCCGGACGGTGCCGCCCAAACCGGCGACTTCGGTCGCCACGTAGAAGCTGCTGCCCTTATGAGGATAGAGCGCCCTGTCCAGGGTGTTTACCGAGAAGCTGGGAGTGATCTTGCTGGTGATGATTCCGTTCAACGCGTTGGGGCCGCTGATTCCACTGAACGAGAGGAAATTGAACAACGTCTGCGACGCTGTGGTGAGCGCTACGATCGAAGAATCGTCGAGCGAGTAAGCGATACCCACCCGCTTGAACGAGCGATGCAGCGGATATGCCAGGTTAATCGCAAACCCCCTGCTTGACTGGGTGTAGTTCTGAAGATTCTGCTGCAACTGCTCAGGCAGGCTGATCTGCTGACCGCTGAGGATTGCCGCCTGCCGCGCCTGATCGTAAGTGAACTTCGTGAAGTATACCGTGAAGCCCAATTGCAGGGGACGATCGAACAGGTACGGTTCAGTGAAGCTAAATGAAACGTTACGCTGAAGATTGCCGATGTTCGCCTGCACGCTCAGGGTTTCGCCCAGCCCGAGGAAGTTGTTGGTGCTATAGCTGAGCCCAACGAATGTGCCGGACAGACCGCTGACTCCACCGCTCAACCCGATACTGTTCTTCCCTTTCTCATGGACCTTGAGGGTGAGATCGACCGTACCCTCTTTTTCGTTAAGATGACGTTCGGTGACGTTGGGATCGTCGGCTTTCAGATTGTCGAAAAAGCCCAGCTGATTCAGGCGCTGGATGCTGAGCTCCCAAAGTTGCTGATTATAGATCTGGCCCTCTTCCAGGACAATCTCACGGCGTATTACCTTGTCGCGAGTTGTGGTATTGCCTTGAAACTCGATTCTTCGCACGGTGAACTGCTTGCCCTCATCCACGTCAATATCAAGGAAAACGAGCTTCTTTTCTTCGTCGAAGGTCGTGTTGGGGATGGAAGTGAAGTTGATGTATCCCAGCTGGCCATAGGCCTTCCCCAGGTTTTCCAGGCCTTTCGCGACTTTGCTTCGGTCGAAGGTGTCGCCGTCCTTTATCGGAAACAGGTTTCGCAATGCCTTGGTGTTGGTCACCGCCTTGTTGTTCTTGAACGTGATTCCGCCCAGATTATATTTGTCACCCTCCTGAATGGGCATGGTGATGTCCACGGCCTTCCCCGGGCCTTTTTGGAGAAGTGGGATGTGAAATCCCGGATGCCCGGTGTCGTGGATCACGGTCTTCGGTTCCTGAACCAGCACTTTGAAGTAGCCTCGGTTCTGGTACTCGGCGCGAACCCGCTCGGTGTCTTCATCGAGCTTGGTGGCATCGTAGGTCTTCGAGAAGATGTTTTCCAGGAAGATGGAATGCGGAATGCCGATGGGCTTGAGGTTCTTCATCGCGCTCCGCAGGATGCGGCTCTTAACGTGTTTATTCCCTTCGAATGTGATCTTGCCGACTTTAACTTTCGGGCCTTCCTTGATCACGAATGTGAGGCTTACGGCATTTGGGGGAATGGGGTGAATCTCGGTGCGAATAGTGGAGAATTGTCTCCCGTGCTCGGCCAGCAATTGCTTGATTGTGACCTCCGCCTTCTTCACTTTGGTCGGATCGTACTGGCTCTCGACCGACAGTCCGACTTTGGCCTCCTTGAAGCGGTCCAACACGTCGCTTTTCGAGACCGAATTCAGCCCCTCATAGTTAATCTCCCGGATGGTTGGGCGTTCTCTTACATAGATGTGGAGGATCCATCCCTTCGGTGTCTGCTCTCGCTCAAAGCGAATATCTTCGAAGTACCCGGTATTCCACAACGAGTTGAAGTCACGCTCGATCGCAGCCTGGTCGTAGACATCCCCGGCGTGAGTGAAGATTCGGGCTTTGATGGTTTCCGCGGGGATACGCCGATTGCCGCTGACAAGTACTTCGACGATCACGTCCTGCTGCCCCACCGCCCAGGAACAGAGCAAGAAAAGAGTCAACAAGAAACTCAGAAGCGAACGTCTGCCCGCTTCGCAACGCTTTATAAATGAAGGAGATGGCCCCCAAGCGACAACCGGGGGTCGCCATGCGCGGCCATGCCTGCCCTCAGTAATCGCAGGGCTATCCTGATGAGTGCGATGAATCGCCACTACCTCAGCTTATGGGAGTGTGGAAAACCGCAATTATACGGTAGAGCAGTGGACACCGTCCAAGCACTTGTGCCTCAAATCGCCCTCAGGATGCCGTTTGGAAAAGCTCTACTTCAACCAAGACGGAATAAAACGTGGCGGAGTTGCCCAAGTCGGTAAGTTTTTCCGAAGTAAGCACGTTGATGTTTCGCCCCTGAGGCGCGAGCTTCGCCCAGGAGAGCTGAGCACACACCACGCCGGGCTGCACCGCGCCGTCTACCTTCGCCCTCAGAAGTATATCGCCTCGCCGGTTGTAGACGCGAACCCTGTCGCCATCCGCAATTCCGCGCTTCCCGGCATCGAAGGCGTTCATTTCGAGCAGGCCCGGTTCCTCCATTTTCTGGATGGTGGGCAAATTCGAAAACGATGAATTCAGAAAGTTGTCCGCCTTGCGTGCCAGCAACTCCAGAGGAAGGACCTTCGCTTGCTCGCTGTGTCGCGACTCGTTCGGAGGTTCAAAGTGCACGACTGGGTCTAAACCCTGAGCCTTGAGAATTTCGCTGTACAGTTCAGCCTTGCCGCTGACCGTGAAAAAGTTGCCGCGAGCAAAAGGGAGAAACGCTGGATAAGTTGCTTGCGTGGGGACAGCCGCTCCCGGCTGCCCGCGGGAGCGAAGCTCCGCTTTTTCAAAGTTCAGGCGAACCTGTCCTTCCCGCTCCAGGCGTTCTCGATCGATCCCGTGCAGCCATGGATGGTCGGTGTCCAACGCCGCATCGATCATCTGGTCCACGGATTCGCGGAAGCACTCGTCCTCGAAGCCCATACCCTCAGCGAGCGCCCGGAAGACTTCCACATTCGAACGGCATTCACCTAAGGGCTCAATCGCCTGGTCCGAAACCTGCAAGAAGTAGTGCCCATAAGCCGTCTGCAGTTCTTTGTGCTCAAAAAAGGTCGTCGCAGGCAAGACGATATCTGCGTAGTCCGTGGTGTCGGTGAAGAACTGCTCGTGGACAACCGTGAAGAGATCAGGACGCTGCAACCCGCGCACCACGTCATTGTGATTCGGACAAGTGGCCGCCGGATTGGAACCGTAAACGAACAGCGCCTGGATGGGGGGATCAGCGAGCGTATTCAACGCCTTGCCCAACTCCACCATGCTCACAGTTCTTGCTGGGCGCCCCAGTGACTGGAGCATCAGATCCTTGCGCTTCAATGCACCGCCAATCGGGGCGAAGGCTCCGCTGGTGGAGAGCTGAAGCCCGCCGCCCACCTCTTTCCACGATCCGGTGATGCAGGGCAACATAGCGACGGCGCGCGTCGCCATGCCACCGCCTTCCGAGCGCTGCACGCCGTAGTTCAATCGAATGACAGCCGGATGGGTCGTTGCGTACTCCCGCGCCAGCTTCACAATGTCAGACGCCGCGATTCCCGTCCACGTCGCCACGCGTTCCGGTGTGTATTCCTGCACTTTGCTGCGAAGCTGTTCGAATCCTACGGTGCAGTGCTCGACGTAATCCGTATCGTAGAGATTTTCGTTGATGATTACGCGCATCATCGCCAGCGCCAAAGCGGCGTCAGTGCCGGGATTTATCGGTAGATACCAATCGGCGCACGCCGCCGTGCGGGTGCGATAGGGGTCGATCACCACCAGCTTCGCACCTTGGCGACGTGCCTCCTCAATGAAGGGCCACAGATGCACATTGTTGCCATGGATGTTCGCCGCCCAGGCAAGGATGTAGCGCGAGTGGCGAAACTGTTCGGGTTCCGTACCCAATTTGATCCCGAGCACCGATTCCAATCCTGCTTCGCCGGCCGCGGAGCAGATGTTGCGCGCCAACTGAGAAGCGCCCAGCCGATGAAAGAATCGGCGGTCCATCGAGGCGCTATTCAACATCCCCAGAGTGCCTCCAAAGGAGTAAGGCAGAATAGCCTCGCTGCCGAATTCGGCAACGATTTTCTGGAAGCGGGAGGTGATTTCCTCAAGAGCCTCATCCCAGGTAATGCGCTGCCATTCGTGCAATGTCTGTGTGGGGCCGGGCGCCCCCGCCCGTCCCGTCGGAGCGAGGCTCCGCAGCCCGTCCCGTCCTTTCGGCCCCATCCGCCTCATCGGATATAAAACCCGGTCTGGCGAATACACCCGATCCAGGTACTTGGCCACCTTTGCGCATAGGAAGCCACGCGTCACAGGGTGCGCGGGATCACCAACGATCTTGGTAGCCTGTCCGTCTTCTACGGTAATCAAAACGCCGCACGCATCCGGACAATCGTGCGGACAGGCGGCATGAACGACGCTCTTCATGGTCCCTTGATTATAGAGTTAATTCCAACCAGAAGGACACGCCGACTGGATCTATTTGAGGCCTATTTGGATATCGATTCGTGAATCCTGTGGATTGCGAGCCCGTTGATCGTAGACTTCGAAGTCGGTTTTGTAAGCGCGTTGACCGCCAAGTTTCGCTTGATCTTCCAAATCCCAAATCCGCTGCCAGGCCTCAACGACGATCCTGAGAATAGGTCCCTGCTCGCTGGTGATGACCGCGTATTTGCCCGCCGCGACTTTCTTTGCGACCATCCCTGAAGGAATTGCGGCGGCAGAGCTCACTTTAGCGCCGATCGTGTAGCTATAGTCGCCCTTTCTGTCAGTCGCGTAATCACTATAGACCACGTAGGTATCCGCATCGGCTTTGTTCGGGATCTTGTCGAGAATGCCGTCTTTGTAGAACCTCTCCCACTGATTCGCGATGACTCCGTTGCCCGCTGCTTCACGGGCATTGTTGGTGCGGGTCGAGATTCCGATGACGGTAAATTCTTTTTGGTCCACGGTCTTCGTCTGCGCCATACCACCCCGCACGAAGGATGTGCACGCGACCAGAATCACCAGAGCCACGACGCTCACAGGTGCTTGCTTGCACGATATCTCGATATAGTGTTTTTGAACCGGGAGGCCTCGCCCTACTTAATCTCCATCACTTCTTTTTCTTTGCCTTTGCTCATTTCTTCCATCTTCTTGATTTCGTCATCGGTGAGCTTCTGGATTTCATCCATCGCCCGCTTCTCATCGTCCTCGGTGATCTTCTTGTCTTTCATCGCCTTCTTGATCGCATCGTTGCCATCGCGACGGATGTTGCGTACGGCGGTGCGATGCTCCTCGAGCACCTTGTGGAGGTGCTTCACCATATCCTTGCGGCGCTCTTCGGTAAGCGGAGGCACAGGCACGCGGATAATCTTGCCATCGTTCATCGGGTTCAAGCCGATATCGGCGGCGCGGATCGCTTTTTCAATTGCCGGCAGCGAAGTCGGATCAAACGGCTGCACCGTGATGAGCTGTGGCTCCGGCGCATGCACTTGGGCCAGCTGATTCAGCGGCATGTGTGAGCCGTAGTAGTCGACGCTGACGGAATCGAGCATGTGCACCGACGCCCGCCCGGTGCGCGTGGCAGCCATTGCTTTGCGGAAGTCCTCGACCGCCTTGTCCATGCGAGTCTTGAGTTGAATTCGGATATCTCTAAGCGGGCCGGTATCAGCCATGGTTAGCTCCCTAAAGAGTAAGTATCAAAACCGTGAATTATAAACCTTTGAAACTGAGACTGAGCGCAGATAGGGCGAATCCGTGAAAATCCGTGCAGATCTGTGGCCAGCTTTACGCGCTTACCAGCGACCCGATCTTCTCCCCGGTTACCACCTTGCGGATATTGCCCCGATGATTGAGATTGAAAATGATGATGGGCAGATTGTTGTCTTTGCAAAGCGAGATGGCGGTCGAATCCATGACTTTCAGGCCCTTTTTCAGCACATCCATGTAGCTGATCTCGGTGAATTTCTTGGCATCCTTCACCAAAACCGGGTCGGCGTCGTAGATGCCGTCGACCTTCGTAGCTTTCATGATCACGTCTGCCTTGATTTCCATGGCGCGCAGCGAGGCGGCCGTGTCGGTCGAAAAATATGGATTGCCCGTGCCTCCGGCAAAAATCACCACCCGGCCTTTTTCCAAATGGCGAATGGCGCGACGCCGGATAAAAGGCTCAGCAACCTGATTCATCTCAATCGCCGACTGCACACGGGTGTAGACGCCCTGCTTTTCCAGCGCATCCTGCAACGCCAGCGCATTGATCACAGTCGCCAGCATGCCCATATGGTCCGCGGAAACCCGGTCCATCTCTTTTGCTTGCTCCGCCACGCCGCGGAAAAAATTCCCTCCGCCCACCACAATCGCGATCTCGATCCCAAGGGATCTCACGTCGGCCAACTCTGCGGCGATTTCGTGAATGCGAAAAGGATCAACGCCGAACCCCTGGGTCGCAGCCAGAGCCTCGCCCGAGAGCTTGAGCAAGATGCGTTTGAAAATGGGAGTCGTCATCCGTAATTCAGTCTAGCATCCCAGCGGGAATGTGGGTCAGAAGTAGCGTTCTGTCAGCAAGAAACACGCGGGGACAGCGGGAGGCGGCTGTCCCCAACGTGAGCAATGCAACAATTACTCGGCTTTCTGTTCCGGCTTGGTGATGGCGATGGTCTCGCCAGCCTCGCCCACCTTGAAGCGAGCGAAGCGCCGTACCGCGATGTTCTCACCCAGCTTGCCAATCTTGGTGGCAATGAGCTGTGCGATGCTGACCGTCTGATCCTTGATGAAGGGCTGCTCCAGCAGACACACCTCCTCGTAGAACTTGGCCATCTTGCCTTCGACCATCTTCTCCGCGATGTTCGCTGGCTTGCCACTGGCGATCGCCTGGGCGCGGTAGATGTCTTTCTCCCGCTCGTAGGCCTCGGGCGTGACGTCTTCCTTGCGGACAAACTTGGGATCGCTGGCCGCGATGTGCATGGCGATATCGTGCACCAGCTCTTTGAAGTCCTCGGTACGGGCCACGAAATCGCTCTCGCAATTAATCTCTACGAGTACGCCAATCTTGCCTCCAGCATGGATGTAGCTGGCCACTGAGCCTTCGCTGGTTACGCGAGTCGCCTTCTTCGCCGCCACGGAAACGCCCTTCTTGCGGAGAACCACCACTGCCTGTTCCATGTCGCCCTTGGCTTCCGTCAGGGCCTGTTTGCAATCCATCATTGGCGCCCCGGTCTTTTCCCGGAGCTCTTTCACTTGCGTTGCTGAAATATTCATCGTAGTTGTGCTCATATGAAAAAAACCTAGGTCGTTCGTCGTTCGCCATGGGCCACGAATGTCGGGAACAACGGCGAACGACCAAAGACCAACGTGCCCTAACAAACTTCGACCCGCGCCGGACGACCCGCGCGGGTCTGAATCCCTCAGGGGCTAAAGCCCGGAATCTATGACGCCCGAAGCATAAGGTCTACAGCCTGCCCTAATACGTCTGGGTTTCGACCTGCGGTATATCCTCGGCGACACTTTCCTTCGCGGCCGCCGGCTGCTTGCGTGTGCCCGCGCCCAGCACGTCTTCCATGCTGATGTCTTCCGCCCCAGCGTCGTCTGTCGCTTGAATATCGACTTCTCCCGAGGCTTCGCGCGCCGCCGCGTCCCGTTCGGCCTGTTGCGCCGCGCCTGCTGCTGCGGCCAGGTCGGCGACTTGCTTGTCGGTCATCAGCTGCGCACCTTCGGCGACTGAGTCCGCGATCTTCGAGGCAAACAGTCGAATCGCCCGCAAAGCATCGTCGTTGCCCGGAATCACATAATCCACTTCGCTCGGATCGCAGTTGGTGTCGACCACGGCGACCACCGGAATGCCGAGTTTGCGCGCCTCGCGCACCGCGATCTGCTCTTTGTTCGAGTCAATGATAAAAATCGCGTCCGGCAGGCGGCTCATATTCTTGATGCCGGCCAGGTTCGCCTGGAGGTGCTTGCGCTCGCGCTCCAACTTGATAACTTCCTTCTTGGGCAGCAACTCGTAACGGCCATCCGTGGCCATTTCGTCGAGTTCTTTCAGCCGCTTCACTGACTTCTGCACCGTCACCCAATTGGTGAGCAGCCCGCCCAGCCAGCGCTGGTTCACGTAGAACCCGCCACAGCGCGTTGCCTCCTCGGCAATCGCGTCCTGGGCCTGGCGCTTGGTCCCGACGAAGAGAATGATCTTCCCCTCGCTGGCCAGTTCCTGTACGAACTTCGACGCCTCTTTGAACATCTTCAGCGTCTTCTGCAAATCGATGATGTAAATCCCGTTGCGCTCTCCGAAGATGAATTCCTTCATCTTGGGATTCCAGCGCTTGGTCTGATGCCCGAAGTGTACGCCCGCTTCGAGCAACTCCTTCATGGTGATATTAGCCAATTAACCTCCTCATTTGGTCTGCATCCGGCGCTCACCCTGAGGCTGCCCCGGATTGCCATTCCCGTCCCCGCGCCGCGAGGCACAGGAAGAATTGAACACCTCAAAATCCGTCGTTCGTCTTTGGTCGTTGGTCGTCAGCCAACCGCCGTCGCGAACGACCAACGCCGAACGATCAACGACAGACCTTAGCGCTTCGAATACTGGAACCGTTTCCTCGCGCCCTTCTGACCGTACTTCTTCCGTTCCTTGCCGCGCGAATCCCGAGTGACCATGCCTTCAGCCTTGAGCTTCTTACGCAGTTCGACGTTGAACAGCATGAGCGCGCGAGCGATGCCCAGTTTTACCGCATCCGCCTGGCCATTCACGCCGCCGCCAGAAACCCTGGCGACCACATTGAACGTGCTCGCGGTTTCAGTCGAGAGCAAGGGCTGCTTCGCGGCCGAGCGCTGCGCTGGAGTCACGAAATATTCCTCAAAAGCGCGCCCGTTAATCTTGAATTCGCCGCTGCCCGGACGCAGATAAACCCGCGCGATCGCCGACTTGCGGCGTCCTGTACCGTAGTATTGAACTAGCTCTGCCATTCGTAGCCTTTAGCACTTAGCCGTTGGCTCTTAGCCAAACCGCAATCGTGCAACCTTTCAAGTAAGTCTTTGACGTCATCCTGAACCGGCGAGAGCCGGTGAAGGATCTCGCGTGTACAACCAAATTTATAATCGCAAACCTACGCCCTGACTTCGAGCGCTTTCGCTTGCGGCTTCTGCGCTTCGTGAGGATGCTTCTCGCCGCGATAGACGTTCAGCTTGCTGATCATCTGCCGCCCCAGTTTCGACTTGGGCAGCATGCGTAGAACCGCAGCCTCGATGATGGCTTCCGGCTTGCGCTCGAACCGTTTGCGAAACTCCTCAGTACGCAACCCACCCGGATAGCCGGTGTAATGCTGATACACCTTCTGCTCCGACTTCATGCCGGTCGTTTTTACATTCTCGGCATTGATCACAATCACGTGATCGCCAGTGTCGAGAAAGGTCGTGTATTGCGGATTTTCCTTACCCATCAAAATGCGGGCGACTTGTGACGCCAGCCGGCCGAGCGTCTGCCCGGAGGCATCCACGACGTACCACTTGCGCACGATTTCCCCCGCTTTGGGGAAATAGGTTGACATGCAAAATCTCCCAAGAAATAAAAAAACGCAAAGAAGACCGCTGAGCACCCAGTGTGCGCCGAAGGCGCAGGGCTATCAGGCGGGCAACCGCAGGACTTGCAAAGTCTTAAAGATAACGTAGTGTGCAGGATATTGTCAACGAAGGTCTGCTCTTGCCAACGGTCATCTCCCTAACCCCACATGTCTGAGACCGTCTCCGAGCTTGTACATGCCCCAGTAGACAATTCCAGAAAGCCCAGCGATAGCACCCGAAATCCACAAAATCCATTGTGTCTTTTTCTTCACGCTATCCGCCATGGGGATACGAGCCACGCGCAAGCTCAAATGGCAGTCGAATGCGCGGGAAACCCGTGGTTTCACTCATAAGCCAGCGCGTCAATCGGATCCTTCTGCGCCGCCTTGTAAGCCGGATACAGAGCCCCGGCAATCGCCCCAACGATGGCGATAATTGCGGCTCGCAGCATCCAGCCACCGGTCACCACCACCGGAAGCGTCGGCAATCGATGAACGATCCCCAGCCTCGCGGCCAAACTGAACACGATCCCCACGGCGATGCCCCCGATCGCCAGCAGCACAGTCTCACGCAAAATTACGTTCACAATGTAGAGCTTCGACGCACCCATCGACTTCAGAATTCCAATCTCACGCGTCCGCTCCATCACCGCGGTATACATGGCCTGGAAGATGACAATGAACCCGATGATCACGGAAACCCCAATCACCACGTTGATAAACGTAGACAAGCCCGGATAGTTGCTCGGGGTCATCATCGACAAGTAGTACGCCATCGAAGTCGCGACATATTTCTCCATCCCGGGGACTTTCTTGATCTCCTCCACCACCGCATCGGCGTTGTTAGGATCGTCCAGCTTCAAGTAGAAGATCGATGCCTTGTCTTTGGCTCCAATCAAATCTTGCAGAACCCCGATCTGCAAAAACTTTCGCGCGCCTTTGCCCTGTTCCACGATGCCGGCCACGCGGAAGTTATTGTTAAGCACTTCAATGGTGTCGCCGACATTTACGTGTTTGGACCTGGCATATAGATCATCCACCAGGATATCGTTCGACCCGAGGAATGGGCCGCCCTCCAGGTAATGAAAAGGCCCGGAGAGCCGGTCGTAACTTTTCAGATCGATTCCGGCGATCACTTCCAAAGCCCCATTGGAGGCAACATGGGTCACCACCGGCGCCACCGCCACCACGTGTGGGAGTTTCGCCAGAATGTCCCCGACTTTGATTGACATCGGCGCACCCGTGAGTCCCACGATGAATGATGAGCCGGGAGGCATCACGATCACGTCCGCTCCAATGCCTCGCTGCCGCGCCCGGGAATCGTTCAGCATGCCCAGCGACAGACCCACAATGAGCAGAATAAGCGTCACCTCCAGCGCGATCGCGACGATGCTGATCAGGGAACGGAGCGGCCGGTGCACTAGGTTGGCGACGATCATTTTGTTCATCATAATGAGCAATTAATTTAGTCAAAGCAGTCAGCAATTAGCACTCAGCACTCGGTTTCCCCAAAGCTGGCAAAAAGCCCAGGCGCTGATCGCCGACTGCTGATTCTACCTGCTACTCCCTTGAGGCCCGGACGACGACTGCGCTGCCGGCTTGTCCAAATGGACTACCTCGGCTCCGACTGGCTGTTCCAGTATGAATTTGTCGTCCGGAAGCGGTTGGTTCAGATCGAGTTTTACAATATTCAGGGTAATGTCATACTCCTCTTGCGGCCGCGCAATCTCGATTTGCCAGGGGAATTCTATACCGTTGTCATTCTTGTAGTTGCCGTAGACCGCGTTGGTGGCGACGTTTCCTTCGGCATCATAGAGAAGCTGGCGATGAGGCAACAGGTCGATACGGCTGAAAACGATCTTCCGCGAAAGCGCCCATCCGTGATCCCACTTCCGGATCACGTCAATCACGTAATCCGCCCGCGATAGCTTGTGACTCTTGGCATCGGTCACCAGTTCGGTATCGTTTTCCAGGACCGCAATCTCATTCTCGGGATCGATACGCCGCAGCAACAGTGCGTCATAAATATGTTGCGGACGCAGATTTTCGAGGGGTTGCGCCGGATTGTGAGTCTCAACATCATTCCGGCCCACCACGAAACGGTTCTTCGTCGGGATCCAGAGCTTAAAGCCCTGGCCGTCGCTTACCATGTCGAAAGCTTTATTACGCACAATCGGCATCAGTCCGATCATCCGCAGCATCGCCGGCTTGCGCGCCAGTACATACCCGCGGATCTCCTGATAATCCGTGACTTTGCCCTTCTTCACCCCCCCCACCGTCGTATCAATATCAACTGTGGCCTGCATGGAGCGAATTCCCATGGCTTGGGCGTTTATGTACTCGATAAGTTGCTGCTGAGTCGCAGTCTTCAATTGGACCGACGTGAGAGGGGGCTCCACTTTGTGGGAGCGAAACAAACAGCCTGTCAGCGGCACAACTGCCAAAAGGGCGAGCGTAACTCGATATCGAAAGAAAAAAGACATCAGACGCTTTTGATTCCGTGTCGAAGAGATGAGTATACCCAAGCCGGGGATTCAAGGTCGGGCTTCAGGATTTGGGTCGGTGTTCCTGGTATGACGCCAGGACGGTTTTCCCTAATGGAGAAGGATCGTGTTGCCAGCATCTATTTGGCGCAATCCGCGGTCGAAGTTGACAAGCGTCAATCCGCCTACACGCGCAAATGCAGCCAGGTACGCATCAGGCTACTGCTGCGAGGAGGAGTGACCCATGGAGGTCAGGCGGCGGAAAATAGTTTCGATCTGCTCGGGCTCGGCTTCGGCTTGAAATAAAATCCGTTCGTCTTGGAGAAATGAGTCGTAGGTTCGCCACGCCTCGCTCTGACTCCTCGCGTCTTCCTGCGTCTGGCGGGATGGGTAAGCAGTCTCAGCAAACCAAGCTGGGTAAAGGGCAAAAGTAAACCGCTCCCGCATTCAGTTGCGCAAACCAGGCCCTCGCGGACGTGTGATGCTGATGCCCTCATATGCCAACGCAACCCAGACATTTGCATCAGGGAAGTAGGATTTCATGGATGGTCTTATTGCTAAGCCTCAACCAGCCCGGGCGTTTCGACTTGATCAAAGGTAGCGTGACTTTTCCCTTTGTCTCTCCGCGCTTTTCGCCGTTCAATTCGGCTTCCACGCCGCGCAAAATCAGCTCTCTTACCGAGCAGCCCTGCGGAGCTGCTCTTACCTTGAGCTGACGGTAGGTCAGGTCGGGAATGTCCACGGTAGTTCTCGATCTAAGGAAACTCAGATTCCTCGTCGCTCTCGCTCCTCGGAATGATAGCGGCTGGATTTGTCGGCTGCCGTACGCCAAATGCACGACGTTACTTCCCGTTCATTGCTTTCCGATACGCCGCCACATTCTTGTTGTGCTCTTCCAGGCTGTGGGCGAAGCGGTGATGCCCATTTCCATTGCTGACGAAGTAGAGGTAGTCGGTATCCGCCGGATGCATCGCGGCTTCGAGCGAACTCTTCCCTGGATTGCCGATGGGCCCGGGCGGCAGTCCCGGATGGGTGTACGTATTGTAATCGGAATTGAACTGCATATCGGCATGGTGGAGAGCGCCGCTGTAGCTTCCCTGCAGAAGTTCGGCGTAGATCACGCTGGGATCAGCCTGCAGTTCCCCATGCTTCGCCATGCGGTTGTAATACACACTCGCGACCAGCGGCCGCTCTTCCGCCGCCGCTGTTTCCTTCTCGATAATGGATGCCAGGATCACGGTCTGCTGTACGTCATTGCCCGGTGCATCCGTGCTCTTGACGTCCGTCATTTTCACATCCGTGGTCAATCCGATCTCATGCGCAACTTGCCGGAACTGTTTCACCATCGCCGCCGCCATCTCCTGCATGGTCTGCATGCGGGTGAATTCGTATGTATTCGGGAAGAGATAGCCTTCCAGAGTCCTGGCGTCGGGAGCCAAGTCAGCGATCAGGGCAGTATCTGAGGTCGCGACTTTGAGGAACTCCTCGCTCGAACCGAGGCCGGCGTTCTGTATAGCTTGCGCAATATCGAATATGTTGAAGCCCTCGGGAATCACAACGGTGTGGAAGTAAACATCGCCATGCACCAGCCGCCGGTGGACGTCGAGCGCGGTCGCGGTCTTCTCGAAGAGATATTCCCCAGCCTTCAGAGAGCGCTTGTGGCGAAGGTAGTGCCACAGCACAAACGCATCCGCGCTGCGTATCACACCTGCAGATTGCAATTCGGTCGCGATCCTTCGAGTGGAGTAGCCAGGATGCAAAAGCACAAAGGTCTGACCGACCGGAGTGACCGGCTGCGCCAAGGCCCAAGCCAGCCATCCCCCGCAAGCGAGGACAACCAGCAGAAACAATGTGACAACAATACGCACCTTACGGATAGTTTAGATGAGAGACGGCTGTCGGTCGTTGGCCATTGGTCGCTAGCCGTTAGTCACTAGTCGTTGGCCTCCGGTGCTTAGACCTCAGGTATGGTCGAGGCCGGTCTTGACCGGTGTTCCTCCATCACACCTTTCGACAGGGCTCGGTGGTCCAGCCTTAACTATGCATAAATTCACCAAAGAAATCGATAGCCGCCTAGGGATTAGAGGAAACTGGGCTTTGACCAGCGACCAAAGACCCATGACTAACGACTGTCCCTAGCATCCATCCAGCTTTGCAGAATCAGGACTGCAGCCATCTGATCTACGACCTGGCCCCGCCGTCTGATTGACATTTCGGTCTCGCGCAACAGGCGGTTGGCTTGGGCCGAGCTCAGGCGTTCGTCCCAGAGATGCACGGGCACTGGAAAGCGCTGGCGCAGTTCTTCAGCGAACCGCTGCATCTTCTCCGCTTGGATCCCTTCGACTCCGCTCATGCGCAGCGGGTAGCCCACGACGATCTCGGTCACCTCGTAGTCGTGGATCACCTTTTCCAGTTGGCCGAAATCCAGGCGTTTGTTTTGTCGCTGGATGGTCTCGATTCCCTGGGCGGTAATGCCAAGCAGATCGGAGACGGCCACGCCAATCCGCTTGGAACCCACGTCTAAGCCTAGAACCCGGCCCAGACTGCGCGACCGAGCCGGGTCCGTGGTGCGGGTTGGTTCGGAGGGCACGTGCGGATTATAAGTCCCACCGAAGAAAGCTAAAAATGGATTACGATGCTGGAATGGCAACCGGCGAAGCTCAGGCTCAAACGCCGACGATAGACGTCCCGCCTTTGGCGGTGCCTCAGGCCAAAGTGCGCCCCCATTGGGCGATGAACATCATCGGCATCGCCGGAGTCCTCACCCTCTGCTACTTCGGCGAATCGATACTGGTTGTCATGCTGGTCTCGGTGTTGCTCGCTTTCATTCTGGCACCGATCGTTGACCTCCTGACCTACCTCCTTTTGCCCCGCAGCCTCGCGGCCGCAGTTGCAATTCTATTATTGCTGGCAGCGCTCGGCGGAGTCGTCTACTTTTCATACAATCAGGCGACCACGCTGCTGACAGATCTGCCGAAATACACCAGCAAGGTTCGCGAGGAGGCTCTGCGGTTCCGCAAGAGCGCGGAACGCTTCGAGGTTTTGCCGCCGGAACACGAGAAAGGCGTCCTGAGCGTCCGGCCTGCGACCGACTGGACCGACATTCTGACCCGGGGTTTTGGTTCCGCCAGTGCAGCCGTCCTGGCGGTGTCGTTCGTACCCTTTCTGGTGTTTTTCATGCTGACTTGGCAACAGCATGTGCGTTCGGCTACCGTGATGCTTTTTCCCCTGGAAAACCGACACACGGCCTACGTCACCCTGGGTTTGATCTCAGCCATGGTGCGCAGCTTCATGGTGGGAAATGTGCTGATCGGCTTATTCGTCGGAGCGGTGAGCACCGTCATCTTTTGGTCGATTCATTTGCCTTTCTTCTATTTCGCCGGATTTGTAAGCGGATTCCTCAGCCTGGTTCCGTATATGGGAATACTGCTCGCCCTGGTGCCCCCGATCTTTGTCGGCCTCGGCCACACCGATTCACAGGACGTGCTCGTTATCGTCGCCACCGTGCTTGCCCTGCACCTAATCGCCCTAAACCTGCTCTATCCTCGATTTCTCGGCAAACGCTTGCAGCTTAATCCGTTAGCCGTCACCATGGCATTGCTGGTCTGGGGTGCTTTGTGGGGAGCGATGGGCCTGCTGCTCGCCATTCCGATTACCGCCGCCCTCAGAATTATCTTCGCCCACGTAGAGTCTTTGAAGCCCTATGGGGCGTGGCTTGGAGAATAGACCCGGGCGTCTAATCCCTTCGGCTGCAAAGAGTTGCACCGGTTCGCAGTCCAGCCGCAAACCCCATGGCCCCGACCGCCGCCCGGAACCGCAATCCAAATTGCCTTTCGGTCCCGATTCAGGTAAAATGAAAGAGTGTTGTTCCTCGCAGTCCCTCCGTCCGTGGATGGGTTTTCATGCTAAATGGTGATGGCAATTTCCACATAGGCGACAAGGTCGTCTACCCCAATCATGGCGTCGGCGTCATTGAACAAATCAGCAGCCGGACCATTGGCGAGACTGTGGAGAACTTCTACCTGCTCAAGATCAAGTCCAGCAGCCTCAAAGTCATGGTCCCTTTCCACAACGTCGGCACCGTCGGCTTGCGCCGGGTGGTGAAGAACGGAGAAATCCAGAAGATCGTGGATTTTCTTGAAGATGGAGAGTGCGACAACAATGCCGACTGGAAGTACCGCTTCAAGGAAAACTCCGAGCGCATGCGCACAGGATCACTGCTCGAAGTCGCCAACGTACTGAAGGCCTTGCTGATCCTGAACCAGTCCAAGTCCCTCTCTTTTCGGGAAAAGAAGATGCTGGAACGCGCCCGTTACCTGCTGGTCAGTGAGCTGGCAATGGCGAAAAACTGCGAAGAACCCCACGTCGAGGACTTGCTGACGAAAGCCTTGTCCAAATCAAACCTGCGATTCCCCGAAGCCTCCGAATTCCAAGCTTGAGTTTTTCCTGACCGCCAAGTCCCATCCTGGCACGACGTCTTTCCTTTGTGTACCTTCGTGTCCCTTGTGGTTCAGAGCATTTCGTAATTCAACAACTACAAGGACCAAGAATGTCCACAACGGAGTATCCCCAAGCGACCGAGTTCAGCGTTTGCGCTAGGTTTATAATTCCTAAGAGCATGACCGAGCAAATCAAGCGAAAACTGCAAGAGGAGATGAATCAGCTCGAACACGAACTGGTTCACGATCTTCCTAAAGAGATCAAGAAGGCCGCCGCCCTCGGAGATCTCAGCGAAAACGCCGAATACCACATGGCCAAACAGCGCCAGGAGTTCGTCAAGGCGCGGCTGCGTCAGTTGGGCAAACGCATGGCCGACCTCGCGCTGATCAACATGGACAACATTCCCAGGGACAAGGTGGGCCTGGGATCGACTGTCCGGGTGTACGACAACGACAAGAACGAAGAAGTCGAATATAAGCTGGTGACCAGCGAAGAATCCGATTTCGCTTCCGGAAAAATTTCTACCAGCTCGCCCATCGGGCGCGCACTGCTGAACAAGAAAATAGGCGACACCGCCATCGTAGTCACACCCAACGGCAAGCGCGAAATGGAAATCCTGAAACTGAGCACGATTCACGACGAGGCCGCAGCGGGGTGACAAGCCCTGGCAGAACCGATTCCAGCCGCACTGGGTCAGGCAGAACCTGGACCAGCGCCTTCGGACGCGCCTGCGGCGTCCTGCTGGATGCCATCGTCCACCGCCTCGCGCTCGCCCGCGTCAACCCAAACGTACTCACGTTCATGGGCCTGGTGGTCAACATCATCGCCGCATTTCTGTTCGGATACGCCAACGGCGACAATCAGGCTCGACTCTTCCGCTACGCCGGGCTGGTCATCATCGGCTCCGGTTTCTTCGACTTGGTCGACGGCGCCGTGGCTCGAGCCAGCAATCGCGTCACCCGCTTCGGAGGCTTTTTCGACTCGGTAGTCGACCGTTACAGCGACGCTTCCCAGTTCCTCGGACTGCTGGTCTTTTACGCCCGCGGCGACCGCTTCTTCTACGTCGTGCTCGCCGCCATCGTGATGATCAGCGCCATCATGGTCAGCTACAGCCGCGCCCGCGCCGAATCGCTCATCGGTTCCTGCCGCGTAGGTTTCATGGAGCGCCCCGAGCGTCTGGTCCTGGTCATCATCGGAGCCCTCTTCAACCGCATGGCTCCGGTGCTCTGGATCATCGCGGTGCTGTCGACGATCACGGTAATCCACCGCATCCGCTACACCTGGACCCGAACCGAACTCGTCGACCGGGCAGCAGCTAATGCCGGCCAGGCCGCCTAGCTCCCCATCAACTGTAATCCTGAGGCAGCGGAGTTCTTGGCGAAGCCGAGGACTCCCAACGTAGGATCTATGCAGTACGCCGCACGGATTCCGGCGTCGAATCTCTGCCGAAGCATCACAAGCCTACGTGAGGATGAAATTACGTGACTCCTCAATAATCGCAAAGAATATTTTCCTACCCTCATCCGACCATCCGTGCTGAAAAACTGGAATACAAAGAACTCACGGCAGCTTGAGACTAGGGTATTGACGTTTAACTTCTGGCAAGCGTCCATACAACTGCGTCAATTGTGTAGGAGTACTTTCATCGGCTCGTTCTGATCCAAAGTAAACCGTGAGAGTATTCGGCTTTTCGTCTTTTCTGATTCCAGATTCAGCTTCAATCCCGATTGCGTGAAACGATCTGTAAGTAGCAATTAGGCTCTTGGATACCAAGGCCCACACGCCGCTATTAACGGGCGCATCTGGTTCGGGATATTTCTCAACATATCCAAAAAGCCGGATGCCGTCGTAGGGTATGCCCAGCGTCACTCGCTTTACTTGATTATCTTCGACTTTCCACCCAGCTTCTCGGAACAAGGTAATAAACTGAGCTACATACACGCACGTGGCTTCATCAGAATTGGGACATGCCAACTCAATATCGTAACGATCCTCTTCCTGATCCTCTAGTGGAGCCTTGAAACGTGCTTTTTCATCCTCATCCAAAACATGCCTTCGTATCGGGGGCCACGCTGCCCAGCACAATGCAAACATTACGACCGCCATCGCAGCGAGAACCGCAGTTGCACGAATTGGAGTGCCAAACCAATATGGAGCTTTTAACCATCCATGAAGCGTCGCAACGACCGAGAATGACAAAAACCCTATACCACCCAGCGAAGACACAGCCCATCGCGGCACGGTACCGGCTCCCGCTATCAAAGTTAAGAGGGCTATTACCACACCAATTCCCCCAGACCATGCGATACCGAGCACCATGCCTCTCGTCTCTTTCTTAAGCACCGCGCACACCTCCTCAGTCACACGAGAATGCGCGAAACAAGAGCGCGATTACCCTCGTTCACTGCTAAAGTATCAAGATACAACTTTCGCCTACCTTTCGTCACAGGCCGTTGTTGGAATTCAGGTTAATCCTACCCCGCTCATCCGCCACCGGCTACGGACGTGTGCGGTGCCGATAATTGCAAAGCAGGTCCCAAGCCTCTTTATAGGGCGCCCAGCGACTGGTCGGGGTCGTCGTATGGATCATGATGGCAATCTTTTTGCCGTCGAGTACGAGTCTTGCTGGAATGATGTACCAGAGGTCTTCGGGAATTATGTACACGGCAAGGAAATCGAAATCTCGTCGCTTGTAGGGTCGGCCGGTCGAGGGGCGGATGTTGCATTTGTAGCAGCCTCCGGGCCGGATGCAGGTAGTGGATTTCACTTGGACACGCACGAAACGGCCTTGGATCTCGATCACCGCATCGTAACTGCCCGAGTCACCCATCGGCTTGGAAACCCGCAGATCGCGTTTGGCGGCCGCAGCGATAAACTCCAACTCCGCCCACTCTCCACGTCGTTTGCAATTCTTGAACCTGATCTTGGATTTCATAGGGGCAATAAAAAACGCGGCCTGGAGAGGCCGCGTCCCTTTCTGTGACTGTCTACATCTATTATATCAATCTGAAATAGGTAAGTGAGACATGTTTCCAAGAATTATATTTGGATTGGATGCAACGAGTTAAGCCCGTTCGTGTAAATTTTGCCTATTGACAAGTTTTTCAGGAATCCTCAGCCTCGGCAAATCATTCAGTCGCTTGATTCCCTGACGGAGGCATCAGACCTGCGAACCGAACCGGTAGACCGAACGGCGGCGAATCCGTTCAGTTCGCGTGAAGAATCTTGCCCGCTCAAGCTTCACACTCTCAGTATTTTGAGCTCGGGGAAGCCGGCCCGATAAAGACCTTCGTCGAGTGTGAGCAGCGGAAAGCTGTTGGCCGCGGCATAGGCGCCAATCAGGAAATCGGCCAGAGTGCGGCGAGGCCCCGGGCCACGCTGTTTCAGGCGACGACCGGCATAGCCTTGGAGGGCTCGCCCCGCAATCCTCCATACCCGTTCATCGAGGGACCAATCAACTGCTACATCGGTGTCCTGAAAGAATTCGTCGAGAAATGACTCGGTTCGGCCAGGGAGGGCCATCAACTCGGCAAACACCGGCGCGGGAACAACCAGCCTGCCGCGGTCGAGCACCGAGTCCAACGCCATCTGCGCGGCCGTGTTGAGAGCATTGTCGCGATCCCAAAGGGCCACAATGACGTTGCTGTCAACCACCGTGGTCATCGGCCGCGCAGCTCACGAATCCGTTGCACAATCGCCTTCTTGCCGGACGGAATTCCTGGATTCCCGATGCCCCTATACTTGGCAAACGGACTCTTGCCGCGCGCCGGGAGGACACGGGTTCCAGCATCGTCACTCTCAAATACCAATCCATCGCCCGGGCGGACGCCCAGAAGGCGTCGAATCTCACGCGGCACCGTTATCTGCCCTTTGGTCGTAATCCGCGCCCGTCTTTGCATAGGTAAAACATCTTCCTTGCTTTACCACAGCTCTCCTTACTTTAAGGCAACTAGTTCATTGGCGTGCGTGGTCAGGACGACAGGAACTGCGATTTTTGCAGGTAAGACTGCCTGGAAAGGTCTCCGCCGAGTGGACTGATCATTTATGTGTTGGTTCCGGCCCGCGCCATGGCTCGCTTGACTGTTCCTTCCAAAGCTTGCCTGGCTGAATCGTACTCGTCACCGGAGATGGTACCGCGCAACCGGTCGATTTCAAGCTGGAAGAGTTCTTCGTTTAAAACCTCGACAAGGGATAAGGCATGGGCGGGCAGGTAGACCTTAAATGTGCGCTCCCCCGCCTGCGTCAGCGGGGGGCTCCAAACCAGCTTGGTCCAAACCAGACATGCCCAAACGAAGAAGGATTACTTCGTCGCCGGCCGCGAACTGGCCACGCGTCTGATTGCGGGCAACACCTCTGATGGTGTCGGCTGCAGGCGCCGCCAGACAACAACCGGCAATCAGACCGGCTCCCAGGATGATCTTCCACCCCGCGGATTTCTTGCGAAAGACAAAGATGCGGAGCATGCTCCTCCTAAATCGCTCCCGAAACCTAACCCTTCAAATCCGATCATTCGGTCGCTACATTCGCCGTCGGGACTGCCATCGGAGGTGACGCACGTCCAAACATGATCCCGGTTTCCACTTCCACCGGCTGCCGGTTCCGCAGGTACGGCTTGAATTTCCATTGCTTGAAAGCATCAGTGATGGTTTTTGCCTGGTCGGGAAATGCGCTGAGAAAGTGAATGTGTTTTACCTTGCCTTCCTTATCGATGACGATCCGGACCGGAACGGCGTTGAACCGGTGCTCGGTGAAAACCGGATCCACCCGCGCAATCACGTTTTCGTCCCGTGCGTAATCCTTGATGCACACCGGGACATCGCCTCCGCCCGTCCCCCCAATGGGACTGGCTTCCGCCGGCAACTCCATTTTGTTTATGTCGAGCATCAGGCTCTGCAATAGTTTCGTGTCTCGGCTGGTTAGCACCATCTGCACCGTATGGCAGCGGATTTCCGTCGCCAGAACATACCAATGCAGCTCGGCTGCAGGAGACCAATATGCATAGAACGTAAAGGGACGGCCCCCGATCGTGGTCGGTGTGGGCGATAGTTCCAACTTGTAATCAGCCTGCAAATTGTCCTTGGAGTAATTGACGAGCTCGAGTGCGTTGGCCGCTGGCAGGGCGGTGAAGAACATGTCTTCGGCGCTGATCAGGATCGTGCCACGGGCAGCTCCCTTGAATGTGTCCGCAGGTCTGATCTGCGCCAGCACGTACCGGCCGCTGTCTGACGGAGGCGGTCCCTTGTACTTCTCGGTCCAATCCTTGGGCAGAGCGTAAGTCATCCCAAAATACTGATCGCGGAACACATTGTTCGTGACGTTCCCGCCCTCCGGCACGGGAGTTACGGAATCACTAGCGCCAGACCAGGAGCCCTTGACCAGAATGACTCCCGTCGGCAACTTCGTCAGCGGTTCCGTATTGTTGGAAAAGTCGCCGCCGTTCTGGGGTGCGTTTTGCGGTCTCGCGCTTTGACCCCAAGACAATAACGATACGCAAGAGGCGAGAATCACTAGGAAACGCGAGCATCCAGAGCGCATATTTTCCTCCGCATCCAAGCCGCGAACTCTGGCGCGGGCATCCACGCCCGTGTCGCCCCCGGCAAGATCTGGCGAGACGCCTTCGCGTCTCGCCAGGAACGGCTCCAAAGCCCTTACAGCGAGCGCAGGAAGTCCAGGATTTCCTGCTGCTGGCTGGTGCTGAGGTTGTCGAAATTCTGCTCCACATTGGTGGCTTCGCTGCCATTGCTCTCGTGGGCCTGGATCGCCGCGTTCAGGTTTGTGGTGCGGCCATCGTGCAGCAGGAAAATTCGCTGTCCCAGCCCCCACAACGGAGCCGTGCGGAACTGGTCGCCCCCAGCGCCCCCCTGCGAAACGTTGTCCGCCAGCCCCCCGCCCATGTGATGAATCTCAATGTCCGAGAAGGCGGGTACCGGGGCGTTGCTCAGCGCGGGGACGAAGTTCGACACTTGCGTCGTACCGGGTGTGGGGTTGTGGCAGGTCGCACATCCGATAGAGCTGAACAACTGGCCGCCCGCGGCAATCGTCGATGACGAGACCTGCTGTCCATTCAGCACGACCCCACCGGGTGGTGGCGGAGCCAGGAACCGCATAAAGTTGGCAAACGCCGAGACGTCATCCAGCACAGCTGCGTTTGACGTTTGCGTTGGGTTGGAGGTGTCTTCCGGGTATCCGCTTCCACTGAGGTTCAAGCAGTTTGATGGCAGCCCAGTTAGGCCGCTGCCGCCATTGCCGTCTTCCCCCGGGAGGGGACGATCTTGTGGGAAGAGTTCGTTGCTGATTCCCATCTCTACGTTGTAAGCCTCACCGGTAAAGATGTGCAGCGACTTGTTTTGTGCCTTCCAGCCGAAACGGCTGATCGTGCCATCGTTGCCGTTGTGGTTGAAGGTACCGGCAATGCCAAAGTTGTTGTTGCTATTTACCGCCTGGTTTTTCAACAGGGTTGAGTCGTCCAGGTTCTCGATCAGGCCCGCGCCAAAGGTGGGCGTGGGAATCCGGAAAATGATATCGTTCGCCTGCCCTGCAGCACTAAAACTGGGCTGCGGCAGGCTGCAACTGCCGGCATCGCTGCGGCCGCTGACTGTGAACAGGGTTTCTACTCCACCGTTAGGGTTGCTGGTGTTCACCGTGCCGTTCGGGTTAAAGAAGAACGGGAACCGGGCTTCCCGGGTGGGGCCATTGGCAGTTATGAAATACGGGGTCGAGTCTTTAGGGGCAACTGAGCTGCCGGCAAACGCAAACTGAGGATTGACGGCAGCGCCCGTCCCGCCGACCGCAGGCTGCGCGTGACACGAACTGCAGCTGTTCGAGTTAAACCGTGGGCCCAGACCGTTGTTGTGAGTCGGACTGTTGGAGACCGACTCTACGGCCTGGAAGCGGGCCTGACCGTCTGTGAAAAAGGGCAAGAATCCGTTCGGGTCGCTCGAAATTATTGTTGCTCCGGTGTTGCGGTTGGCACTCTGAACCCCAGGGTCGGTTTGCGCGAATGCAATTTCTGCGAGGAACAGCAACACCAAAGTTGAAACTGACGCGAGCTTGGCTGTCTTCATTACGATTCCTCCTTGGGACGTAGATTTCGTTGATCAGCTGGAAGCCTCTTCTGGATCCCCGTGGAAAATACCGGGTGAACCCGCCTTCCCGGGGGGAGTTCCGTCACGCGAACCACTACAGGGCGGTCCGCAAAAAAATGGCGGGTGAAGGTTTAAGCGGTGGGCAGCCCAAACACACGTACAGGGCATGAGCCTGCATCCATATAATCGAGCACACTCCAACAAAGTCGTCTTGACTTCGACGCGGAGGTTACCCAACGCAATTTGCTGAGGCGGCATGGCCGCGCACAGCTAGTGAAGAGGGCGCGGAAAGTGGCGAAATCGGCCGAGCGGCGCAACCGGAAGTGCGCCAGAGATTATTACAGCCAAAAATGAGAGTCAACAGAAAAATGCTCGCGCATGCACTTACTATTCTTGGTCGAACCGATCATCGTGCAAAATCTTTACGGTAACCCTTCACAAATTGGGAGCAACTCCTAAACTTATGTCCAGGTGCTAGACTGTCGGACATCAGAAAGGCTTTTCTATGGGCGATCTCCCACCGCTGAACGCAAGCATCCAGACGACACTCGAGCTGGCATCCCGCTGTACCCAGGCTGAAACCAGCGACAACTATGGGATTTTGGGCGACCAAGTCGAGGAACTGGAAGGTCTGGCTCGCGAGGCCTTTCAGTCCAGGATGGACTTCGCCTCGTTGCTGCCAAAACTGAAAACCGGCAAGCCCCTGACCCCGGATGATTTGAAGACGCTGGAGTTGCTGATCGTGGGCGACGCCGAGTCCTATGTGAAAGACGAACCCGAAGTCGAGCATTGGAAAAGCGAACTGCAGCGGGTGCTCGGAGAAATCGGCAAGCTCCAGTCTGCCACCCTCGATGTGGACGGGTTGATGCATCTGCGGGCGTTGTGCCGGGAGGCTCGCGAGGCGCTGGCCGATCTGGTTTTCTACTTCGATGCCAAGGAGCGGGCACGCAAGTTTCAGGAGGCCACGCGAGAACCGGTGGACCCTGAAGGGTATCGCGTACTCGCCGGAATCGTTGAGCAAATGCTGTTGTCCGACAAAATGTAGGCGTGGCCCATTCTTCGCGGTGGTGTTTTTGAGGAGGACTTTTCTTGGCGATTGATCCTGTTCTGGTTGTTCATGGGGGTGCCTGGGCTATTCCGGATGACATGGTCGAGGCTCATCTCAACGGAGTTCGCAACGCCATGGCGGCGGGCTGGCGGGCGCTGAGTCGTGGCGGCTCGGCCCTCGACGCCGTTGAGGAAGCCGTTGTCGTCATGGAAGACAACGAAACCTTTGATGCCGGCCGGGGCAGCTTCCTCAATCGCGACGGCAAAGTGCAACTCGACGCCCTGATTATGGAGGGCGCTACCTTGCGCGCCGGGGGCGTGGGTTGCGTGGAACGTTTGCGCAACCCGGTGCGCGCCGCGCGCAAGATCCTGAGCGAGAGCCCGCACGTTTACTTCGTCGCTGAAGGCGCGGAGCGTTTCGCGGCCGAGCACGGCATTCCCCTCTGCAAGAACGAAGACCTCATCATTCCGCGCGAGGTCGAGCGCCTGCGGGAATTTCAGGCGCAGACCGCGGAACAGAAACCCGATCTGTTTGCCGCGACCGTCTCGCACGACACCGTGGGCGCGGTCGCTCTCGACAAAAATGGCGACATCGCCGCGGCCACTTCGACCGGGGGCACCCTCAACAAAGCTCCCGGGCGTTTGGGAGATTCGTCCCTGATCGGATGCGGATGCTACGCCGACAACAAGACGGCGGCGGCCTCGACCACGGGGTGGGGCGAGCCCATCATGAAACTGGTGCTGGCCAAGTGGGCCGCGGACCGCGTGGCTTCAGGCAGCCTGCCGGAGTGGGTGGCGGCGGAGGCCATCAACTATCTGAAGGCGCGGGTGAACGGGCATGGCGGCATGATCTTGCTCGATGCTCGCGGGCGTCTTGGCATCGCCCACAATACGCCGCGCATGGCCTGGGCGCTCAAGACGATGCGGGAAGAGAGTTCTGGCATCAGTCGCAATGACTGACGAGTCGCCGCGAGTCTTCCTTCGGCAAGTCGTCGTCCACCAGTCTTCGTCCGCAAGTCTTCGTCCGCAAGTCTTCGTCTCTAAATCTTCGTTCCGAGTCTTTCTCCCGCGCCGGCGGCTTTCCGTTTTGGGACGGAGTTTACTGTTTAGTACCGGGTACCCCACCCCTCCCCCCTTCGTCCGCAAAATCTTGAAAACATGAGAGTTATTTTACGACTATGTGCTAGATCTTTGAGTTTTAAGGAGTTACACGCAAAATCCAGATAATGGGAGTTACGGCGGTGCCGCGGCTGCCCGCAGTTCCATTTCGGGACTTGGGTTTTGGCCCCCGGGTCAGATTGTCAAAGAGCGGACATTATCGAATAGATAATGACGGTAGAGATAGGTTATCTGATTGCGCAGGTGCAGTCAACGAGAATATGCGGACTCGGATAGGATTCTGAGGGCAAGCGCCTACTGGGTATTGAGCAGGATGGCGACTTTGCCGTAGTTCTGGATAGGGATGGCCAGGTCGGGTGCGTTGTCGTCGTTGAAGTCGCCTGCGGCGATGGAGAAGCCTCCCTGGTGATTGAGGGCATTCTTAAACTCAATGCCGCCCGAACCGAACTTGCCCTTGCCGTCGCCGTAAAAGATGTAGCCGTCGTTGAGGCTGGCGGCGCAGGCCACGTCT
>Ga0210384_10001130_pt1 | contig 37662 bp, 29 predicted proteins | sample IncBWH2MmetaG_FD_160574 | JGI IMG/M metagenome (GOLD analysis project Ga0210384, IMG submission 160574) | Forest soil microbial communities from Barre Woods Harvard Forest LTER site, Petersham, Massachusetts, United States - Inc-BW-H-2-M | ecosystem: Environmental > Terrestrial > Soil >...
CGGTAGCCCCGAAATAAGGGATCATCCACTCGTCAATCTTGTTTTGGCCGTAATAGCTCTGGTAATTGGCCAGGCCAGCGCCTGCTACTGCCGCTCGGAACCGGTTCGTTTGCGTGACCGCCCACATGGTTATATAGCCCCCGTAGCTCCAGCCCGTGATTCCCAGGCGATTGGGGTCCACGGGTGCTTGCTTAATGGCTTCATCTACACCCGCCATAATGTCCCGGAAATCCCCGTACCCGAAATCCTTGACGTTGGCGCGCGTAAATTTCTCACCTTGCCCATAACTCCCGCGCGGGTTGGGTAGCAGCAGGAAATAACCCTGGGATGGAAGCTCGAAATGATAATCCAGCCGTGTGGGCCATGCTGGCGTCGTAGCCCAGGCTGGGCCGCCATGTACGCGGACGACGAGCGGATATTTCTTCGAAGCATCGAAGTCCCGCGGATACACTAGCCAGCCCTGCACGTCGCCTATATCGGTCTTCCACCGAAGGCTTTTAGCCTCGCCCCAATCGGGCCGCAAGGCCGCATTCCGCTGGGTGATTTGTTTCCACTCACCGATTGCGCCCGCCCAAACTTCAGGTGGTTTGGAAAAGGATTCGCGAACAACGGCTGTGGTCTTGCCATCGCCTGAAAAGGAAACAGAGGGAACGAACCGGCCGAGCGGGAGAGTTTCAGCGGCGGTCCAGATCTGCGTAATCTTTTGATTCAAATCCACACGGGCGATGAATGTCTGCCCACTTTCGATGCCGGTGACGAATAAGCCGCTCGAATTCTGGGTCCAGTTCAGCGCGGTAACCGAAAATTTCGAATCTCGGGTCAGGTTTCGCGGGGTGCCTCCTGCGATCGGAACCGTGTAAACGTCCCCGCCCGGAATCGGCTCATCGCTCATCAGGCCCCCAATGAAAGCGATGGATGTCCCATCCGGGGACCAGCGAGGCGCGGCGATCTGCATGCCCGGCTTCGGCAGCACATTGCTGATTGCTCCGGAAGCAGCGTCAATCGTGAACAGCCCTGCCACGTACCAATTGGCATCACCGTTGCCGTGAGCATCCGTGATCACAAGCTGCTTGCTGTCCGGCGACCAATCGAATTCGTACACGTATAGGTCAGGAGCAGAAATCTGGCGAAGGTGCGCCGTGGAAACATCAACCACCGCCAGGCGCTGCTCGAGAAATTCCTCGGATACCACCCCCTCATCCGGCGTTTCGGCGACCAGCGGGCCGGAGCGCCGTGTGGCGTTTTCCGTGAATAGCATCGCAATATTTTTGCCGTCGGGCGACCATCCGGGTCCGGAGAGAAATCCCTTCACATGCGTGAGCTGTTTTGCCGGGCCTTTGCTCAAGTCAATCATGCAGAGTTGCAGTTGGCCTTTTTTTTCGGCGTCGGAAAGAAACGCGAGCTTCTTGCTGTCCGGAGACCAGGCAATGTCATGCTCTTCTCGCGCGGTCTTTCCATCACCCGCGCTGATCCGTCGGGCCGTGGAGGGGGCGCTGAGGTCCGCCACGTAAATCGCGGCATTATCGGAGGGAGCGCCTCCCGGCCCCGGGAGCGATTCGACCCAGGCAACGTGTTTCCCGTCGGGCGAGATTTCCGCTTGCTGAAATTCATGTAAGTCAAATAACGCGTCAACGGGTGCACTGTGGGGTGGCGCCGGATTTTTTTTTGGTGGCGTCTGAGCCGCCAAAGATAGCCATGTGACCAGGAAGCCCGCCAGGACTCCGCACACCTTTACTTTGTTGAATTTCACTTTGGCTCCATTCCGCCGCACGCACCGGCCACCCGCGCTCCGGACACCCCAGCAGGACTCGACATGTTGAGCCGCGAGCCACGGAAAATCAAGCGATTCAGTGGTCGGGACGGCAGGCTATTATTTTCACGCCGCGCCGGAATTCCGGTCACATTGGATCCCGGCGCGATTACTGCGATGACTTGAGGTAACGGTCGAACCAGCCAACCACACGCTCGATGACGTCGCGATTGTGCGCTGGCTCAGTAAAGAAGTGGCCCTCGTTTGGATACACAACGAGCTGCGCGGGAACACCCAGGGTTTTCAGCGCATGCCAGAATTCGTACGACTGTGGAGCGGGACAGGAAATGTCGCGCTCACCGACAATGATCAACGTGGGAGTCTTCGCCTTTTTGATGAATGAGATCGGCGAGCTGCGCGCATAAATTTCGGGGTCGTCATAAACCGATGCCCCGAAATACGGCGGCATCCACTGATCGATCTTGTTCTCGCCGTAGTAACTCAGCCAATTCGCCAGGCCCGCTCCGGCCACCGCTGCACGAAAACGATTCGTTTGCGTCACCGCCCACATGGTCATGTAGCCGCCATAACTCCAGCCGGTGATGCCCAGCCGCTCCGGATCTATCGGCGCCTGCTTGATCGCCTCTTCAATCCCCGCCAGGATGTCGCGAAAATCGCCGTACCCGAAATCCTTTACATTTCCTGATGTAAATTTCTCGCCTCCGCCATAGCTTCCGCGCGGATTCGGAAGCAGAAGAAAATAGCCTGCTGACGGCAATGCGAATTGAAAAGCCGTCCGTCCGGGCCACGAAGGCAGTTGCGCGGCCGCTGGTCCGCCGTGAACCACGACCACCATCGGATATTTTTTCGATGCATCGAAGTCGCGCGGGTAAATCAGCCAGCCCTGCACTGGCCCGATATCCGTCGTCCACCGCAGATTTACTGCTTTACCCCAGGCAGGACGAAGGCCTGCATTGCGCTGTGTGATCTGTTTCCATTCACCAATGGCCCCGGCCCAGATTTCCGGCGGCCCCGAAAAAGATTGGCGAATCGCGGCAGATGTTTTGTCGTCGCGCGCGATCGAAATTTGCGGCAGATATCGCCCTCGAGCGATGCGCTCTGCCCCTTTCCAAATCATCGAAATTTCTCCGTCCGGCGCGAGTGAAGCGATCATCGTCTGCCCGTCTGAGACTCCTGCAAGATTCAGGTTTCCGGAATTGCGTGCCCACGAAATCGATGTGGCCGTCATCTTCATCCGGGCGGTTAAATTCCTTGCCGCGCCCCCCGTCGCTGCCACGGCATAAATATCGCCGCCAACCATGGGTTGATCGCTCATCAGCCCGCCGATAAATGCGATCTGAGAATTGTCGGGCGCCCAGCGTGGCATACCGATCTGCATCCCGGGTTTTTCGAGCAGTGGTGCCATGGCGCCTGAAGCCGCGTCCACTGTGAATAGATTGGCGATCCACCAGTTGTTCGATCCGCTGCCGCGAGCAGCCGTCACCGCCAGCCGCTTACTATCCGGCGCCCAATCAAATTCGTAAACGTACATTCCGGGTGGAGAAATTTGCCGCACGGCTCCTGAAGAGATATCCACAATTGCAAGCCGTTGTTCAGAAATCTCCTCTGAAACGACCTCCGGAGCCGAGGCATTGTGTCGCGCTGCGGCAGCGCCGGCGTGCTCATCAAATAAAAAAGCAATTGTCTTTCCATCGGGCGACCAGCTCGGCCGCGATGGAATGCCCCTCAAATGCGTCAATTGTGTCGGGCGTTCACCTATCCTGGTGACAACATAAACCTGAAGCTGACCCGGCTCTCCAGCATCTGAAAGAAACGCCAGGTGCCCGCCATCGGGGGACCACGCCAAACCGTGTTCATCACCTGTAGTTTTGCCATTTCCAGCCGTTACCCGGACGGGCGCCGCAGGAGCGCTCAAATCCACAGCGTAAATCGCCGTATCCGACGAGCGCGACCCTCCTTTTTCGAGAACCGATTCCACCCATGCCACCTGCTTTCCGTCAGGCGAAATCTCTGCTTGCTGAAACTCCTGCGCCCCAAACAGGGCGCTCGTGGCATTGTCGTCTGCCGGACGCGCATTTTCCCGCCGCGATACTTCCACCTCTGCGCCAACCCCGGCACCCAGGAGAACAATCAGGAGAATTCCAATTCTTGCCCCAAGCAGGTTCATTACCTCTCCATTTGAGCGCCGTTATGCCTCGAATTGAACTTTGACGCGGTATGCGAAGCGTCATCTTCCTGTCCGAGCTGAGGAAAATCAACCCTTTTTGGCAAGCTAAAATCCGTTCGATAGGCATGTGCGTTCCCTCCGGAGTCCATTTGGTCCTCTGTTTCCGATTCCTCTGTTGCGAGAAAATCTATTGGCGGATATCCTCCGCATGCGCTTCTCGGAGGTGACATGAATCATCCTGGCGTCCGAAAAATATTCCGCCGCGCACTCACACCTTGTTCCGTATTGGTGGGGCTTTTGATGCCTCTTGTCGCTGCAGCCTTGCCGCACCCGCAGACGCAGGTCGAAGAGACCACTGTCGAGCGAGGATCGTTCCGTCTGCACAAGATGGAGCAGCCGATTGGAGAAGAGACCTACGAAATCGCGCGCGTTGGCCAGTCCATCTCCGTGGAAATAAAATTTGAATTCGCGGACCGCGGGACTCCGGTGCCCCTCACTGCCTCATTTCTCGCCGGCGCTGATTTGACTCCTGAAAAGTTCGAGATCAAGGGACAAACTTCGCGTGCCTCGACGATAGATGAGGCAGTCGAGCTAAGCGCGGAGAAAGTGCGCCTCCGGAATCACGAAAAATGGACGGAAGCTGCGCGGCCCAAACAATTTTTCACCATCGCTGGATATGCACCCGCGACAATGCAAATGTTGTTGGTCCGCTTTTGGGCAACGCACGGCTCGCCTGCTGAATTAGAGACGCTGCCCGTTGGCCGCGTGAAAATCGAACCGCGCGGCCAGGGCACTATCAAGATCGCTGAACGGGAGGAGACACTCGATCGCTACACGATTGAAGGTTTGATTTGGGGGCGCGAATCATTGTGGTTTGATTCGAAACGCAATCTGATTGCCGCGGTCACGGCGGATGCGGAATTTGATCACTTTGAAGCCGTTCGCGCCGGATACGAAGAAGCTCTGGGCACTTTTGTGGGGCGCGCCGGTGCGGACGGGATGGCAGCGCTTGCTGAAATCTCGAAGAAAATTTCGGGAAACCGCGCGGAAACGCTCGCCATCGTCGGCGCAACTTTGATCGACGGAACTGGCAGCGCGCCCGAGCTGGACTCAACTGTGGTGATCGAGAAGGGGCGCATCGTCGCCGCAGGCCCGCGCGGGAAAGTGAAGATTCCGCGAGGCGCAACGAAAGTGGATGCGCGTGGCAAAACAATTCTTCCAGGATTGTGGGACATGCACGCGCACTTCGAGCAAGTCGAGTGGGGGCCGGTCTATCTGGCCGCCGGTGCAACCACCGTGCGCGATTGCGGCAACGAATTCGAATTTCTGATTTCTGTGCGCGATGCGATTCAGAATGGCCGCGGCCTGGGCCCGCGCTTGCTGCTCTCGGGAATCGTTGACGGAAGCGGGCCGCTCACTTTCGGCAACGAGATTGTCGACACGCCCGAGCAGGCCAAGGCCTGGACGGATCGGTATCACGACGCGGGATTCCAGCAAATCAAGATTTACAGTTCTGTCCAACTGGAAGAGATCAAAGTGATCGCGGAGGAAGCTCACCGCCTCGGCATGACCGTGACCGGCCATGTTCCTCGGGGCCTCGACGCCTATCAGACGATTGAAGCAGGACAAGATCAGATCAATCACATCCAGTACGTCGCGAACATCATGCGGCCCACGCTGTCCGCTGGATCGACACGGACGGAGCGTCTGGCGGCAAACGCGGACGTGAATCTGGATTCGCCGGAAGCGCAGAAGGCGATCGCGTTTCTTGTGGAGCACGGGACCGTTGTGGATCCCACACTGGCGCTTTCTGAATTTGAAACCGCCAACACGTCGAAGCCGCCGGCCAGCTTTGAACCCGGCGTGAACAAAGTGGCGCCCGAGCTTGCTGAGCAACTCTCTGCGAGCGAGCCACCATCCGCGCTCTCGGAAATGTTCCAGAAAGTATTCGACAAGGATGTCGCGATTGTGAGCGCGCTGCATCGCGCGGGAGTTCCAGTGGTGGCGGGAACGGACCAGACCGTGCCGGGGCACAGTTTGCACCGCGAGATTGAGTTGTACGTCCAAGCCGGATTCACTCCGATGGAAGCGATCCAGGCGGCCACCATTGTGCCCGCGCGCGCCATGGGGCTCGACAAGGAACTCGGGACTGTGGAACCGGGGAAGCGCGCGGACTTGATCATCGTCAACGGCAATCCGCTGGAATCAATAAAAAATATTCGCAAAGTAGAATTCGTCATCACCAACGGCACGATGTACAACTGCGCGGAGCTTTGGCGCAGCGTCGGCTTCAAACCGTAGCATGCAGTGCGCAGAATCAATCAGCCACTAGCGAACCACCTCCGACGCAAAAACCAAATGGACGCCGCGAGATTCGAGACGCGGAATTCCTTCGCGGAGCGCCGCGATCGTGGCGGGATGCGGATGTCCAATGGCGATGGCTGAGCCATCGCGTTGCGCATCGCGCGCTGCCAGATCCAGTTGCGCGAGAATTGCGTCGCGCGTGGAAGTGTCGTCGAGAAAAACTTTGCGCGATGCGGCGCGAACGCCATCGCGTTCCGCAATGTCGTAGGCCACCGTTGCAGCAGTGGTTCGGCTATCGATGAAGAAAAGTCCGCGCTGCCGCAGTGCCGGCATCAGCGCTTGCATCAGCGCCACGTCAGCGGTGGCGCGCGAGCCCTGATGATTGTTCACGCCAACGGCGTGCGGCACCGAATCGAGCATTCCCTCAACCGCTTCGCTAACCTGCGTGGTGGTCATGCCTACATGCAATTCGATTTCCTCCGGCTTTCCGCTGTTGAGTTCGGATTGCATCGGAAGATGCAGCAGCACCTGATCGCCGCGGCGGAACGCTTCTTCAGCGACTTCCGTCGAGAGCGGCAGGTGAGGAATCACGGCAACCGTGAGCGGAAACGGAAGCGCGAGCAAAGTGTCTGCAGCCGCGCGATCGTATCCAAGATCGTCGAGAATGATGGCGAGCTTCGCATTCGTTGAATCTTGTTTCGCAATTCTGTGAGTGGTGGCTGCGAGCGGCGTGATCACATGAATCGTGTGCGTGCGCGTTCTGTTGAGCGCGTAATCGAAGCGCAGCATGCCGCCGGAGGAGGTCTCGACAATATCGAGCTTGTGGCGGCGAGCGATTTGGTCGAGCGCTCGCGTCAGCGCGCTGGTCTGCGATGGATCGGTGAGGGTGACGAAAATATTGTCGGCAGGCAGTTGACCTGCTGCGCCCTGGAACGGCTGGCGCTCGGGGCGAATGGTGATCTCTGATTTTCGCTGCGTCACTTTTTCGGCGGCGGCGACCACTTCAGAAGTGATGGCGCGCAGTTCCGATTTCGTCAGAGAATTTTTTCCGCAGCCTGCGAGCAGAAGAAAAACAAGGACAGCGAGAGCAGGGAAAAACGACGCCGAAAATTTCAAAAAATAATGCGCGCGAAAACATTCCGCGCGGCTGAGAAAATTCTCGCGCAAAAAAATCGGCGGCGCGCTCGAGCGCCCGCGCGATTCCGTCACGACTTGTTAAGCGGCCTTTCGGGCCGGCGCTACGCCCTGCAAAATATCAATGGCCTTCTTGATCACCGGATCATCGGGCGAAACAACCTGGCTCGGGGGCTGGCTCTGATCCGTGAGCGCGGCGATATCATCGGCGGAAGGCCGCGTCTCGGTGTTCGGCACAACGCCGTCCGCGGGAATTTCCTTTCCAGCGGGAGTGTAGTAATTCGCAACGGTTAGAATCAGCGCGGCGCCATCGTCAAGTTGAATCAGTTTCTGCATCGAAGCGGTGCCGTAGGTGCGTTCGCCGACCGTGCTGCCGCGCTTATTGTCCGCGATGGCCGCGGCCAGGATTTCAGCAGGACCTGCCGTGCCGTTTCCGATGAGCACGGTCATTGGCGCGGTCCATGCGACTTTGGATGGGTCGGCGGAATAAATCACGGGCGTGATGGTCTGCCCCTTGAGAGTGGTGATGGTGCCGCTGGGAACGAAAAGTTGAGCGGCGGAGATTCCCTCCTGGACGTCGCCCGTGGCGCAATCGCGGAGATCGAGAATTAATTTGTGCGCGCCTTGATGCTCGGCCTGCGCCAGCCGATCGTGGATTTGTTTTGTAGTTCCGGGAGTAAAGCTGCGGACATGGAGGTAGGCGATGTCGCCTTCGAGCTTGTCCTCGACGAGCTTCGGCGGGGCAAGTTTCGCGAGCCGCAATTCCATTTCCTGAGGTTCGGCTTTGCCGCGGCGAATCACGGAAAGTTTTACGACCGCGTCCGGCTCGCCGGTGAGGAGAAGGCGCGCCTGGTCAATGGCCATCTGGCTGGTGGTGAATCCCGAAATTTTTTCGAGCACATCGCCGAGACGGAGGCCGATTTTCTGCGCGGGACTATCCGGCAGGACCGCGATCACGGCGACATATCCAAAGCGCTTGGTGAGAGCCATGCCGGCTTCACCTTTCGGATTCGATGCGCCTCTTTCTTTGAAATCTTTGTATTCGAGAGGACTGAGGTAAGCGGACTGGGGATCGAGGGAATCGAGCAGGCCGTGGAGTGCGCCGCTGGTGACCTGGTGCATGTTGGGATCGTCCACATACTGGGTCTGAACTTTATCGAGGACTTCGCTATAAACGGTGAGCGCGCGGTAGGCTTTGTCGTCCGAGGAGCGGCCCAGCACGTAGCCGGTGGCGACATAAGCGACCACCAGTACGGATAGCGCGATTACAATTTTTTTCGCCAAAGAACTCATTCGGTTTCCCTCTTCCCTGCCCCAGGGTGTTTTGATGCGGCAACGCGTGCGGCCGTTTCCAGCAAGTATTGCGCGCGAATCAACATTGTAGCACCGGCGGCATGGCAACCGCGATTTGTGATTCGCGATTTGTGAAGCGCGAAATCGTGCGGAGGACCCCCCGCCTCCGCAACCCCAAATGCTGCGGCGGGCGGGCCGGAAATATTACCGATTAGAATTGGTCGCTCTCCTTTGTTTTCTATGAGTTGAGGCAATTTCTATTCGTACATTACCGATTAGAAATGTCCCCGCACCGGTCGGTACAGGGCGGAGATTGATGTGAGGCCCAGGTTCAAAGTAACGCGGCCCGCGATTCACGGGACTTGCGAAGGCAGCGGTGGCAGAAACATATTTTTTGTTGCGATTAGAAATTGTTAACAGGGTGCGGTTGCAATCAGTTAGCCCGAATTCTAATTTGGCAGGTGTTGCGATTAGCCGCCAACCTGCTGGCGGCCAGGGAAATTGAGTGGGTAGTGGCGAGTGAATAATGATAAGTGAAGCTCGCACAAATTTGGCCGCGCCAGTCATCCGACAACGCTCCTGATTTAACATCGCACAGAGAAATGCAGTGTGCAATGGTACGAGGCTGTGGATGTCTGAGGAAAAAGTTAGAAACCGAGTAAACCACAGATGAACACTGGTACGAGAACAACTAACATCTAGCTGCGCGAGGAAAGGAACTGCGCCGCTGCGACCGCATCAGCACTGGCATATCGACGTTTCTTACATCAACCTGTGCGGCACGTTCTATTACTTGTGCAGCTCCACTAGTGGGTAGCCGCCGCCGCTTTCGCTCCGGGCTGCTTCAGCCAGTCGGCGAAGCGCGTTTGGCTGAGTTGCGCGCCATCGTCCGGAATCAGTGTGCTCTCGCTCACCTCCACGCCGTAATAGCTCGCGTGCGGGTCGGCGACAACCTCGCGCGGATCATTCCATGCGGCCAGACCTTGCCGCACGAGTTCATCCAGCCGAAACTTTTCGGGCCCTCCTACTTCAACCGTGCCATTCACAGGCGCGCCCATCGCGACCTTTCCGACCGCGCTGGCTACATCGTCGGCCGCCATGGGCTGGATCAGCGCTGATGGCAGCCGCACCGTGTTGCCTTGGGTGGAAAAATCGGCGATGCCTTTGACGAATTCGTAGAACTGCGTCGCGCGCACAATCGAGTAAGGGGTTGACGAACCCTTGATCAAATTTTCCTGAGCCATTTTTGCCCGGAAATATCCGCTTGTGAGCATACGGTCAGTCCCTACCACGGACAATGCAACGTGATGTCTCACGCCTGCGGCCTTTTCAGCGCTGAGGAGGTTGCGGGTGGATGTCTCGAAGAACTTCATCACCGCCGCGTCTTCCCACGAGGGAGAGTTCGATACATCAACTACCACCGACGCACCCTTCAGCGCTTCGGCCAGTCCCTCACCAGTCACTGAGTTGACGCCGGAATTGGGGGAGGCAGCAATCGCTTCGTGCCCATGCCCGCGTAACTTGGTAACGAGCCTTGACCCGATCAGTCCACTGCCACCGATCACTACGATTTTCATGGTTGTCGCCTCCAGAACGACCAAGGCTTTTCACGCCTGCCTTTGGTCAGATTTTTGGCCGGGAAAGTCTTGCGATACCGAGGAAGGCCCGCCAGTGTAAGGTTCAACCACGGTCGAGCGAACCCTTGGAATGTGTTCAGGGCCCGTATCGTACATCTGCACGATTCGATCCCGCGCTCATCTTTTCAAGTACGCTCTTGCGTCGCCGAAGTCAAGCGGCGCTCTTTCAGATTCCCGAGGGATATGCCGTCAGCGAAACTGTCGCTGGACCTCCCGGACGCCGCAGCGCGAATGTCCCGGCGAATAAGAGCCAGTAGCGAAGCTCAGGGAGCAAACCAATCGGGGAAAATCAGGTCGATCAGGCCGGGGACCCAGTAGGAATAGAAGTGGGTGTCGCAGATTTTGTATTTTCCGTATTTTTTTGTGGCGTGGCGGCCCCAATGGGGCTGGGAGCCGTCGAGGTCGGTGAAATTGTACTCGCGGGCGAGGGCCCAGGAACTGAAGACCCGGCCACTTTTCTTTTTCACTTTTGGATCAGCGGCAAGGGCGACGACCGCGCGGCCGATGTAGCGCGGTGATTCCGAAGCCATGAAATCCTGGGCGGAGTCGTTCTGATCGGGTGCATTCGGGCGGTCCTGCTTTCCTACCACTTTCCAATTTGCTTCGGTGACTTTGAAATGGTCGAGGACTGCCTCGGAGCGCAGGAAGCCGGGAGTCAGCGCCACGGAGACGATATTTCGTTTGCGCAGCTCGCGAGCCATGGCGAAGGCCAGGCGGATGACGGAAATTTTCACGAGATCGTAGAAGAGGTTGCCGCGGTAGTAGAAGGCGTCGCCATCGGTGATTTCGAAAATAATTCCCGGTCGCTTTTTTGTTTCTCTTCCCGGGCCGAGCATGAGCGGAACGGCGTAGTGGGAAGTGATGATGTGCGAGTGGATGGCCTGCTTGAGCATTTGCAGGCCGTTGTCGAGATTGGTCTTCCAGAAGGGCTTGCCGAATTCGGTGAGGGCGTCGCCGCCCCAGACGTCGTTGACGAGGATGTCGAGGCGATGGTGGCGCTGCTGGATGCGGGCGATCAGTTTTTTCACTTCGGCGGGAATGGTGTGGTCAACTCTAATGGCGATGCCGTGGCCGCCCGCGGCGGTGACGAGTTCGGCTGTTTCTTCAATGGTTTCGGGGCGGCCGGAGGTGGGGGTACGACTGCGCGCGCGTTTTCTGGAGCTGCGGCCGGTGCAGTAAACGGTGGCGCCTGCTTCGCCGAGCGCGACGGCAATGCCTCGTCCGGCACCGCGAGTGGCGCCGGCGACGAGCGCGATTTTGCCTTTCAGGATTTTAGGCATTCAAAGCCGCCGGTGCAGATAGTATCAAATGAAAGGCACCGCGAAGCGTCATGGGCGGCTGGCGGGGGGGACGATGCCGTTCATGCGCAGGTACTCGACCATTTGGCCGTAGTGGTCGAAAGCATGAATCAAGGATTCGACGATGAGAGCGAGGCGAGTGGCCTCCGAAGCTTTCAATGGCGAAATGGGAGAGGACTTGACGGGCGCGCTGGTGTCGCCGACGGCGTTGATGGCGCGGGCCAGATGGGCGAAGGACTGATTGAGGTAATCGAGGATCTCGGATTTGGTACGGACGGATTCGGGGCCCAGTTCGTCGCCGGCGTCAGGAGGGGGTTCTTCACCGAGAGCGGCGGCCGCAAGGATGTGGTTGGTGGCGGCGAGATGTTTGACCTGCTGGCCGAAGGTGCGGACGCCCTTGAATTCGCCGTCGGTGGGAGCAAAGCCGTATTTAACGGCAGGCATGGCTTCGGCGGCGGAAACGACTTGCTGCTGAACGGATTTCAGGAAAACTTGTTGCGCGTGTTTTTCGCGTTGGGCGTCGAGGGCGGCGGCGGGCTGATCGGCGCGGTGTGGTGCCAGTGCGGTTGGGGTTGCGGTTGCTGATTGCGGGGGCGAGAGCTTGCCGCAGCCGGGCGCGGACTTGCTGCAAGGAAGCGAAAGCAGAAGCGCGAAAATCGCGAACAGGTACTTCATCGGTGTTCTCCTCATGGCGGCAGGCTTTTGTTTTTGCCGGCCGCAATTCGGACTCTACAACTTAAAGTTAACTTTAAGTCAAGGGGTATTCTTGAGGTTTCTTGGGGCGGGGTGCGGCCAATCAGCTTGTCTTACGGGCGCGGCGCAAGTCGAAGAGCCGGCGGTACTGACGTTATTTGTGGGCGAAGGTGCGGCGGTGGGCGGCAGGGACATCAAAAGAGGAACCGGTATCCGCGAGGGGCGTGGCGGCGGTGATGTAGGTCTGGGAGATGCGGTCCTGCCAGGTGAAATGGTCCTCGTCCCAGAGAGCCCACAGGTATCCGAGCATGAGAGTGGCGCCGGAGAGGAGATAGCCGAAACTGCGCCAGAGGAGTTGGCGCGTGTCGGGGAGTGTGCCGTCGAGACGGACGATGGTGAGATTGCGAAGCTGCATTCCGGGAGTGGCGCCCGCAAAAGTGGTGAAGAGGAAAAAGTATTGCGCGTAGAGCAGAAAAAACGCGGTGAGATAAACGATCGCGTCCACTTTCTCGAGAATGATTTGGCCGCCGAGCGAACGGAAAAGGCCGAGGAATCCGGCGGCAGTGAGTGCGAGAAAGAGCGCGTCGAGCATGGCGGCTGAGCGGCGGTCGGAGAGATCGGCGACGGGGACGAGAGCGTTTTGCGGATGCGCGCGATCGTGGAGGGCGGTGGAAAAATCGAGCTCGGGCTGGATGCAGATCTCCATGCGCTCGGTCTGACGCTGGCGCGCGAGGGGGCGCTGGCGAGGGCGATTGCGGACTTCGTCGTCCTCTTCGAGATCGAGCCTGGTTGAGAAAGGCAGGCCGGATTGATGTTCGCCGGAATGCAGGTGACCGCGGCGGGCGCGATATTGTTCCAGGCGGCGGCTGACTTCCCGGCGCCATTCGGGTTCCACGGCTATCGCGGTGGCACCGACGGTTACCGGCTGTGGGATGGCGCGGTCTTCGACGAACGGGAGATCACAGAAGGAACATTTTTCGACGTCCTCAAGCGTGAGGGCGCCACACTCCGAGCATATTCGAATCACTGGTCCGTTTTGCGCTGCGGAGGTTCCAGTGGCGGAACTTTCAGATGCTAGCACAGGGGCGAGTCGAGGCGCAGTAGTCGGATCATGCGAGATGTCGCGTAACAGATAACCTGAGAATAATGTAAGAGTCAGGGAAGGCGGATCTCGGGGACTGGTACTGGTACGGGGCTGCCTGGCGCGTTTGATTCGATTGTGGTTCTGGAACATCCAATGCCTAAGACCTCCACTGGCATTAGAATAGTGGCTCCCATGGACCCAGCACACAAGTCCGCTATTACCGCAGGGGCGCGCCGCACGGTTGATCTGCGCTTCGTCGAGTTGATGGACAAGCTCCGGCGCAACCGCCCCGGCGACGATCAGGAACTTCTGCGGCGCGCGTACGATTTTGCGGCGGAGCAGCACAAGACGCAGACGCGATTATCTGGAGAGCCATTTCTATCGCACCCGGTGGAAGTGGCGCACCTGCTGGCGGACATGAGGCTGGACGTGACGTCGTTGTGCGCGGCGCTGCTCCACGACGTGGTGGAAGACACGAAAATTCCGCTGACGCAAATTGCCGATCAATTCGGCGACGATGTGGCGCGGCTGGTGGAAGGCGCAACGAAGATCAGCCGGCTCGATTTGCTGGCGCCGGAAGCGCGTCAAGCGGAGAACGTCCGCAAGATGCTGCTGGCGATGGTGAATGACGTGCGCGTGGTGATGGTGAAGCTGGCTGACCGTCTCCACAATATGCGCACGCTGGGATACCTCGATGCCGAGCGGCAGCAGCGCATCGCGCGCGAGACACTCGATATTTACGCGCCGGTGGCAAACCGCCTGGGGATGGGTTTGATTCGCGGAGAACTGGAAGATCTGGCGTTCCGCTATTTGGAGCCGGAATCCTTTCTGGACATCCAGAAGAAAATTTCCATCAAGCAGAAAGTATTCGACAAATTCCTGCGCGAGGCGGAAGACACCATTCGCGCCAAGATGGTCGAGAGCGGGATTCCGGCGGAAGTGCAAGCGCGCATCAAGCGGCTGTACTCATTACATCTGAAAGTTCAAAAGCAGCAGCGCACGCTGGACCAGGTGTTCGACTTGCTCGCTGTGCGCGTGATCACCGACACGGTGAAAAACTGCTATGCCGCGCTGGGTGTGATCCATCAAATATGGCCGCCGGTTCCCGGACGATTCAAGGATTACATCGCCATGCCGCGTCCGAACCTGTACCAATCGCTGCACACAACCGTGATTCATGCGGGCCAGCCATTCGAAGTTCAGATTCGCACGCAGGAAATGCACCGTATCGCGGAACAGGGTGTTGCCGCGCACTGGAAATACAAAGCGGGACACGAAGCTTCGGAGGCGGACGACCAGCGAATCGTCTGGATGCGGCAATTGATCGAGTGGGTGCAGGAGATGCAGGAGCCGAGTGAATTCCTATCGACGCTGCGTGTGGACCTGTATCCGGAGGAGGTGTACACGTTTTCGCCGAAAGGGCGCGTGGTGGTGCTGCCGCGCGGCGCGACACCGATTGATTTCGCCTACGCCATCCACACGGAAGTGGGAAATCAATGCAACGGGGCGAAAGTGAATGGCGCGATTGTTCCCCTGCGGCACGGACTTGCGAATGGCGACGTGGTGGAAATCCTGACGCAGAAGGGGCACGAGCCCTCTCGCGACTGGCTCAGCTTCGTGCACACTTCCCGGGCGCGCAGCAAAATCCGGCAGTGGATCAATCTCCACGAGCGCGTGCAAGCCACCGAAGTGGGCCGGAGGTTGATCGACAAAGAAGCGCGGCAGGCGAATGTCAGTCTTAAGAAAATTACGGACGAGGATTGGCAGCGCGTGGCGTCCGAATACGGCTGCGGGCGAGCAGAGGATCTCTACGCTGATCTGGGTTACGGGAAATGGTCGGCGCGACAGGTGCTCTCGAAAGCCAGCGGGCAGACGCTGCAGGAGCCGGCAGAAGACCAGCGCCCGAAGCTGGTTTCAACTGTCAAGCGGATGCTGGGCCTGAGCGACGCGGCAGTAGTTGTCCGCGGCCACGACGACCTGATGGTCTATCGCTCGAAGTGCTGCAACCCGATTCCGGGGGACGACATCATCGGCTACGTTACGCGCGGGCGCGGCATCGCGGTTCACAGCAAGGGATGCCCCAACGTCGAAAATCTTCTCTACGAAGCGGAGCGCCGCATCGATGTGGATTGGGCGGGCTCAACGCAGGCTACATTCCCCGTTCGGCTGCGAATTTTCACCGAGGATCGGCCCGGGATGCTGGCGGACATCACTACCGTGATCAGCGATGCGGACGCGAATATCCGCACATTTGAGAGTGGCGGCGAGGACCTGCACGCGAGGATCGAAGTGGCACTCGACGTGAAAGATCGCAAGCAGCTCGAGCGCATTCTCGCGGGCATCAGGCGTATCCCCGGGGTTTTCGATATCGAGCGCGTTTACAACGTTTGATTCCTTCCCGGCGAAGCGCTCATTCGCGCTCCGATTTCTTGTGCTGCGGCAGTAATCCTTGCGCATCACGCAACGCACCAGTCGCAATTAACTCTGTACAATGAATGCTATGGGGAAGTTCTTGGGAAATCCGCTCGTGCTTCGCCGGAGCAGGCGTGCAAATTCAATTGGAGTGCTTGCGCCGATTTTCGCGCTTCTCTTGATCGGCGCATTCGCCGCCGGTTGCAAGCATGTACAGCCGCTGGACACCAAGCCGCTCGATGCTTCGGGGATGGGTTACGACACAATCAAAAAACTGGAGTCGGAGCAGGTGACGCCGGCAGAGGTGACAGAGTTGGCAAAAGCGCGCGGCGGCGGGTTTTCGGATGCGGGGTGCCTGGAAATTTTTAAAATCTCACATGCACGGGGGGAGGCGTTCGCTTCCGGCGAGGCTGTTGCGGGGCTGGTTCGCGTGGGGATGCGCGAGCCAAGCGTGCTTGAGCTCGCGCGATTGAATCAATTGGGGCTTGGAGTGGGGGAGTTGCAGGCAATTCGATTGACCGGACTCTCGGATTCGATCGTCCTGGAAGTGGCTCGGCATCGCGCCGCGGGAAAATCGGAGCTGTCCGGCGTATCGCTGGCGCGCATGAAAAATGCGGGATTGCGCGAATCCACGCTTTTCGAGCTTGCTCGCCGAGGAATTTCGGATACGCAGGCGGCAGATATCATTTCCTCTCGCCGCCATGGGGCCAGCGACGCCGAAATTCTCCGCCGCTACTCAGGCTCCTAGGCTGCGTCAGATTGTCTGCGGTTCGTATTTTCTGCCTTTTCCCTTCCCTACCGGCCCGGTAGAATCTCTGCACCTTGAACCGCATGGTACTGCGCTCGCGGCCGTTTCTCTTTCTCGCTGCGATTTTCATTTTGTGCGGTTCCGCCTGTACCGTTCCACTCACGCCCGGGTATCTCATCCTGAAAGAGTCGCGGGAAGTGCAATTTATTGGCGGACCTCCGCCTGAATTGCAAATACGCGCCAACTTCACGCTTGAAAATTCAGGGAACAGCGGGCTGAAATTTATCGACGTGGTATTTCCAGAAGAGAGACGATTCGGCCGCTCGAGTCTTCGAGTACAGGTGGACGGCCACGACGCGACTCTTTCCCCATTACCCGGCGAATATCAGCGCGACGCACCCAACTCACTTCGGATGGCGTTCGAACCAGCCTGGGAGCAAAAACAGAAGCGTGAACTGGTGATCGAATACAAGCTGAGTTCCCCCGAAGACTCCGGGGCGCGAATTACCCTTGGAGAAAACAGTTTTCATCTTGGGCATCGCGGATGGTTTCCTGTGCTACAGCCTCCGAAGCATGTACTGGCACCCTTCCCGAAGCGCCCGGACAAGACAATTGTGACCATTCAAGTGCCACAGGATTTTTTTGTCCTCACGCGGGGGACCCCCATTGCGGGTAAGCAGCAAAGGGGCGACGGAAATCATGGATTCTTGCTTCGCAAGGATGACCTGGCGCCTTTTGTGGTTGCGGGCCGGTACCTGGAAAGTTCACCGCACGGAAAGTCGAATGGCGCGAGCTTCTGGACGATGGCGGCGCTCAAGGAAGATCCGACGGCTGCGGCAGATCGGATCGCAGCGGCATGGAATGTGCTGCAAACGGACTTCGGCACACTCGACAAGAACATTCGTGTGCCGCATGTGGTCGAATGTCCAGAACTGCGGGCGCATATTGCCGGCGAGGAAGGAGCCGTCGCGGCGCCCTTCCCCGGCGGCGCGCTTGTGAATTCGGAGGCGTTGACGCTGGGGATCAACAGCGAGGCGTTTCTTGAAAAAGTGAGACACGCGCTGGCGCACAACTGGTTCGGGAGCGAATTGTATTTCAGTTCCGATTCAGCCATTGGATTGGGCGAAGGACTTCCACATTACGCGACCATCGTGATTGAGGAAGCATCGAACGGGAGCGCAGCCCGAAGGCAGCGCATCAGCGCGCTTCTGGCAAAATACGACGCGGCGCTAAAGCAGGCCGCGGAAAAACCGCTGGGCATGACCACGCTGCAGGATTCGCCCGAGCAGAGGCGCATCGCTTTGGCAAAGGCGCCGCTCTTTTTCATCGCGCTCGAAGATGACTATGGTGAAGCCCCTGTGCGCGCGGGGCTCAATCGCATGGTGACGCTGCTTCGCGGCCAGGAGGTCGGGTATGACGAACTGCGGGCGGCGCTCGAGGAATCAACAGGAAAGAATCTCGCGGAACTTTTTCGCGCCTGGCTATACGGCAAGGGGATACCCAAGGATTTTCGCGAGCGCTATGAAACTGCAAACGGAACACAAGAACAGCGCATCCAATAGCAGCTACCAGATTCAACAATGGGGGAAACGTGAAAGAGATTATTTCGACCGAAAAGGGACCGAAAGCGATCGGCCCGTATTCGCAGGCGGTCAGGGCGAACGGCTTCGTTTTTATATCGGGACAAGGAGCTCTTGATCCTGCCACCGGAGCATTGGTGGAAGGAGGCATCGCAGAGCAGACTGCGCGCGCGCTGGAAAATCTAAAGGGGATTGTGGAGGCTACCGGTTCGTCGCTCGAGCACGCGGTGAAACTTACAGTGTTTCTGAAAGACATGAACGATTTTGCTGCGATGAATGAAGTGTACGCGCGTTACTTTCCAAAGAACCGGCCAGCGCGGACAACGGTAGAGGTAGCACGACTTCCGCGCGACCTCCGCGTGGAAATCGACCTGATTGCGCTCGCATAGAAGAAGCGGTTGACTCGCGGAAGCGGGTGAGAAGTGTCAGGGATCAGCCGCCGCTCAGTATTGCTTTCCTTACCGTCAGCGGTCGCGCCAATGCGGCGTTGTGCGCAATTTTAATCGGAGATAGAGTAGCGGATTCCATGGCTGACCAACAATTTGACCTGATCGTAATCGGGAGCGGCCCAGCGGGGCAAAAGGGGGCCATTTGCGCGGCAAAGCTGCGCAAGCGCGTGGCGGTGATCGACCGCACGCTGATGATGGGCGGAGTATGCGTGCACACCGGGACAATTCCGAGCAAGAGCGTGCGCGAAGCTATTTTCCAATTGACCGGGCTGGCGGTAAAAGCTTTTTACGGCAACAACTATCGCGGGAACCGGGAGATTTCAATTCAGGATCTATCTTTTCGCGTGAACACAATTATTGCGCGCGAAACGGAAGTAATTCGCGCGCAACTGAAGCGCAATGGCGTGACCATCTTACAGGGCAAAGCGCAATTTGCGGATGCCCACACGGTTGAAGTGCTGGGCGACAGCGAGAAAACCGTGCTGCGCGGCGAACACGTGCTGATTGCCTGCGGAACTCGACCGGCCCGCAGCGAGGAGATTTCTTTTGACGGCAAACGCATCCTGGACACCGATGAGATTGCAAGCATTGGCGATCTGCCGCGTGAACTGATTGTGGTGGGCGCAGGCGTGGTGGGTCTGGAATACGCTTCGTTTCTCGCCGCACTGGGCGTGGAAATCACGCTGATCGACCAGCGGCCGACAATTCTCGATTTCGTGGACCGCGAAATCGTGGAAGCGCTGGCGTATCACTTGCGGCAGATGGGGACAACATTCAGGCTGGGGGAGAAAGTGACGCGCGTGGGCATCGATCCACAGCGCGACCGCGTGTTCGCCGAACTCGAGAGCGGAAAAAAAATTCAGGCCGATGCACTACTTTACGCCGTGGGACGACAGGCCAACGGCGACAGACTTCAACTCGAAGCAGCAGGACTGGAGCACGATCCGCGCGGAAAAATCACGGTGAACCGCTACTACCAGACAACGGTTCCACACATTTACGCTGCCGGGGACGTGATCGGATTCCCCGCGCTCGCCAGCACCTCCATGGAACAAGGACGGCTGGCCAGTTGCCACATGTTCGGGCTGCCGAGCGAGTCAATCCCGGAACTGTTTCCGTACGGCATTTACACCATCCCGGAAATTTCCATCGTGGGACAAACGGAAGAAAAGTTGACGGCCGCAAGAGTTCCTTACGAAGTGGGCATCGCCAAATACAACGAGTTGGCAAAAAGCATGATGCTGGGCGACGAGACGGGGATGCTGAAGCTGCTCTTTGATCGCAATACACATAAACTGCTGGGGGTGCATGCGATCGGCCAACGGGCCACGGAGATTATTCATATCGGGCAGGCGGTGCTTTCCTTCGGCGGAACAGTGGACTACTTCCGTGACACTGTGTTCAATTACCCGACGCTGGCTGAAGCCTACAAAGTCGCGGCGCTCGATGGACTCAACAAGTTGTAGGTTTCTTCGCGGCGGAGCTGTTTGGTTTCCGCGCGAGCATGCTAAAATGCTCCAGTTGTCCTCGCAGTTTTCCGCAAACTCGCGGGCCTGTAGCTCAGGTGGCTAGAGCGCGCCCCTGATAAGGGCGAGGTCGGTGGTTCAAGTCCACCCAGGCCCACCAATCCTTTCAATCAGTTAGGGGTAGCCGTTTTTTCGACAGACGGCGACTGTGCCCAATTTTGTGCCACACCCGCGTCAAGAATGGGCTTCACGATGGCGTCCAGGGCCGCGCGCTTCGCGGCCATGCGGATGTGCGAGTAGTGCTCGATCATCTTGCGGCTGAGGTTTCCCGCAATGGACATGATGGTTTGCTCGCTCGCCTGGCCCTCTGCGAGCTTGGTGATGCAGGTGTGCCGGAGATCATGGAACCGGATGCTCAAACCCGCGTCTTTCAGTGCACGGCGTCACGCCGATCGCCACGATTTGATAGGTCGACCCGGGTCGATGCGCTCCGGATCGGGGTGCTCCCGCTCGATTCCCGCGGCCTCGCACGACGGAAACACATACTCTTCCGACTTCGCTTCGGGAAACCGACTGGCCCAGCGAACCAGGGCCGCATATGCCACGCTATTCAGCGGAATGGTCCTTCCACTGCCCCCTTCAGTTTTTGTGCGTCCTACGGTAAGGGTGCGCTGAATTAGGTCTATCTGGCGCCAGCACAGCATGCGAATCTCGTTCTTTCGGAACGCCGTATTGAGCGCAAGGGATACGACGGCGCGGAGCAACGGGTTAGACTCACACGCTGCCAGTAATCCGGTTTCTTGCTCTTCCGTCATGGCCTTGCCGATGTGGTCGGATTCCCGCTCAAACTTCACGTCACCCTGAAGGTTGGCCCAGAGCTTGTACCGTGATAGTTTTTGTGGGGGGTGCTGTGCGGCCTATATTGGCGAAAAGGATACAAGCTCCATTGACGTGTACGTTCCTACGCCCTACCTTTAGATTCTAGGGATTCTTCTCACCGGATATTGAATCAATCCTTGGAGTTGCATACCAAGAAAGAGACCAGTGGCGTGAAGAAAATGATAATTGTCGTGGCGGCCGTGTTGATTACAACCACTGCTCAGGCCCAACAAGACAATCTTCATAAGTTCCATTTTCTACCCCCCAGACCTCTGCTCGGCGGACCGATCTTTCCAAGCTTGGTCGGCATGTGGGATGTTCGCGTCTCAAACTCATCAAATCCGCCCACGGGCCAGGTCGGCGAATCGGAGTTCACATTCGATGTTGTTCAACGCACGAGCGGTTTGCTGACCCAAACGCTGGACAACAATGGATTTGAGAATCATGCGTTTTCGAATTCGACTTGCATCGCCTCCGGCACGGGCAATGCCGTCTCAATCACCTCAGGACAAATTACACTTCTGACGCCTGTCACTTTTCAGATCAACGTGGACGGGGGCGAATCTTATACCATGTCGGGAACCCTATCAGGCAGTGGGACCACCGTCACGGGAACAGCAGTCGTGTACAATTCTGTTTCAGTGAATTGTGGCGCGAAAGACGCGGGCAAGGCTTTCACGGCGACACTTTATGGTTCCGCAAGCGGCGCGTACACCGGATCGTTCACCCCGGACGCGGGCGGCGCTGCTTTCAATGCCACGATCACGCTGACCGAAGACGCCAACTTCAATCTTACGGGAACGGTTACGGCCACCGGGAATCCATGCTTTGCCTCCCTCACAGTTAATAGCAACACGTACGGCAGCTTCGCTTCCGGCAACGTCGTGGAATTCTTTGGGACGGATGTTACTGGTGATCTTGTCGGCTTCATTGGCAACACCGGGGGCACCAACGACACGGCAGGCGACACGACTTGGGCAGTGCTTTACGTAACAGCGGTCGTGTATGGCGGCGCCTGCAATGGCCAGACCTATACGGACGCTCCTTTCCACAGGGTGGCTCATAGACCTCGCGGCAGGAGATTCCCGATCGACCCCGTCCGATTCAAGTGGGATTGGGAATTACAAGACCGGTGAGCTTCGGAGTCAAACAACATCTGCGCTGATGGCCCTGGTGATGTGCGCTGGAGGCCCCTGCGACATCCTCAAGCCCAGAGGGACCTAACTCCTGATGAGTTAAATAACCGGACATTTCAAGTAGCACTTTATTTGTCCGGTTTGCGCGTTGATCAGGTGTTGATCATACTTGCTGACGGCAACCCCTATCGCTTGGTAGCATGGGCGTACCGGAAATCATGAAATGAATTCGCTAGGCTTGAGCGAAATGTGGGCAGCGCAAACCAAAACCAGTTCATAGAAGATCCAACCAGGCATGAGAGCAACTCTCGCCCATTCTCCCTGCGCCAACGGATCCTGCTGCGGTTCATCACCTGGGTCGGATACCTGCTCATCCGCCTGATAGGTGCCACACTTCGCTTCCAAACGACGGTGGAAGAGGGCTGCCTGAGCGATGGCTGGACCAGCCCGCTGGGAATTTATTGCTTCTGGCATCAATGCGTGATTCCCGTTGCGCATCGCTATCGGAACAGAAACATTGCCGTAATGGCCAGCCGCAGCTTTGACGGCGAGTACATTACCCGCATCATCAAGAAGCTCGGGTTTGGCGCCGTTCGAGGGTCCAGCTCCCGAAACGCTGTGGAAGCACTGATTGGCATGAAGCAGGAACTGGACGAGGGGAACCCTGTGGGCTTTACCATCGATGGCCCACGTGGGCCGATCTATGTAGCCAAGCCAGGACCCGTGTTGCTGGCCAAGAAAACAGGCTGCGGCATCGTTTGCTTTCATTTTGCGGTTGAACGCGCCTGGAGACTTAATTCCTGGGATCGCATGATGATTCCCAAACCGTTTTCCCGAGCAGCCGGATGGGGGAGCACTACCCTGCGTGTTCCTCCAGACGCCACTGAGCAGGAGATAACCGCCCTGAATCAACAGATGCAGACCATGCTTGACCGCTGCCGGGAGCGAGCGGAAGCAATGTTGACAAAGCATTCAGGATTTGGCACTCAATCAAAAAAGACTGAACAATTTGGGTGAGCGGAATCGTGAAAAATGCATTGCGTCCCACCTAACCCATCCTGATGCCTGATGACCGGACATTTGAAGCAGCACCTTATTTGTCCGGTTTGTGCGTTTATAGGGAGGCGAGGTCAACCTGCGAGTGCCATCCCTTCTTTAGCTGTTGAATCTGTATAATGCCCTCAGGCCATGGCACTTCCGCTCGGCACAAAGCTCGGTCCCTATGAGATTGTCGCGCCTCTCGGCGCGGGCGGTATGGGCGAAGTATACCGTGCGCGTGACACACGGTTAAACCGCAATGTCGCGATCAAGATCTTGCCTGCGTCTTTCTCCAAAGACGCCCAATGCCTCGACCGGTTCGAACGCGAGGCCCGCATTCTCAGCACGCTCAATCATCCCAATGTTCTGAGCATTTACGACGTCGGTTCGCAGAACGGTATTCACTATTTAGTTTCCGAATTACTCGACGGCGAAATGCTTCGCCATCGCATACAGGAAGGCAAAATTCCGGGACGCAAGACACTGGATTATGCGGTGCAGATTGCGAAGGGATTGGCAGCGGCTCACGAAAAAGGTGTCGTCCATCGTGACCTCAAGCCTGAGAATATCTTTGTAACTGCCGACGGCCGCATCAAGATTCTCGACTTTGGGCTTGCCAAGCAGAATGTTCCCGGCGACTCAGAGAAGACAGCTTCGCGCGATTCCCTGACCGAACCAGGGATGTTAATGGGCACCGTGGGATATATGTCGCCAGAACAGGTTCGTGGCGATCCCGCAGATTCGCGCAGTGACATTTTCAGCTTTGGCGCAATCTTGTACGAGTTGCTCAGCGGGAAGCATGCCTTCAAGGGCAATTCTTCCGTTGAGACCATGCACGCCATCCTAAGAGAAGATCCGCTCGAAATTCCTAGCACGGACGGCAAGATTTCTCCGGGCTTGGAACGGGTAATGCGGCGGTGTCTGGAAAAAGCATCCTACGAGCGCTTTCAATCGGCGCGCGATTTGGCATTCGCTTTGGAAGGTCTTTCAGGAAGTTCGAGAACGGACACGCTGCTGGAATCTCCCCAAATTGAAACGCGGCATCACTCTTGGGAGCGCAACTGGAAATTGTGGGCCTTTGCAACAGCGGTGCTGCTGATGGCACTCCTGGCCACGCTCTGGCTGCGACAACTGACGCGAGCGGCAACGGAGTTCGTGCAACTCACAAACGATAGTCATTCCAAGGGCCGCCTCGGTTGGCCGCCGCCGGTGGCCAGTTCTGGATTATTTACCGATGGTTCGCGACTATACTTCACAGTAGAAGCAAGCCTCGGAGCGGGCCCTACCCCCGCGCAAGTTTCAGTGAACGGCGGCGAGACTGCCCCAATCCATTTGCCCCTACCTTATGCCGGAATCCAACTCATGGACATCTCGCCCGACGGCTCCGAACTCTTGTTGCAGGGCTTTAATGGGGCAGAAGTCGAGGTCCCGGAATGGATCCTTCCGGTCACTGGCGGATCGCCGCGACGATTGGATGACCTAATGGCCCACGACGGTGCTTGGTCTCCAGATAAACGACTGGTTGCATTCGCCGCGGGCGACGGTCTTTTTCTGCTGGACAGCAACAATGAAAAACGAAAAATATTCACAGCCAGCGGTATCGTGTTGTGGCCGCGATGGTCACCTGACGGCAAACGATTGCGTTTTACCGTGGAAGATTCGTCCACAGCGTCGAGTGCGTTATGGGAAATACGCGCTGATGGTATAGGCGCGCACCTTCTCCTACCGGGATGGAACAAACCTTCCATAGAGTGCTGTGGCGAGTGGAGCCGAGACGGGCGTTACTACGTATTTCAGACTGGGACCTTCGCGCATTCCGACATCTGGGCTGTGGCAGAAGGATTCTTTGGCATGTCACGGCCAATTCAGCTAACCGCCGGACCGCTTAGTTTCTCATCGCCTTCACCTTCGCTCGATGGGAAATGGCTTTATGCTGTCGGCGCTCAATACCGGTACGAAACGATTCGGCTCGATCCTTCATCTGGCCAGATCACCACGCTTACTTCCATGCCCTCCCTCGAATCGCTTGACTACTCCAGAGACGGCAAGTGGCTGGCGTATGTATCCTTTCCTGACGGAATCCTATGGCGAAGCCGCGCAGATGGTTCCGACCGCTTGCAGCTTACATATCCGCCGATAATGGCCGCTGCGCCACAATGGTCGCCCGATGGCACCCAGATCGCCTTCAGTCGAATCCGGGTTGGGGAGCCATGGCAGATTGACATCGTTCCCGCCGAGGGTGGTTCGCCCCAGCCGGTTTTTCCAGAGGCGCGAAATCAGAGTAGTCCCGCATGGTCGGGGGACGGGCAGTCACTGATCTTCAGCAGGCTGCCATGGTTGGAGAGTGGCAAGAACCTGCCCGTCCGGCTGGAGAAAGTCGATCTTCATTCTCACATACTCTCTGAAATAACCGGGTCGGGAGATATGCTCACCCCTTCGGTTTCTCCCGACGGCAAATTTCTGTCTGCACTGCACACTGCTGCAGCCCAACAACTTTGGATATACGATTTCGGCCGCGCGAAATGGAGCAACCTCAGTTCAACCACTGGATACCGTCCCGTTTGGTCCCGCGATTCCAGCGCCCTTTATCTCATCAATCGCGAGGGAGAGCTTCAGCGCTACCGCTCTGTGAATGGGAAATTGGAATCCGTAGCGAAGATGCCGGACAAGATGCCTCCGTTCGGACTTGCTAACCAATCGCTGGAGGGCCTTGCATTTCTCAGTATTGGACTCGATGGCGCTCCGCTTGTTGCTCGCGATCAAGGCTCGTCACAGATTTATGCCATCAAGTGGCAGGAGTGAGGCGGTCCTCCGCTTGGCTAAGTCCCGATAAGTCGGATAACCGGACATATACATTCCTAGTACTCCGCCTGAGTGCCCTTCGACAGCAAGGGACATTACGCGGCCCTTGGCAAAACACTGTGCCCAATTTTGTCCCACCCTCAATTAGAAACCATCGCAACCGGTAGCAAAGTGGCAAGAGCGAGGATCGCCTGTACTGGCGCTGAGAATCAACGCTATAGCAATTAGTGAGACTCCATCGCAGATTACTAGGTGACAACTGATAAGGGCGAGGTCGGTGGTTCAAGTCCACCCAGGCCCACCAGCCTTCGCTCGCCAAGTTGACATAGCACCGGGTTGACCTTCAATATCGGCGAGCTACGGCTCGGCAGGCCAAGGAAATCAACGAGCGAAGGCTGTCGCGCCGGAGCTTCTTTGCGGAGGCGGACCTCTCCGTGAAATACGTCTTCATTTTGCAAAGCCTCCAGGAACCGGGCCGTTTCTACACCGGCATTACTGACGATCTAAAAGCCAGACTCTCCAAACACAATTCGGGCGCGGTGACCCACACTGTGCGAATGATTCGGACACGTGTCCGGTTCAGCGACAGGTCATCCCACTAGCGGGCATATGCTGCGGGAATGTAAGCAGGCCCGAACAGGTAAGCGCTTCTGGGCCATGGGTTTCCGTCGCTAGCCGAGAGGTACGAAACTTGCCATACTTCGGAGGATAAAAGGCGCAGGGGTGACTTGATGGTGGGTAATACGGGTAGACCCGAGCGCGGCACTGCGACATGAGTGAGTAAGATGACCCGCCTCGTCCAGGACGTCCGTTACGGATTTCGCATGCTGGCGAAGAGTCCTGGCTTCACCGTTGTTGCCGTGCTAACGATCGCTCTTGGCATCGGGGCCAATACCGCGATCTTTAGTGTCGTCCGCGCAGTGCTGCTGAAATCCCTGCCATATCCCGAGCCCGACCAGCTTGTTTCCATCCGCGAGGTTCAGTCGCACAGCGGAGACATGAGCGTCTCCTGGATGAATTTCCTCGATTGGCGCGAGCAGAGCCAATCCTTTGAACGCCTCGCGGTCACCCGCGCAGACCGTTTCATTCTGACTGGAGCGGGCGAACCCACGCAGCTTCGCGCCGGCAGAGTCTCCGCCGCCTTTTTCCCACTGCTCGGAGCAAAACCAGTTGTGGGGCGCACCTTTTCCGAGGCAGAGGATGCCCCCACTGCGGCCCCTACCACGGTGCTCAGTTACGCGCTCTGGCGCACGCGATTCGGAGCTGATCCCGCGATCGTCGGTAAGACTGCTGTGATCGACGGCGTGGCTTACGACATCGTCGGCGTCCTTCCGCCCGACTTCAAATTCTTCCCGCTAAATATTGATCTCTATACGCCCATCGGGCTTAGAGCCAAGCTTTCGTCCTACCTTAACCGGGGCAACCACGAGGGGCTTACCGCCCTTGCGCGCCTCCGCCCGGGTGTTTCTGTCTCAGCGGCGCGCTTGGAGCTCGACACGATCATGAAACGGCTCGAGCACCAGTATCCGGAGACAAATAGTGGCGAAGGCGCGATTATTACGCCGCTGTACGAGTCGCGCGTCTCGACAATCCGGCCGGCGCTGCTGATGCTTCTCGGCGCCGTCGCCTGCGTGTTGCTGATCGCTTGCGTGAACATCGCCAACCTGCTGCTCGCTCGCGCCGCCGCTCGCCAACGCGAGCTTGCCATTCGCGCTTCCATCGGCGCCGGACGCGGCCGCATAGTGCGGCAACTCCTGACGGAAAGTTTGCTGCTCTCTCTACTCGGAGGAATTTTAGGTCTGCTCATCGCCGTTTGGGCCATCGGTCCTCTGCTTCGCATCGCTCCGCGCGACATTCCGTCGCTCGCGGACACAGCAGTGGACCGCGGGGTATTCCTGTTCACGCTGGCAGTGACATTTCTTACCGGCATTCTTTTTGGCCTGGCTCCTGCATTTCAAGCTTCTCGCGCAAACGTGAACAGTGCCCTTCGTGAGGGCGGACGCAGCGCCACGCCCGGGCGCGCCCGGCAGCGATTGCGCGCCATGCTCCTGATTTCAGAGGTTTCGCTTGCCGTCATTCTGGGGACTGGCTCGGGATTGCTGATCCGCAGTCTTCTGAAAGCGCTGGCGGTGAACCCGGGATTCCGCGCTGATCACGTCCTGGCTCTGGACGTGAATTTGCCTATGGCCAAATACAAGGAAAAGACTACCTGGCTTGGATTCATGAATCAGGCAGTCGAGCGCATCCGCAATCTCCCCGGTGTCGAGTCCGCCAGCGCCGTGATGTGTCCGCCGCTGGTTGGCGAGTGTTGGGACTCAGTTTTCGTTTTCGACGATCGCCCGGTGCCGGCACAGGCTGAATTACCCAGCGCTGTTTTCAATATCGCCGAGCCGCACTATTTTCAGACGCTCCAGACGCCGCTGCTCGCCGGTCGAAGCTTCAATCAAGCTGACACGGACTCATCCGCTCCCGTTGTCTTGATCAACGAAACCATGGCCAAGCGGTGGTGGCCACGCGGAAATCCCATCGGCAAACGCATCAAGCAAGGCTTCCCGAATGACGATCATCCCTTCCGCGAAATCGTCGGCATCGTGAGCGATATTCATCAGGACGGTACTGATCGGCCGGAGTTGCCCGAAGTGTTTGCCCCGGCGGCGCAATATCCATTCAACACAATGACTATCCTGGTGCGAACGAAGCCGCTTCCGACGTCGCTCGCAAACGCGGCCGTAGGCGCAATTCAATCGCTCGATTCAGATCAGCCTGTTTACAACGTCAAGCCGCTAGCCGCCTATTTTTCTGACTCCCTTGCAAGTCGCAAGTTTTCAACGCTGCTCCTCGCCATGTTCGGCGGCTTGGCCCTGCTCCTGGCGGCCGTCGGTATTTACGGCGTGATGGCTTATACAGTGTCGCTGCGGACGCACGAATTGGGAATTCGGATGGCGCTCGGCGCGCAGCGCAGCGACGTGTTTGGGCTGGTTGTGAAGTTTGGTGCGCGGCTGGCGATTGCCGGCATCGCCATTGGCCTGATCGTCTCGTTCGCCCTTACCCGGCTGATGCGCAGCCAACTCTTTGGAGTGAGCAACCTGGATCCCGCGACATTTGCAGCGGTGACGGTCTTGCTGTGTTGCGTGGCCGTGGCCGCCTGCTACATCCCGGCGCGGCGTGCCATGCGAGTCGATCCAATAGTCGCGTTGCGGTACGAATAGGAGGAAATCCCATGCCAAACATTGAACGTGTCCGGGAATCGGTGGAAGGTTCGCTGGATCCGGAATATGTCAAGCAGCGCGAACGAGCCGGATGGCGGCTGATGGCGGTGGAGTGGCAACGCGAATTAGCAGAGGCAGCGCCGGAACCTGCACCGCGCGTGGAGGAGACTCCATTCGGAGTGCGCGTGGCGGGGGACGGCGAACATCTCGAGGAAAATCCCCAGGAGATGCAGTTTCTGCTGACCATGATGGAACTGATTATTCAGGATGTCTCCATCGTCAAAATTGCCGAAGAACTCAACCGCAAGGGTTACCGGACGCGCAAAGGGAGCGAGTGGGGCCCAATTGCCGTGTTCAACATGCTGCCGCGCCTGATCGAGCTCACGCCGCGGATTTTTGCCACCGAAGAATGGGTGGAGCGGCGCAAGCGTCTCACACTCGTGTATTAAGGGTAATTTCCGGCAACGCGACTCGGAGTACCGTCCCAGCCTTCTTACCGCGCGTGCTTGACAGAGAAGCATCGCCTCACTAGAGTTGCCCAGCACACAGTCCGCGGCTTAATTCTCTTCCCGGTAAACACGAATTGGTGAGTCCACTCGACTGAGGAGGAAAGCATGCGCAGGAAATCCTACAGATTCACGTGTCCACTTTTGTTGGGCGCCGTGTTGCTCGCAGGAATTTCTACCGGCGCTCAGCAACCGGCGGCTTCATCGAGCGAAGTGCCTGTGACCACCGTGGTCACCGTGTTGGGCCCGAAATTCACTCCTCCTCCGGCGATCAGCAAGGACGACATTCTGGTGCGCGAGGGTCAGTCGCGCAAGGACATCACGGACTGGGTTCCCGCGCAGGGCGATAAGGCTGGCCTCGAGCTCGCTATTCTGGTGGATGATGCCGACCGCAGAGACATTGGCAAACAGTTTGATGATTTGGCGAACTTCATCAAGTCGCTGCCGAAGTCCACGAGTGTTGGCATCTTCTACGCGAACAACAACACGATTTCTGCGGCTTCGCAATTCGGCCCTGATCACGAGGGCACGGCCAAGTCTTTGCGCCTGCCTCTGGGGAGTGGTGTGGGGTCTAGCATCTTTCAATCTTTGATGGCCATGATTTCGGGGTGGCCTGTTTCCGGCGCGCGCCGGGAAATTCTGGTTCTTGCCGACGGCTTTGATCGCCTGCGCCACGAGCGCTATAGTCCGGATGTCGATACGACTGTCCAGAAAGCTCAGCAAGCCGGTATCATCATTCATGCTATTTTCGTGAACGCAAACGGCCGCGCTGGACGGCTCCAAACCGGCAAAAACATCGGTCAGGGTAATCTCAACACGCTGGCGGACGGGACAGGTGGAAGAGCGTTTTTCCAAGGGTTTTCGACACCGATCTCTTTCGAGCCATTCCTCACGCAGTTGGACATGGTCCTGCGGAATCAGTATTTCCTGACCTGGGCGACGAACCGAAGCAGGAGTGCCAAGGGAGATCTCCGTGTATTCAAAGTTACTTCAGAGCGGAAGGACATTGAAATCACGGCGCCGCAAAAAGTATATGTGCCCGGAGAAAAATAGGGTCGTTTCGCAAGCTTTCGGCCGGGCGCGCTCCCGCTCTTAACAGAGGCGGGCTGGCTCCATGGAGTCAATCCCCTCGCGTGTTCATTCTGCGAAATTTGTCTCTTCCGGGATGGATGCGTCTCATGGATCTTTCTACTGAGGAGGTCTTCATGCGCAGGAAATTCCATTCCCATGATTTGCCTGTTGTGTTGGCGGCGATTCTTATCGCAGCGATTTCCAGTCACGCCCAGACGGTTCCGATCACCACCGTCGTCACCGTGTTGGGTCCGAAATACACTTCTCCGCCTGCGATCGGTAAAGACGATATCGCCGTTTACGAAGGCAAGCAAAAGAGGGATATAAATTCGTGGGTACCGGCGCAAGGCGATAAGGCCGCGCTCGAGCTCGCCATCGTGATTGATGACGCCGATTCCTCCGACCTCGGGATTCAGTTCAGCGACATCAGCAATTTCATCAAGTCGCAGCCTAAGACCACCGGTGTGGCGATTTTTTATGCCAGCAATGGAACGGTTCAGGCTGCTTCTCAGTTCAGTACCGACCACGACGCAGTTGTCAAAGCGCTGCGAATGCCATTCGGGCGGGGTGCGGCGTATACCAGCATTTACTTGTCACTGATGAACCTGATTTCGCGCTGGCCCGTGACTGGCGCGCGCCACGAGATTCTGCTTCTGGCAGACGGCATCGACCGGTTTCGCGGCGACCCGTTCAGCCCGGATGTTCCTGCTACGGTTGAAAAAGCACAGAAGGCCGGAATCATTATTCACAGTCTATTCACCAGCGGCGTGGGCCGCCTCAGCCGCAATTTCTTCCGGGTGAGCCAGGGGCAGAACAACTTGGCCCAGCTTTCCGATGGCACAGGAGGCGAGTCGTTCTTCCAGGGCACTCAGACTCCCATTTCCTTCGCGCCCTTCCTGCAGCAATTGGAAACGGTGCTGAAGAATCAGTTTTTCCTGACCTACGCAACCGGGCGCAGCAAGAAGAAGGGGGGCGAGCTGCGCGGCTTCCGTGTCCACAGCGAACAGCGCGACGTAGAGATATCCCACGCGAGCAAAGTTCTCGTCCCCGGGCCCTAGCGACGGTGATGATGGACTTAACACAGAAATTCAGCCGGACCCCGGCGCCGGAACCGGCGGGCGCTCGGATGTTATGATTAGAGTCGGCTCACGCGGTGCTCCCGGCCCTTTCGTCGCTCCGGCTTCCGCGCGGCCTAAATTCTCCCTCGGAGAATCGCGCCATGGGCGGCAGGGGACCCGGCCACAAATCGCCGCGCGCTCGCCACGCGCGCCTGGTCAACATTCAAAAAGCCCGCGCCGCGCGTCGGCGTGCGCCGCTTCCCTGGCGCAGCGGCCTCGAATCCCGCGTCATCGAGCAGCTCGTCTGGCAATGGTGGCAGTCTCCCGCGCCCAGATGGCCCGCCTACCGCGTCGCCCGGCTTCTCGGCGTCAGCCACACCTGGGTCAACAAACTCGCCAAACGCTTTAAGTCCGACCCAGCCCGCTTTCGTCGCCGCCACGCCCCCTTCTCCCCCGCTACTCTCGAAAAACTCCAGCGCGCCCGCGAGGAAACTCTCTGGCGCCGCCAGCATGGCTGGCTTCGCGGACCCATTCGCGTGCGCCGCGTCCGTTATACCCTCGACGACGGCAAAACCCGCACTGCGCATCTCCCCACCAAATCCAGCTTGTCCGCCATGCCGGGCTTGTCCGCCGTGGCGGACCTCCACAACGCATCTCGTGCTTCCTTGCCGCGCCGTAGTCCGCCGCAGCGGACGGAGGCGGGCCTGCCCGCCGCAGCGGATTTTCCCCCCGACCTCCTCCGCAACCTCCCTCCCTGGGCATCCGGGCGGGTTTGACCACGCCGTTTTTCATCAGCGCACGGCCCTGCCCTGAGTGAATTGGCGAAGGGATGCGCGACTCTTGCGCCCGGATGGGGTCGCGGGGCCGTGCCCTGCCTTCCGCATTTCTCCTTCCGTTGTCATCCCGAAGCGTTCCTCAGCGAGGGACCTGCTTTTGCCTTTTGCCTCTGGCCTTTTGCCTCTCTCCTTACGTTGTCATCCCGAACCGGAGCGTGAGGGATCTGCTTTTGCGGATTTGCCTTCTCATGTCCCCGCGTTTGTGCTATTTATCCCTCCAATCACCCCTCCGCTGAGCCTCTGCAATGGGCCGCACCTACTACGTCTACATCCTCGCCAGTCGCTCCCGGAATCTCTACACCGGCGTGACGGGCAACCTCCAGCGGCGCATGGTCGAGCACCGCGAAGGCCTGGTCCCTGGCTTCACCTCGAGGTATCGGGTTTTCCGCCTGGTCCATCTGGAGACATTCGCCGACATCCGTTACGCCATCGCGCGCGAGAAGGAAATCAAAGCGTGGCGTCGGGAAAAGAGGATTCGCCTGATTGAGCGTGATAATCCTACGTGGACAGACGCCGATTGGCTCGGCCCGCCCCCACGAGCGATTCCAACAGCTGAATCTCAGTCCGCAGCAAGCGAAAATACGGGAGAAATGGCGGAAGAGAGACCCGCAGAAGAAGCGCAAGACAATGCCACAGCAGATCCCTCACACGCGGCCAAATGCCGGCCGGGTTCGGGATGACGTCAAAATGCTTTCAGGCCAATGATGCGCGGCGTCGGAGGGCTTTTGCCTCTTGCCTTTCTCCTCACGTTGTCATCCCGAAGCGTTCCTCAGCGAGGGACCTGCTGTTGCCTTTCTCCCTACGTTGTCATCCCGAACCGGAGCGTGAGGGACCTGCTTTTGCCTTCAGGCTGGTGGGCCAGCCCCCGATTTTGCTCTTCACAATTTTGAATCACAACCAACAACAACAAAACCAACCCCAACCCGCGGCCAACACACCCGCGCCAATTCCGCGCTTTCGCTTGCCGCGCCAGAGTCCGCCGCGGCGGACGGAGGCGGGAGAGGTATCATCCGTTACCGGCGGAATCAATTGTGGAAAGAACGTAAATCAAAGGCTTGGCCACCCGCCTTCCGGTTCAACAATCGCAAAAATCCGTATCTTTTCCGCGATACCATCCTCAAACTTATTTCTTCGTCAAACCTACAATACAAAAACCTGATAGCCAAAGTGCAGGATGCAGCTTAATTCTCTAATTTCTGACGAATATTCATGAAAAGCTCTTTCGCCCATTTGTCATAATCCTCGACCACGAATGATGTTTGCGCCCTTTGCAGCACCCAATCCGATCTCACCACAAAACGGTAGGTTTTAAGCTGCGCTATGTTCGTGTCAGGTAATTCATACCCTTCCGGGACCGCGCCTATCATTGGTGCCCCATAGGCGTAAGCCGAAAGTTCAAGTTGGTAATACCCTTTCCGTTCAAATATCGTGACATAAGCATTCTGGTGTTCTTGTGGGGGTTCTACAGAAAACGTTATCGTCGTATCTTTCGGCAATTTCATGTGCTTGTCATTCGACACATTCAAAAACCACCAGGGATAGAAACGGTCAGAAGAGGTATCTAGAAGTTTGTTCGGAATGTAATTAATTGATTCTGGTGGATCCATCGGAAGGACATTGGCTTCTGCCCAATGTCCATTCGCGGGGGAAGTATGGTATCCCCAACCTTGCCCAGCTGCCCACACCAGGGCAACAAAATACCGTTGGAAGACTTCGCCTATCGATGAAGGCACGTCTTGGCCTATATGACCTTTTGAAAATTCCATCACATCTATGCAGATGCTTCTTCTAATGGGCTTCATATTGTTCGGGCAAAGGATGCCTGCTGGAGACCATACAACATAAGTGACAAATTGTTCCGTCCCGTGGAGAGGCGGTACGACATTGGGCATGACACTCTTGGGATGCTCTGGTTTTAGATGAGGTAACTCTTCTGATTTTTTCACCGTTGGTGAACTGGTTGAAGGTGCAGAAACCATTGATGAAGTTGGCTGAGTTGTCTGCGCTATTTTCTCTACAAAAGGTTTCAATTTCGCCACTATTAAGTCAGAGATTGACATGTTGGCCTTTTGTAGTGCTCTCTGCACGCGAATGTGCAATCCGTAAAAACCTACCGCTGTAACCACTGCCAAGAGCAAGTATGCAGGAAGCTGAACACGCAATCTCCGTCCAGCAACTACCTTGGCCCGATGGAAACCCAAGAGTATGCAAATACCACATATAACTAGAACCGGAGCGTAAAAAAGTGTCCCCACGATTCCACCTATGATTCCCAGTGGAAGCGTGACAAGCGGTTGCTCGACGAAATCGAACAACCTACGAATAGTCCCTGGCGGACGATTGCGATCGGTCGTCATGATTGGACTGATTTGTGACGCCGCTGCCTCACCCACCGGCGTGATTCTCTTTTTTTTGTCAGCCAAGGTCTCTGGCAGTAGATTGATTTGCATACTTGGGAACGGACGGCGCTTTTCGGGCATACAGCGATTATACCGGCGGGTGGGCGAGCCTTCGGATTCGATCTGTAGGATCTTGAATTGGGGTGCCGCACTCTTTGCGTCTTTAGCAAAGGGTGCGGGTCTAGGTGGTTCGAGGTTTTGAACTTCACTCTTCCGCTCCTGCTCACCCAGCAATTCGGTCCGGCGTGCAAAGGGTGTTGCCCGCAGCGACGTTCGTGCCGATTCTTCAACGACGCAAACGCAGACCCACAATTGTGAGACCTCAGAGGCAACATCGAAACCTGCAATCTCCCCACGTATTACTCAGGGCCGGCCGCGTTTCACCCATTAGACATAAACCTGTATCGATCCCGTAACAATTACCGCCTAGCCTTCGCTGCGGGATACCGGGTCTTATCCGCCCATTCCCCACTCTCACCGTGCACCACACACCAAGGAGACACACATGAATCGGAAGTTAATCATTGCTGCCTTTTTTCTCGGGGTTATCGGAGCTATGTTGCCAGCTCCGGCCGCCGCGAACGATGGGTGGGACCACGACCGAAAGATTAGGCACGTGCTGCTGATAAGCGTTGACGGCTTGCACGCCCTGGATGTGGCCAACTACGTTGCTTCGCACCCGAATTCCGCGTTGGCTGAACTCAGCGAACATGCCATCACCTACTCAAACGCCCGCACACCGACCAATTCTGATTCCTTTCCGGGGCTGCTGGCTCTGATTACTGGCGGCTCACAGCTCAGCCATGGACTTTTCTATGATGTTAGCTACGACCGGACCATCTTCGATCCCACGGACCCGACCTGCTCGAATCCGCTGGGGCCCGGCAATATGATGGTGTTCGACGAAAGCATCGACGTATATGTAAACGGTGTATCTCAAAACAAGATTGATACGACCAAGCTGCCGAACCATATTGTGAATGGAAAGTGCGTGCGCATGTTTCCGCACAACGCCATGCGCAGCAACACGATTTTCGAAGTGGTCAAGGCCGAGGGGCAAGGGCGCACCGCCTGGGCCGACAAACATCCGGCATACGACATCGTTAATGGGCCTTCCGGGAAGGGCGTCGATGATTTATTCACGCCCGAACTCACCAACGCCGGCGGATTCGACAATACCGTCAGCGTGGTTTGCACCGCTCAGAACGACAATCTGAAAGTCCAAGCCATTCTGAATGAGATCCACGGTTTGACTCATGATGGGAAACCCGGCGCTGGAGTCCCCACGGTATTCGGCATGAACTTCCAGGCCGTGAGCGTTGGCCAGAAATTGGAAACCGACAATAAAGTCAAAAATCCCCCCCTGTTCCAGTGCCCCACCGATACGGATCCAAGCATCAATGGGAAACCCGGTGGATACACGGACGGCTTGGGCACCCCGACCGCCGTTCTTTCCTATGGCTTGCGCAAGACGGACGAGGCACTGCGCAGGATGATAGACGCTCTCAAGGACGCGGGTATTTACGACTCGACGCTTTTCATTGTCACCGCCAAGCATGGGCAGTCGCCCATCAACCCGGAGAAAGTAAATAAGCCAGGTCATTTCGCCGACCTGGTATTCGGACTCGACAACAACAATCCCGTGGGGATCCTGATCAACAATGCGGGGAACAATTGCAATTCCGGACCCTGCGGCTTCGTGCAGGACGACGACATCGCTCTGGTCTGGCTGCCTGCGGGCCAGCAAGCGCTGACGAAGTCTGCAGCAGACTACTTCAATGCCCATGCCAAAGAGTTGTTCATTGATGAGGTGATGTCCGGCAACGAGCTGAAACTGAAGTTCAATAATCCGCTCAACGACAGCCGCACGCCGGATATCATCGTGCAACCGATCTACGGCACGATTTACACCACTTCCGTGTTCAAGAATGCTGAACACGGAGGCTTCAGCTTCGGGGATACGAATGTTGGGCTGATCGTTTCCAACCCGGGATTTGATCGCCGGACAGTCAAGACGCCGGTACTCACATCCCAGGTCGCGGCAACGATTCTCAAGGCGTTGGGAATCGAGCCGGATGAACTTGACGCCGTGCGCAAGGAAGGGACGCCGGTGCTGCCCTTCGCATCAGAGGGTGAAGAGGAGTAGCTCGATACACGCAAAAAAATACGGCGGCTCGGGACTTCCCGGGCCGCCGTTGTTTCAGAGTTAATCAAAGATCGCGTCAATATAAAGGCCGGTGTGGCCGAATGCTGCCTCCAATCCCGGCGGTGTCTCAAGGAAATTTGTTCGCGGACAAAAAAAAGGCCCGGTCCGATTCACATCGGACCGGGCCTGCGTTTGCCTGCCTACCGGGAGTTAGTCTGATTGCTCTTGAAAGCCCTGCGGCCGCTTGCGCGGACTCAGGGAAACTCGGATGAGACTTGCCAGAACCCGTTTACCCTAAGAAACCCCCGGTGGGAGCTTCGAAGGGTAGGTTTACTCCCGGAACGCCGAAGCGAACCGGGTATTGAGTAAACCGAACGCCGACCCCGTGAGAGGTCAGTGAAGAGCCGTATTCGCCGAAGGCGAATCGTGCTCCCTTTTCTTTTAGAAAGGAGGTGATCCAGCCGCAGGTTCTCCTACGGCTACCTTGTTACGACTTCACCCCAATCATGAGTCATACCTTGAGCGCCTGCCCCCTTGCGGTTGGCA
>Ga0210384_10001131_pt1 | contig 37638 bp, 42 predicted proteins | sample IncBWH2MmetaG_FD_160574 | JGI IMG/M metagenome (GOLD analysis project Ga0210384, IMG submission 160574) | Forest soil microbial communities from Barre Woods Harvard Forest LTER site, Petersham, Massachusetts, United States - Inc-BW-H-2-M | ecosystem: Environmental > Terrestrial > Soil >...
TCGCGGGTGCGTTTCGGCTAGCGCACGCGGCAGCGTGATTCAGCTCACGGAGGTGGACTGCGGCGTTGTCCATGCTGGCCTCAAGGTTTGGCCACTGGAGCGGCGCCATGACATCGAAGGCGAACACATCGCTTAAGCGAGGCGCGATCGTCACCGCCATCCTCTGGACGGGCTGGATGATCTGGTGGAGCGGGTCGCTGGCGCCAGCCGACATCATCATTCTCTCGATCTGCGGCGCAGCGTTCGGATATGTCTGGTATGTGGCGATGCGCTTTGTGCTCGCCTATCTGCGCCGCTCGCCGCGCGATGGCGATGAGGGCGTCGAAGAGACGCGGCCCTCCAGGCTTTATGCCTGGACGGTCTGGGCAGGCCTGATGGCGCTGACCGGCATTGCCACGGCATGCCTGCTTGATCTGGTAAGCCCGCTGATTCCTTCAGGCGACTGGCACTGGCTGATCTCGTCGCTGTTCGTCATCGTGGTCTGGCCCGCGCTGATGTGGTCGCTGCGGCCGTTGATGAAACGCCATCTGCGGGCGTGAGGATCAGTACTCGTCTTCGAAGTTGTCCCGGTGCTTGTCTTTGTCCTTATCCTTGTTCTTGTGCTTCTTCTTTTTCTTCTTGTGATCGCCGTCGTCCTCGTCGTCCGATGCTTCCTCATGCACGGCGGCTTCGAGGGCGGCCTGCTCAGCTGCGGCGCGCTCGGCCGCCTCGTGCTCGCGCATCTTCTTGTAGTCTTCATAGGCGTCGAAGATCAGGTGCAGCCAGGGCATCACCTGCTCGATCGAAGGCAATTGTCCGGGTGCACCGGGCAGGCCTTGCTCGCCGCACGGACCTTGCTGTCCCTGCGCTCCGGGTTTTCCCTGCGGTCCGACATCGCCGCGTTTGCCTTGCGGACCCGGCTTGCCATCCGGACCCGGCTTGCCGCGTGCGCCCTCCGGCCCCTGACGTCCGGGGTGACCTTGCGGCCCTGGAAGTCCCTGTCGTCCCTGACGCATCGGTTCTTTCGCCACGTATACGCTCCTCTGATTGCGCGCGCTTCTTAGCAGACGTTTGATGACGGCTTCAATTGAAGCAACGACGCCGATCGAATTGATCAACATCAATCCATCGCCGCGCCCCCTGTGTCATGAACGGCTGCGAATGAAATACAAGGAGCCGGCGATGAGGGCAGGCTGGAAGGTATTTTGGGCGAGTGTCGCCGTTCTTGTAGTCGCTTACGGACTGGCGGAATGGCTGGTGCCGAATGTGGTGCCGGTCGGATATAGCGAACAGCCGCAACCGTCCTGGGCGGTGCTGACGGCCTTTGCGCTGCGCTCGATCGAGTTGACGGCGGCGTGGGTGGCCGTCATTGCGCTGACACTGTTGTGCGGAGCGTGGCTGCTGGCTCGGCAGCGCGGGCGCCCTGCAAGGCTGACGCGTTAACAAGGCTGACGCGCTAATCGGCGTCCCACTCAACGGCCAGGTTGAGCAGCCCCCGAAACGCCCAGCCGCCGATTCTGACGGGCTCCGACGGATCGAGCCGCAATCCCTTCAGCCGTGCGAACAGCGAGGGCAGGGCGACATCGGCGACCATCGCGCGTGAGGCAAAGGCGCCGGCGCAATAATGCGGGCCGGCGCCGAAGGCGATGCTCTTGGAGGTGTCGCGCGTGATGTCGAAACGATCGGGATCGGTGAAGCAGGCTTCATCACGATTGGCCGAGCCGAACATCAGGAACACGCGATCGTCCGGCTCGAAATCGACCCCGCCATAGGAGCATTGCTTCGTCACCCGCCGCGGCGACATGCCGATCGGAGCGATCCAGCGGGTATATTCCTCGAACACGTCGATCCATTTCGCACTTCCGTCGCTTAGTAGCGCAAGTTGCTCGGCATGTGTCAGCAGCGCCCATACCGTGCCCGAGATCGCATCGCGCGGCTCGTTCTGCCCGCCGGAGATCGCAAGCTTGACGTTGGCGCGAATGCTTTCGATCGGCTGGCCGGCCGAGAGCAGCACGCTGAGGATCGAAGTGTTGGGATGCCTGCTCACGACCGGGATCATGTCGTCGATCGCAGCATCGATGCCCGCCGTGGCGGCGTTGCAGCGCGCCTCCACTTCCTTGTTGCCGGTATAGTTGGCGATGCCGTCGATCATTGCCTGCGACCAGGCATCCATGTCCTGGTAGCGCATGTTGGTGAGCCCGGTGATGTCCTTCAGGCATTCCGCCGATAGCGGCAGCGCGAACGCCTTGGTGAGATCGGCGCGGCGAGCCGGCGCGAGCTCTTCGAGGATGCGGTCGGCGTGGGCCTGGAATTTCTTCAGCCAGGTCTCCTTCACCACCCGCGGCGACACCGCCGGAAACATCTGCGCACGCTCGGACATGTGCGCATCGCCGTCCTTGCGCATCATGTTGTGGCCCATCAGCACATTCATCAGCCCGCCCGGCTGGTGCGAGGAAAACAGGTCGACGCGCTTTTCCTGGCTGTAGATGTCGTTGCGGCGGGTGAAGACGGTCGAGCCGAGCTGCGGCACGAAAGCGATCGGCGTTTCCTTCCGCATCCGCGCCAGATCCGGATAGGGATCGGCCCAGAATGTCGGGACGTCGATGTTGTAATGCGGGGCGTTGGACATTTTGATCTCCGCGACCGCCTCAGATCGACCGGTAGCCGCCATCCGCCATCACGATCGATCCGGTGACATAGGCCGACATGTCGGAGGCGAGGAAAATCGCAGGCCCGACGATGTCTTCCGGCTTGCCGGCGCGGCCGAGCGGGGTGTGGTCCATGAAGATCTTGATCAATTCGGGATTGTTGGCGCGCACCTGCGCGTTCAGCGGGGTTTCAATCAATCCCGGCCCAATAGCATTCACCCGCACGCCGTGCTTGCCGAGCTCGGCGGCGAGCGCCTTGGTGAAGCCGAGCACGCCATGTTTGGAGGTAGTATAGGCCGGCGAGTTCGGCGTGCGCACATGCACAAAGGACTGGATCGAGCCGATATTGACGATGCGGCCTTTGCTCGCCATCAGCGGCTCGAGAAAGGCATGGGTGACGTTGAACACACCGTCGAGATTGATCGCCATGATGTCCTGCCAATCCTTCAGCACGGCGCTGGGATCGGAGGTGAAGGCGTTGCGGCGGTTGATGCCGGCATTGTTGCAGAGGATCGAGACCTGCCCGACCTTGTCGGCGATCTCTTCCGCCACCGCAGCGCATGCCTCGCGCTTAGTGACATCGAGCCCGAAACTCGTCGCCTTGCCGCCGCCGTCGCGGATTTCCTTTGCGGCCTCGGCTGCGGCCTGCTCGTTGACGTCGAGCAGCACGACACGCGCGCCCTCGCGCGCATAGCCCGCCGCAATCGCGCGGCCAATGCCGGAGGCGGAGCCGGTGACGACGGCGATGTGATCCCTGAGAAGAGCCATGGCGTTTCCTTTTGTTTATTTTGCTGGTTGCTACCGACTGTAATGCGTAGGGCGGGCAAAGCGAAGCGTGCCCACCGTCTGGCAATCATGCAAGATCATGACGGACAAGCGGCATGCGGGCTGCCTTCGATCTTGCGCTCGAAGTGCTGCCGGCAGAGGGCGAACACCTCCATCCGTGCGACTTAAGGAAGCATGTTTGTTGATGGCAATCTAAAATAGTATTATTGTCGGGCCCTGGGGGAGCGAAAGACATTTGGAAAAAGGAGTTTTGTCATGGAAGCAGAATTGAAGAAATTTCAGACCCTGCCACCGCCCAGTGTTTGCCGCTTGATCGATTTCACGCACGCTGACGTCAGGCCGGGTTTCGTCACCAACACATTCATTCTGACGGTTTCCGGCGACAAGCCATGGCTGACCATGACGGTTGAGCTGTATCCGCTCATCTACATCCATCAGCCCGAATATTGGGGCTTCGAGGTGGTGGGCTGCATGAGCGGCATCGGTTTGCCCGTCGTTATTCCCTATCATGTCTCGATCGATATCTCGCATCATCGCGGCACGAAAGGCATCGAGGTGATCGGCGCGCATTCACGTAAGCAGATCAACGTTCCCTAGCGAAATGATGCGTAGGATGGTGCAACGCCATCGGGCCGCGCAAACGCGCGGCCCGATGGAAGGCTCCGCGTGCTACCCATCTGCCCATCTTGCAAATGTTTTTTATTCCAGATTTCAGTCACTGACGATCGCGTGAATGGCGCGGCAATGCCGGGCCAGATTGTCATGCGCGACCACGAACCGCTTCAGCGGCGTGTCGATGTCGTAGAAATAGATGTTGGCGATGAAGCCGTAGATGCCGGCATCAACAGCAGTCGGCTTCTCGCCATGGACGAAGCCGTCGTCCGGGATCAGGCTCGCGATGGCGCCGAGATCGGCGAGCCCGCGCGCTATCGCCGCGTCCGGCTCATAACGGCCGATGCCCTGATAATGATAGCGCTGGGCGTTGAACTCTTTTGCCTTCAACAACCCTTCGTCCGTGAGCGCGGGATGCTCGCGCTTGAGCGCGTCGCGGAAGAGATGCCAGTAGCGCTCGTCCTTCCAGCGCGAATAGGACATCACCCAATAGAGGTCGTCGAGCGTGCGGGTGACCATGAGGTCGGTGGCGCGCTCCTCCGGCGTCAGTGCGGCATCGAGTGTCACGCGGTATTTCTCCGTGACGTAGGCCAGGATGGTTTCGCTGTCGCCGACCGTGTCATCGCCATCCGTGATGTAGGGCAGTTGCGCGCGCGGCGCCTTTGACGCATCGAAAATGTGCTCGTGACGAAACGGCACGCCGGCGAGCTTCAGGAAGGCGAACACCTTCAGCCCGTAGCCATTGTTGTCGGCGACGCCGAACAGTTTTGGATAGGAATAGAGGGTGAGCATGATGGGTGGGTCCAATGAAAAAGGCCGATGAAGCTTTGCTTATCGGCCTTCGTCGACGCAAGTGTGAAAGTTTCTCAAATCTTGCAGACGCCCTTCTTCAGCAGGTGCGCCTTCACGGCGACCGCGCCGTCGAAGGAGGCGACGGGCCTGCTGACGGCCTTGTAATTGTCCGGCCAGGGCTTGGTCGGGACGCTTTCATCCCAGACCTGGCAGAGGTCGTTGCCGCTCCATTTGATGATGTGGAAAGCGGCCTCTGCGGGGCTGACGGTTGCGATGGCGGACAACGCGATGCCGGCGGCAGCGCAAAGGGCAGTCACTTGACGCATGAAATATCTCCTGTTGGGAAATGTCGGCCGGCCCGCGCGAAAGTATCGCGGGCGGCGCCCGCGCAGGTCGGCGGACATCAATTGAGTGTGGCGAAATCGTGTTTGGTTCAAATCGCGGGTCGGCTCAGAACGAGCAGGCGCCGGCCGCCAGCATGTTGCTCTTGATCGTCAGCGCGTCGAGGAAGGTCGGCATCGTGGCGCTCACGACCATGTAATTGCCCGGCCAGGGCGCGGTCGGGATGCCCTCATCCCAGATCTGGCAGAAGCCGGTGTCCGACCAGCGGATCAGGTGAAACGGATCGGCCTTGGCCGGCGTCGAAGCGGAAAGCGCGGTGACGGCAAGCGCGGCGGCAGCCGAGAGCAGGGAAATGCGACGCATAAAAAAGACTCCTGGAGGGGAAGGTTGATGATGCTCCTCCGAGAGAAAAACGGAGGCGTGATTTTACCAGCCCCGGATATCGATTGAGTATGGAATGGGGAACAGCAGGTTCAACGTTTCGCCGTTCACCGCCCCGAAAGCTCCGCCACGCCCTCGATCTCGATCAGCATTTTCGGATCGGGCAGCGCCACCACCACGCAGGTGGTGCGGGCCGGGTAGGGCGCGGGGCCGAAGGCTTCGGCATAGAGCTTGTTCATGGTTGCGACGTCGGCGGCGCGGGTGAGCAGCACGTTGAGCTTGACGAGATCGCGGAAGGTCGCACCGGCCTCATCGAGCACGCGCTTGATGTTGGTGACGACATTCCCAAACTGCGCCTCAAATCCGTCGGGCAGGCCGCCCTTCTCGTCGAAGCCGGGAATGCCGGAGATGTAGAGCAGGTCGCCTGTGCCGGCGGCAAAGGACAGCGGCGGCGCCTTGACGCCGGGTGGCGGCGGGAAATGTTTGATGGTCATGGGTCACCATGGACGGTTTGTCGCTCGCTTCTGCTGAGCTACGGTGGACGGGTTCAGGCCACGTTCATTTTCGTACTCTTTAGCTTGCCCTGAAGGCGCCGTTAGATCAAACATTCTCTCATCCCCGCCGATCCGCTAGATTGGCTCGATTCGATCCGTTTTTTGCATCACCCGGAGAACCCCCATGAGATTGTCATCCGCCGCCCGCGCTGTGCTCACAGCGCTCGCGCTGTTCGCCGGTTTGTCCGGGGCAAAAGCCGACGATGGGCAAGTGACGCTCGTCATCTTCAAGGCAGGCTGGTTCGTCGGCGGTTCCGCCGGCCAGGGCGTGCTCACCTTCCACGACCAGACCTACGCGCTCACGGCCGGCGGCATCGATGGCGGCCTCGTTTTCGGCGGGTCGCAGACCACCTTGCAGGGCCGGGTCCGGAACATCCACCAGGCGTCTGATATCAACGGCGTCTATGCTGCGGCCGGTGTCGGCGTGACGTTCGGTGCCGGCGTGCGCGGCATCGTGCTGACCAACCCGAACGGCGCGGTGCTGGAATTGAGCGGCAAGCAGCTCGGGCTGATGGCGAATGTCGACCTCAGTGGGCTCGCGATTTCACTCAAGCAGTGAAATGCCGTGGTCACGGCCGAAACTCTCTCCTCATCCTGAGGAGCCGCGAAGCGGCGTCTCGAAGGATGAGGGCACCACCGGGGCCTCATGGTTCGAGACGGCGCGTTCGCGCCTCCTCGCCATGAGGGTCATGAAGCGGTACGCCCATCAACACGCAAGCCGCACAATCCAAGGAAACGCTCCATGAAAATCACATCCATCCTCCGCATCGCGCTCGTCGCATTCACCGCTGTCGCCGGCCTCACCGCAGCGCGCGCGGATGAAGGCACCGTCTCGCTCGTGATCTACAAGGGCGGCTGGATCATCGGCGGCTCCGGCGGGGGCGGTGTGCTGAACTTTCGCGGCCGTCGTTACGGGCTTTCGACCGGCGGCATCGATTACGGCCTCGTGTTCGGCGGCTCCAAGACCATCCTGCGCGGCCGCGTCAGCAACATCAACAGCCCCTCCGACGTCGCCGGCGTCTATGGCGCGGCGGGCGCTGGTCTCGCCATCATCCACGGCGCCCGCGCCATCGTGCTCACCAACCAGAAGGGCGCCGTGCTCGAGCTCTCCGGCCAGCAGGTCGGCCTGATGGCGAATGCAGATTTGAGCGGGCTCGCGATTTCGCTGCGGTAGAGGTCTGTGGGCGCCGCCATGACCCGCGACGATCTGATCGCCGCCTACGCGGCGCCGAACCGCCATTATCATAATCTCGCTCATGTCGAGGACTGTCTCGACAAGCTCGCTCGCCTTGGCGACCTGTCGGCGGCCGAGCGCGAGATTTTGACGGAAGCGATCTGGTGGCACGACGTCGTCTATGATCCCACGCGATCGGACAACGAAGAGCTCAGCGCGCAGCTTGCCGAGCGACACGTCGCCGCGCACCTTCGCGATGAGGTCGGCCGGCTGATCCGCCTGACCCAAACGCATGAGGTCGAGCCCGCCGATCGATTGGGGGCGATCCTGATCTCGATCGATCTGTCGATTCTGGCGGCCGAGCCCTCGCGTTACGACGCCTACGCTGCGGCCATCCGCAAGGAGTACGCCCATGTGCCGGACGATGCCTATCGCGCCGGCCGCACTGAGGTGCTCCGCCGCTTCGCCGCGCGGCCGGTGATCTTTCCCGATGCCGATTTTGCGCAGGCCGGCGAGCAGAAGGCGCGGGACAATCTGGCCCGTGAGATCGCGTCCCTGAAGGAATGATGGCGGCGAGTTTTTCCATCGTCATTGCGAGCGAAGCGAAGCAATCCATGTCACGGCTTGCTGAGACATGGATTGCTTCCGCCTTCGCTCTTTGAGCTTCGGCCGGACACGTCGTCGCTTTCGCTCCTCGCAATGACGAGTTGAAACACCTGATTCACATATCAAATAGCAACGCGGCCACACTCCCGCATCCTCGCGGCACGACGTGCCCGAGCCTTGCATGAATTTCGCCGCCCTCACGATGTAGAGGGTGCAGGGAAAGCCGGGTGCCGATTGCACCCATGGGCCCCGTGCGACAAAAAAAGCACGGGGGTAGGACCACAGGTGAACCGGAGCAACGCCGGCTTTCCCTGCGCGATGGTTTACGGCTTACTTCGTGCTCTCCCCGGTGACCGGGCTCTTTTGCCACCGTCATCGGCGCGATGCGCGAGCATCGCGGCCGACTTGACGCCAGCGTCGGGGCGCCAGGACCACACGACTTCGCCGTCCGCAGATCACAGGCGTTCGTCTCGCGCCGTGACCCGCGTCCACCGCATCCCGCCGCAACGTTCGTGACGTGCGCAACGCCCCTCTTATCGGGCGGGACGCGCGGATTGACATCATTGATTTGCCCGACGACGGAAGCGGAATATTTTTGCGCGAGGGGATGGACAGGTTTTTAGTGATTTGCCCGTCGGGTTAGTTTGTCGCAGGTGGTGCATCCGGATTTCACTTGCCGGCGAAGCGATGCAGCTCACATTCAGCGACAAACCAGTACGGGGATTTTCGAGTAGGTCAGAACCTTGTTGGTCACACTGCCGATCAGAAGCGTGGAGAGCCCGCTGCGCCCATGCCATGACATAACAATGAGATTGCAACCTTTTTCCTCGGCTGCTGCGACAATGGCTTGATCGGGTTGCACGTTCTCCACTTCAATTGTCTCGCAGGAAACACCGGCCTCCCTGGCTGCGCTTGCCGCACGATCCAGCACGCTGGCAAAGTCGCCTGTCACTGCTAGAAGTGGTTCCACGACGTAGATCAAGGATACCTTGGCTCCAACGGATTTTGCCAGCGCCAATCCATGCGCCACGCCACGCTCCGCCAGCTCCGACCCATCTGTCGGAATGAGAATATGCCGGTACATGCTTCACCTCCGATTGTCTGGCCGTATCGCGACCTTCGGAACGTCAAGCTAGGCCCGTGTTTCGGATACTGGCTTGCGATAAGTCAATCTGTCGGCCCATCGTGCCGTGCCCCAGATGCCAATCAGCCGGGCCACGCTTGCTGTTTAATCCATGCAGCCAACTCTAGCCAAGGCTCCAGCGTCCAATGTCCGGAGGCTGCGCCAGACGGGGACGACAGCACAAACACGGCGGGAAAGTCGTCTATCGATGGCTGTCGGCCGAGCGACAGCGCGCTGGTCGGCCTGCCGTAGAACAGGCTCGCCGCCTTCTTGCTCGTGAATGCGATTGTCCGGGGACGATAAGTCCCGATCTTTGCCTTGAAGCCCGCGACGTCAAACGATTGCCTGGCAATCTGATGGTCCATCCCCGCGCCGGATTTTGAAAGATCAGTGAAGCCGATGCCCAGTTCGAGCAGCGAGGCGAACTCGTTCGGCTCATGTTGCCGGGACGTGATTCCGGCCTCGTGCAATGCGCGCCAGAAGCGGTTGCCCGGATGGGCGTAGTAGTGGCCGACGCTGGCGGATCGCGTGCTGGCCGCCGTGCCGACGAAGACGAGGCGGAGATCGGCGCGAAGCTGATCGGGCAGGCGGTGGTGGTCGTTCGCGGGCATACAGCTAGCGCGTCCGCTCCTTGGCCTGCTGTTCGGTTGTGCTCGTCTCTGCAGCCCTGGTGGCACGGACCATCAGAAATGTGCCGGACATGCCCGGCAGCCGCCAGCGCCCATCGATTTCCGTCGCCTCGGCATTGACCGTGCCTTCGTAGGAGACCGTATTGTAGCCGTAGCCAGGCGGCTCGTAACGCTTGACGAACGAGACCGCGCTGCCCGACCGATGACCCGCAATCGAGGCGTTGTGGGTGCTGAGCGGGCAACTGGGCATGGCGCAGGGCTCGGTCACGCTCCCTCCGAGCGCGCCGCCGGACTCGATCAGCGTCGCCAGAAACGTGACAATGCCGACGCCCGGCTGGGTGTAGGTTCCGTCCCAGACGCCGGTCAGACTGTCGGTCATTGCGGTCCAAGTCAGTAAGTAGGGTGGGGTAGCGACTACGCCCGCCGTAGCTCCACGAGCGAAGGCGGAAGCCTAACCCGCCAATCTCCGGACGGAAAGCTGGTGAGGTATGGGCGAGTCCAAAACCTGACAACGGCGGCTGAGGTTCTACGCTGATCCACGCGCTATCGGTTGGGTATCCCCGACCACTCCGCCGATCGCTCGCTATCGTGGAGGCATCCGAACTGCTATGATTGCGCTCCGTCTGTCACGATGAGCGCTGGACCAGGAGCACGTTGGACAGGAGAGCAATATGACGATCTATATTTCGCAAGGGCGTTACACTGCGGCGGCGATCCGCGCAATGACGGCGAAGCCGGAAGACCGCTCCGCAGCGATTTCCGAGATCCTCGCCGCCGCCGGCGGTCGTCTAATCAGTTGGTATCTTACATTGGGACGGTACGATTGGCTGATAGTAGCCGAGGCACCCGACGAGCGTACCCTGGTTTCGGCTGTACTTGCCGCGGCTGCTGGCGGAAGCCTGTCAGACATAACCACGACCGTGGCACTCTCGGCCGAGGATACGGTGAAGGCTTTCAGTCAGGCCAGTGAGCTTGCCAAGAAGTTCAGATCGGCTGGAGCCGACTACTACGGGGTGCCGGTCGAGCCAGCTCGCGAAATCGCAAACGAACCAAAGTAGAGAAACTGCGCTCGCAGCGTGGATCAGCAAGTCGCGACCAACGCCGTATGCCGATAGGCAATCGGCCGTGAGGCCGATTGCCTCGCCGGGACTATAGCGTCGTCACATCGGTGGCTTCACACCCTCCGCGCCGATCACGACCGCGGCGGCTTCTGGAGCGTCTTTCTTCATAACGATGAAGACCTTGCGCCCAACGGCGAGCTGGTCGGCTGGTGCCTTGTCAAAGGCGACAACCGTCGTAGTCGTCGGGATGAGGATTGTCTGCTCTCCCCCCTTGTAGTTAAGCATGAGTACACGGTCCGTTCCGACCTCCTCGACCTTGGAGATATTGGCGTTGGTCATCATGTTTGGCTTGGATTCAAGATCCCACGGATAGTGCCCCTCGGCCAGCCCGCGTAACGATTCATCAAACACGTGAACCTCGCGTGCGACGCGCTTGCCGTCCTCTTCGAAAGATGTGATGCCGACGAACTTGCCAGTCTGAATGGCGCTCATGTCAGCCTTCGTCACGAGGAAAAGGCCAGCGTCGTCGGCGAGTTTGATCGATACAGTTTCTCCCTTGGCGGTTTGAACGTCGATCGTTCCGTCCTTCGCGGCGGTCAGCGTGCCACGGATATGCGCCTGCGCCAAAGCCGGCGCGGAAAACAGCAGACCAACAAGAACCGTTGCGGCAGCAATTGGTACCCAAAGAGTTCGAGACGTGACCATCTGATTTCACTCCCTTTGGTGCTCGGCGGACGAGGTATGCCCACTCCAACGATTGGAATGCCGGCAATTGTGGCGACCTAATCTAGTCGCTTTGAAGACGTCGCGGCTAAATCGAAGGACCTTTGGAGGTCGCTCTGATGTCCGAGAAGGGTCGAAAGCGCTGTTTTGGAAGTCGGTTATTTTGCAGCATACGAGGCGCGCATCACCGGTGCGGCGAGGTCCGTCCAAACGTAACCCTCGTCTGTCTTCACGATATATCCAAGTGACGTAAGTGCATCAAGGTGGGCGCAATGGGACTTTTGATGCCGAATGGAACTCCCGGCTCGTCCCAGAAATCCCACCCGAAACGATCAATGAAGGTTTCCAGCTCCGTATGGTGGGTTATTTAGCGAAGCATAGCCCACCAATCGTCCAGCATCCTGCGTGCTGTCACAACCAGTGCCGGAAGCGATCGCTGTGCAACATTCATGCAGCCAGGGCCGCTCTGCTGTTCTTTTTCCTTGAGGATGCCGGCGGCAACAAGCGCGGCACGGTCATCCGGGCAAAACTCGGATGATTTTCGATCCAACTCTTCGAGGCTAAGTGAAAGTGCGAGAATGCAGGCACCCGTGCCGCGATGGCCTGTGATCTGCGCGATTGATTTGAGGATCAGCTTGTAAGCGCGTGTCGCCGTGATCTCGTGATCCCAGGGAGATTGCAACCACCAATTGCCAGCGACGATCCGCGCGGTGGAGACGACGCCGACGTGGTAGGACGTCGTTTCGTCGCCAAAGCTCGTGGAAAACGCATAGCGCCAATTCCAGGCCTCGACCTTCAGATCGAACGGAACAAGAAGATACTTGAACGAAGGCGCATTTCCTTCGTTCGCTGTTCGCTGGATGAACCGGTCTGCCACCTTGGTGACCTCGAATTGCGTGGGCGATGCGAGCAATTCGGATCCGAGCGGAAGGTCTAGAGCTTGCACAGAGACGGGGGCGGCGAGCACGCGCTGAAGCGCGCAAACCAGCGGTTGAACGAAGTCCGTGCGTTTCAAGTCTGACTGGATGTAGAGCACGACTTCCGCAGGCACGATCGGCCCGGCAACTTCGCGCGGCTGCTCGTGCGCCGGCGCGCCCGACGTCCCGGCGAGTAAGAAGGAAAATATCAGATGGTGCAATCTGTACTTCAAAGGTGCGATACCGCTCGCCTCACAATGCCTTGTTTTCTACCTTATATCGATATTGAGTGGGCTTGCGACCAACGGATGCAGAGACTTCGCGGGTAGGCTAGCGAACTATAACCACCATGTTGAAGAAGGAAGCGAATGACGATTCCGCGCTCGCTCTTCGAGCTATTGCCGACTGCTGCAAACAAAAAAGACCGGGCGCTCCAGTGCCCGGCCTTTCGTTTGGTGGGTGCGTGTAGTCTCACAACACTCGGTTGCTCTCCTTCACTTTTTCCGCATCGAGATACACGCTGCTTCCCATCTCCTTGAACTTGGCACTCATCTGCGCCATGCCGTCCTCGATGGTGCCGGAGATCGACATCCCCACCGAGTTCGGATCGTTCAGCGTCGCCGCGTAATCCCGCACGTCCTGCGTGATCTTCATCGAGCAGAATTTCGGGCCGCACATCGAGCAGAAATGGGCGACCTTGTGGGCTTCCTTCGGCAGGGTCTCGTCGTGGAAGTTCTTCGCGGTGTCGGGGTCGAGGCCGAGGTTGAACTGGTCCTCCCAGCGGAAGTCGAAACGGGCGCGGGAGAGCGCGTCGTCGCGGAGCTGGGCGGCCGGGTGGCCCTTGGCGAGATCGCTGGCGTGGGCGGCGATCTTGTAGGTGATGACGCCGGTCTTGACGTCGTTGCGGTCGGGGAGACCCAGATGCTCCTTCGGCGTGACGTAGCAGAGCATGGCGCAGCCGAACCAGCCGATCATGGCGGCGCCAATGCCTGAGGTGATGTGGTCATAGCCCGGGGCGATGTCGGTCGTCAGCGGGCCCAACGTATAAAATGGCGCCTCGCCGCATTCCTTGAGCTGCTTGTCCATGTTGATCTTGATCTTGTGCATCGGCACATGGCCGGGGCCTTCGATCATGACCTGGCAGCCCTTGTCCCACGCGATTTTTGTCAACTCGCCAAGCGTCTCCAGCTCCGCGAATTGCGCGCGGTCGTTGGCGTCGGCGATCGAGCCGGGACGCAGGCCGTCGCCGAGCGAGAACGAGACGTCATACTTGCGCATGAGGTCGCAGATCTCGTCGAAATGCGTGTAGAGGAAGCTCTCCTTGTGGTGCGCGAGGCACCACTTCGCCATGATCGAGCCGCCGCGCGACACGATGCCGGTGACACGGTTGGCGGTGAGGTGGATGTAGGGCAGGCGCACGCCGGCATGGATGGTGAAATAGTCGACGCCCTGCTCGCACTGCTCGATCAGCGTGTCCTTGTACAATTCCCAGGTCAGCTTCACCGGATCGCCGTCGCACTTCTCCAGCGCCTGGTAGATCGGCACGGTGCCGATCGGAACCGGCGAGTTGCGCAGGATCCATTCGCGGGTGGTGTGGATGTTGCGCCCCGTGGAGAGGTCCATCACGGTGTCGGCGCCCCAGCGGATCGCCCACACCATCTTGTCGACTTCCTCCTCGACCGACGAGGTCACCGCCGAGTTGCCGATATTGGCGTTGATCTTGGTCAGGAAGTTGCGGCCGATGATCATCGGCTCGAGTTCGGCGTGGTTGATGTTGGAGGGGATGATGGCGCGGCCGCGCGCGATCTCGCTGCGCACGAACTCCGGCGTGATGAAGGCAGGGACCTCCGCGCCAAAGCTTTCGCCGTCGGCAAGCGCTGCTTCCGCGCGCTCGAGCTGCTGCTTGCGGCCGAGATTTTCGCGCTCGGCGACATAGATCATCTCCTTGGTGATGATGCCGGCGCGGGCAAACTCAAGTTGCGTGATCTTGTGGCCGTCGAGCCCGCGCAGCGGCTTGTGATGCGCGGTGAAGGCCTTCGCCGCGTGCGACGCGCCGACATTGCCGTTGTCCTCGGGCTTGATGTCGCGACCCTCATATTCCTCGACGCCGCCGCGCTCCTTGACCCAGGCCAGACGATTGCGCGCGAGACCGGCGTTGACGTCGATGGTGACGGTCGGGTCGGTGTAGGGGCCGGAGGTGTCATAGACCGTCAGGTTCGGCTCGCCGGCGCCTTCGGACAGGACGATCTCGCGGAGCGGCACCTTCACGTCGGGCGCGGCTGCCGCCGCCGAGAAGATCTTGCGCGAGGAGGGCAACGGCCCGGTGGTGACGGCGGGAAGGGTGGTGTCGGGATTGGAGCGAATGTTCATTACGAGTCCTCCGTGGGATTACTGTCAGTTGTTTTCGTCATTGCGAGGAGCGAAGCGACGAAGCAATCCATTCGCGCCGGCATACGCGGTGCCAATGGATTGCTTCGCTTCCGCCTTCGCTCTTCGAGCTACAGCGGACAAGTCGCTCGCAATGACGACGGTGAGAGTTGGTGCTGGTGTTCATGCGGCCTTCACTTCCTGGCCAAGCCACTGCCGCACCCGTGCATCGGGGTCAGCATTCTGGATGACGTCGGAAACGACGGCGATGGAATCGGCGCCGGCGGCGAAGATTTCGGCGGCGTGCTCGAACTTGATACCGCCGATCGCGACCAGCGGGATGGTGCCTATCCGCTTCTTCCATTCGGTGATCTTTGGAATGCCCTGAGGCGCGAAGCGCATCGATTTGAGCGTGGTCGGGAAAATCGGGCCGAGCGCGACATAATCCGGCTTGGCGGCAAGCGCCGTCGCAAGTTCGTCGTCGTCGTGCGTGGAGATGCCGAGCGTCAGACCCGCTTTGCGGATTTCGCCGAGATCGGCATCGGCGAGGTCTTCCTGCCCGAGGTGCAGATGCTTGGCGCCTGCCACGATCGCCGCGCGCCAATAGTCGTTGACGACAAGTTTGGCCGGTGTGCCCTTGATGACCTCGAGGGCATCGGTGACGATCTGAAGGGCCTCGGAGTCATTCAGCTCCTTAGCACGCAGTTGAATGGTGCCGACGCCGAGCAGCGCCAGGCGCGCGACCCAGGCGACGCTGTCAACGACGGGATAAAATCGATCAGGATACGGCATGCCAGAACGGGGTCCCAACGACTGGGGTGGAGGGAGAGGCGAAATCGCGGGCTTCCATCAGCCCGGCTTCATAGGCGGCGCGGCCGGCTTCGACGCCGAGGCGGAACGCGACCGCCATGGCGACGGGATCGGCGGCTTTCGCAATCGCGGTGTTGAGCAGCACGGCGTCAAAGCCAAGCTCGAGCGCGTGCGCCGCATGCGAGGGCGCGCCGATGCCGGCATCGACCACCAGCGTGATATCGGGCAGGCGATCGCGCAGCAGCTTCAGTGCATCTCGGTTGATGATGCCCTTCGCGCTGCCGATCGGCGCCGCCCATGGCATCACCACCTTGCAGCCGGCATCGACCAGGCGCGTGGCGACGGAGAGGTCCTCGGTGCAATAGGGGAACACCTCAAAGCCGTCCTTGATCAGGATCGTTGCGGCTTCGACCAGCCCGACCACATCGGGCTGGAGGGTGTCGTTGTCGGCGATCACCTCGAGCTTGATCCAGCTCGTGCCAAACAATTCGCGGGCGAGCTTGGCCGTAGTGACAGCCTCGCGCACGCTGCGGCAGCCGGCAGTGTTCGGCAGCACGGTGACGTCAAGCTCGCGGATCAGATTCCAGAACGCATCGCCGGTCTTGCCGCCGGCCGCCTCGCGGCGCAGCGACACCGTGACGATCCCGGCGCCGGAGGCGCGGATTGCCGCCTGCATGATCGCGGGCGAGGGATAGAGCGCGCTGCCGATGAGCAGGCGGGAAGCGAAGGATTTGCCGTAGAAGTTCACCATTCGTGTCTCCGCGTATTGCGGTCTGCTCCCTCGCCCCGCTTGCGGGGAGAGGGTTGGGGTGAGGGGGAGTCTCCGCAAGGGAGGTGAGAGTTGGACTCGCGGAGAGTCCCCCTCACCCGGATTGCATCTGACGATGCAATCCGACCTCTCCCCGCAAGCGGGGCGAGGTGAAGAAAGTTTGCGGCGCTAGCCATCCATCACCCTCCCTGCCGCGGCGTGATGATCTCGATCTCGTCGCCGGCCTTGAGCTCTGTCTCCGCCCAGCGACCCTTCGGCACCACGTCGTAATTCACGGCGATCGCAAAGTGCGTGCCTTCGTATTCGAGCTCGCCGAGCAGGGCGTCGACACTCCCCGACGAAATCTCGCGTTGTTCGCCGTTGACCGTCACGCGCATCGCATCACCTCATTGTCGATCACGCCGCGCTCGATGAAGCCGAGCGTCAGCTCCGCCAGCGCCGGCGCCAGCAGGAAGCCATGGCGGTAAAGCCCGTTCACGCTGATCCGCTCCTGTTCGATGGAAATGCGCGGCAGGTTGTCGGGAAAGGCCGGGCGAAGCCCCGAGCCGAACTCGACAATGCGCGCTTCGGCAAAGGCCGGATGCACCGCATAAGCCGCGCCCAGGAGCTCCAGCGCCGAGCGCACGGAAACGCCGGTGTCCTCGCTCTCGATCGAGGTCGCGCCCAGCATGAAGCGGCCGTCGCCGCGCGGGATCACATAGAGCGGAAAGCGCGGATGGATCAGCCGCACCGGTCGCAACAGCTCGACCTCTGAGGTGTCGATGATGATCATCTCGCCCTTGACGCCGCGGATATCAGGCTCGGCGTCGCGCGCGGCAATGCCGCGGCAATCGATCACGAGACCGTCGAGATCATCAGCCTCAACGCCGCTGTTGAATTCGATTTTGCCACCGGCTTTGGCGATCGCCGCATGCAGCGCGGGCAGCATGCGGCGCGGTTCGACATGGCCTTCGTCGGGATAGAACAGGCCCTCGCGGAAACGTCCTTCCAGCGACGGCTCGAGCTCGCTTAAGCCGCGAGCGTCAAGCCGCCGGTGATTGGCCGTGAGCTTTGCAAAGCGCTCGAAATCGGCGCGGTCGCGGGCATGGGCTACGACCAGCGAGCCATTGAAAGGCGTCTGCGGAAAATGCTGCCGCCACAGATCGAGCGAGCGGATGCCGAGCCTTGAGATCACGGGCTCGGAGGCCTCCGCCTCGCACCAGGGCGCGAGCATCCCGCCGGCCCAATGGCTTGTGGATTCCGTCATCGAAGCGTCACTGCGCTCATGCACAGTGACGGTGCGTCCCGCTTGCGCCAGCAATAGTGCATGCCAGGCGCCGGCGATGCCTGCGCCGATAATGGAAACGGGTGAATCCCCGTGCGGTCTCTTCTGGTACATCCCTGTCCCTTCGCCGGCATGACCCGGATCAGGTTCAAAGGGTCACCGCGGTCTCGGGACTATTCCCCAAGCTTGCGGTATCTCAGCTCCTCCTCGGAGCTCCCCTCGGAACTCGGCTAATGTAAGCCCATGGCTGGGCCTGTCAACTTGCCTGTCGGGAAACTGCAACGCTTCGTCGGCCCTTTTCGCAGTGCATCGTGGCCACGCCAGTCGCGACATTACGCAAGCAACGCGCTGCGCAGCGGCGGTTCCCCTGCATTTTGATCGATGCCGTTAACAAAAGGTCGAGTGCGGCATCTTCTGCTGCGGCAACAGTTCATGGTGCAAAAGTCTCAATCAGGTATATGATCGCGCATGTCAGACATGTCCTGTTGCGACAACAGTCCTGACTATTCGTTGGCTTTCAAGCAACGAGCCCCCACGCAACGAGCCCCGCTTTTGAAATGCCGACCAAGCAAAAGCAATAAGCAGGAAGGGAGTGCGCCATGACGAGATCCGGTCTCTCCAATTTGCCCCGGCAAAATCCCTGTGCCCAGTGCGGCAAGCCGATCGCGATGCCGGAATGGGTGGAATCGAGCGAAGGCCGCACCTGCTATCTCTGGCACTGCTGGGCCTGCGATTATCGCTTCGAGGCGATTGCCTTCGAAGCCGAGGTCGTTCGTCAGCCGATAGCCGCCTGAATCTTAAGCCGCCGAACGCCGGTCATGCTGCTCGCACGGCAGGTTGATGCGCACGCTCAATCCTTGCGGCGTGCGGTCGTGCAGCGATAGCGCCCCGCCATGCGCCAGCACGATCGCCTTTGCGATCGATAGCCCGAGCCCAAAGCCCGCGGCCTCGTCCATGTTGCGCGCATCGTCGCCGCGCACGAAGGGCTGCAGCATGGTTTCCTTAGCCGCATCGGAGATACCGGGACCGTCGTCCTCGATCTCGATATCAGCGCCGCCGTCCGACATGGCGAGGCGAATGGTCGTTTCCTTGCCGAACCTGACGGCGTTCTCGACGATGTTGGTGATGCAGCGGTGCAGGTCATCGGGCCGCACCACCGCCATGGCGTGATCGGGACCGGCATAGGTCACGTTGTGTCCCATGTCCGCGAACTGGTCGGCGACGAGTTGCAGCGAGCTTGCGATATCGGTCAGCGTCATCGCTTCGCCGCGGCGATCGTTCTGCAGGAAGGACAGCACGGCCTCCAGCATCGAGCGCATCTGGTCGAGATCGGCGAGCATGCGGCTCCTCTGCGCCCCGTCCTCGATGAATTCGGAGCGCAGCCGCAGCCGCGTAATCGGCGTGCGCAGATCGTGGCTGATCGCAGCCAGCATCTTGGTGCGGTCGTCCATCAGGGCGGTGATGCGCTCGCGCATGCGGTTGAGCGCACGGGCGACGGCGCGCACCTCTTCCGGCCCGCGCTCGGAAAGCGGCGCCGCGGCGCCGTTCAGGCTGAAGCTCTCGGCGGCCTTGGCGAAGGAGGAAAGCGGCGCGGCCAGCGCGCGGGCCGCCCACAGGCCGAGCAGGGTGACGCTGATCACCGCGAACAGCAGCGTCATGATCCAGGGGCTGCCCCAGAATGGCGGCTGGCGCCCTTGCGCCGGGATGTTCGCCGCGATCGTCGCGCCATCCGGCAGCGTGATGCCGATGCGATCGCTGCCCGGCAAGGGGATCACGCGGTAGCCGTCGCCCAGATGGTGCATCAGGCCGCGCAGGAAGCCGTGATCGATGGCTCCGTGCGGTTCGATCGGTGCCGGAATCGTCTGCGGCGGGAGGCTCTCAAGCCTGAGGTCCGGATAGGCTCGCCTGATGTCGTCGATGAGGCGCGGCCGTTCTACGGACGGAGCGCCGCCCAGAAGCCTCGCCGCCATCTCCAGCTGACGCGGTTCACCCGGTCCGAACGGATCGTGCCGATCCGGACGGGTGATCAGGAAAGCCACGGTGATGATGGCGTGAAGCGTAATGATCGAGGCCAGCACCAGCGCCGCGATCTGCCCACCGATTCCCTTGAGATTGAGGAAGCCGAGCAGCCGCCTCATGATCAGTGGCCGGCAGAGGTGACTGGCGTCACCGTCGGCGTGAACAGATAGCCGCCGGAGCGCACCGTCTTGATCAGGGTAGTGCCTTGTGGATCCGGCTCGATCTTGCGGCGGATGCGGCTCACCAGCACGTCGATCGAGCGCTCGAACGAGCCGGCATTGCGCCCCTGCGTCAGGTCGAGCAGGCTGTCGCGCGACAGCACGCGGCCCGGCCGCTCGCAAAAGGTCTGCAGCAGGTCGAACTCGGCGCTGGTCATCGCGACGCGCGCGCCGTCGGGGTTGCGCAGTTCGCGCAGGCGCAGGTCGATCCGCCAGCCGGCGAAGGCGAGCACGCTCGCGCCATCGGTCGCGCTCGCGATCTTCGCCGCGGCCTGGCGGCGCAGCACCGCATTGATGCGCGCGAGCAGCTCGCGCGGATTGAACGGCTTGCCGAGATAATCGTCGGCGCCCATTTCCAGGCCCATGATGCGGTCGACATCCTCGCTACGCGCCGTCAGCATGATGATCGGCGTCTGGCTCTCGCTGCGCACCTTGCGGCACAGGCTGAGGCCATCCTCGCCCGGCAGCATGACGTCGAGGATGAGCAGGTCGACGCGGCGGTCGGTCATGGCGCGCACCATCTCGCGCCCGTCGGTCGCGGTCGTGACGTTGCAGGCGTTGGTGCGCAGATATTTCGCGATCAGATTGCGCGTTTCGCGATCGTCCTCGACCACGAGGATGTGGGGCGATGCCTGGGTCATGAGGTCCTTTTGTCGGTGATTCGCCCCTGCAGGCGAAGGATTTTTGTTTCCAAATGTTTCTGATGGCCCTCCTGTAATGCCGGGTAACCCACGCAAAGAAGGCGTTAATGCGGTTAACCATAGCGTCCTCGTCGAGTTCACCAACCAAGGGAATCGATCGAAGGAAACCATCATGACAATCTCAGCTCTCTCCTCTAGCTCTTACCAGTCCTCGCCGTTGCAACAGCTTCAGAAGGAGCTGCAGTCGGAGGTCTCCGCCGGCACCATCAGTTCGACCGACCAGTCGGCGCTGTCTTCCGCTCTCACCGATATCGACTCATCGCTCCAGTCTGACCGCAGCAGCAGTCAGTCGAGCGGCACGCAGTCCCAGCCGGGCGACATCAAGTCGAAGATCGACAGCCTCATCCAGAACGAAGTGTCGTCGGGCAAGCTGACCAGCGACCAGGCAACCGAATTGCAGAACGTGTTCAGCAACACCTTTGCCAATGGTCCGGGCGGCAGCGGCGGTCCGGGCGGTGGTGGCGGTCCGGGTGGCCCCGGCGGCGCCGGCGGTCCGCCTCCAGGTCCGCCGCCGTCGGGCAGCTCGTCGTCGTCCTCATCGTCGAGCTCAAGCAGCAGCACCGACGGTTCGTCCACCGACAGCTCGGTCGCCGACCTGTTGCAGCAGTTCCTGCAATCGCTGCAGAACTCGCTGTCGTCCTCGTCTTCGTCTTCCTACAGCGCGACTGGATCCAGCAGCTCAAGCAGCAACAGCAACTCGATCTCGGCGCTGCTCATCGACTATCAGAGCTGATCGCTCGCGACGCGCACACACGCTCTGACTCGGCGCAGCCATCCTTCGTTTGTTCCCCAGCGAAGGATGGCTGTGTCGTTCCATCGACATGATGTCGCACATCTCGGTTCCTCTTTGCGTTGCACATTGCAAATTATTCATCGATCCGGGAACGGCGCGCACGCAGGACGGTTTTCTCCGCATCAGTTCTGATCAGGAGGAACCCATATGTTAGCGAGATCTCTGATGGCCGGCGTTGCCGGTTCGTTGTTGCTTGCGAGCGCCTCGTTCGCAGCGGAAGATTCAATGACATCAGACAAAACCGCTGCGCCGCAGACCACGGCCGCAGCAACCGACATGTCGTACAAGGGCGACTGGCGCGCCTCGAAGGTGGTCGGCCTCAACGTCTACAACGCCCAGAACGAGAATGTCGGCTCGATCAACGATCTGCTCGTCGACAAGAGCGGGAACATCAAGGCCGCGGTGATCAGCGTCGGCGGCTTTCTCGGCATGGGCGCGCGGCTGGTTGCCGTGCCCTTTGACAAGATGAAGTTCTCCACCGAGCCGGTCGCCTATACCGGCGTCAGTTCGAATGCGCCGGGCGCGGGCGGCGCCAAGCCGCCGGCAACGACCACCACGGGCTCGACCGCAGGCTCGCCGGCAGCGGCGTCGAAGCCCAATCCCTGGTATCCCGATCACGCCGTGTTCGACGCGACCAAGGATCAGCTGACAACCATGCCGGAGTTCAAATATACGACCGAATAGTTGCTTCTGCTGGACGACTGACGCGAAACGCGCCCGGAAAACCGGGCGCGCTTTGCTTTGCAGTTGCTTTCCGCGAAACGGCCTGTTGCGTTGCATCCTTTCGGCATGGCTGCGGGGATGTTAGCGTTGCGGCAGCAGGGGCATCCTGCCGCCTGCCGGCTTCAGACCGAACGGGAGGACGTCATGACGGAGAGCGTCTACAAGGTCATCGAACTGATCGGTACCAGCAAGGAATCCTGGGAGAAGGCCGCCGCGACTGCGGTGACCCGAGCTGCAAAAACCCTGCGCGATCTTCGCGTCGCCGAGGTCGTCAAGCTCGACATGCAGCTCGATGAGACCGGGGCAATCGAAGCCTATCGCGCCAAGCTCAACGTATCATTCAAGTTCGAAGGCAGTTGAGTTCAAGTTCGAAGGCAGTTGAGCTTGCTGAAACGAAACGCGCCCGGAAAGCCGGGCGCGTTTTTTGTTTGCGATGGAGAAGAAGTAGGGTGGGCAAAGCGAAGCGTGCCCACCATGGGCTGCGAGAAAGAAGTTGGTGGGCACGGCGCAAGAGCGCCTTTGCCCACCCTACGGTCTTCGCCTCAATTCCCCTTCACCAGCGGGCAGCCGCCCTTGTCGAGCGGGCGGAACGCCTCGTCGCCGGGCACGGTCGCGATCAGCTTGTAGAGGTCCCACTCGCCCTTGGATTCCTCGGGCTTCTTGACCTCGAACAGGTACATGTCGTGCACCATGCGGCCGTCGATGCGGATCTTGCCATTCTTGGCGAAGAAGTCGTTGACCGGCGTGGCGCGCATCTGCTCCATCACCTTCGGCGCCTCGTCGGTGCCAATGGCTTCGATCGCCTTCAGGTAATGCATGGTCGCCGAATACAGGCCGGCCTGGATCATGGTCGGCATGTGGCCGACCTTGTCGTAGAAGCGCTTGGAGAAGGCGCGCGTCTCGTCGTTCATGTCCCAGTAGAAGGCGTCGGTGACGATCAGGCCTTGCGTTGCCTTGATGCCGAGCGAATGGGTGTCGGTGATCTCCTGCAACAGCGCGATCATCTTCTGCCCGCCCTGGGTGATGCCGAACTCGGCCGCCTGCTTCAGCGCGTTGGTGGTGTCGCCGCCGGCATTGGCCAGCGCCACGACCTTGGCCTTGGAGGCCTGCGCCTGCAGCAGGAAGGAGGAGAAGTCGGACGAGTTCAGGGGATGACGCACGTCGCCCAGCACCTTGCCGCCGCTCTCCTTGACGACATTGGCCGCGTCGCGCTCCAGCGCCATGCCGAAGGCGTAGTCGGCGGTGACGAAGAACCAGGTGTCCTCGCCGCGCTTGACCATCGCCTTGCCGGCGACGTTGGACAGCGCATAGGTGTCGTAGGTCCAGTGCACGGTGTTGGGCGAGCAGGCGACGCCGGTGATGTCGGACGAACCGCCGCCGGAATTGATGTGGATCTTGTTCTTCTCCTTGGTCAGCGCGGAGATCGGCAGCGCGACGGAGGAGGTGGGCACGTCGAAGATCGCATCGACCTTCTCGTTGTCATACCAGTTGCGGGCGATGTTGACGCCGACGTCGGGCTTGTTCTGGTGGTCGGCATAGATCACTTCGACCGGCTTGCCCTTGACCTTGGCGCCATAGTCCTCGACCGCCATTTGCACCGCGGCGAGCGAGCCCTTGCCGGTGGCGTCGGCATAGAGGCTCGACATGTCCGTGAGCACGCCGATCTTCACGACATTGTCGGAGATCCCTTGGGCGTGCGCCGCGCCGCCTAGCGCGGCCAGCGCGAGGCTGGTGGCGAGTGCGGTGGCAAATGACTTCATTTTTTTCTCCCTGTTTTTTATCGAAGCTGTTGGTTGTGCTTGCCCTTCTAGCCACATTTGGCAGCCGCGGGAAAGGGCGGGCGAGTGGGAAGATTGGCTAAGGCATGCCCAAAAACCGGGCGGTATTTTCGTGCCGCGAAGACCGTCGTTCACCTCTCCCCGCTCGCGGGGAGAGGTCGGATCGCATCGCCAGATGCGATCCGGGTGAGGGGGACTCTCGGGAGACTGAACTCGTGGAGAGAGCCCCTCACCCCGACCCTCTCCCCGTAAGAACGGGGAGAGGGAGGAGAAAGATCAAAACCCCGGCACCTTGGTGATGGTGGCGCTGATCGCGCCTTCGGCGGCGATGATGACGCGAAGCGTCGTGGAATCGAAGGCGATCTCCGACATGCTGATGTCGTTGATATTGGCAGCGACCTTCGCGCCGTCGTCGTTCTTCTGCAATTGGGCGATGGCCTGGCCGATCTTCTCTCGCGCGTTGCTCGCAAACGGCTTCAGGTCGACGCTGGCCTTGTGCAGCAGCGCCTCCTGCAGGCTGGGCACGGCCGCGCGCGCCGCGGCGCCAAGCAGCCCGAACGCGGCTTCCGATTCGACCGCGAGCTCGATGTCGGTCAGCCGCAGCATTTGCTGCGCGGGGTCGAGGACCGGGCGGCCCCAGATGTGCAAGGTGGCGTCGGCACCGAAGCCGAACCAGCTCGCCTTCTCCTTGGCGTGCACCAGAAGCGAGATCAGCAGGCGCTCGCCGGCGGGCGCGATCGTCGCCTGCTTGACGGTAACATCGACCGGGCCCGAGCCGTCCTCCGGATAGGTCTTGCCGGCGATCTGCGCCTGCAGGATCGTGTTGAGGTCGGTGAAGGGCAGGTCGATCGGCACGGCGATGCTGACCCCGCCCGGTGTCGGCGGCACGATGGTGATCTTGTCCGGGAACGGACAGTCGGGCTTTGTCTCGGTCGAGGTGACGCGGGTATCGGCCTCGATACCGATCGTCGCAGTGATGGCAGAGCCGTCGACCTTCGGCTGGGCAGCGAGCGCGCGGGTCGGCTTGAACTCGAGCCACAGCGGCGGCATCGACTCGGTTTGTCCGCTCCCCTGCAGCGGGATCGAGCGGCAGGCCTTGGCCCACTGGATACGCGCGGTGTTCTCCATCGTCGGATCGCTGCGGATGCGCTGGCCGACCTGATTGAGCTGCTCGCCGACGGTCTTGTCGATCATTGGCTTGACTTCGTTCGGCACATTGACGCGGGCGCCCGCGACCACGAGGCTGGTGTCGCCCATGCTGACCTGCGCCGAGAGATTGGGCTCGACGCGCCAGGCGGCGGCGAGTTTCGGGTGCGAGGTGATGGTCACCGTGCCCTTCAGCTCGGCGCTGGCATTGAGCTGCTTGATGTTGATGCTGCCGACGCGCTTGGCCGCATCCGCGCCGAGCAGGCCTCCGATCGCATCTCCCACCGCGCCGGTCGCCTTCGACGACAGCGATCCCGTGACGTTGATCTTGCCGTTCAGCGGCGTCGACAGCGACAGCATGTCCTGCGCACCGGTCGCGGCGATCGGCCCACGCGAAGCAGTCCAGCCGATGTCGGCGTTCTGCAGCACCTGCGAGACCGGATTGTCGGCCTTACCGGCGAAGTTCCGCGGCGCGGCCTTGTCGGCAGCGTCGCGCAGCGCCGCCAGCGAGATCGAGACCGGCGCCATCACAAAGGAGGAGCGCGCGGCCGGCGGCAGCGGCGGAAGTGCGACCTGCGCCGCCTTCGGCAGCGGCGTGCCCGGCGACAGCCAGTCGAGCGCTTTCAGGCTGACAAAAAACGAGACCACGACCACGGCAAGCGCGATCAGGATGGTTTTAGGGTTCAGTTTGAGCCCAAACGGCAGTTGCATCGTCCCCCCGGACTGATTCAGGCAGAGTTTACAAGGCGCTGGCGGGGGACGCCAGCCAAGGGGGACGACCTATACAAGAAGGCCCCGGCGATGCCGGGGCCTTTTTTGGGCTTACGATAAGTTAATTTCAGCGAACGGCGGTGGACAGGTCAGCCCGGCGCTCGGACATCGGCAGCACGACCACCTTGGTGCCGACGTTGACGCGGGAATAGAGGTCGCTGACGTCTTCATTGGTCAGGCGGATGCAGCCCGAGGAGACGTGCGTTCCGATCGTTTCCGGCGCGTTGGTGCCGTGGATGCGATATTCGGTGCTGCCGAGATACATGGCGCGGGCACCGAGCGGATTGCCGGGGCCGCCGGCCATGTGGCGCGGCAGATAGGGCTGGCGGGCGATCATCTCCGGCGGCGGAGTCCAATCCGGCCACTCGGCCTTCTTGGTGACGGCCTGCGTGCCGGACCAGGTGAAACCGGCGCGGCCGATGCCGATGCCGTAACGCACGGCCTGGCCGTTACCGAGCACGTAATAGAGATAGGTGTTCGGCGTATCGATGATGATGGTGCCGGGCGCTTCGCGCGTGGCGTAGCTCACGACCTGGCGGCGCAGGCGGGCCGGCAACTGGAAGGTCGCGCCCTGGTCCTCAGAAGGCGTGGCCTGCTCAACAGCCGGTGGCGCCACGACGTCCTGCTGCATCGGCGGCGGCAGGAAGAAGAACGGGAAGGGCGGGGTTTGCGGCGCGGCCGAGGCCGGCCCTGCGAAAGCGATGGCCGAAATTGCGAACGCGCCGAAGGCAGCGGCTCTGCGGGAATTGCGGCTGAATGCGCTGAGATTGAGCATTTGTCGTCCCCTGTTTTCGCCCTGACCGGCTTGTTGCCGGTTCAGAATTTCCTTACCTGTGCCAATACAGGCCAAAGGTTTCGGGACGTTTGCTTCTCCCCCTCAAAACGGTTTCGTCGCGTTAGGGAATTGTTTCATGACGGTTTCGCGACCCCGAAGGGCGACTTAGCCCCAAAAAGATTCTGCAACAGTTTCATGATGTCACACGCCTGAAATATCTGTGTCCGATCTATCGATCCCTGAGAATCGTCGCAACGTTTCGGGGTCCCGTGATGCGGATCTTAATCGCTACAGATGCCTGGCGGCCGCAGGTTAACGGTGTCGTCCGCACGCTCACGTCGCTGGCGCGTGCTGCCTCCACGCTCGGCGCGGAGATCGAATTCCTGACGCCCGACGGCTTTCCGTCGGCGCCGCTGCCGACCTATCCGGGTCTGCGCATCGCGCTGCCGAACCGCAGCGAGATCGCGCGCCGCATAGAAGCGGCCGCGCCCGAAGCGATCCATATCGCGACCGAAGGCCCGATCGGCTGGTGGACGCGCAGCTACTGCCTGCGCCACAAACTGCCCTTCACCACCTCCTACACCACGCGCTTTCCCGAATATGTGTCGGTGCGCACGGGCATCCCCGATGCCGTCGGCTATTGGGTGCTGCGGCGTTTCCACAACGCCGGCGCGACGACGATGGTCGCGACCAAATCGCTGCTCGACGAGCTGAAGGACAGGGGCTTTACCAGGCTCGGCGCCTGGACGCGTGGCGTCGACACCAACCTGTTCAATCCGGCCGAGCCGGCCGAGCTCGATTTTCCGCGGCCGATCTTTGCCACTGTCGGCCGCGTCGCGGTCGAGAAGAATCTCGAAGCGTTCCTGTCGCTCGACCTGCCCGGCACCAAGGTCGTGATCGGCGACGGCCCGGCGCGCGCAGAGCTCGAGCGCCGCTTTCCGGACGCGAAATTCCTCGGCGAGAAGACCGGCAAGGACCTGACCTCGCATATCGCCGCCGCCGACGTCTTCGTCTTCCCGAGCCTGACCGACACGTTCGGTGTCGTGCAGCTCGAGGCGCTCGCCTGCGGCACGCCGGTCGCGGCGTTTCCGGTCACGGGTCCGCTCGATGTTATCGCCGATCATCAGGTCGGCGCGCTGGACAAGGATCTGCGCGCCGCCGCCTTGCGCGCGCTGACCATGTCGCGCGAGACCTGCCGGGCGTTTGCGCTCGAACGTTCCTGGGAAAAATGCGCCGAGATATTCATCAGTCATCTCGCGACTTTCCAGCCGGCAAAAGTTCCTCGTCCGGCGCCGGTTATTACGCGTTCCAGTCCGGTGCGCAGCTGATCAATCCACGATATAAAAACAGGTGAGAGCTATCCCCATGGCAGAGACTATGAAGCTTGACGGCACTAGGCAGTTGGATTTCGACCGCGAGTCGGTCGAGCAGGCCTATGACCGCTGGGCACCGATTTACGACCTGGTGTTCGGCGGCGTGTTTTCGAAGGGCCGCGATGCTGCGATCCAGGCCACCAACAAGATCGGCGGCCGCGTGCTCGAAGTCGGCGTCGGCACCGGCATTTCGCTGCCGCTCTATTCGCCCAATGTCCGCATCTTCGGCACCGATATTTCGGAAGCGATGCTGAACAAGGCCAAGCAGCGTGTCGCGGAAGGCCGGCTCAAGAACATCGAAGGGCTCGCGGTGATGGATGCCGAGAAGCTCGAATTCCCCGATGATTCCTTTGATGTCGTGATGGCGCAATATGTCGTCACCGCCGTGCCGAACCCGGAAGTCGCGCTCGACGAGTTCGCCCGCGTGCTGCGGCCGGGCGGCGAACTGATCATCCTGACCCGCGTCAGCGCCGATGCCGGCATGCGTCGAGTCATCGAGCGGACGCTGCAACCGGTCGTGACGCGGCTTGGCTTCCGCACCGCCGACTTCTCCTGGTCGCGCTACACCAAGTGGCTCGCCGGTGCCAAGGGCATGGAATTGGCCGAACGCCGCCTGATCCCGCCGCTCGGCCACTTCTCGCTGGTGCGTTTCCGCAAAACTGAAGTCGCCGCGGCTGCCTAACGCGATCGGATCGCGTCTCGCTTCGCTCACGGTGAATATGACAGTGGCATGACATTACGATGATGTCATACGCCGGTAATGTTGCTCGTGTACAACCATCCCGACTCACACCTCCCCTTGGGGTTCGCAATGATCCAGAATTTTCTCGAACAACTCCGCATCCAGCGCTGGGATGACCATCGTTTTTATCACCACAGCCGGATCAACCAGAGCCTGCATTTCGTCAGCGCGATCAGCTTTATGGTCGGCTACATCATGATGTTTTTCGATCCGATGATGTCGGCCCTGATCGGCTGGCTGGTTTCGATGACCTCGCGCCAGGCTGGTCACTTCTTCTTCGAGCCGCGCGGCTACGACGAAATCAACCAGGTCACGCACGAGCACAAGGAAGATATCAAGGTCGGCTACAATCTGCGCCGCAAGGTGGTGCTGATGACGATCTGGGGGCTGGTGCCGGTCGTGCTTTATATCAGCCCGACGCTGCTCGGCCTTGCGACACCATGGGTCACCGCCGGTGATTTCGTCCGTCAGGTCGCCAAAATATGGCTGCTGGTGGGCCTCGGCGGCCTGCTGTTCCGCACCGTGCACCTGTTCTTCATCTACAATGTCGAGACGGGCCTCGTCTGGATGACCAAGATCATCACCGACCCCTTCAACGACTTCATGCTCTATCGCCACGCCCCGCTCGCGCTGCTCCGCGGCGAGATGATCGATCCCGGTCTCGACATCCTCGAGCACCAGGCAATGGAAGAAGCGCACGCCTGAGTGTGCTGCGCATCATTTCTGACGCGATGGCCGGGCAAGTCCCGGCCATCGGTGTTTTTGGGGCTGCGATGAAATCGGCAAAAGCGACGATAAAGGTCCGGTCCGTAGGGTGGGCAAAGCGAAGCGTGCCCACCATCACGAGCGGAATGCTTAAAGGTGGGCACGGCGCTGGCGCGCCTTTGCCCACCCTACGTTCTTCGTCGACCGTGGCAGTGCCTGTGCGGAGACTGGGAGGCTCAGCGCTTGAACACGCTGCCGAGCATCTCTTTGAGGATCTGGCGCTTGATGTTCTTGTTGGTGAGCTTGCCGTCGTGCCACCACCAGCCGTCCTGCTTCATCTTGGTCGCGGCCGCGACGAAGCGGCTCGCGACTTCGTTGAAGTCGGCATCGGTGTAGTTCAGGCTGAAGATCAGCCGTCCCGTGCCGACCCAGCTCAGCGCCAGGCCCTCGGCGCGCAGGTAATATTGCAGCATCCAGTTGTAGCGGGACGGCGTGGTGTAGCTGACCGTCCAGATCGAGGACAGGTTGGCGAAGCGGACCGGGAGATCAGCCTGCTCCATCACGCCGTTGAGCTGTTTGGCGCGCGCGTTCCAGAGATCGTCGATGCCGTTATAGACCGAGCGGAAGTTGGGGCTGGCGAGCCGGCTCAGGAACTCGTCCATCGCACCCATGACGTAAGGGTGCGAATTGAAGGTGCCGCGGGCGAAGCAGACATCGGCCGGCCGCTCGTCGCGGAAGCGGCGCATCAGCTTGTGCGTGCCGCAGACGACGCCGATGGGCAGGCCGCCGCCGAGACTCTTGCCATAGGTGACCATGTCGGCTTTCACGCCGAAATATTCCTGGGCGCCGCCGGGCGCGAGACGGAAGCCGACGAACACCTCGTCGAAGATCAAGACGATGCCGCGCTCGGTGCAGACGTCGCGCAGCTGCTTCAGCCATTCGGTATAGGCGGCGCGGTCGAAATTCGCAGCTCGCGACGAGTCGACCAGCGCGGAATCGCCGGGCGCGTTGGAATTGGGATGCAGCGCCTGCAGCGGGTTGACCAGCACGCAGGCGACGTCGCGGCGGGTGCGCAGCACGTGCAGCGTCTTCTCGCTCATCTCCGAGAGCGTATAGGTCTCATGCGGTGCCACCGGATTGCCGACGCCGGGCTGCACCTCGCCCCACCAGCCGTGATAGGCGCCGGCGAAGCGAACCAGATGCGTGCGCTTGGTGTGGTAGCGCGCAAGCCGCACCGCCTGCATCACGGCCTCAGTGCCGGACATGTGGAAGGAGACTTCGTCGAGCCCGGAGATCTCGCAGAGCCGGCGCACATTATCCGCGACCGAGGGATGGTAGGCGCCGAGCACAGGTCCGAGCGCATGCGCCCGCTTCTCGCCGATCTCGATGCACTCTTTATAAAAGTCATTGCCGAAGATGTTGACGCCGTAGGAGCCGGTCAGGTCGTAGAAGACGTTGCCGTCGAGATCGGTCACGTTGACGCCCGACGAGGCCTGCAGGAACGAGCCGGCGCCGAGATTTTCCCGCACCAGGCGGCTGTACTGGAACGGCACCCGGTAGGCCTGGGTGAATTGCAGGTCGGAGATCTGGGTGGCGGCTTCCGCGGTCGCCTTCTTGCTTTTGGCGAAGCGTTCTTGGTAAAGCGCAGCCAGGCGGAAGAAGCTATCCTGACGGCGGGTCGCCACCTCGTTCGGCGCGCCGTCGGTCCGGAAGTAGTCGTCGATGTCGAACTCGTAGAACGGGAGCAGCCGCGCCACCCGGCGCGACATCTTCGAGTGTCCCGCGAGCGAACGGTGCTTGGCGCGCGACAGCTCGATGCGGGCCTTGACCTTGGGGGCGACGACCGCGGTCGCGGCAACGGCGCCTGCGGCGAGCGAAAGAATCGGTATCGACGTATCCATAAGCACAGCGCTAACCAGTCCTGCTGACAGATTCATGACAGTCAAAAGCCTAATATCTTCCCTTACCGAGCAGGAAGACCTCAATTTCCTGCTGACCAACCGCGTCCCCCGGGCGGCCCTGACCCGCTTCATGGGCTGGTTTTCCAAGATCGAGAACCCGATTGTGCGGGATTTCTCGATTGGCTGCTGGAAGCTGTTTTCCGACCTCGACCTGTCGGAAGCCAAGGAAACGCACTTCAAGAGCTTGCACGATTGCTTTACCCGCGAGCTGAAGCCGGGCTTGCGGCCGTATGATCCCGATCCCGCCATCGTGGCGAGCCCCTCCGACGGTCTCGTCGGCGCTCACGGCACCATCCGGGACGGCGAACTCTACCAGATCAAGGGCGCGCCTTATTCGCTGATCGACCTGCTCGGCGATGGCGCGCTGGTAGAGACGCACCGCAACGGCAAATTCCTCACGCTGCGGCTGACCTCGAGCATGTATCACCGCTTTCACGCAGCCCATGACGCGCATATCGAGCACGTCACGCTGATCCATGGCGACACCTGGAACGTCAATCCGATCGCCTTGAAGCGGGTCGAGCGGCTGTTCTGCAAGAACGAGCGCGCGGTGATCCGCACCAGGCTGAACAACGGCGATGCGCTGACGTTGGTGCCGGTTGCGGCCATTCTGGTCGCGAGCGTGCGGCTGCATTGCCTCGATCGTGTGCTCAATGCGCAAACGCAAGGCCCGTTGCAGTTCCCCTGCGACGTCGATGTGACCAAGGGCGAGGAGCTCGGCTGGTTCGAGCACGGCTCGACCATCATTGTGCTCGCACCGGAGCATTACGAGTTCTGCGAGAATATCAGCGAATGGGGAAGAATTCGCGCCGGCGAACCTTTGCTGCGGAATCCGCACGCGTAATTTCGATTTTATGGTGACATTTCACATGTCACGCCGCTATAAAATTCGGATTCGAAATTTTTTGAATGTGCGAGTGAAACGAAATGGCAAGAGTGCCTGTGATGGCAGCGGGCGGCATTGTGATGCGGCGGGAGCAACCGCCGCTGATTGCTGTCGTGCGCCTGCGCAAGCGCGACGAATGGGTGTTGCCGAAAGGCAAGCTCGACGAAGGCGAGACGGCGCGCGCCGCCGCCAAGCGCGAGGTGCTGGAAGAGACCGGGCATAATGTCACCGTCCACGAATTCCTGGGCACGCTGGTCTATGAGTCCGGCGGCCGCTCCAAAGTGGTGCATTACTGGCGCATGGAAGCGGGCAACACCCAGACCCGCGAACTGATGAACGACATCCGCGCGGTCGATTGGCTGCCGCTCGATGAAGCCCTGGTGCGGCTGTCGCGCGCCTATGAACGCACCTTTCTGGAAAATGTCGGGCCGCTCGCCGTCAGCGTGCTGTCGCGGCGGCTGAAGGCGAGGGCGCAGGCACAAGCGCCCGTTGCCAAAGCGCCGCCGGCAGTCAAGGCACCGCCAACGGTCAAAGTCGCGTCGGCGAAGAAGCGCCGCGTCAAGCCGCCGGTGGTTGCGCCGCAGCCGTCCATCGCCGAACCGGTTTCTGCGCCGCTCGTAGAGCCTGCGTTGTTGCCGGATGTAACGGAGATGTTCGCGAGCGACATGGACGTGGGGTTGGACATGGGGTTGGGCATGCCGGAACTGCCGAGCGAACCCGAGCTGTTGCAAGCGCCGGCGCCGCTGGTCGATGAAGAATTCGTTCCGCAGCTTGATGCTAGCGAGGCCGAGGCGGCGACGAACGAGCTGGCCGAAGCCGACACAGCGGAAGGCGAGGCGGTACAAGAAGACGGCGACGACACGCCCGATCGCGACGGCAAGGCGCGCAAGAGCCTCGCGCAAAAAGTCCGCAACTGGCTCGGCCGCGCCGCCTGAGCGGCGCTTGCGCGCTGACGAATAATTCCATCGCAGCAAGCAACGCCTGAACGGTTCCTGGTGAGAGCCGTTCAGATTCGCGTCTACCTCTTCTTCTTATCCTTTGGCGGCTTCGGTCGCGGCGCAACGGGCCTGTTCTGGAATCCGGGCCGCTGCAATCCGCCCGCCGGGCGCGACGGTCCGGATGGCCGCAGCAGCGGCTGACCGTTCGGCAGCGGCGGCGGAGTCGGCTGACCAGTAGGCTGTCCCGTTCTTGGCACGGCGTTCGGCTGCGCCGGAGCGCCGGGCTGCCCCGGTCTTGCAGGCTGCGCCGTTTCGCCCGGACGCGGCGGCGTGCCGGGCTGCGCGGGACCTGCCGGCGTGTTTTGGCCTGAGCGTGGTGGCGTGCCCGGTGCAGCCGGATTTGCCGGCGGCGTGGTTTGACCTGGCGTGGTCTGACCTGGCCGCGCCGGCTGTCCGCCTTGGCCCGGTTGCCCAGGCCGCTGGCCCTGGCCGTCACCTTGCCGGTTATTGGGCCTGCCGGGTTGTTGCGGCTGGCCGGGACGGTTTTGTCCGGGCTGCGGCTGACCGGGCTGACCCGGACGGTTCTGGCCTGGCTGTTGACTTGGCTGACCCGGCCGCGCCGGAGCGTTGCGGTTGTTGAGACCCGGATTGGCGCGGCGGAAGGCGCGCTGCTCGGTGACGATCTGCCGGCCGACCGTCTGCGTCGCGTGAACCTGGCGCACAAAGCCCTGGTCGCGCGCCTGCTGTTGCGGCGAGATCGTCAGCGGCACGGCGGCAAAACGCGCGCCGGCTGTGCCGGGACGAATCGAAAAGCCGCTCGCGCCCGACGACAGCGCGCCGAGCCGCGCGCCCATGCGGTCGTTCACTTCGATGCGCCCGACATGGCCGTCGGGGTCGGGATAGAGCTTGATGTTGACGTTGTTGGCGTTGGCCGCCGCCGCGCCGTCCTCGGGCACCTCGACCAGTCCCGTGGTGCCGCGGATGCCGAGGGTGGCCGTCGGCGTCGTGATCTGCATGTTGCCGGTCTTGGCAACCTGTGCGGCGACAAAGGCGACCGTGCCCTTGGCGATGTCGAAGGCGCCGCTGTTGTTGCCGCCGCCGTCCGCATAGACATAAGTGTCGATGATGATCTTGGCATTCGCCGACAGATGAAACGTGGTGGCATCGTTGAAGGTGATGCCGAGCGAAGAGCTCGCCGCCGTCTGCACGGTATCGTTGAGGTAGATGTCGTCCTTGAGCTTGAGCGCGATCGAATCCTTGTTGCGGATGACGGTCGCAACCCCCGTCAGCGACGCCACATTGCCGATCGGCTCGTCACTGGCAGCCTGCTGATCCGCAGGTGGGTTGGCGTCTGGAGAAGGTAAGGGCACGGGCGTTGTCGCGGGGGCCGGTGTCTGTTGCGGCTGGGCCTGCGCCACCTGCATCGACCCGGAGGGCGCATCGTCGGCAGTGATCGCAACGTCGGTGCCGGTCAGTATCGGCATCGCCTGCACGCGCGACACGGCGCAGAGCGCGAAGAAGCCGGCCAGCCAGATCGCGGTAACAAGCCGATGCAATGTCACAGTGGAACCTGCCCGGGTCCGAGCCAAGATGACGCCGCGAGAATAAGCAGCCTACTGCATGAACCCTGCGTGAATAGCCCATGCCCCTGCCACCGTAAATCTGGCGGCGGTCGCCGTGCCAGGTTTTCAACGATCCTTCACGGCGTGATCACTCCGGCACGCCGGCGGCACGCAGCGCCTCAGTATAGGTTGTCGCCATCGTCTCGACCGGGAGAGGAATGCGCTTGAAGAAACCGGCTATCGTCAACTCCGGTTCGACGTCGAGCAGCTCCCGCGCGATGGCGCCTGCGCGTTCCTTCTGACCGAGCTTGACCATCGCAACGATGAGGACCCGTAGCGCCACGGCGAAACGCCGGTTTTGCGTCAGCGCCTTTTCGGCCCAGGCGATGGCCTCGGGATAATTCTCGTCGACGGTCGCGGCGATCGCCAACGCGCCGGCGGCAAGCCAGCCGCGCGGATCGCGCGGGCTCAGGCGCTGGGCACGCTCGATCATGCCGCGGCCTGCGCCCTGATTGCCGCGCATGATCTCGATCCAGCCGCCGAGCGTAAGCGCCATGACCGAGTTCGGATTGATCATGAGCGAGCGCGCGAACAGCTCGGGCGCAGCGGCGCGCCGGTCCCGCGACATGTTCCAGATCGCAAACGCGGCCATCCACAGCACCTGGGCGTCGTTGGGCGCCAGCTCCACCGCGCGCCACGCGAGACTGACGCCCTCGGCTTCATGCGTATCGTCGGCTGCGACCCAGCCCTGGAAATGGCGCAGCGCGTGGCAGTAGGCCGCCATGGCGAGCGCCGGCGCGTAGGCCGGGTCGATCGCAAGCGCCCGGTCGAGACAGGCGAGCGCAGCGGTCGTGCTCTCGGCGGTGAAGGCATGTTCGAGCCCGTAGGCGCGCAAAAGAAGATCATAGGCGTCGAGCCGGCTCGGCTTGCTCGACTTCTGGCGCTCGACCTCGGCGAGCTGCACCGTCGGCTCGATCACGGCGACCACGCTTTCGGTGATGCGGTCCTGCAGGTCGAAGACGTCACTGAGATCACCGTCGAAACGATCAGCCCAGAGGTGCCGCCCCGAGACCGCGTCGATCAACTGTCCGGTGATCCGCAGGCGGTTGCCGCCGCGGCGGACGCTGCCTTCGAGCACATAGGCGACGCCAAGCTCACGTCCGATCTCGCGGATGTCGACAGGCTTGGCCTTGTAGAGGAAGGAGGAGTTGCGCGCGATGACGAACAATCCGCTGCAGCGGGACAGTGCCGTGATGATGTCTTCCGCCATGCCGTCGGCGAAGAAATCCTGCTCGGGATCGCCGCTCATATTGGTGAAAGGCAGGACCGCGATCGACGGCTTGTCCGGTTCGGAGGGATACGCAGGTTCGGGCATCGACGGCGAAGATGGCGAGTCCGACACCTCGCGCACCTCGGCGACAAAGCGGATGCCCTTGCGCGGCAGCGTGCGGATCAGCCGCTGCGCCTCGCCGGTATCGCCGACCGCCACGCGGGCCGCATTGACGCGGCTGGACAGCGTTGCGTCCGAGACGGTGCGGCCGCGCCAGATGGTATCGAGCAATTCGTCGCGGCTGACCACGCGATCGCGGGCGCGAATGAGAAATTCCAGGAGGTCGAATACCTGCGGCTCGAGCGCGATCTGGTCCTGGCCGCGGCGCAGCTCGCGACGGCCGGAGTCGAGCACGAAGCTATTAAAACGATAGAGCAAATCGTCGATCCCGCCGGTCCGTGCCAGCCGGCTCTTTGAGAGCCTTGCAGCTTCTCTCTACCGCAAAAATCATGGCGTTCTGAAGCACAAATCCACGTGTTCTGAAAGCAGAGGACCCGGTGCGGGAGTATGGTTTACCTGCTCCCGGATACAGCGACATAGGCGAGCCGGGACAAGATCAAGGAGACCGACATGTCCGAGGACATCAACCAGCGCCGGCGTGACTTTCTTGGCGTCGCCGCGGCGGCATTCGCAGCCGCCCAGTTCGGTACGGTCGGCGCTGCAGGCGCCGAGACCAAGGCGAAGCCGGCATTGCCCGCGATCAAGCCGGGAACCAATACGTCCTTCGCGCCGCTGAAGCAGATCGACGCCGGGTTGTTGAATGTCGGCTATGCCGAGGCGGGCCCGGCCGACGGCCCCGCCGTGATTCTGTTGCACGGCTGGCCCTATGACATCTACAGCTTCGTCGATGTCACGCCGCTGCTTGCGAAGGCCGGCTACCGTGTCATCGTGCCTTATTTGCGCGGATATGGCACGACCCGCTTCCTTGCCAGCGACACGTTCCGGAATGGTCAGCCCTCGGCAGTCGCCGCCGATATCGTCGCGCTGATGGATGCGTTGAAGATCCAGAAGGCTACGCTTGCCGGCTTCGATTGGGGCGCGAGAACGGCGAATATCATCGCAGCCGCTTACCCCGAGCGCTGCAAGGGCATGGTCTCGGTCAGCGGCTATCTGATCTCGAGCCAGGAGTCCGGCAAGATGCCGTTGCCGCCGTCGGCCGAGCTGCAATGGTGGTACCAGTTTTATTTCGCGACCGAGCGGGGCAGGGAAGGCTATGAGAAATACCGCCATGATTTCTCGAAGCTGATCTGGCAGCTCGCCTCGCCGCAATGGAAGTTCGATGACGCGACCTACGACCGCAGTGCGAAGTCGTTCGAAAATCCCGATCATGTCGCGATCGTGATTCATAATTACCGCTGGCGTATCGCGCTTGCCGAAGGCGAGGCGCGTTATGCCGAGCTCGACAAGATCATCGCCGCCACCCCTGTCATCACCGTGCCGACCATCACGATGGAGGGCGACGCCAATGGCGCGCCGCATCCGCCGCCGGCGGCCTATGCCAAGAGGTTTTCCGGCAAGTACGAGCATCGCGATATCAAGGGTGGCATCGGTCACAATCTGCCGCAGGAGGCCCCGCTGGCATTCGCACAAGCCGTCGCCGACATCGACGCGCTGGCCTGAAGGAGCCGCGCATGTGAAAGACCACGATCTGGCCTTCACGCGATTTGCACGCTGATCGCA
>Ga0210384_10001132_pt1 | contig 37626 bp, 32 predicted proteins | sample IncBWH2MmetaG_FD_160574 | JGI IMG/M metagenome (GOLD analysis project Ga0210384, IMG submission 160574) | Forest soil microbial communities from Barre Woods Harvard Forest LTER site, Petersham, Massachusetts, United States - Inc-BW-H-2-M | ecosystem: Environmental > Terrestrial > Soil >...
CCGCGATTCGCGCGAAGCAACTCTTGCGATAAGCTCCATATGACGGAATGTTTTCCCGCGCGAGGCCGCCATGGAAATTCGAACCATTCAGCCTTTCCTTCAATACTTTGGAAACGTGCGCGAGCGCACCATGCGCGTGGCACGGTGCATTCCACCGGACAAACAGGATTGGTCGTACGCACCGGGAAAATTCACTCTGGGCGATTTGTTGCGGCACATCGCCGTGGCGGAGCGTTTTATGTGGGCGGAGAACTTGCAGGGCCGCACGAGCCGCTACACCACGCACGGCAAAGAGCTGGCGGACGGCTATGACAACGTCATCGCGTTCATGGAGCGGCTGCACGTCGAATCGATTGAGATTTTCGCGAAACTGACCGACGAAGACTTGCAGCGCAAATGCAAAACTCCCGACGGCGCGGACATCACCAAATGGAAATGGCTGCGCCTGATGGTCGAGCACGAAATCCATCATCGCGGACAGATATATCTTTATCTTGCGATGCTCGGCGTACCCACTCCACCACTATATGGGCTCACGTCGGAACAAGTGCGCGCGCGAAGCAGCGCAGCGTGAGGGCCCACCTCCTGTGCGCCTCAGCGGGCCTAACCGGAAGGGGAATTCGTCGCGGGGCTTGTGATCTGGGAAGCGGCTTTCTGGCCTAGAAGTTCGACGGCCGCTGCATACAGTTTGGCCCGCAACTGGTAGCGTTCATTGGCGCGCGTGATGTAGCGCACAGCGATCTCAATGCCGCCGATGACCGGCCTCACGTTGATCGCGGGCGCGGCCGATAGTGCGGTCATCTGCCGTGAACTTGCGGCGCTCTTCCACTCCTGCTCGGCCTGTTTCGCGGTTTCGGTCGTAGCTTCAGCAACTTTTTTCTGAATCGCAGCGATGATGGGATTCGGGTCCTGCCCGGTCGGAAGCACCACTTGCAATTCATCCCACATCCATTGGCCGGAGGTCGAGAAATTGAAGTAGTGGCCTTCAATGGCATAGCTGTTCGTGAACGTCACACGACGTCCCGTCGGATGGCCTGAGTCCGTCCAGTTGCCGGTTTCCAGCAAAACAGTATGGAACATCCCGAGCTCGACCACTTCGCCGGTCACGCCGTTGATCTCCACCCAATCGCCTAGACGCACGCCGTTCTTGCCCATCAGCACGAACCAGCCAAGGAATCCCACGATGAAATCCTTCAACGCAACCGTAAGACCTGCGCCTGCGAGCCCGAGGAACGTGCCGAGCTGTCCTGGCGGCCCAAAAATCATCAGCAAGATAAAAAGTACGCCAGCCACTTGCAGCGAAACCCGCGCTACGGTGCGCAGCGTTTCCACTTGCCGCCGGTCCAGCCGCGTTCGCCCCAGCAAATTCTCGATCCAGCCATCAAAGAAGAGGCCGATCAATACGATCCCCAGAATGATCGCCAGTCCGATCAGCGCGCGATGCACCACGGTCCGCTGCCTCGCCGCTGCAGCGTTGGCCCATTGATTGTAAATAGCTGCCAGCTCTTTCTCAGCGTCGATTCGTTCATCCAGGACCGCCAGAGCCTTCTGATTCGACGCCACGTGTTTTGTCTCCACCAGAAGCGTCGCTGCGTTCTCATTGCCGCTGTCCGGCTGCTGCACCGGCGTGGCCGGATTGCCAGAAGACTTCAATTTCTTCTTTGAGTGCCGTGCGAGGTGTGGTGAGTTCGCTTTCTCCTGCTCGACCTGCGCGTCCAGTGCGTCGTGCTGCGCGGAGAGTGCCTTGGCCGCAGCTTCCGCTTGGGCTTTCGCGTCCCACAGTTGCATCTGTTTTTCGTGCAGCGCCCACCATCGCTCTATGCGATGAATCAAACCTGGCAGTTCCGCCGAGGCCACGGCGTTGCCTACCTGCAACCCGCTTTGTTCGGCGTCTTTATGCTCTTTCTGCATCGCCTGGATTCGACTCTCAGGGTCCCCGCCTGCTCGTATAAGGTCTTGCTTCGCATCAGCAACTTCGGATTGCCCAAGATTCAGATCCGCCTGGGCGACGGCCAAGTCGTCTTGGAGCGCCTCTTTCTTGTCGCCGGTGGCCTTTTCCGCGGCCTTTGTCGATTGCTCCACTTGCGCTTGCTGGTCCTGCACCATCTTCTGCGCTTTCTCCAAACGGTCCGCGATTTCCTTTGCCTCTCCGCGCAAAACCGGAGGATGTTCCTTGGCATCATGCAACGCGGCGTCGAAGGCGAGGTCGACTTCATAGTCGGCGAGCCGCAGGGCTTCCTGCGCCAAAGGCTTCTCCTCGGCGTCCGTCGCAAGCTGTGCCAGCCGCCGTGCGGTGCTTAGTGGCGTCTGATCCACGGTCGCCTGCGTTTGAGGAGCATCCTCACCTGCCACGCTTCCCTTGGGGACAGCGCGTGGCTGGCCCGTGCGAAATATTCCGTAGGCTGCCGCGCCCAGCAGGATCACCAGCACAATGGCTGCAACTTTTTGCGTTTTCTTCATAGGTTCGAAGCCGCGAATCTCCTTCTAATATGCACCAATGCATTCAGAAATCGATGGGTTTCCTGAATTCCGGAAACAGCAACCACGCGTGGGCTGGGACTCCGAGGGACGGGCTTTGCAGCAGCAACTCTACTTTATCACCCCGCAGCTCCGAAAGAGATTCGTCACATGGACAGCTTCGAGCAACCAGTTTCGAGCTGACTATTTGGCAATTATGCGGCAGTTTCCATGCCTGGCAGCATCACCAATCGGCTAGGCTGAAGTGAAGAGAACTCCATGGGTTCGCGGCTGCCAAGACTCGTGTTCGTGTTGCTCGCGATTTACGCGACGATCCATTTTTCGTCTTCCTATGCGCAAATGCCGGAATTGGTGGCTTCGCACTTCAATGCGCATGGAACGCCGAACGGGTGGCAGACCAAGACAGCATTTTTTGGCGCCTTCATCGCCATGACGGTTCTTTCCATTGTGATTGGATTCGGCCTCTCCGCCATCATCGGGGCTTTGCCAATCCGACTCATCAACCTGCCCAACAAACAGTACTGGCTCTCCCCCGAGCATCGCGGCGCAACGCTGGAGTTCCTGAAGTCGTATTTTGCCTGGTTCAGTTGCGCGATCTATCTGGTAATGATTGTCTTCTTCGATTACGCCGTCCAGTCCAACCTGCACCCGGAGAATCCGCCCGCGGTTTCCCATTTGTGGTACACCCTCGCCGCTTTTCTGACGTTCGTGATTGCTTGGCTGATTCGGATGTTTGCCCGCTTCGGCCGGCCGCCACGGCAAAATGTCGGGAGTTGACAAGACTGGTCTGGGGACATAGTTTTGGCTGGTGAAATCCGAGACGTCATACTCCGCTTATGCCGAACTTTCCGCCTAACGATTGTTTGGCCTTGGCGAAGCTTCCTTCCTTGCTAGCGATTTTGATTCTGGCTCTTTTCGCATCGGGCTGCCATCATAGGCCCGAGAACAGTTCACCCGAAAACATTGACGCATTCATGGCTTCGCTTTCGGCGCAAACGGTCGAACGCGCAAGATCGGCGTACGGAGTCACTCTTGATTACAGTCCTGATTCGGTGAAAGAGGTCGAAAAGCTGCTGGCGACGAAATACGAACTGCAAAAGTCTCACCCGATGACGGAAGAAGAGACCGCCGACGCCGCGCATCTGTGGGGCGCGTACATCGGAGAAGTCATGAAACGTCTGCGCCCCGCACACTGGACGCGAGACTCTGCTGCCGCGGGCAAAGATGCATTACCGATCGTGTTTAACGATACCGGGGAGGAGTCTTTCCCCTGCGCTTGGGTCTATCATCGGTTGACAAACGGAGAAGAAGACAACGTCTGGGTAAAATTCCACTTCGTCACTCAACCCGGGGGTTTGAAACAATACTTCCCGCCAAAGAAAAAATCTGATATCGCAACTCGAAACAAAAACGCCCCAGGATCGTGACTGGGGCGTTTCGTGGTTTCAACTTCGGCTTCCTTTTCTTCTAAAGATAATCGCGCGAAGGGCCTTCGAGGAACGCGCGCAATTTCCGCGAACGCGACGGGTGCCGCAGCTTGCGCAGCGCCTTGGCTTCGATCTGGCGAATGCGTTCGCGGGTGACCGCGAACGACTGGCCGACTTCTTCGAGCGTGTGTTCGCTGCCGTCATCCAGGCCGAAGCGCATTTTGATGACTTTTTCCTCGCGCGGCGTCAGCGTCTTCAGCACCGAAGACGTTTGTTCCTTCAAGTTCAGGTTGATGACCGCATCCGACGGCGAAACCACGGCTTTGTCTTCGATGAAATCACCGAGATGCGAATCTTCTTCCTCGCCGATCGGAGTCTCCAGCGAAATCGGCTCCTGGGCAATCTTTAGAATCTTGCGCACCTTGGACACCGGAATGTCCATGCGCTTGGCGATTTCTTCCGAAGTCGGCTCGCGGCCAAGCTCTTGCACCAGCTGGCGGCTGGTGCGCACCAGTTTGTTGATCGTTTCGATCATGTGCACCGGGATGCGGATGGTGCGTGCCTGATCAGCGATGGCGCGCGTAATGGCCTGACGAATCCACCAAGTCGCGTACGTCGAAAACTTGTACCCGCGGCGCCATTCGAACTTGTCCACGGCCTTCATCAGGCCGATGTTGCCTTCCTGAATCAGGTCGAGGAATTGCAATCCACGGTTGGTATATTTCTTCGCGATGGAAACGACCAAGCGCAGGTTGGCCTCGATCAATTCCTTCTTGGCTTGCTCCGCTTCCGCCTCGCCGCGGTGAATGAAAGTCAGCGTGCGCTTCAGCTCGGTCAGCCCGACTTCGCTGGCTTCTTCGATGTCTTTCAGCTCGGTGCGGCGCGTGCGCAATTCCTTGCGAGCTTCGGCGGCAACGTCGCCCTTGGCCACGTCGGCTCGGCGCTCCAGGCGTCCCGCTTCGCGCTCCAATGACTGCAGCCGCTCGACCGTGCCGCGCATCTTGTCGATCAGCCGTTTTTTCTCAAAAGGGTTGAAATCGATGTCGCGAATGGCGACGGAAATCTCCACGCGGGTCCGCGCCACGTCCCACTTCGCGCGGATGTACGGCTTCTTCTTCGATTTTGCCGTTTTATCGAGCTTGGCCGCCTGCTTCAGCGCGGTTTCGTACAATTTTGCGATCTTATCGATGTACTTGAGGGTCTGCTTGGTCTTGTTGGCGATCTTCTCTTCGGTCAGTTCTTCATCGTCGAACTGCACGATCTCTTTGATCGAGCGCACGCCTTTGCGAAGATCATCTCCGACGGCGATCAATTCCTTGATGACGATCGGCGAGCGCGTGATGGACTTCATCACCACCAGCTGCCCGCGCTCGATGCGCTTGGCGATGGTCACTTCGCCTTCGCGCGTGAGCAGTGGCACGGTCCCCATTTCGCGCAGGTACATGCGCACAGGGTCGTTGGTCTTTTCGAGGGAGCCCGGTGTCAGGTCGAGGTCGCTGCTGCCTTCATCGGAATGCGCGTCATCCTTGACCACCGCGTCGCGTTCGCCCGGTTCTGAGGAAACTTCTACCGCGCGCGCGGCCTTGGCCGAGGCCTGGTCCTCGTAAATCTCAATGCCGTTGCGTTCGAATGTCGTGAGAAGATCGTCGATCTCTTCCGACGAATGCACCTCTGCCGGAAGCGAGTCGTTTACTTCATCGTAGAGCAGGTATCCGCGCTCTTTGCCCACGGCAATGAGCTGGCGTACTGCATCGTATTTTTCTTCAAGGCCTGCTGCCACAAATTCCTCCCGCAATCGGACCGCTATCCCGCGCACCACCGGGCGTGAACGGAACCATCTTCAATGACAAGGGCACAGGCAGACTGACGCGCAGGCGCAAACCACGGGGATAGTTCCCCAGAAGATCGCTCGATTTTTTATTTGAAGCCCTCTGCGCCGCGCCGTTCATCCGCCGTTTGCCTCGTGCGTCGCCCACTTCCCGCACATGGGAGGCCCGGCCCCTGCCGCTAAATACACTTATATAGATGCATTTAGGGGCAAAACCGTTACCCGCGAAACCCTATTACGCTACACGGTTAAGTCCTATTCCGTCAATGTTTTAATTCGTGGAAACCTGTGGAAATCCTGGCAAGTTATGCCTCGCCCGCACAATAGTGACCTTTTGTGGCGCGCTCAGCGCGCCGCCGCTAGCCGCCGCATCAGCTCCTGTTTTTTCTCCAGCAGGCCGCGCATCTCCGGGGCGGTGGGGTTGGCCTCGATGCTCCGCTGCACGTCCGCCAGTTCCCGCTCGGCCTGCCGGTTTTGCAGCGCTTCGATGCAGCTCATAGCTTCTTCCCAGGTCGGTTCGTTGGCCTCTTCGAAGAGAATCTCGAAGAGCAGCCGCCGGTCGCGCTCTTCGAGGGCGGCACCCACTTCCGTGGCCTGCAATGGTTGGCCAGCCAGGCTGGCGACCACCAACGCCGCAAAAATCTTCTCCGTCTCAAGGCCGTGATAGAGCCGGGCATTTTGCAAGTGTTGGGCAAGTTCGTGACGGAAGCCCTCGGCCTCCGCCAGCATTCGAATCAAGCGCCGCTCGACCGGTTTCGCCGCGCGGCCGATCAGTTCCGGTTGCGTCTTCACTTCGCTGCGGCGTTCCGATGCGGCTTTGCTCAGCGCGGCGCGTAGCACCGGCTCATCCAACCGAAGCTGCTGCGCGATGCGCGTCGCCCATTCGGAGCGCAAGATGCGGTTGGGAATTTTCTGTACGTAGGGCAAAAGAAAATTGACCGCCCGCAGCTTGCCTTCGCCCGTCGACAAATCCATCTGCCGCGCGCGGGCGATCAGGTAGTCCACATAAACCGGCGCCTCCTTCAGCAACTTTTGATAGGCGTCCTTTCCCATCTCGCGGATAAAGAGATCGGGGTCGGCCTTCTTGTCGCCCACCGGGGGCAGCGCCAGCACGCGCACTTCAAAATCCTGCTCGAGCAAGAGCGACAGCGAACGCTCCGTGGCTGTCTGTCCCGCGGCATCAGGGTCGTAATTCACAATCACGCGGCGCGTGAAGCGCCCCAGCAATTTGATCTGCGGCTCCGCCAGGCTCGTTCCGCAGCTCGCCACCACGTTGCTGATTCCCGCACTCGACACGGCAATCGCATCCATGTACCCTTCCACCAGAATCGCGAAGTCTTGCCGCCGGATTCCTTCTTTCGCGCGGTCCATGTGGTACAGCACGCTGCTCTTCGAATAGATCGGCGTCTCCGGCGAATTCAGATACTTCGGCTGGTCATCGCCCAGCGCCCGGCAGCCAAACGCCACGATTTTTCCCGATTCGTTGGAAATTGGAAACGTGATGCGTCGCCTGAACCGGTCAAACAATCGGCCGCTCTGGTCGCGCGAGACTAGCCCGGATTCGGTCAGCAGTTTCTCCGAATACTTTTGCTTGAAAGATCGCAGCAGCAAGTCGCCGCCGCTGGGCGCATAGCCAATTCCAAAACGCGAGATTGTATCCTTGTCCAGTCCACGATCCTCGAGATACGCGCGCGCCGCCTTGCCTTCCAGAGTTCCTTCGAGCTGCTTCACGAAAAAAGTCTGCGCCTCGCGGTGCATCTCCACCAGCACCGTGCGTTGCTGATTCTCTTTACGTTCTTCCGGCGAACGCTCCTTTGGCCGCGGAATGGAAATCCCGCACTTCTCTGCGACCACCCGGATGGCTTCGGGAAACGAGCACTTCTCCATCTCCATCACGAATTTGAATACATCGCCGCCCACGCCGCAACCGAAGCAATGATAAATCTGCTTCGTCGGATGCACTGCAAATGACGGCGACTTTTCCGCATGAAACGGACACAGCCCCGTGAAATTCTGCCCGCTCTTCTTCAAGCGGACGTACTCTCCCACCACGCGGGCAATGTCCGCCTGCTGTTTCACCTTCTCCGCAAATGAGCCCGCTTCCGCCATTTTGAACGCTAGGCGCAAGTATATATGAGGCTACGGATTTGAGTTACGGCAACGGTTGGCGTGGACGAATTTGTCGAGAACAAAACCTGAGCGCGAAAAATGATGCGGCGCCAAACGCTGCGAATCCCAGCCACGTTAAGAAGAAATGGCGGTACGGATGGTCATTCCGAGGAAATGTCCATTGAATTGTGCCCAGAGAAATTTCTTTGATCTGCCCTCGCCCCTCGGTCTCGATATGAACGATCCAATGACGCACCGCGTCCGGCCCCCCACTGAAAAGGCTGGAGCAAACGCCTAATGTGAACACGAGATTCACAAGAATACAGAAACAAAGGACCACGAATGTTAGCAGTCGAAGTAGACGCAATGCTTTCACCTTGCAGAGACACCGAACACGCGACTAAAGTTCCTACGATCTGCCCTTTTCCATTTTCCCTTTCTGTTTTCCTTCTATTTCCCGGGGTATTCGTTCTTATAGACTGTCCCGCCCTTCATTACGAATTTTACATGCTCTAGTATCGTGACGTCCGTCGTGGGGTCGCCGTCAACCGCGATGATGTCTGCAAATTTACCAGGTTCGAGAGAGCCAACGAGAAATTTCGTTCCAAGTAAGTCGGAAGCATTGATCGTCGCGGTCTGAATCGCAGCCAGCGGTGTCATGCCAAGCTTCACGTAAACGTGGAACTCACCCGCGTTCAGCCCGTGCGGATACACCGCGGCATCCGTGCCGAATGCTACTTTCACTCCGGCCGCAAACGCCTTCTTGACGTTCAGTGGAGCGGCTGCGGCGACCTCACGCATCTTTTTCTTGGAAAATTCCGGCACGCCGCTGTTCTCCAGATGTTGTTGCATGTACTCAGTCAGAAAAAGCGTCGGCACGAGATACGTCCCATTTTTCTTCATGGTCGCGATCGCCGCATCATCCATGAAGTGCCCGTGCTCGATCGAATCCACGCCCGCCTCCGACGCCCAGCGCACGCCTTCCGCGCCGTGCGCGTGCGCGGCGACTTTGCGGCCGAGGCGGTGCGCATCCGCCACAATGGCCTTCATCTCTTCGAGCGTGTACTGCGAAGCGTTCGGGTCATCGCCCTTCGACAGTACGCCCCCGGTGGCGCAAATCTTGATGACGTCCGCGCCGTACTTGATCGTTTCGCGAACCTTATGCTGCACCGCCTCGATGCCGTCCGCTACCCCGCCTCCTTGCAGATGGAATGCGGGTGGCAGCAGATTCTCGTCGCAATGCCCGCCGGTAATTCCGAGCGCCGGTCCCGACGCGATAATTCGCGGACCGACCACGTCGCCATCATTGATGGCGTCGCGCAGCGCGATGTCGGCATAATCCTTTGCGCCCAGATTCCGCACGGTGGTGAATCCCGCTTCGAGCGTGACTCGAGCGTTTCTCGCGCCGCGCAGAGCTTCCCGCGCCGTGGAGATTCCCAATCCCGCGTATCCCAGCGAGCCCAGTTCAAACGTCAAATGCGTATGCGCATCGATCAAGCCGGGCAGCAGTGTGGCGTCCGGCAAATCGATCGCGACGTCGACTCCGCTGGCCGGCGCATCGGCCGCCGAAACAATCTGGGTAATCTTGTCGCCATCGATCACGATGGCCTGGTTCGGGCGCATCGCACCCGTGCGCACATCCAGCACGCGCCCCGCGCGAATCACCGTCCTTGTAGGCTTCTTCTCCTGAGCCTCCGCAAGATTTGTCCGTCCCGCGAGCATCGCTAATATCACTGCGATGGCCATTCCCAGCTTGCTGATTTTTCGCGCCGCTCGCGGCAATGACTCCTGCAGAACTTTCATCAAGACACCTCGCTATGAATTTGGCAACCGGAACCGCGCGAGTATACCAAAGAGGATGGACTGACACCTGTCCTAAGCGGCGAACGGATACGCCTCAATTTTCAAATTTCTATATTCCATTTCCTATTTTCCTATCTCCGTAATTCCACGATGGTGATGGCTTTCCCGCCGCGCTCTTCCGTCTCGAACGAATGTTTCTCCACGAGCGGGTGGGACGAAAGAAACTCGCCGATTCCTTTGCGAAGGGCGCCGGTTCCGTGGCCATGAATGATTCTTAACTCCGCCCTGTGCCCGAGAGCCGCATCATCCAGAAATTTATCCAGGCGGTCCGTCGCTTCTTCCACGGTCATACCAATCACGTTGATCTCGCCGGTGCTGGCGCTTTCACCGGATTGCGACGTCACCGTCACGCCTTGCAACTTTGTGCCCGGCGAAAATGCTTTCGCTGTTGCGGGCTCTCCTTCGACCGACGTGATTTCATCGATCGCCACCTTCATCCGCAGCGGACCCGCCTCAATTTCCGCGGAGGAGCCATCAATGCGGCGCAGCACTACCGGCTTGTTGAATCCGCGCACGCGAATGCGAGCGCCAGGCTGCAGCCGCTCCACGCTTACCACCGTTGCGGAAGCGGCGTGCACGCCCAAATCCGCCTGCGAATCAGAAATCGTCTGCACTACAGCGGCGTTCAGCTCCTCGCGCGCTTCTCCACGCGCGTCCTGCATTTTGCGACGCGCCGATTTCTCCAGCTGTCCGCGAAGCTCGCGCTCTTTCACCGCCTCTACCACGCGTGCGACGTTTTCGTCGAAGCGCTTCTGCATCTCCGCAAATTGCGCTTCCAGTTCCTTGATGCGTTTCTGCTGCCGCTCCACCCACTCGGTACGAAGTTTCTTGCGTTCTTCTTCCAGCGCATGATGCTCGGCGGTCATCTGCTTTTGCAAGCGGTCCAGCTCGTCGCGGCTGCGATGCAAATACGCGATGAGATCGGCGGCTTCCCGCGATTCGGGCGCGAGCAGCGACCGCGCGCGCTCGATGATTCCAGTAGCAATGCCCAGCCGCTGCGCAATAGCAATTCCGCTCGATCCGCCCGGCACACCCACCATCAGCCGGTACGTCGGCCGCAGATTTACATCGTCGAACTCCACCGCAGCGTTCACCACGCCCGGAGTCGTCGATGCGTAGGTTTTCAGCCGGTCGTGATGCGTCGTCGCCAGGACGATGCATTTCTTCGCGCGAAATTCGTCCAGCAGCGCCACTGCCAGTGCCGCGCCTTCCTCCGGCGCCGTGCCCGTGCCCATTTCGTCCACCAGCACGAGCGATTGCGGCGTCGCCGCTTCCAGCATGGCTTTCAAATTCAGCATGTGCGCCGAAAACGTGGACAAATCCGCGGCGATTGATTGCTCGTCGCCGATGTCCACGAGCACGCGATCGAAAATCGGCAACACCGCCCGTTGCGCCGCCACCGGAATTCCCGATTGCGCGGCCAGCGCGGCCATTCCCGTGGTTTTCAGTGCCACGGTTTTTCCGCCGGTGTTCGGGCCGCTGATCACCAGCACCCGCTCTTCGCTGCCGAGCGATAGCGTCATCGGAACAATGGCGCGATTTTCCTTGCGCAATTTATCTTCGAGCACCGGATGCCGCGCCTCGACCAGACGCAATTCGCTCGAATCGGAAAATTCCGGAATCGCCGCATCAAATTCCTGCGCAAACCGCGCACGGGCAAAAACGCTGTCCAATTCCGCAATTGTTTCCACGGCCGCAAGCAATGGGCCACGAATCACTTGAAGCTTTTCCGTCAAATCGCGAAGGATCCGTAGGATTTCCGCAGCTTCGTCTTCCGCGAGTTGCACGAGTTGGTTGTTGGATTCAACTGTTTCGAACGGCTCCATGAAAACAGTTTGCCCCGTGCCGCTGGCTCCGTGCACCACTCCCGGCACGCTCCGCCGCTGTTCCGCGCGCACGGGAATCACGAAGCGCTCGTTGCGCAACGTGACGTAGTCTTCGCCCGCTTCCGCGTTTCGTGAGCGCAAAATCTGTTTCAGCGTTTTCTGAATCGAGTCGCGCGTCTGCGTGATGCTTACGCGAATCCGCCGCAGCGACTGCGAAGCATCGTCGCTGATTTCGCCGTTTGGCAGAATGCATCGCCGGATGGCCGCATGTGTGTCACGAAAATCACCCACAGCAGCGGCCCGCGCCGTCAGCAAAGGAAACTTCGCGGCCTCTTCGCGGAATTGCAGCCGCAGCCATCCGCTTGTCTCCAGCAGCGACGCCGCGTCCAGAAACTCTCCCGGCTCCAGCACCATGCCCGGACCTTCTAGTTTCTCGAGCCAGCCCTGTGGATCAGCCAAAGCTCCGAATCCCAAGTCGCGTCCCGCGCGCAGCCACTCCCGAGCTTCCCGAATGAGAGCAAACGCCGATTCCAGCACCGCGCGCTCGATCTTCGGCTCCAGCGCGTTCACCGCGCGCCGTCCAGGCGCACACGTCGTCCGCAGCCGCAGCAATTCCCGCAGCTTGTCGAATTCCAAAACGTCTTGCGCTGTCCGCGACATGGTTACCGCTGTTTCAAGCTGGTTTCCAGATAGCCTGCGGCGTCGCCCGCCGTCGGCGCCACGTGCACCAGCCGTCCGTTCGCTTCGCCCCACGGCGCCGGATGACCCAGCTCCACTTCCCGCACGCGCTCCAGCACCGGCTGCCAAAAATTGCCAAGCACCGCGAAGGGTTTCGCGTTCATCACCGACTTGTTCAGCATTTCCCACACCACCGCAAGCTCCACCAGCGTTCCTGTCCCGCCTTTGCAGGCCACGAATCCGTCCGCAAGCCGGATCAATTCGAATAATCGTTCTTCCCAGGTTTTCTTGCGCACTTCGACGTCAATCCACGAATTGAGTTTTGCGTTTTCAAAAAATTCCGCCGTCACGCCGTAGGTCTTTCCGCCGCTCTCTTTTGCTCCGCGCGAAACCGCGGCCATCACGCCACCGTAACCGCCGCTGCAAACCGCGAAGCCGTGCCTCGCCAAAGCGCGCCCGAGCACTCGCGCCTCCTCGTAATCCGCAGCTCCTTCCTGCGGCCGCGAACTCCCAAACACCGTGATGATTTGTTCTTTGCCCATGGCTCACATCCGCATTCATCGCGACTGTTTCTGTTTCGCTTTGCGTTTCGCTGCGGTCACATCGAACTCTTCAATCATCGCCACGCACAGCCCCGTCAGCGCGTCCGCCGCTTCGTGGCTTCGCCCGCCCTGATTGTTGCTCAAAAATGAAAAGATAAGCCGCCGTCCGCTCGGCGTTTCCGCAAATCCCGACAGCGTTCGAACGTGTTCCACGGATCCCGTCTTCGCGTGAATGCGTCCGACCGCCGGCGTGTTCTTCATGCGGTCTTCCAGTGTGCCATCCAAGCCGGCCACGGGCAGCGATCCGTAATACACCGTAAACCAAGGCTGCTTCTGCGCGAAGCCCAGCAACGCCGCGACGGCCCGCGGCGTGATCAGGTCGTGCCGCGACAATCCCGATCCGTCCGTCTGAATCACGTCGCCCGCCACAATTCCCGCAGCCGTGTAAAAATCCGCGGGGACTTTCATCAAGTCGTCGGGCGTGTTCCACACGCCGCTCTGGCGGGCCGCCGTTCGAAGCAACACTTCCGTGTGGAGATTCTGGCTGATCTTGTTCACCAGCTTCACAGAGTCTCCCAGCGGGACCGATACGTGTTCCGCCAACACGGTTGGCTCGCCGCGACCAGTTGACGAATAATGTTGTGCCCTCGCCGCGCCTCCGACCTTTATTCCTCTTTCCTCGAACATGCCCTTCAGAATCGCAGCCGCATGCTGCGCAGGCTCTTCGACGGCGAGCAGTAGTTTGCGCGGGGTGCTCCGCGCCGGCAGCGTGCCCTTCACTACAACGAGACTCGAGCCTGGCTCGCGCGTCAGAGTCAAATCCGATTTCACGTCCGCCGCCGACGTGACCACGTCATTTTCCACGGTAAAATCCGGCGTCGCGGGACTAAGCGCCGTTTGCACAGGATTTCCCGCGTGTTCGCCGGGAGTCAGTGTTAGCGTTACGGTGTTGTCGTCCACGACGACCGAGGAAATAGCCGCGCCGAACTCCCATACCATGTCGTCGATTTCCCATCCGTTGGGATAGCGTTCGCGCGGAAAATAACTGTCGTCGCCGACCACATCGCCTGAAATCTCTCTCACGCCCTTGGCCGCCAGTCCGTCGGCCAGTTGCGCGAGGGCTTTTTCCGGCGGGCCGTCAAACTCTTCCTTCAGCTCATACGGAAACTTTCGATTCGAAAGATTCGGATCGCCGCGCCCTACGAGCGCAACATCGCCCGTCAGGACTCCTTCCTCCGAAATCGTTCCTCGCGTTTCCAGCGTGGTATGAAAACGGTAGTCAGGTCCGAGCTTCGCCAGCGCCAGGGCCGTAGTGAACAGTTTCATGTTCGACGCCGGCACGAAGTACCGGTCGGCGTTCTGCTCGTAGAGCGTCTCGCCCGTTTCCGCATCCTGGATTAAGAGCCCCCATTCGCCTTTGCTCGCCGGTGCCGCACCAAGCAAAGCCGCCGCGCGCGCCGCAAATCTTGCGGTGGCCTCTTTCGACGCACCACTGGGTTTCTTTGCTCCGCTGCGAGCGGCATCCGTCTTTGTTCTTGTTTGACCGCTCAGCACCGGTGGGCCGCTGGCGAAAGTAACCATCAAGCCCGCCAACGCCACTGCCGCCGATCGCTCCAGTATTTTTTCGATCCTCATTTTTTATCCGTGAATGAATCGACCTGCAAAAGTATAGTCGAAAGGCAACGCATTCCGCCCTCCACACGTCTTACCAGGGGAACGAACCCCGGTATACAGCTCTTTCCAACAGGCCCAAGGTTGCGCCCAGCCGTGTGGCACTCTATGATGTTGTAGCCCAGATAACTCTGACGAGGTGAAATGTGATGAAGCGAATGATGTCCTGTCTAACGGCCCTGGCGTTGATCGCGTTGCCGCTCTACGCTGCCAGTGACAAGAAGGAAACCGATCGCCTGGAAAACTGCGGCATGGTGATCAAGGAAGTCATGGATATTCCCGATGACATTCCGCAGGACCTCATCGACAAAGCGGAATGTATTATCGTTTTTCCATCTGTCCTCAAGGCGGCTTTTGTGGTCGGCGGCAGTTACGGCCGCGGAGCCATGGTCTGCCGCACCGGTGAGCATTTTACGGGTCCTTGGGGCGCCCCCACGATGATGGCTCTGGAAGGCGGCAGCTTCGGTTTGCAGCTCGGCGGCCAGGCCACCGATTTCGTACTCCTGGTAATGAATCCACGCGGCGCTCGCTCCATCTTGAGCAGCAAGGTCAAACTCGGAGCGGATGCCTCGGCGGCGGCTGGTCCCAAGGGCCGCACCGCGAATGCCTCCACCGATGCCACCATGCGCGCCGAAGTCTTGAGCTATTCCCGCGCTCGCGGCCTCTTCGCCGGACTGTCGCTGGAAGGTTCTACGGTCCGCCCGGACAACGATGCCAACGAGCGCGTCTATGGCAAGAAGGTCGAAGCCGAGTCCATCGTTTTCAAGGGTGCTGTCGCCGTTCCGCCCGCCGCCCAGAAAATGGTGGCGTACTTAAACCAGAAGTCTCCGAAGAATCTCTCGGATCCCGATTCCCTGAAGTAATCGTTCCGGATTCAAGCAACTCTCAGAGCACCCCGGTTCAAACTGGGGTGCTCTTTTTTTGCCCACGCCTGGTGCGTACCTGCCCAGGTTGATCCCCGCCGTTGCCGCAATCCTAGAGCAGATCTTTAAACTATTCATTCATAAAGCTTTAACTCCAAGTTGCCTCGGGCGCGTGGCAGATCGCTTTGTGCTTGACGGCTGGAATCATTATGATATCATTTCGATATGGTTCCTGCGATTCACACGAAAGGACGTTTTTATGAACACCACTCCATCCACAACCAGCCACGAGCGCGCAGTCTCCGCCCCGAGTGGCTGGGTCATGCTGCCCACCTTGATTGTGCTTATCTTGGGCGACATTGCTCTTTTGATTTTCTCGATTAGGGACGGCGTTGAAACAACCGGGCAGCCGCATTTTGGCTTGCTGTTTCTCAGCATCCTGCTTCTTCCTCTCTTGATTCTTTTGCTGACAGGATTCTTTACTTTGCAACCGAACGAAGCGCGCGTCCTGGTGCTTTTCGGCGACTACAAAGGGACCGTGCGTACGAGCGGATTTCACTGGGGCAATCCGTTCTATACCAACGGGCCGGGACAACCGGGCTTGCTGGCGCAAGCCGCACAGATGCAGAGCAAACTCGCGGGCACAAAACCGGGTTCTGCCGCATCCACGCAAAAGATGGGCCGCAACAAGATCTCGCTTCGCGCGCGTACCCTCAACGGTGACAAATTAAAGGTCAACGACAAGCGCGGCAATCCCATTGAAATCGCCGCCGTCGTCGTTTGGCGCGTGGGAGATACCGCGCAGGCAACCTTCGACGTGGACAACTACGAAAACTATGTCTCCACGCAAAGCGAATCCGCGTTGCGCCACCTAGCGAGTTTGTATGCCTACGATTACGGCGAAGAGCATGAAATCACGCTTCGCAGTAACGTCGTCGAAGTCTCTCAGGCGCTTCGTGCTGAACTGCAGGAGCGTTTGGCCAAAGCGGGTGTTGCGGTGGACGAAGCTCGCCTGACGCACCTGGCCTACGCGCCGGAAATTGCCCAGGCCATGCTGCGCCGGCAGCAAGCCGAAGCCGTCATCGCCGCGCGCCAGAAGATCGTGCATGGCGCCGTCAGCATGGTGGACATGGCGCTCAAGGAGCTTGCCGACAAACACGTCGTCGTGCTTGACGACGAGCGCAAAGCCGCCATGGTCAGCAATCTCATGGTTGTTCTCTGCGGCGAATCCGAAATCCATCCCGTGATCAACACCGGCACGCTGTACAACTGATCGGCAGGGATGATGGAACGAAAATCCTTCCTACTGCGAATCGATCCTGCGCTCTGGGCCGAACTCGAAGCCTGGGCGCAGGACGATTTGCGCAGCGTCAACGGCCAGATTGAATACCTCCTCCGCCAAGCCGTCCAGAAACGCAAAGGCAGCAAGCCGCAACAGGCCCCGACCCCTCCGGAGCCGCCGCCGGTCGCACGTTCATAAACCCCCTGTGGCTTCTTGAGTGGTATATGCTGTTTCCGTGAATCCGGAATTCAACTCAACAGATGTACCCCCCTCAAGGAAATCCTTTTGGCACTGGTACTGGCGTGTGCGGTCGGGAATAGTCCTGCTCCCTCGCGTCCGAGGTGTGCGCAGACTAATGCTCGATATTCCAATCTTCTTCCTCGGCGCATATGTTTTGTATCTTTGGTTAGGGGGCCTCCCGGAACCTGGAAGGCAATTCATCCTGTCAGTTTATGAGAGTCCCTTCGCCATAGCCGCGGTGATTCTTATCTTGGCGCACCAAATCGGAGTCAGCTACATGCGCGACCTGTTGACGCTGCAACCCAGCTTTCCTGGCCGACTGATGCTTCTGGCTCCCGGTGCAGTGCGAAGACTCTACCGGGAAGAATACGGCAACGATTTTCTGTTCAAAACCCTACGAGGAATCAGTATCGCGGCGGTGGCATCATTTGCGATCGGCATGTTTTTGGTCAATTCGACGAGGATTCATGCCAGATGACGTCTCGCACTCAAGTCGACGCTGGTCCGGTCGCCCGCGAAGGCCACGGACGCCTCCGCCACGCTATCGGCCGTGCCCAATAAACGCAAAAACTGAAAACCGATGCGCTAGGCTCTATAGAGCGTTTTTGTCTTTTCCCTTGCTGCGGCGTATTCTGCTGAGCTGTTCTGACTGGCTGAGGAGCGTCCGTGTCTTGTCCGATCTGTGGGAAGCGCAAAGCTGAGCGTTTTTGCCCGGCCAAGGGTGAAAAAATTTGCGCCGTGTGCTGTGGGACGGAGCGCGAAGTCTCGATCGATTGTCCGTCGGACTGCTCGTATCTCATAGCCGCGCATCGCTACGAAAACGAGCACCAGCGCTCGATTCCGGCGGACACTCCCCTGCTCGAAGAAAAAATCCCGCAGGACACCGTCTATGCGCACCAACAACTCATGTCCGCGCTGGCCTTTTCCATCGCCAAGTTTTGCGCCGTCCAGCCGACAGCCACCGATCCAGATGTGCTCGCCGCCCTTGAGGCTCTCGCCCAGACTTACAAGACTCTCGGTTCAGGCATCATTTACGAAAACCCGCCAGTCGCGCCACTGCCGCGCGAACTCTACGCCGCCTTGATCGCCTTCCTTACCGAAGTCAAAAAACAGCAATCCGAACGCGCCAATTCTGCGGCCTGGAAAGATTCCGAAGTTTTCTTTTTGCTGGTTTTTCTCTACCGCATGGGTTTGCTGCGCACCAATGGCCGCCCGCGCTCGCGCCGCTTCATCGAATTTCTACGCGCGCAATTCCCCCAGTCCCCCGAGCTCAAGCGCGAAGAATCCCGCATCATCGTCCCGTAGTTTTTGGAGTGCGGAAGCGGCCAGCTCCCGCTTTTCCGACGCTCTCAGCCCACCGCGCAAGACATTAGTCGATCAGAAATCCCGGCCTCGTTCGTCGGCGGCACAGCCGCATTCCATTCCAGCGACATCTGCGCTCGTTGAGGAGTTCGCGTCGTGGCAATCCATGGCCGCGAAGCAAATCCAAGCTTCTCCCGAATCCGACGCACGCGCTCCGAAGCCTTCTGCCGGTACTCTTCCGGGGCGTATCCGTTTTTCGCATACCACTGTTCATACTGCTTCGCCAGCCGCGGAAACTTCTCCCGCACAAAGGGCAAAAACTGCTTCGCCGAAGCCGGCATCAGGAACAGGACCCCGGAGAAGAACCATTGCGCGCCCGCTTCCCGCGCAGCCGCCGCAACTGCTTCCAGGTCTCCATCACGGTCCGTAATTCCTGGGATCAACGGTGAAGCGGAAACTCCCACCGCCAATCCTGCTTCGCGCAATTGCTTCACGGCTGCCAACCGCAAATCCGGCCGTGGTGCGCGCGGCTCCAAAAGACGCGCCAGCCGCGCCCGCAAGGTGGTGATCGTAACGTCGATCGCCAGGTCAGACCGCAACGCAATGCGTTGCAACACGTCGATATCGCGCACAATCTGATTCGACTTCGTAATAATCGAAATGCTCAAGCCTTCTCGTTTTGCCAGTTCTTCCAGGCAAGCTCGCGTTACGCCGTACTCCCGTTCCGCCGGCTGATACGGATCCGTCGCCGTTCCGATGGCGATGTGCTCCGATCTTTCGCCGCCTGACTTTTCCGAATTGTAGGAATATTTCCGCGAAATATCATGCGCAAGAAGCGGCGCCGCATCCTTCTTCACATAAATTTTCTTTTCGAATTCCGACCCGTCCAGCTCCATGTATTCATGCGTGTACCGCGCGTAGCAGTATTTGCACGCAAACTCGCATCCCCGGTAAGGATTGATAGTCCATTCGAACGGCACGCGATTCGAATCGCACCGATTGAGGATCGATTTCACCGGCAAAACAAAATATTCCGGCTTCTCCGCCGAGCTCCGCTGCGTTTCCGCTGGAAGAGAGCATGCTGCGAGGCGGGCAATGCCCACCAGCCGCGCGTGAGCGCGTTCTTGTGGCACCGCGGCAACATTTCGGACCGGGCCATTCGCACGGTTTTGGGTTCCGTGCGCGGCCAAGGACGCCGGGGGGCAATCCGCCGTCGCGCGGTCCGAAATGCTGTCGCGTTGGTCTGCGAGCGGGGCAAGCTCGCTGACCACTTGCATTGGGCTTACGTCTTCAGGGTATTCAGGAAAGAGTCCTGCTGTAGTTGGTGAAACGCGGCGCCGATGGATAGCAATACCCGCCGACGATGAGGAGAGAACCGGAGACATAGCCCACCTCGAAGCACGGGTGGAGTATTTCGCTTTTTATTCGCTATGTCAAGAATTATTTTCGCTTTTTATTCGCGTAGGGCGCTGCCGCGCTCCCCGTTCTCAATCCGCGTCGCCTCTTGAACAAGGTCGCCGCGAACAATTGCCTCGTTCGCGCGCACACGGTATTCTCCTTGTCCGGGAGGACCGCTTGTCTATTCGCTCGGCGATTAATCTCGCCCTTGCAGCCGCTGCCCTCAGTCTGGTCCTCGCCCCTCGGCCAGCCTGTGGACAAGCGCAACCTGCGCCAGCGCAGCCGGCAAAAAAACTGCCCGTCGGGCCGCCAGCTCCGCAGTCCACCCACTATCCAATTCTGCTTCTCGCCTTCGGCAACGATCCTTCGTGGAGTCTGCGCATCGGATTGAAGGGCCCGGAGCGGCTCGACCGCCCCAACTACCCGCCGATCGCTCTAGAGCCCGCCGAAGTCAGCCACGAATCTGGGGCCGATGCCTGGACCTATCACGCCAAGGACTCCGCCACCGGCGCATCCGTAGTCCTCCACCTGACGCGCGAGGCCTGTTCCGATCCTGTAATCGACCCCACTGCCGCACCGCGCCCCGCGTCTGGAAAATACACGTTCCGCGCCTCTGTCGAGCATGCACAGCTCCCGTCGATGAAAGGCTGCGCCCGCATTGCCACCGAGCTTTTCCCTAAGATAAACAATCAACCCGACGAGGCGGATGACACCGACAAGAAGAAACCCCCGGCCCCAACCATCACCAATTTCAAGCCACCCGTCGCCGCCGCCTATTTGAATGCGGCGGGCGCGGTCGTTCTGAACCGCGGCGCCATCAGAAAGACTGTCGCTCCAGCCGGAACGGAGTTGGCGCTCTCCCACGATGGCAAAAAGCTTCTCTATACGCGTTCCGATTCAAAGACTGGCCCCGAACGGACAATCGTCCTGTACGATTTTGACACCGGCAAATCGCAGGATTTGGTGCATGGGTACGTACGGCAGCCATTCTGGTCGCCGGATGACTCGCGCGTCGCTTTCCTAAAAGCCCAGGATCGTGCATGGCAGGTCTGGTCATTCCCTGCCGCGACACCTGAGGCGGCTACGCTATTCTCTCCCCAAGCCGTGAATTCCCTGCACGGCTGGACGGATGGCCACATACTTCTCGCCACCGACATGCTGAGCGCCTACTGGCCCAGCTCTGAGAACTCTGCGCAAACCGTGCTTCTTTCCGACATCTACGGTCCCGCATTTCAGATCATGAGTTCCGACACCATTCGGGTCCACCCTCTCAATCCCGATTTGCTCCTGGTTTCTGCCAACTACGCTACCGCGCCCGCGGGTGCCCCCAAAGACGCTATGGGCCTTACAGCGGGATTCTTTCTCTACGAAGTGCGCGCAAAGCGACGCACCGTTCTTTGTCCGCCGGACCAGTGGGGCCGCGCCGCGGAATGGTCGCGCGATGGACTCCAAGTCTTCTACACCCGCGTGGTTTCCGGCACCTCGTCCACCTTTCGCATTTTCTGGGACGGCACCGGCACGCAAAAATACTCTTCCGGCAGCTGGCTGGTCATCGGCCAATAGTTAGCCGATACGCCGCAAGCCTCCTTTTCCCTGTTCCCAACGACCCGAGATGGCTATACTAGTCCTGTGAGTACCAATCCTCCTGTCGCTCCTCCACAGGTTGGCATTCTTGTCCTCGACAACGATGCCCAAGGCGCCAGCGCGGTCAAACAGATCCTCGATTCCGAAGGCTGGCGCGTTCGCAACGTCCAGGATACACATCACCTGCTGGCGGAACTCAAGACTGGGGAATGGTCTTTGGTCATAGCCGACGTGGCCATCACAGGCGTTGACAGCCCGGCATTCATCACGCTGCGCGAGCTCGCCAACGTCGCTGCCGAAGACGGCGGCCGTGTCCGCGCGCTCTACCTCATTCCGGAGGCAGGGGGCAGCCAATACATCGGGCATCTTGAGGTCAACCGCCTGCCTTATGTCATTCGCCCTTACCATCTCCACGATTTCCTCGAAAAAGTCAGCGACCTGCTTGTCGAAGTGAAAGCCATTGAAGCTCCTCTTCGCCAGGTGCGCCACGAATTCGGCGCCTTGCGCAAGAAAAAGAAGCAAGCCGGCCGCTCCAATTCCATGTTCGCCTCCCGCGACTCCTTTTCCTACACCGACGAAGAGCTCGCCGAATACGAACGCCAGGAAGGCGAAGCCTCAAAGTCCCGCCGCAACAAGCCGCGCACCAACCTCGGCGGCTCCGACCGCTAGGCGGACGAAAGAAGTTTTCAGTTCTCAGTTCTCAGTTCTCAGTATTCAGTATTCAGTATTCAGTATTCAGTTGTTGGAACCGATTTCCCGCCGTTGCGCTTCAGCCGTAAGCTCCAAGATATTCCCGCGACAAACTCCATACGTCAAACCTTCCGCCTCCTCACTGAGAGCTGAAAACTGTCAACTGACAACCCCCTCCCTGCAAGGAATCGCCGCACCTTCGTTCTAACTCCAGGGCGTGTCCTCATCGGCACGCATTGGAGGGTTTCATGGAACGTTCGCTCTTCGCCGCTCTTTTGGGCGGCCTTGTCGGAATCACCGCACTCGGAGGTTTAGCATTTGTCTGGGGGCCGCCGGGCTCGCACCAGCCGCCTCCTCCACCACCAAGAATGGTGGGGGAGTGGCGTCTCCTCGACCCCATCACCTACGAAAACATTTCCATTTTTCCCGTAGTCAGTTCGAACAGCCAGGACACTAGCGCCTTCCTCACTCTCGAAGAAGGTCTCGCCACCGGCGAGGTCATCGTCCGCGAGTCCGGCTCGGAAGTCATGGTGCGCGGCCGCGATGGCCGCGTCGTTTATGTTCCCCAGTACAACACCGGCGCGCGCGTCAATCAGCTCGTGCTGATTAACCGCAGCCGCCGGCCGTTGCTTCTCCTCGCTGGCGAACTCGTCAGCGGTGGCAAGCAGGATCGCGTCATCGGCAAGGACCGCATTGTTCCGGTCGGTGCGCCTGCGCTGCCGCTCGACGTCTTTTGCGTCGAGCACGGCCGCTGGACCGGCGCCTCGCAACAATTCGCAGCCGCCAACACCATCGTCCATCCCAGTGTCCGCGAACGCGCTGCCGTCGATCAAAAGCAGGAAGAAGTCTGGGACGCCGTCCGCGGCGGTACCACGGCAAAGATGCCGTCTTCGGCCCAAGCCCCGGTTCTCGCGCCGCGGATGAGCGCGCAGAGCATCCAGGGTGCGATCGATACCAATGGACGCACGGAGGCGTATGAAAAAATCTACGTGTCTCGCGCCGTCGGCGTACCTATCGATGATTTCGTCGAGGAAGTGCGCCGCCGCTTCGCTGCTGCGACGTCAGGTTTGAAAGACGAACGCGTCGTCGGCGTCGTCGTGGCCTACGGCGGGGAGGTCGCCTGGAGCGACATCTTCGCCTCCGGCGATCTCTTCGACCATTATTGGAACAAGCTCCTGCGCAGTTACACCGTCGAAGCTCTCGCCCGGCCCACCTACCGCGCGGTGGCCTCGCGCGACAACGCCGCCGAATTCCTCCGCCACCTCAACGGCCACATCACCGAAGAAACCGATCCCGGCGTCTATCGCTGGCGCGAAATCACCGAGGGCCGCCTCACGCAGATCGAACTCGACGCCCTCCAGCCCAAAACTATCACTCTCCACCGCCTGCTGCTGCATCGCACCAGTTGACGCGTTCCACCTGACAATCAGAAGAGGCGGGCAAACAATCCCCCCGCCTCTTTTCACCAGCCCTAGCCTCTTCGTGCCCTCTGTGCGCGAACCTCCATGCTCTCTGTGTTAAGTCTTCTCTTCTCCGCGTTTCCTCAGCGTACTCCGCGTCTCTGCGTTAGATTTTTCTTAAGTCTTTTGTTTGGACTCCATCTTCCTCACCACGCTTCGATCCGCCGTCTCCTCCAGTAATTGTTTCACCGTTTCCTTCAATCGAGGATGCACCACGTCCGCCGCAATCTCCACCAGCGGCGCCAGCACAAACTTTCGTAAATGCATCCGCAGATGCGGCACCTGCAATTCCGCCGTATCAATCACCTCCGCGCCGTAAAGCAAAATATCCATGTCCAACAAGCGCGGCCCTTTCGCCACCACCTTTTTGCTCCCTAACTGTGTCTCGATCTCCCGCAACTTTCGCAACAGCTCCACTGGAGCCACTTCCGTCATTCCCTCTACCACGCAATTCACAAACCATGCCTGCTCTAAATAATCCACGGGTTCCGTCTCATAGAATCCCGACAGGCAGGTCATACGCACACCCGCCCCAGCCAGCGCCGCAATCCCCGCGCACAGATTTGCCACTCGATCCCCCACATTCGAACCGAGCGACAAGTACACGATTTTCTCAGGCATGATTTTTCTGCAGACTCTTAATTCGCCACGCGAACTACTTCACGGAATCCGCGCCCGCCTTCGCGCACTGCGCGTCCTGCGCGCTCGTCGCACCCGAAACGCCGATCCCGCCCACAATCTTCCCGTCCATCACCAGCGGAAACCCGCCTTCCACCGGCACTGCACCCTGCAAGCGTAGAATGCGCAACCCATCTCCGCCCGCCGCAAGCGCATCCTGGAATGCCTTCGTCGGCCGCTTGAACAGCGCCGCCGACCGCGCTTTATCAATGGCAATGTTCGCACTGCCCAGCTGCGTGTTGTCCATCTTCTCGTAATAAACCAGGTTGCCGCCCGGATCCACGATCGCCACAGCCATATTCCAGCCGTTCTTCGCCGCTTCGGCCATCGCCGGCGCGGCCGCCTTTTTCGCATTCTCCAGGCTGATGGGTGCTCCATAAGGATTCGGCATCTGCGCCACCGCGCCCGTCATCGCGAAAATCATCAGCAGCAGACTCAAGCAAACGCCCCTCACAAAATTCTTCCGTGACATTTTCCCTCCTCCTCTTTCTGTTCGAACCGTCAAGCGGCGCGACGCAAATTAGCCCACTTCGAAACACGCCGCAATCGTTTTCACTACTTCCCCGCGGCGCATACGAAATTACCCGCATCGTTCGTATCCCCGCTGCCCTTGTACTTCGCCACTTGCGGATAGGGACACAGCGGCCGCGTCATCTTCACGCCTTTCCCAGGATCATCGTCCACGTATTTCGTTGCGACCATCGCCGCAGGCGCAATCCCTTTTTCCACCCACTGCTCCAGCGCCAGCTGAACATTGTGTTGTGCGTCCCTGCGATCCTCTCCAGGATATTGCCCGAACGACGCAGGCCCCGGCCCCCCGGCGCAATGCTGCACTCCCGGCATCATGTACAGCCGCGCGAACGCGTCTCTCTCCGTGCCGCCCATCCGGCTCCCCACGCTCCCAAAATAGTTGATCGAGTTGAGCGCCGATATCGCCGGATCGTCCCAGCCATGATAAAGAATCAGCTTTCCGCCCCGCGCCTTGAACGCAGCAAGGTTCGCATCATTTGCGTCCAGAACTTTGGATGTTTTCGCCTCCGCGGCTTTCAACGCGTCATCGACCGTCGTGTCCCTGTAATTCCAGTCCGCCTTCTCATAAACCATGTTGGAAAAATATCCCCCGCCGAAAGCAAACAAAAGGCTCTTGCCCGGTGCCGGCCCCGTGATCCATGTGGCCCAGCCTCCCCGTCCCTCTTCTGCACCCGGCACGTAGCCGGGAAAAATCAAGTTCCCTTTTGCATCGCTGGGCCCCGCATAGAGTTTCTTCAGTGCGATAATTTGCGGTGCTGTCAAACACTTTTCCGAATCTCCTTCCTTGCAAAGCAAAACTGCCGGGTCAAATTTGCATCTGTTCGGCTCATTCAAGATGCCGTCCGCCACTCCATCCTGCGCGTCACACGCGGCGTTCACCGCGCCAGCGATCGCCGGCAGCTTGCTGCTCGGAATATAACTGGAGGGATCCAATGTCGTGGCCTGCGCATCCGCCAGCGCTTTGGTCAGCAAGTGCGTGAAGTAATTCGCCGGCGCTCCCGCCAGGATGCCATCGTAATCTTCCGGAAAACGCTGCGCCTCCATCAGCGCCTGCCGCCCGCCGTTCGAACAACCGCCGAAATACGAATGTTGCGGCGCGCTGCCGTAAAACGCCTGGATCAGCACCTTGGCGATCCGCGTCATCTCATGGATTCCGCGATACCCATAATCCGCCACCTTCTCCGGATGTCCGATCGCCCAGCTCGCATCCGTCCCGACGGCGGAGTGCCCCGTGTCCGTTCCCACCGCCGCAAATCCTTGCTTCAACGCATTTCCCAATCCGAAATGTCCGATCTCTCCGGCAAACCCTCCGTTTCCTTCTCCAAGCAATTTCCCGTTCCATCCTTCCAGCGGCATCCACACCTCAATCTTGATGCTCGAATCGCCGCTCGGCTTCGCTTCCGCCGATACCAGGCAGAACGCGCCAAGCGTTTTGTAAAACGCCGCGCTCTCCCCCATCCAGAAAGCCATGTTCTGCGGAGCCGGAAAGGCTCCCGCCGCAAACGTCTGCGCCGAAATAATCTTCGCGCCCGGCAACTCCAGTTGCGCAAGCCTGTCGCAGTTCTGCCCCGCCGGCGCGGCACTCTGGCCATAGGTCCCGCACGCCATCAAGCCCAACACCGCCGCCACCACCAGCATTTTCCTCATGACAAAGTCCTCCGACCTAAGATTCGAATGGCAGACGCGCCAAGACGCACCTTAGCCCAAATCAAAACCCGCGCGCAATCGTCTGGTTTACTTATTTCGAGGGAATGAGTGTGGTCTGGCTGGCTACGCATTGCCATGCCTGATCGATCTTGATCCACGTATCCGTGAACCGCTCGCGCCGAACGTACGGCTTTCCATTGTCAGTGCCCTTCACGCGAAACGTCCCCGTCACTACCGCCGCGTTGGCGTATACCTGCACGCTCGTCTGCTCCGTCACCACTTGCGACGGCTTGTAGTCCGGCGCCTTGATGCTGGCCAGAAACTCGCCTTTCGACTGCACGCTTCCGTCAATGTCCACCGACACCAGCGTATTCGCCAACAGCATGTCCAACGCCTTGGCGTCCTTTTCTTCCAGCGCGTGATTCCATGCTTTCTCCAGCGCCAGCACGCGTCCGCCCTCATCGCTCATGCTCTTCTGCTGCGCCATGCCGGCCACCACTAGCACCAGCAAGACGGCGCCCGCCCCAATCGTCCTCTTCATGGGCTCTGCCTCCCGACCATCTTATTCTCGGTTTCCCGGTTGGAATTCGCTTCTAGAGTAGGACAGGAAAGCAATTCCCGGACAATTTCCCCCGCTGAAGTTTCTGTGCTTGCACCTCGGCGGCTTCGCTCGTTCTAGAAAAATGCCTGTCGTTCATATGAGGATTGGCTTTTTTTTGCACTACGATGCGGGTAGGCGGACGAGTCAGCAATGCGCCCGATTTCTGTTCTGACACAAGCCAATCGTCTAAAGATCCGCTATTTTCCCAGGGATTTCAGTGCGCGGTGGCGCAATTTGCCAAGCCCGCGATTCAGGAAATGGGTGCGTCCGAAAAAAGGCAGGATCGGCTTGCGGCGGTTCTGCACTTTGCTGCGCGCCTGCGCGATTCGCGAATCGCCCCGGAATCGCTCCAGCGCGGTATCCAGCTTGTCCAGAGCCTTTTCGCGCAGCCCTGCGGAGGCATAGACTTCCGCCAGATTCAGGTGAAATTGGATTTCCGCCGGTTTTAATTGCACCGCGATCTCACAAAGCTCATACGCCTGGACCCACTTCCGTTGCGCGCGCGCCACGCACAGCCCCAGGAAGGAAATGTAGTAAGGATTGTGCTGGTCACATTCGAACGCACGGCGCAATTTCGGCAGGGCCTTTTGGGGATAATCGTTCTTCAGCAGCTGGACGCCTTGCTTGAACTCCGCCATTGGATCTAGTTCCGTCGCGTCCTTCGCTTTCTCCGTTGCCAGTCCGAGGTTCATGGCCGTCCCTCCGTGATCCATCTCACTGACACCCCAATCTAAACGGAACTCTTGTGTGGAATCTACTGGCCTATCGGTCAGTAGTAACCAAAAGAACGAAAATTCGGTTTGGCCGTCGCCTCCGAAACTGTCCCGCCTCCTTCCTGGACCCGCTACCCAAACCGCTCCCAAGCACGTCCATATCACCAAGGTCGTCGCCCACTCCCGCATCGCCAGGAGGAGAAATATGTTTGCAGCCCGGCTCTTCACTAGAATCCTGAGCATCTGCTCGCTCGCTTTGCTTTTTCTTCTCCCCGCCCGCGCACAAGAACAATGGTCCTGGCCGGAGAAACCAAAGAACCTTCAGGTCCTGCCGAAAGACTGGCCCGGCAAGCGCCTGCAACCCGTGATGATTGGCTTCACGCGCGCGCTGGGCGTGCGCTGCTCCTACTGCCACAAGGGCGAAGAAGGCAAGCCGCTAAGCACCTTTGATTTTGCTTCCGATGAAAATCCCAATAAGGACCGCGCCAGGGAAATGCTGCGTATGCTCGGCGACATCAACGACCACCTGAAGAAACTCCAGCCCAGCGGCGACCAGCGCGTCAACATGTGGTGCCACACCTGCCACCACGGCCAGCCCCGGCCGATGACGCTCGAGGAAAAGCTCGGCGAAGACTATCGAACCAAGGGCATCAAAGCCGCCCTCGACGATTATGCCGAGCTCAGGAAGAAATTCTACGGCCGCAACGGCTACGATTTCGGCGAAAACTCGCTCAATGGCTTTGGTTATGAACTACTCGAAAAAAAGGACGCTGCCGCCGCCATCCAGATCTTCAAGCTGAATGCCGATGCTTTCCCGGCATCCCCTAACGTCTGGGACAGCCTCGCCGAAGCCTATATGAAGTCCGCCGATGCGAAAAATGCCCAGCTCAACTACGAGAAATCACTCGCCCTCGACCCCAAGAATCAAAATGCTATCGACATGCTAAAGAAACTTAAGGAACCCCCGAAGGAATGATTCGCTGTCCCGTAGTGGCGCCCGCCGGCGCGGCCGCGCCTGTCCTTTGGAGCAGCTAACTTATAAAACTACCCAGCTATTTGGGAATCCAAAACCCCTTCTTAAGGCATCATACTGTGCGGGTAGGGACCATTATGCTCGGATACAGGCCCTGGATCGTCTGGCTAAGCCTTAGCCTGCTGCCTCTCAGCTCGCCAGCTCTGGCTCAGTCTCAGCAGCCCCCTGCCATCCCGGGAGCCCAGAGTCCTCTGCCTGGCCCCCAGCCAACCGCAGCATCCCTCGGCGAACAACTTGCCCACGCACAATTGGCAGGACGCGTCAGCGGTGCCGTCATTGACCAATCCGGAGCCGTAGTTGCCGGAGTCCTGGTGCGGCTCTCCCGCGAGGATCAATCCCCGGACCAGGAGGCGCTCTCGGACGACGACGGACAATTCTCCTTTGCCAACGTCGCTCCCGGGCCGTTCCATCTCACCATTTCCTCTCCAGGCTTCACGACCCAATCCTACTCGGGAAATCTTCAGGCGGGAGAGGGCGTCCTTGTTCCGCGGCTCACCCTGGCTGTTGCTCCCGCAATCACGGAAGTTCGCGTCATGCCCTCACGGATCGAACTGGCGGAAGACCAGATCAAGACTCAAGAAAAACAGCGCGTGCTGGGAGTGATTCCAAATTTCTACGTCAGCTATGAACACCACGCCCTTCCTCTAGCCCCCCGGCAAAAGTTCGAGCTGGCATGGAAGACCAGCGTGGATCCTGTCACTTTCGGCGTGAATGGGGTCATTGCGGGAATTCAGCAGGCGCGCAACGATTTCAGCGGTTATGGCCAGGGATCGCAAGGCTATGCCAAGCGTTACGGCGCCTCCTACGCTGACTTCGTGGCAGGCACCTTCATTGGAAGCGCCATCCTTCCCTCGCTCCTGAAACAGGATCCGCGTTATTTCTATAAGGGAAACGGCAGCCGCCGCTCGCGCATTCTCTATGCACTCGCCAATTCTGTGATCTGCAAGGGCGACGATGGTCACTGGCAGGCCAACTACTCGAGTATTCTTGGAAGTTTCGCCGCCGGCGGCCTCTCGAATCTGTACTATCCGGCAAAGAATCGCAATGACGCGGGATTAACCGTCGAAAACGCGCTCATCGGCATGGGCGAATCCGCGGCCATCAATCTTTTTCAGGAGTTTTTCATTCGCAAGTTAACTCCGAATGCTCCCAATCACGAACCCGCCGGACACCACAACCAGAGCTCCCCTGTTACAACGGCGGCCACGCCCGGCACTCCGACGCGCTGACCGGCGCAGTTAGCGGTTCGCCCATTTTGTAGCGAATCACCGCGTCCGAGGTCGAACAGAAGCTTCTTACTCCCGTGTTGCTGTCGATGGGCGTGGCTACCGTCACATACTCTTTGCATAGGTGCTGCTTGCACACCGCGGAGACGCGAAAATGGTATCCAGACTTCGTACACCATGCGTCGGCAGTACAACTATTATTACCGAGAGTATCGTCAAGCAAACTCGCGTGGTCTGCCGATGCGGCATTCGGTTTACCCGGATCAGGCCCCAGCGTGGCAAGATCGGGGGCAAAGCCTCTCTTGGGATAGTTCGTCGCATAAACGACCTGCGCCGTGTTCATCGTGCGCACGCTTCCGACCGCTGACGCCTCATTGGCGGCCATTCGCGACCGCAACAAGTTGGGAATCGCAATGGCCGCCACCACCAATGCAATCCCGGTGTCGAGTCCCTTGCTCGTGCTCGCTTCGCGGATGGCTTTATCCTCCCCGTAAAAGCAGATCAACCCCGACCTGTTCTCTCCTACCAATTGTCCAATCGTTCCCGCCATTTCTGGCGACACCTGCTGCAGCCTCAGCGCCATCATGGCCACTGGATCCTGGTACAGTAACGCGGAGGCGCCCGCAGCGTGGCCCGGCGGCAGCGCCGCCAGGAACTTCTTCGACTTCCCCAGCGATTCTCCGCTCTTTTTCAACCGTACTGCCTCCGCAACCGTTTCGCGGCTCGAACCGATGATCAGATACCCCTCAGCAAACGCATACCCGATTTCGAGCATCGTCTGCCCGGTAGGAATTTTGACCGCATGGTAAGCAACTCCGCTTTCAACGGTGTACTGCCCAGTCTCAAGATGCGCCACTCCCAGCAGCGTGCTCAAAGTTTTCTGCAAACGCTCCGCATCCTTGACCTGCAAGATGGCTTTCCATTCCAGCTTCGGTGGAGTGACATTGTCCACCTCCAGCGTGATCTCTCCTCCGAGGTAACTCAGCAAATCCTCCTTCAGGCTCAGTTTCAAAACCTGTTCCATCTGCGCAAGCGACGCAAAGGCGTTCGGATCGGAGATGCTCATGAGCTCCTTCAAATCATCAAAAATCTGCGGCGGGCTTGTCAGCACCATCGTCCCCGCCAGCATCGCCTTCGGTGAAACAAATTCCAGGCTGCCCAGCGGCGCTGGCTTCGCCAGCCACGATGCCGCTCCATGCCGCGGCGCGCCGAAGCTCAATTCCCCTTCGCTGACTGCCTGACCAGAGAGCTCTTTGTGCTCCCAAACCACATACTTCATGTCTGCAAATCCGCTCTGCTCGAACGTCGTCTGTTCCTGCTTCGTCCCCTTGGGGACTTGTTCCAAAATCTTGTGCACATCAGCCGCTGCTAGAATAGTCACTCCGCCTTGATACGCCTGTGTTACGCGCTTCCCAAAGGCCGTCGTAGCAAACCCGCCGCTGCCTTTTTCCAGTCGCGCATTGAAACTTCGCAACGTTGCCACATCCTCTGCGCCAACCACATAATCCGCGCGCACCAGCAACAAAAGTTCATCCGCTCCGCGCACGTCTTTCTCGGTGGCAAGTTCCTGCGCGTCCAGCACGCGCATGCCCGCTTTCGATTTCCCGCCATATTCCTCGATCATCTGTTGCAGGAATTTCTTCAGCCCCGGCTTCCGCACTTCCGCAACCATCAGCAGCTTGGGCTCTTTTCCATCCATGGCGCCCGAAATCACAATTTCTTCTCCCAAGTATTGGCTCAACTGATAAAACTTCTCGAGTCCGTCCTCTAGTTTCGGACCCGCCGTGGCCACCTCGCCGTGCTGCCACCAATCGTGCAGTACCTTGCTCTCCTGAAGCTCCTGCTGGAAAACTTTCAGCGTCTGATGCGCCGCGTCACCATAGTTGGGGATCGCGCCATACGACATCGTCGCTTCCGGCAACAGCGGCAACAGCCGGCTCTCGCCTCGCACCGCTGGAAATTGCACGTTCTTCTGCAGCTTCTCGAGCAATCGCCCGAACTCCGCCCACAATCCCGGATACTTGGCGTTCAGCTCCTGGATTGCTGCCGCTGCGGGCTCTTGCGCTTCCGGCGTGGTCTGCGCGCCACACGTCGAAGCAACGACCAGGATCGCGCCGATGCTAGCCGCCCACCGCACAAGATGAAATCTTCCTTGCTGGAGAATTCGCCCGTATCCCATTCGTCATGGCCTCCGTCACAATAAACTCAGAATAGACCGCCCGTCCTTATTTTCGCCACAAAATACAGCCGGTTTTCCGCGCACTTAGTTCCAAAAAGTTCATTGGAGGGTCCGGGAAATCACTCCATTGCCTCGGTGAACCTCGCAGCGTATATTGACCTGCGGTCGGTCCATGCAATCTGAAAACTTCCGAAGAATCCTGGGAGGAACCGTGGCGAGATTAATTGGATGTGTGCTGTTCTGCCTGCTGCTCGCAGCGATGCCGCTGCCCGCGCAGGCCCCGGGACTCTCCGAGATGTACACGCTGATCCGCGCCGAAGAAACCAACAATTCCAAGATCATGTGGATCATCCACGAGATCGCCGATGTCTACGGGCCGCGCGTCACCGGCACGCCGAACCTCAAGGCCGCGGACGATTGGGCCGTCAAGACGCTGACCTCGTGGGGCCTGGCCAACGCGCACCTCGAGCCGTGGACCTTCCAGCCGCCGAGCGCCGCCACTCCCGTGCCCGGCTGGGAAAACATGGACCTTCTCGCAGAAGCCGTCGCGCCCTTCCACGGCCAGCTCATGGTGAAGCCGCTCGCGTGGACGCCAAGCACCAATGGCGTCGTCACCGCCCAAGTGGTCATCCTCGACCCGCCCGGAATGGCCCTGCCTCGTGGCGGTGGATTCAATTTTTTTGGCGCCGCGCCTCCGCCTCCAGAACCGAAATGGGCCGCACCGCCCATGCCGACCGCAACAAAGCCCGCCGAACCCAAGCAGCCCACGCAGCCAGAGCTCGATGCCTATCTGAATTCCGTGAAGGACAAAATTCGCGGCGCCATCGTCTTCGTCGGTAAACACATCGAAGTCGCCGAGGATATGAATCCCGCCCCCATGCGCCGCCCCGAAGACGAATGGAAGTCGCGCTTCGACGCCAAGAATCTGCGCCCCTTCCGCTTTCCCGAGTCGCCCAAGCTCCCCGAAGGCCAGCTGACGCGCGGGGAAGTCTCCCGCCAGATCGATCAATTCCTTGTAGACAACGGCGCCCTCGCGCGCGTCAACGATGCCGGCCGCGCGCACGGCATCATCATCGCCCAACAAAACGGTACCTACGACTGGACTCGCGCCGTTCCCACGCTGGTCATGCGCAACGAAGACTACGGCCGCATCTCCCGCATCCTCGCCGATGGCACGCCGGTAACGCTGCGCCTCAATATTCAGAACAAGCAGTATCCCGAGGGCACCACCGCCTACAACGCCATCGCCGAAATTCCCGGCACCGACAAAAAAGACGAAGTCGTCATGCTTGGCGGCCATTACGATTCCTGGCATGGCGCCACCGGCGCCACCGACAACGGCATCGGCTCCTCCATGATGCTCGAAGCCGTGCGCATTTTGGCCGCGCTCCACGTCAAGCCGCGCCGCACCATTCGCATCGCCCTCTGGAGTGGCGAAGAGGAAGGCCTGCTCGGCTCCCTCGCCTACGTGCAGCAGCATTTTGGAAGTTTTGAAAATCCCAAGCCGGAATACGCGAAGCTGGACGCTTATTTCAACATCGATTCCGGTACCGGCAAGCCCCGCGGCGCCGGAGTTTTTGGCCCTGTCGGCGCTGCCGACATGATTCGCGAAGCCCTAATGCCTTTTGCCGATTGGGGATTCATGGGGGCTACCGCGAGCGACAGCCGCCGAACCGGCGGCACGGACAGCACTTCCTTTAACAACGCCGGCTTGCCCGGCATCGGCTTGGCGCAGGATGCCTTCGACTACGGCTCCTTCACCCATCACACCAATCTGGATACCTACGAACGCATCTATGAAGAAGACGTGAGAGAAGGCGCCGCCGAAATCGCTTCAGCCGTCTACGCGCTGGCCATGGCCGACCAGATGATGCCGCGTTTCAAGCCTGAAGACATGCCCAAGCCTGTGCCCGAACCAGGTCCAGGATCGCAGGCCGCGCCCATTCGTCACGTTCCCGCCAACTGAAGCAAGCTAGATTCGATTTTGCCGAATGCCCTAGCAGGCCGCCATCTTTCTTCTCTCACGCCTCTGTAGGGCCCACCTTCTGAGGCGGGCCGTCCTCAAGCGCCGTAGGCGCGTCATACGTTAGCCCAGCCCGTGAGGGCTGGGGAGCCTCAGAAAAAATCTCAAGCACCGCAGGTGCGGCACTCTTTTCTCTTACTCGTGCCTGAGCGCTGCAATCGGATCAATCCGGCTGGCCCTCCGCGCCGGAATCCAACAGGCCAGCGTCGCGACACCCAGCAGAATCGCAGGCACAACGAGGAAAACCGAAACGTTGAGCCCGCCCTTGGCAATCACGCGAACGGAAATCGCCAGCGCAAGGACCCATCCAATCGCCGCGCCCCAGGCGATTACTCCCAGGTTCTCGCGAATAATTTGCCCAACCACGCGCCCGCTGGTAGCTCCAAACGCCAGCCGTACGCCAATCTCTCTCGTTCGCCGCGCCACGGCATAGGAAACCACTGCGTAGATTCCAATCGCCGCGAGCCCCAGCAGCAGTGGCCCCAGCACGGCGAACATCCGCGCGGGAATCCGCCGAAGATACAGGTTTCGTTCGATGTGCTGCGAAAATGTCCGCGCGTCGTAAAGAGGGAGCATCGGATCGAGCTCGCGCAGAACCGCGCGCGCTTCGAAGGTGAGAGCGGTTTCATTACTGCTGCGCGTCCTCAGGTGAATCTCGCCTTGGATCGCCGGAAGGTCCCGGTACGATAAATACACCGCTGGCTGCGCCGGCTCGCCAAATGCGTCATAGACCGAATTGCGCGCCACGCCAATGATCGAAAAACTTCCGCCACGCGTCTGCAGACTCCGCCCGATCGCTTCCGCGCCATTCAGATAGCGCCGGACAAATTCTTCATTGACGATCGCCTGTGCGGGAGCGGCCTTGTCCCTCATCTCGGCAAAGTCGTTCCCCTCAACCAGCGGAATCCCCATCACTTGGAAGTATCCCGGCGTAACCGTATTGGAGATGGCTCGATCTTGCCCCGCCTCCGTGCGCACGTGTCCTTGCACCGTGAAAGACCGCGCCGGAATTCCATGAAGGTCCACCGGAACATTCGTGGCGATGGCCGCCGCCTCGACGTCTGGCAAGGATCGCAGCCGTTCCAGCAGCCGCGCCGCAAATTCGCGCTCGGACGCGTCGGTGGGATTCCGTCCGCTTAAGTCATAAGCCGCCAGCAAAACGCCCTCCGCCCGGAATCTCGGATCCGCCTGGCGTGCCGACCGAAAACTCTCCAGGAACAGCGCCGCCGCGATCAGCACCACCATCGCCAGTCCGACTTCCACCCCCATCAGAACTTTGCTCGCGCGGCTGCGCGGCGGCGTGTTCGAATTGGAGCGCAGCCCTTCCTGCGGATCCAGCCGTGCCAAGTGCACTGCCGGCGCCGCGCTGAAAATGAAACCGCACGCCGCACCCAGCAACATCGCGAACGCCAGCGTGAATACATCCACTTTTGTCGGAAACAGGATCGGAAATGCGCCAATCATGGGCGCCACGCGCAATGCCGTGGTGCCCCAAACCGCGATGACTGCTCCGAGGCCTGTTCCCAAAAGAGCTAGCAGCATATTTTCCGACAGCACCAAGCTGGCAATTCGCCAGCGTCCCGCGCCCAGCGCCACGCGCACGGCCATCTCGCGCTGCCGCACGCTTCCGCGCGCCAGCATCAGGTTTGCCGTGTTCCCGCACACCGCCAACAACAGCAGCAACATGACGCCTTGCAAAACGGCTAGTCCGCTGATCAGCATCCGCTGCGGCCCCCGCGGCGCTTTCCAGAAAGCCAGTATCTCCCCGCCAATTCCGGCGCTGGCGTCAGGATAGTCGCGCGCCATCTGGCCCATGGCCCTGCTAAACTCGGCCTGTGCTTCCTCGCTCGTCGCCCCGGCCTTTAGCATTCCAATCAGCGAAAAAGCGCGTATGCTGCGGTCTTCGAGGTCCCGCGTTCCGCCAAGCAACGCAGGCGCCATCGTCGCCGGCGCCCACAATTCAAACTTCAACGGCACCATCGTTCCCTGGAAATCCTTGGGCGCCACGCCGATGACCATCAGCTCGCGATCGTTCACGCGAAGCTTTTTCCCCACCGCCTCCGGCGCGCCGCGAAACCGCGTCTGCCAGTAGTCATACGAAATCACAACCACCGGCTCGGTTCCGGATCGCTCCGCCTCCTCCGGCCGGAAGAATCGTCCCATCGCAGGCTTCAGTCCCAGCGCGGAAAAATAATTTCCGGAAACCAGTTGCCCGTGCGTCCGCTCCGTCTGGCCCCTCTCTCCCACGTTGAACGGCACCATCTGCGATGCCACGATGTCGCGCAGCGCCGGCACTTGCCTCCGCAGGTCGCGGTATTCCTGCCAGGAAGCGCCTGGATACCCGCCCGTCTCCGTCTGCGGCTCAACCATCAGAAAGTTCGCTGCGCCGCTAACGGCGGGCATCGGCTCGAACAGCATCATTTGAATCCACGAAAAGATCGTCGTGTTCACGCCGATTCCGATTGCCAGCGAAACGATAATCACCGTTGCAAGCCCTGGCATGCGGGAAATCGATCGCCCTGCGTTTCGTAAATCCCCCAGCAAATTCTCGATCAGCAGCACTCCGCGCTCGGCTCGATAGTCCTGTTTCATCGCTTCCACTCCGCCGAACTTCAGCATCGCTTGCCGCCGCGCCTCAATGGGTGATAAACCGGCGCGAAGATTCTCGTCGGTTTGCAGCGCAATATGTTCCGCAATCTCTTCGCGCAAACGTTCTTCTTCCGCCCGCCTAGCGGCCGTGTTGAACAGACGTGTGAAAAGACGCCTCAGGGATTTCATGGCAAATCCTCCGCCTTCGCTTCGAAGAACCGCGCGATGATCGCCGCCGTCTGTTCCCAATCTTTGGTTTCAGCCTGCAACTGCTTGCGCCCTTCCCGCGTCAGGCGGTAAAAACGCGCCCGCCGATTGTTCTCCGACGCACCCCACTCCGAGGCGATCGCGCCTTCCTGCTCCAGCTTCAGCAGCACCGGATACAAAGTCCCCTGATTCACCGCCAGCAGGTCCCCGCTGATCTGCTCGATGCGTCGCGCAATTCCATACCCGTGCTGCGGCCCCAGCACATCGAGCGTCTTCAGCACCATCAAAGCCAGCGTCCCTTGCAGCACATCCGTCTTCTGTTTCATAACAAATCCTGTTTCATAAGCAATCTCGTTTCATAGCACCGCCGTGTTGGTTTCCAACACGAAAGATGCCACACTCCCTATGGGAAAGCAACAGGTAAGTCTTCGAGCACGCCGCTGAGTTCGCCGCTCCCGCAGATTTATGAACATGCTATCGCCCAACTAAACGGGGAGCGAGCCTGCGGGCGAATCGCCAGCCCGCAAGAGTTGCATCGACCGTCTGAGCTGGCACGACTTATCAGGAGCTAGCAGAGCACTGAACAGGGTTCGATTGCGCTCGTTGCTCGGCTATAGGGCACTCCACCGGCGCGGAAGCGGATCACGAACCTGTCCAAAGGGAAATGCTACGGCGGAACGATGAGGTAAACCTGTTGCTCGCTGTTAGCCGCAAAGCCGCTCTGAGCCTATCCACAGTTGAGCCAGATCTCTGAGGTTATGTTTGTGTCTGCGGGTTACCAAGTATTCCTTCCCACCTTTTACGCACAGCCTGTACTCCCCGGTCGGTAAAGGTTGGATCACCTCGACGGCCGAAATATTCACGACTACCGAGCGGTGGATGCGAATAAAACCGTAGGGTTTGAGCTTCTCCGCCATGGACGAGAGGGACTCGTGCACCAAATAGGGATTGGGTCGGT